>ERZ1370068.3214-contig-2331_pt1 | contig 25167 bp, 31 predicted proteins | sample MGYA00561227_ERZ1370068 | MGnify/ENA primary metagenome ERZ1370068 (study PRJEB38410, sample SAMEA6850437) | metagenome | study: Metagenomic assessment of the ecological functions of the soil: analysis of the soil microbiota associated with the...
AGCCCAGTGCGGCATCCGTAGTTCCCGCAGTCCACGCGCGCGCGAGAAGGCCCGCCCATGTCTGAGACGATGATGGACGTCTTCCTGGCCGGGATCCGCGGCCGTTCCTCGCGGTGCCCCCCGCCTCCAGTTCACGTCCGAGGTCGACCAGGATGCTGCTGGACCGCGCGCACGCCCAGATTCGCGCCGGCTGGTACCGAGAACCGCTTACCTGTTCCTGTTCGGCGAGGGGCTGGAGGCGCTCACGGCCGTGCGTCGGAGGCTCGGCCTGGTGGTTCCTCCCGCCCCGGCGCGCCGACCCCGTGATCGTCGGCCGCAACGCGTACGCAACGCGATCGCGATCATCGAGGACGCCTTCGACGTTGTCAGACCAGAAGGTCACGCGGCGTGCTCGACCCCACCTCCACATCCGCTACTACACCGATTGGCGATGCGCTCCGGTTCGGCAGCCCGGTCGGCAGCCACCTTCCCGGAACGAGCTGCCGGGCTTCGACTCGACGTCCGATCTGCGAGGCGTGGCTCGCGCAGACGCACCCGTACCTCGAGCTCGACGATGTGCGCTCGCGATCAAGAAGCCGCTCCAGCCTCGACGGGGCGATGGAGGTTGGACAACTTCCAGGTCGAGGGCATCGTCGAGCGTACTACCGAGACGACGGCGCCCATCTACGAGAGGGCGATCAAGGCGAACGCGGCGGCGGCCCGACCGGGCCGGAAAGACACGTGCGGCGACGAAAAGCGGCCCCCGGGATCCTGGCGGCCGCGGCGGCGGGCGACGCCAAGCGCTGTCTGTGGCTCCTCCTGGACTCCGGCACCGACGTCACGCTTCACCGGCACGCGCAGCGAGGCCGCGCTCATGGTCGCCGCGGAGGCGGGTCACCCGGACGTGGTGCGCGCTTCTGGGAGCGAGGAGGAATCCAGCGCTCGAGCGTTCAGGACGCGGAGGACGACACCGCCCTGCTCCTGGCCGTGCGCAAGCGCCGGGCGGCGGTGGTGGGACGCGATCCTGCCGATCTCGGCCCCGCGCTCCCGACGATCGAGCGGGCATGGGCACGCGCGACGGACCCGGCCATCAAGCGGCGCCTCACCACCGCCCTGCTCTGCGAAGCGGCGCGCGCACGTTCCGCCGGTGACGGCGAGCGTCGCGGGCGGGACCGCTCGCGCTCGGAGCCGGCACCGACTACGCGGGCCTGGTCCGAAAGCGCACCTCGAGCCGGGAGGCGTGTTCCCGACGGCCGGGAGCGACGACGCCGACCCGGAGCAGGATCGCGTCGCGGCCGCGCTCAGGGCGGTGATCGGGATGCCGCAGTTCCACGAGTCTCAGCCGCAACCGCGCCGTGGCCAGCGTGCCTGACACATGCCGACCCCGGCATTCGCGCCGAGGCGGTGTGGATCCTCGCCTGGATGGTCCCCGAGTCCGCACCGGCCGCCGCCGGCTGCGGTCCTTTCGACCAGCTCGCACCGACCGACCGGCCGCTGTTCGAGGACAGCCGAGCCCGCTGGGGGATGGGACACGCTCGGCCTCATGCTCCTTCGCCTGCCTGGAGCCGACTGGTCAGCGGGCGGCGACCCGGACGCGATCGAGCTCGCCGGGCGCGATAGGCCCTGCGCCCGGGGAACGCCGTCCCGTTCATCCGGGGCCTCCGAAGGGGAAGAAGGACCCGCGGTGGGTCGCCGCGCACCGCGAGGAGATCACCGCGTCTTCCCCGAAGGCCGCGGGCCTGGATCGGCTTAGCAGGCGGGCCTACGGGCCTGACGGGCAACGAGACCTAGGGGAGGAAGTAGACGGGGTTCGGGAGCTTGAACGCGATGCGCTCGGCGAAGCCCCCGGCGAGGTCGCTCTCCTGGTCGCCCATGCTGATCAGCATGGTGTACCCCCTGCTCGGCCAGGCGGCGCCGCTCGGTGTCTTGAAGTCGGCCGCGCTCTTGAAGGTCACCCCGTCGGGGAGCAGGATCGACCCCGTCCCAGTCGTAACCCTCCGCTCGCAAGTTGCGCTCGGTCGCTTCGCGCAGGCTCGGAGGCCGCCCGCTGATGAAGAAGACCGCCACGCCCAGGCTGCGAGCGTGGCGAACGAGGTCCAGCGTCGCGGGAATGGCCTTCGACTTTGCCATCGCTTGCCAGGCGCGAAGCCCACAGGGTCCCTTTTCGAGGTCGCACTCGCCGGCGGTGAAGCGGGTCCAGCCGTTCACGCGGTAGGCCGGCCAGTTCGACAGCGATGTCTCGTCGATGTCGAAGACGGCCGCGGGCTTCGGTACCTGTCGGGCGCGGCGATCGAGGTAGGCGCGGGCGCGCGCCGCGACCGCGACGCAGTCGGCGGCGTAGCGGCCCGAGTCGATGTAGGCTGCGATCCGCTGTTGGGTGTCAAAGAGGTTCGGGACGGCGTTCGACCGCGAGCCGCTCGCGCAGGCGCCGGGGAAGAGAGCGAGCGCGATGAGCCACCGCTTTCGACACGGGGCGCAAAGCCTTCACCGCGCACCGTCCGTTCACTAGCGGCCGTCACTGGGATCGGGGCTTGGCCGCGATGAGGTACAGCCGGTTCGCGGTGGTTAGATAAAGCGCATCGCCGATCAGCGCCGGACGCGAATAGAGCGGCGCATCCATCTCGATCTGCGCCAGCAATTCCTTTCGCCGTCCGGCACGAAGAACGGTCATGCTGCCTTCAACGTTCCCAACGTAAAGCCGGTCGCCGGCCAGCAGGAGGCATCCCCAGATGGCCTCGTTCGTCTCGTGCTTCCAGACGTGGGCGCCGGTTGCCGCGTCCAGACAATGAACCGTTCCGCCCAGGTCCCCGACGTACAGCAGACCGTCCTTCGCGATGGGCGTTCCCACCACGCGGCCGACCTCGCGAGAAGTCCAGAGGAGCCTGCTCTCGGTGACGTCTCCCTGGCCGTTGGGACTGATCGCATGAATCAACGAAGGTCCGTTGCCGTGCCCTGGACTCTGCCCCATGGCAATGAAGACGCGGCCGTCGGCGAAGACCGGTGAAGCAATGATGGAGCTGCGCGAAAGGACGCCGGGGCGCGGAAGCCAGCGGGCATCCTTCGGGTTGCCGTCAAATCGCCAGACTTCGTGACCCGACGCCGCGTCGTAGGCGCGCAGCCAGCCATCTCCTCCGCCGAAGAGCACCTGGATGCGCCCGTTGACGTTGGCCGCCACCGGGCTCGACCACTGGCCGTGCAGCACCTGCTCGCCCGGGCCGATCGCGCGCCAGACGACTTCGCCCGAGTGCTTGTTCACCGCGATCAGACTTGGGGCGCGCGGCGATGGGACGCGCGTATGGCCTTCATTCTGGCCGTTGGAGGTCGAAACCATCAGCAGATCACCCACGGGCAACACTTCGCTGTTGGTGGCTTCATGCGGAAAGACACCCAGGCGGCCGCACATGTCCAGCTCCCAGACGATGTCGGCCGCGGCGTTGTCTTGAGACCTCTTCCCGGTACGGCCCACTGTTCTCGCCATCGCGGAAACCCTGCGTGTCGAGGCTACGGAGTTGGCACTCGGCGGTGACGTAGTACAAGCGGTTCCCTTCGACATACGGCGCACTTGTCGTCGAAGGCAGCAGGAACTCCCGCAGGCCGCGCTCCACTCGCGGGGCCAGGTCCTGCCAAAGGAACCTGCCATCCGTCGCCCGAAAGGCCATGAGCACGCCGCAGCCTCTTCCTGAAAGGCGGGGTTCAGTTGCCTGGCGTTGTCGGTGCCCACATAGACCGCATCGCCCGCAACCACGGGACGGCCGAACGTGTCGCTTCCCAGCTCGACGCTCCAGACGATGTTTCGCCCAGTCGTCGTATCCCAGTCAACCGGAGGATTGCCCGTCTGGGCCACTGTCGTCTGGGGTTGGTGGCGCGACGGAAGGCGCTGGCGCAAGGGTGAGATGACAGGCTCTCCAGACTCGACGCCAGCGATTCGACTGAGCGCCCACTCAGCTTCGTCACGCATCGTGGGATCGTTTGCGGCCGCTCGGAGCGCCTCACGGGCCGTCTGTGCCTTCGGCCCGAGGCTTCCCAGCGCACCGGCCGCGCAGATGCGCACGTAGAGGAATTCATCCTTCAGAGCTTCGATCAACTGCGGCACGGCGGACTGCGCGGCCGGGCCGATGCTTGCGAGGGCTTCACCCGCCGCCCATCGCACCCCGGGAATCGGATCGCCCAGGGCTCTGGCGAGATCCCTGGTCGAAGCGCCTGCCTTCGGACCGATGGACGCCAGGGCCTCCGCCGCGTAAATGCGGACGTAAGGATCCTCGTGCGAGAGAGCCTTGACCAGAGCGCCTACCGAAGGACTGGCCCTCTTGCCCAAAGCGCCCAGGGCACGTGCGGCATCGCCCGCGACCTCCGAATCCTCGTCTCTCAGTGCCCGTCGGAGCGCCGGTTGAATCGATTCGGTATCGGGCGCCAGGTCGATCAAGGCATCAACGGCGCTGCGCCGGATGGAGACCCGCTCGTCACGAAGCAGGTCCACCAGCAGCGGAATGGCCGGCGGACCGATCCGCCTGATGATTTCGAAAGTCGCCAGATCCAGGTCTTCATCGCCACGGTTGAGGAATCGTCTCAGCAAAGGGCAGCGAATCGCCCGGCCCCCTGGACCAGGGCGGCTTCGGCGGTGGCCCGGACCTTCGGGTCGTTGGCCGTCACGCGATTGGCCCAGTCCGCACGAGGGCGGGGTCGCTGGAGAGATCCGAAGCGTGGGGTTGAGCGAGCACTGGAATCGGCAGAATGCAGAGCAGCGTGCAGATGAACGTCATTTCGAATCCATGCGCGGCAGCACGACCAGGAAGCCCTGGAACGTGCGGATGCCCGCGCCGTAGCCGACCAGGATCCGCCCGTCGGCCGACCACGGCGCTTGACGTACCTCGTGCTAGTACCGAGCCCTCGAAGGCGTCGGGCACGCCGTGGCTGCGCAGGTAGTCGCGCAGCATGACGGGCTCGCCGTCGAACCAGACCACCGACTCCGCGTCCAGGCCGAAGGACAGGGCGCCGCCGATCACGCGTCCGTCGTCGCTGGAGCTCTGCATCAGGAGCTGGTAGGGGAAGGGCGGGACCCAGAACGGAGGGTCGACGGTCGAGCAGGTGACGCCCGCGGCCGCGGTCCAGGCCCAGGCGGTGGGCGGCCCCGTGAAGTCCAGGGTTGCAGTTCGTGCCGACGATCAGCGACCCGTCGCGGCTTGGCTCCGTGGGCCTCGCCGACCGCCACGCCGGACCGGCCGCGGATCAGCTGCTCTCTCCCGTCCACCCACTTGACGCCCTGGCGAAAGCCGTCCGGGGCCTCGTCGAAGCCGACGACGACCCGGCCGTCGCCGGACACCGCCGCTTCGCGCGGCTGACGTTCCGGCCGAGCACCCCCAGGTCCACCATTCCCGTCGATTCTTCCCAGCGGAAGGCACGGGCCACGGCGCACCTGTCCCAGGCCAGACCCACCACCACCTTCCCGTCGCCGCTGGCGCGTCAGAAGGCGCTGCTGCGGAACCGGTCGCAGGGCTGGGCCCCGGACGCGATGGGCCCAGCACGCGCCAGGTGGTGCCCCCGTCCAGAGGGCGGCGTTCTCGAAGCTGACCGGAATCCAGCGCGGAGCCCACGATGGTCCTGCCGTCGCGGCTCCGCCGCGACCGTCTGGTGCCGCCGATGTCCGTGACGTCGGACGTGGGGCATCCAGTGGAACCCGCCCCCCGCCGGAAGAACGTCCCGGCGACCACGAAGCCGTTGGCCCCGACTGGCCGAAGGCAGAGCCTCCGGACGGAGCAGGATCAGCAGCGCGGTGCCCTCGGGAGCCTTGGCCTGGGCTGTCCCGAGCCAAGCCAGCGCAGCGGTGACCGAGAGGGCTATTCGCGCGACGCGGCCGACGACCCTGGTGCCCATCGGAATCGGATCAGCTCAGAATCGGACCACGACGCCCCCAGTCAGCTCGAACTGGTGCAGCCAGCGCCTGGCAGAAGCCGAACGGGTCGCAGAAATCGGAGGACGCTGTCGTTCAGGTGCGTCGGCGTGTAGCGGGCCTGCAGCTTCGCGCCCACCTTCTTCGCCGGCACGCCACTTGAGGCCCGGCGCCGGCCGCCGAACGAGAGCTTCGTCTCGCCGTCGAGATCGGGCGCGCTGAAGAACGAAGCGCCCGCTCCGGCGGTGAAGAACGGACGGAGCCCCGACTGCTCGCTGCCGAGCTGGTAGCACGAAGCTCCCCTGCACCTGGTCGATGTCGACGTCGAACGATCTCGGCGTTGCCCTGCGCCGTGCCGATCTTCGAGCCCGCTCCCACGCGAGCCCACGAGGCTTCGACGCCGAAGTGCTCTGAGAAGAAGAAGGCCAGCACTCGCCCCCAGGTGAAGCTGCCCGCGAGCTGCGAGGTCCTGGATTCCCAACGCCTTCTGGTCGATCCCGCCTGGCGTCGTGTACCCGCCGACGAGGCTGATCTCGAATCCCTGCGAGAAGGCCGGAGAGGCCGCGAGGACGATGAGGAGTGTCAGGAGGCGCTTCATCACTTGTCCCCCTCGGGGAGGATCACGATGTAACCCTTGAAGTCGCGCGGGCCGGCGCCCAAAGCCCACCAGCACGCGGCCGTCACGCGAGATGTCCTCGATGGTGCCGGTGTTGACCCAGCCCTCGAAGGCGTCGGGCACGCCGTGCGTCGCGCAGGTAGTCCTTCAGGTAGAACGGCTGCTTGTCCAGCCAGAGGACGGCCTCGCTTTCGAGGCCGAAGGCATGGCCGCCGCCGATGACACGGCCGTCGTCGCTCGTCGCCTGGGCGCGGCCGAGGAAGCCTCCCTCGATCGAGCGGGCTCTCGAGCCTCGGGACGGGCAGGCACTGCACGCCGTCTCGCTGCGTCCACACCCACCCGCTCTGGTCCCGTGGGTCGCCGGGACGGCACACCTGGCCCACGACGAGCGACCCGTCGCTGGTTCGGTGTCGAACGCCTGGCCGACGAGGCCCAGCGGGCCCGTGAACAGGGTCTGCTGGCCATCCACCCATCGGGCGCCCTGCCAGAAGCCGGTAGGATGCTCCTGGAAGCCGACCACGACCTTGCCATCGCCCGAAACCGCGTCCGCCCGGCTCGACTTGCCGTTGACGGTGCTCCCCAGGTTCACCATGCCGGTCGACTCCTCCCAGCGGAACGCGCGGGCGATGTTGCAGCCATCCCACGCCGAGGCCCACCACGGACCTTGCCGTCGGCGTTCGTCTGGATCGCGGTGCTGAGGTCGGCGTCGCACGGCTGGGCATTGGGGGCGATCGATCCCAGCAGCCGCCACTCCGTGCCGCGCTGCCAGATGGCCGGCCTGCTGCCGCCCGCTGGCATCGACGGCTTCGCCCACGATCGTGTTGCCGTCGCGGCTCGTGGACAGCGCCTGGCGTCCGCCGATCAAGGACGATGCCGCTCGTGGGCAGCCAGTAGAATCCGCCGCCCCCGCCCAGGCCGCCGACGACGGTGGCATCGCTGGAGACGCCGGACGGGAAACACCTGGTCGGGCAGCTCGATGAACGCAACGCCTTTGTCAGCCGCCTGGGCAGCCGTCGACGCAGTCAGCGCGGCCAACGCCAGGAAAGCCCCGCCGCTCGATTCATGGTTTCCTCCCGACCAGCCGAGCGCACGCGGCTCGCTCCCGCGCGACGGCCATACCCGGCTCTGAGCGAGGCCCAGCAGGCTGGAAGTATCAGGCGGGTAAGTTACGGTATCCGGGGCCTGTATTGCCGAGGCGCGCGGCTCAGCTTCCGCGCGCTGCGCGGCGATCTCGTGACCGGGTCGCCGTCCAGGGCCCAGCCGACGCCTGTCGCGAGGCGTGTCGCGGCCCGGCCGACGGCCGCCTCGACCTTGCCGTTGATCGCCTCCGCTCGCACGTCCCCGGCGGCCTGCAGCCACGCCCGCATCCGGCATCGATGGTCAATGCCTCCCAACGGGTTCGTCGGCTTCGCGATCCGCACCGTCACCCTCTGCACACGCTCACCAAACCGGCTCAGGGCGAGGCGCACGCGTCGGACGGCCATCGGCCCGGACGGCTACGGACTGCCGGGGCTCGGCGCCGGTCACGTCGATCCTCAACGCTCTGCCCTTGGCATCGATCCCGAAGCTCGTTATCGTCCGCCTGTAGTGTGGAGCCTGGCGGAGGAGAGGTCCAATACGTCTTCGAGGCGTGATCCATAGGGCCACCTCGATGTATCGTGGGTGCCGTGGAGATGCTCAATCATCACCATCTCTATCATTTCTGGTCGGTCGTTCGCGAAGGTGGTGTGACGCGCGCGAGCGAGAAGCTCCATGTCTCGCAGCCCACGATCAGTGGTCAGCTTCGGGAGCTGGAGGAGGCGCTCGGCGAGAAGCTGCTCGTGCGCTCGGGACGGACCGTCGTTCTCACGGACATCGGCCGTACCGTGTACCGCTATGCGGACGAGATCCTGGGCCTCGACCGCGAGTTGCTGGAGGCCGTGAAGGGACGGCCCACGCGTCCGGGAAGGCTGGCCGTGGGCGTGACGAATGATCGTCCCCAAGCTGGTGGCTTACCAGATGCTCGAGCCGGCCCTGAGGCTTCTCGAGCCCATTCGGGTGGACTGTGTCGAGGACAGGCTGGAACGCCTGCTGGCGGAGCTCGGCGATCTACGCTCTCGACCTGGTCCTCGCGGACGCCCCGGCGCCGCCCGCCGTCAAGGTGCGCGCCTATAGCCACCTCCTCGGCGAATGTGGTGTCTCGGTATTCGGAGCCGAACGCGTTGGCGGCGGCTCATCGCAGACAGCTTCCCGCGCTCGTTGGACGGGGCACCCTTCCTCCTTGCCGAGCGAGGACTCGGCGCTGCGCTTGTCCCTCGAGGAGTGGTTCCGGAAGCACGGGATCCGGCCCCGCGTGGTGGGTACGTTCGAGGACAGCGCTTTGCTCGACGCGTTCGGACAGGCGGGAACCGGCCTGTTCGCGATGCCCTCGGCCATCGAGGCCGAGGTGAAGCGGCAGTACAAGGTCCGGTCGGTGGGACGACTGGACTCGGTGCGGCAGAGGTTCTACGCCATCACCGTCGAGAGGAAGCTCCGGAATCCCGCTTCGCTCGCGATCTCGGAGCGAGCCCGGGCACTCTTCAGCTAGAAGCCCACCTCTGCACGCATAGGCCCGCGCCCTATCGGTTGCGGGCCCAGAACCTATTGGTCTTTTCCTCACACGCGAGGCCCACACTCCGGTCTCAAAAAAGCAGGGCGTTCCTTGCGCGCGCATTGCCGTAGTCGTCTCGGACACTCCGACCGTCTTCGCGGCGCCTGGAATGCATTCCGGTTCGGCGCCGCGAGGATGAGGCAAAGGAGGACGCCATGACCCAGACCATCGCCATACCCGGAGCCGAGCAGGCGGCCGACGGCACTCGCCATTCGTCCGTTTCAGGTGACTGTACCGGAAGCGGAGCTGACCGAATTGCGACGGCGCATCAAGGCGCGACGCAGGTGGCCGGAGAAGGAGACCGTCGCGGACACGTCGCAGGGCGTGCCGCTCGCGCCGCTCCAGGACCTCGCGCGCTACTGGGCGACGGACTACGACTGGCGCAAGTGCGAGGCGAAGCTCAACGCCCTGCCCCAGTTCACCACCGAGATCGACGGGCTCGACATCCACTTCATCCACGTGCGTTCGAAGCACAAGGGCGCGCTGCCCGTCATCGTCTCGCACGGGTGGCCCGGTTCGATCCTCGAGCAGATCAAGCTCGTCGGCCCGCTCACCGACCCCACGGCCTTCGGAGGCCGCGCGGAGGACGCCTTCGACGTCGTGATCCCGTCGATCCCCGGTTATGGGTTCTCGGGCAAGCCGACGGCGACCGGCTGGGATCACGCCCGCATCGCGCGCGCTTGGATCGTGCTGATGAGGCGCCTGGGATACACGCGATACGTCGCGCAGGGCGGCGACGTGGGCGGACTGATCACGGACGCCATGGCGGTCGAGGCGCCCGCGGAGCTCGTGGCCATTCACACCAACTTCCTGTTCGCCCTCCCGGAGGACGTGTCGAACGCGATCCAGCCGGAGGACCGGCGCCGTCCGATCTCTCCGACCTCGGAGCGACGCGCGTTCGACAAGCTGAAGGGCTTCTTCGCCAAGAACGCGGCCTACGCGATTCGAGATGGCGACGCGTCCGCAGACGCTCTACGGACTCGCCGATTCGCCGGTCGCCCTCGCGGCCTGGCTGATCGACCACGGCGACGGCGACGACCAGCCGGCGGCGACGGTCCTCGCGGCGATGCGCACGCCGACCAAGGGACAGCCCCGGAGCGGCTGACGCGGGACGACGTGCTCGACAACATCACCCTCTACTGGCTGACAAACACCGGGGTCTCCTCGGCCCGCAGCTACTGGGACAACAAGCTCCCGTACTTCGGCCCCAAGAAGTTCTCCATCCCGGCGGCGGTCACCGTCTTCCCCGGCGAGATCTACCAGCCCTCCCGGCGCTGGGCGGAGCGCGGCTACTCGAAGCTCTCCTACTTCAACGAGGTGGACAAGGGCGGGCACTTCGCGGCGTGGGAAGAGCCGCTGCTCTTCGCGTCGGAGATGCGCGCGGCGTTCAAGTCGCTGCGGTAGATCGAGCGTACGCAAGGAGGCTGGTCCGTGAAGCGGCACCAGCCAAGGATGCCCAACCTCAGGAGGGACCGAAGAGGCGGTCTTCAGTCAAGAGGCCACCTCTGCACACATAGGCCTGTGCCTATCGGTTGCGGGCCCAGAACCTATTGGTCTTTTGCTCACACCCGAGCCCACCACTCCGGTCTCAAAAAGACAGGAGCGTTCCTTGCGCGCGCATTGCCGTGTCGTCTCGGACACTCCGGCCGCCTTCGCGGCGCGTGGAATCCATTCCGGGTCGGCGCCGTGGGGATGAGATAGAGGAGGACGCCATGACGCAAACCATCGCCATTCCCGGAGCCGAGCAGGCGGCCGACCGCGCCGCCATTCGTCCGTTCGAGGTCCCGACCGTTCCGGAAGCGGAGCTCGCCGAGCTGCGCCGGCGCATCGAAGCGACCCGATTCCCCGATCGGGAGACCGTCACCGACGCGACCCAGGGCGTGCAGCTCGCGACGGTCCAGAACCTCGCGCGCTACTGGGCCACGGAGTACGACTGGCGCAAGTGCGAGGCTCGGCTCCAGGCGCTGCCGAACTTCATCACCGAGATCGACGGGCTGGACATCCACTTCGTCCATGTGCGCTCGAAGCACAAGGGCGCCCTGCCGATGATCGTCACCCACGGGTGGCCGGGTTCGGTCGTCGAGCAGCTCAAGATCGTCGAGCCGCTGACCGACCCGACGGCCCACGGAGGCAGCGCGTCGGACGCCTTCGACGTGGTGATCCCGTCGATGCCGGGCTACGGCTACTCGGGCAAGCCGACCGAGACCGGCTGGGGCCCGACCGAATCGCGCGTACCTGGGATGTGCTGATGAAGCGCCTTGGCTACGAGCGGTACGTCGCGCAGGGCGGCGACTGGGGCGCGGTCGTCGTCGACCTGATGGGCGTGCAAGCCCCGAAGGGACTGCTCGCCATCCACACCAACATGGCCGGCGTCTTTCCCGCCGACGTCGACGCGGCGGCCTTTTCCGGGGCGCCGGCACCATCAGGTCTTTCGGACGACGAGAAGGTCGCTCTACGAACGTCTGCAGTTCGTCTATCAGAAGGGAATCGCCTACGGGTTCCAGTTGGGGCTGCACCCGCAGTCGATGTACGGAATCGCGGACTCACCCGTCGGCCTGGCGGCTTATTTCCTCGATCACGACGCGCGCAGCTATGCGCTCATCGCGCGCGTCTTCGAAGGACAGTCCGAGGGCCTGACGCGCGACGACATCCTCGACAACATCACGATCACCTGGCTCACGAACACGGCGCTCTCCGGCGCGCGTCTGTACTGGGAGTACTGGGGCAAGGGTACTTCAATGCCAAGGGCGTCTCGATCCCGGTGGCCGTGAGCGTCTTCCCTGACGAGCTCTATCCGGCCCCGCGGAGCTGGGCGGAGAAGGCCTATCCCAAGCTCATCCACTTCAACAAGCTCCCCAAGGGCGGCCACTTCGCGGCCTGGGAGCAGCCCGAGCTGTTCTGCTCCGATGTGCGCACGGGCTTGCGGTCGCTTCGCTAGCCCGCGACGGGGGACGGCGAGCCAGGCACGCTCGCCGTCCTCCCTTTGCCGCCGGCGACTTCTACCCGATCTCCGCGGCGACGTGTCCTGGGCGCGGTTCGGCGGGCCGAAGCCGAAACAGGAGCGCCAACAGGCCCTTGGTCGTTTGCGTCTTCATGTCGTCGAAGCCGTCCAGCCCGTAGTTGACGCTCGTCCCTTGCCGCGACGAGGTGAACGTGGAGAACAGCCGATCCCAGAACGAGAAGATGTTGCCGTAGTTGGTGTCCGTTTCCTCGGGAGTCCTCGAGTGGTGCACCTTGTGCATGTTCGGCCACGTCGTGACGAGCACGAGCAGGTCATCGAGCCACACGGGAACCGGATGTTCGCGTGCTCCAGGAGGCCATTGAGGGCCGACCACGTCCGATAGACGGCGAAGGCCGCTGGGCTCGCTCCCAGCACGAACGCGAACGCCGCCATGAACGCGTAGCGGATGACGCCCTCACCCGGGTGTTGCCGGATGGTCGTGGTGACGTCGACGACGGGGTCGCAGTGATGAACGAGGTGGAAGCGCCAGAAGGAAGGAATCTTGTGCATGGCGACGTGGGCGACGTAGAACGACAGTCGAGGCCGAGAACTGCGGCCGCTGCGCTCAGGAGGGGTGGCGGACGAAGCGCGTTCAGGATCCCGAAGCCGAGGCGCCCGAGCAGCATCAGGCCCGCGACCACGGCGAGGTTCATGAAGACGTTGGTCCCGAAGGTGATGAAGGTGAGTGCGAGGTTGGGCCCGAGATGAGCCCGGCTCGACCGTCCCCAACGGTGCAGCGGGACGACGGTCTCGATGCAAGCCACAACCGCCATGGTGACGAGGATGCTGCCGATCGTGGCGCCGGACTGCGCAATGAGCGTCATGAGGTTCTCTCCGGAGAATGCCCGGAGGATCGGAGGCGCTGATTCGGGGTGAACGATTGGTTTCGGACGCGCACCTGACCGACCCCCGAAGAGGGCTAGTCAAGCGGATCTTGAGCGCGTCCGGCGCCTGACTGGGAGTCCGCGTTACCCCAGCGCGAGTGGATTATCTCATACCGACCCTCGTCCGCTCGCAGGCTTCCAGGCAGACCACGTCACCGGCCGAGCAGTCTTCCTACCGCACGGCCATCTTGGAGAGGGCCGCCTTGAGCCCCTCCGCGAGCCGCGTCGGGTCGTCGAGCCCCCAGAAGTGCATGAAGAAGAGGCGAGGCGTCTCCCGCAGCATGTGGGAGTGGAGCGCGGTGACCTGGATGCCGTGAGCCTCGAGCTCCATGAATCACGGGGTTCACCTCTTCGCGCGATGAGAACGAAATCGCCGGTGGCGGCGACGCGGTTCTCCACGAGCTGGAAGTTCAACGCGGTCGCCATCCCCGCGCTGGGCGGGACCTCCATGCCGTCTTCCTCGATCCTGGCCGCCCGTGGGCGCGCGACCTGCAGCACGTGTCCGGCCAGCGATCCCTTTCGACCCAGGGCCGCCTGGATCTTGTCGAAGGCGGCGGTCTCGGCCGCGCTCGGCGAGGGTGCCGCGCCCGGCGCGCGCGAGCGGTGTCTTGGTGCTGTCGAGCGCTGCGCGCAGCGCCTGCGCGACTTTCTGAGGTCTCCGTGGCCGCCGAAGTGCACGTAGAGGATCTGGGGCGGCTCGCCGATGAGGTGGTTGTGAACGGCGAGGACGTCCAGGCTACCGGCCTGGAGCGCGCGGACTACGGGATTCACCTCATCGGCCAGCAACACCAGGTCGCCCATCGCCATGACGTGGCCCTCTGGGCCGGCCTTGAAGAGCCCCGCCCAGGACCCTAGCGCGAGCGTGGGTGCGACCTCGATGCCACCACGGTGACGTGGAGATCCGACCGAGGCCAGCCGTACTCGTGGACCTCGCCCGGAAGGACCTTGCCCGGGCGTCCGAAGTCTTGTCGACGGCCTCCCACGCCGCTTGATCGACCGGGGCAGCGCCGAGGATGGCGGGCACGAAACAGAGCGCAATGCCGAGCGACATGGAACGCTGGTATGAGAGCCTCATCACGTCCTCCGTTCGTCGTTGTTCAAGATAGTGGCACAGGCCTGGGCTCTCGATCGCGCTCTGGGCGGTCGAGGCTCACGGGGGCGGATCGAGCTTTTCTCAAGCGAGGCATACATGAAGAAGCTAAAGACGATCCTGGGGTTGCTGGTCCTGGCACCCGGCATGGCCTCCGCCGGCTCGTCGCCCGTGCCGCTGCGCCTGGTGGCCGACATCCCCATGCCCGGCAAGGCCGTTCGATTCGACTACCAGAGCTTCGATCCGACGAGCGGGCGGCTCTACGTCGCGCACATGAACGCCGACCAGCTCGTCGTCTTCGACACGCGCCCGGCAGGTCGTGGCGAACCTCGACGGATTTGCGCGCGTTCATGGGGTGTGGGCGGTTCCGGAGCTCGGACGGGTCTTTGCCTCGGTCACCGGTGACCATGAGGTCGCGGTCGTCGACATGAAGACGCTGAAGACGCTGGCCAGGATCGGCCCGGTCACCTATCCCGATGGTCTGGCCTACGCGCCCGAAGCAGGCCGCCTCTTCGTCTCGGACGAGCACGGCCAGGCCGACGCCGTCATCGACGTGAAGACCAACGCGCTGATCACGAGCATCGCTCTCGGAGGCGAGGCAGGGAACACGGTCTACGACCCGAAGTCGGGGCAGATCCTCGTTGCCGTCCACGAGCCCGCCCAGCTTGTGGCCATCGATCCGGCAGCGGCCCGGATCGTGGCTCGCTATCCGTTGCCGGGGACGAAGGGACCCCACGGCGTCAGCCTCGACGTCGGTCAGCGCCTGGCGTTCGTCGCTGGCGAGGCCAACGGAACCCTCGCTGTCCTCGACCTCGAGAGCAAGAAGGTCCTGGCAACCCATCCGGTGGGCGAGGACCCGGATGTGCTCAGCTTCGACCCTGGACTCGGCCTCCTTTACGTCTCGGCGGAGTCCGGAACGGTCTCCGTGTTCAGGGTGCGCGGCAAGGAGCTCGTCTCTCAGGGACAGGTGACGATGCCGCACGCCCATACCGTCTGCGTCGATCCGGGACCCACCTCGTGTACCTGCCGCTCGAGAACGTCGACGGGCGCCCGATTCTGCGCATCATGGAGCCCGTGGCCGCGACCAGCAGGTGAGCGCGGGGGGATCGCGCTCACCGGTGCAGGGTGCGGTGGACTCGCGACAACGCCAAGGTCGTCGCGATCCCGGTGGGCGGCGCGGGCTCGCCGCCTTCCCCCGTTTCGCGGAGCGGGTCTTGCGCGTCCAGGGGAAAGCGGACATCATCCTCGGCGTTTCGCGGGGTTCATCAGAAAGAACGGAGACCCGGCATTCCGACCCGCACGGCGATCGAGAAGAGGATCGCGCGCTACGAGGGCCGGCTGTCGCCCAATCGGCGACGGCTGCTGCAGGCCACCCTCGAGAACCCCGACGAGACCTTCTTCCTTTCCTCGCGGGCCCTGGCGCGCCGCTACCCGCGTCGATCCGGCGACGATCGTGCGCACGGTGCAGGCCCTCGGCTATCAGCGCTACCACGATTTCGCCGCCGACCTGCGCGAGCATTTCGTCTCGCGGCTCACGCCCTACCGCATCCTCAAGGCCAGCACCGACGCCAAGCGCAGCCTGACCGACCACGTCCGCCACAGCCTCGAGCGGGACCTCGCGAACCTGAACCGCCTTCAGAGCGGCCTCGACTCCGAGCGGGTGGTGGGCCTCGGCCGCCGCATCCATCGGGCACGGCGCATCCTGGTCGTGGGTCCGATCTCGCGGCGTCGCTCGCGTCCTTCTTCGCCTACGCGCTCCTGCCCCTCGGGTTCGACGCGGAGGCCCCTGCGGGCACCAGCGGCAACCTTCAACACAAGGTCCGGCTGCTCTCCACGGAAGGACCTGCTCGTAGCGATCAGCTTCGGCCGCTGTCTCCGCGTCACCGTGGAGGCGGCGAAGCTGGCGCGCAGCCAGCGCGTGCCGACGGTCGCGATCACGGACAGCGACACGACACCCTGGCCGGGAATGCGACGACTACCTGGTGGCCTCGACGGCGGGCGCGACCTTCAGCGGCTCCTACGTGGCGCCCATGGCGCTGCTCAACGCGGTCGTGCTCGCCTGCGCGGAGATCGCTCCCAGCCGCGCCTGGCGCTCCTCCGGCAGACGGAGAAGGAGTACCTGTCGGGTCCGCGCTGGTACGAAGCCAGGCCCCGGGCGCGACGAGGAGAAGCCGGGCCCGGAGCGCCCGCGCGGAAGCGCAAGCAGTGACGACCGCGGGCTATCCGATCCGGTAGCCGAGCAGGTTCCAGTAGCTCAGGAACCAGACGAACGCGATCGCCGCCACGACGCCGGCAGTGTGGAAGAAGCGGGACGCGCGCGTCCAGTAGCCCTCTCGCCAGACACGCACGAGCAGGAACACGGCGAGAGCGGTCGAGCAGCCAGGCCGACGAGCGGCAGGGTGAGCGCGACGTAGAGGCCCTTGGGCACCGCGGAAGATCAGCTCGTCCAGGCCGGCCGCCAGGATGGACGCGAAGGCCACGACGAAGACCAGGTTGAGAGCGCCGAGGCGCCGAGGTTGAGCGCGCCCAGCGCGCCGGCTTCGGTCCTGCCTTGTCGGCTCTCCAGTGCCGCAGTGCGGACACCACGGCGATCACGAAGAGCAGGATGGAGAGCCCGAGCAGCGTGAAGTGGAAGGGCGAGGCGTCGTACCAGTGCAGCTTGTAGAACGGAATGAAGGCGAACTGGCCGACCATGCCCACGACCTCGCCCTTGCCGTCCTTGACGAACGCGATCATGCGGTCGCCGTCGGCCTCGCGGACGACCCAGGCGCCACCTCGACGTACTGCGCGACGTCCCCGAGCAGTCCAGGGATGACGAGCTTGTTGTCGGCCGTCGGGGTGACGCTCGTCCCTCCCGCCAGGCCGAAGACCTTCTCGAAGCGCGTGTAGGAATGGCGAAGCGCGCGGTAGTGCCCGGCGTACTGGGCAGCCCGCGCGGCGAAGTCGGCGGGTGGCGTGAGCGTGGGCAGCTGCGCCGGGAAGTAATGGTCCATGAAGGCGCGTGCGAAGTGCCGCGGCACCAGCGCCGCCTTGCCGCCGGTGTTGACGCAGGCGAAGAAGCCGACGCCTTCGTCCTCGAGCAGCCCGAGCTCGGTGTGGAAGTAGTTCGTGTCGCCGCCGTGCCCGATGACCCGCCGGCCGTTCATGTACGTCTCGTAGAAGCCGAGGCCGGACCCGCCCACGGCGGGGTGGGGGCTGAAGACGCCGGGCGTGCATGGCGCTTACGGTCTCGGGCTTCAGGATGCGCGCCTCGCCCAGCGCCCCCTGCTGCAGGTGGGCGATCATGAAGCGCGCCATGTCGGTGGAGGTGGCGGCCAGCGAGCCGGCGGGCCCGAAGTTCGCGACGTACTCGTAGCCTTTCGGCTTGAACGCGCCCGCTCTCGAAGTTGTAGCCGTTCGACATGCGCTTCTGGAGCGGCTCCGGAAGCGGCTCCTGAACGTGCTGCTCTCCATGCCGAGCGGGCGCAGGATGTGCTCCTGCACGTAGTCCTCGAACGAGACGCCGGAGACGTTGGCCACCGACCAGGCCGGCCATCGCCGTGGCCCAGTTCGAGTAGGACGAGCTCAGGCCGCCGACGGCTCGTGCCCACCGGCCGCACGCGGGCGGGGATGTGGGCGGCCAGCGAGCGGGCCAGCGGCACGATCTCGCCGGGGTTGCGCGCCATCAGGTAGCCGATGCCGCCGTCCTCCAGGCCGCGCCGTGTAGCGTGAGCGCGTGCCGCAGCGTGATCGGCCCCTCGAACGTCGCGGGGACCTTGAACTGCGTCAGGTAGGTGTTCACGTCGGTGTCGAGATCCAGCTTGCCCTGCTCGACGAGGCTGCATCACCGCGGTCCAGGTGAGAGAGCTTGGAGACCGACCCGGGCCGGAACAGCGTCTCCTTCGCGTCGACCGGCACCTGGTGCTCGACGTCCGCCCAGCCGTAGCCCTTGGCGAAGTAGACCTGTCCGTCCTTCACGACCGCCACCGTGATGCCCGGCCACGTCGTAGGCCTCGCGTTCGCGCGCCCACGAAGCCGTCCACGAAGGCCTCGAGCTCCTCGCGGTGCGCAGGCCGCCGCCGGGCAACGGCTTGCGGCGCGGCCGCCTCGATCGGCCTGTAGGTCGGGTCGGCTCCCGTGGCGAAGGGACGCGCGCGGACGGGGCGGCCGCGGCCACGAAAACGACGAGGAGCCCGAAGGCCGAGGCGAGGCCCGTGCGGCGCCAGCGGCGGCGCGGCGTGAGGCGATGGGTCATGGCGTTCTTCTGTCTCCCGAAGCGGTTGGCCGTCTGCAACACTTGATGCTCAGCCGTCTTATCCCATCTGGACCGGGTGGGCCGTCAAGGCGGTCTTCGGGCGCTTGACACCTGCAACATGTGATGCTTTGATCGCGGCCGAGTCAACACGCGGTTCCTCATCCCCTGGAGGTGGTCTCATGCGTCCTTCTGGAACGAGCGTCCTGGCCCTGACGGCCTTGCTGGCCGTGCCGCCCGCCTGGGCCCAGGAAGCGGCACCCGCCGAGACCCCCAAGGACAAGGAGCCGCCGGCCGAGGACGCCTCGAAGCCTCCGAACTTCCACGAGGAGGTGGTCGTCACCGCCCAGAAGCGGACGGAGGCCGTCCAGGAGATTCCGGCCTCGGTGACCGTCGTCAGCGGGGAGCTGCATGGAGCAGCAGCGGGCCGACGACTTCCAGGACCTCACTGCCGCTGGTGCCTGGCCTGAGCACGTCGACCGGCCGGCCGGGCGTCACCTGCATCACGCTGCGCGGCATCAACACGGGCGGCGTCGCGTCCACGATCGGCGTCTACTTCCGACGACGTGCCCGTTCGGAGTCGAGCACCGGCCTGGCCAACGCCGCGATCGTGCCGGGAGACTTCGACACGTACGACATCGCCCGGGTCGAAGTGCTGCGCGGCCCCCAGGGCACCTCTGTACGGTGCGAGCTCCCTGGGCGGCGTCTTCAAGTACGTCCCGAATCGGCCCAGCGACCGAGAGGTTCGAGGCGCGCTTCATGGGCAGCGTCGGAGACCGTGGACCACGGCGACCCCGGGTACGCCGTGACCGGGCTCGTGAACGTGCCGCTCGGCGACAAGACTGCCTGTCCGGGGGAGCGGGTTCTACCGCTTCGACAGCGGCTTCATCGACTCGATCGGCAACAACCCGGTCGCCGAGCCTCACGAACCCGGATGTGAACGTCATCGACGGCACGCCTCGTCCACGCCGGCCTGAACTCGCTGGACCGCTTCGGAGGGCGCTTCGCGCTGCTGTTCAAGGCGTCCGACAAGTTCACGGTGAACCTGGCGGCTCAGCTGCAGAACGTGGACAGCGACGCGTCCAGCACGGTCGATGCCGACCCGAGAGCCTCCGGCCGCTCAACGCCGATCCGGTGCAGTCCGCGCTACCAGTCGGAGTTCAACAACACGAAGTACCGCGGTCTACAACGCGACGGCCCATTGGGACCTGCGCGGCGCGAGCTCCGGTGCCGATCACGGCCTTCGGCCGGTTCGTGTCCGACTTCCATTCGACCCGGCGATCGCGACCAACCTCACGGGCGGTCCGCCGCTGGCCTCGCTGGTCACGCTTCTCTTCGGCGACGCCACGGCGCGCCCGCTGAGCGCGATCCCGCCCCAGACGACCAGCACCGACAAGATCAGCCAGGAGCTGCGCCTCGTCTCGGCGAAGAACGAGAAGCCTCGAACTGGCTGGTGGGCGGGTACTTCACCGAACGAAGACTCCGCCCTCAAGCAGAAGATCCTGCGCGGTGGAGGCCGGCACCGACACGACCGCCGCCGGGCATCCCGGAGCTGGCGGACTTTCACCCTCGACTCGTCGTACAAGGAGTTCGCCGGGTTCGTGAATGGCACGTGGCACGCCACCAAGCACTTCGATCTCTCGCTCGGCGGGCGCCTCAGCCACAACAGCCAGGTCGCCTCGCAGGTCTCCGACGGCCCCTGGTCGGGGGCTCGACGCGCTTCGACGACGTGGAATCCTCCGAGAGCCCGTTCACCTTCTCGGTGGCGCCGCGCTACGAGATCGGGAAGAGCGCGTCGGTCTACGGCCGCGTCGCCACGGGCTTCCGGCCGGGCGGACCCAACGTGCTGCCGCCGGCGGCCCCGACGGACGGCCGAGAACCTACGCCTCGGACCGGCTGACCAGCTACGAGGTCGGCCTCAAGGCGGGCGGCAGTTCCGCCGACAAGTTCTCGCTGGACCTGAGCGCCTTCTATCCTCGACTGGGAGGACGTCCAGCTGTTCCTCGATGGTGAACAACTTCGGCATCAACGGCAACGGCGGCACCGCCAAGAGCCAGGGCCTGGAGCTCGCCGCCAGCCTCTATCCGACGAGCGGCCTCACGTTGTCGGCGAACGGCGCCTACACGAAGCAGCGAAGCTCACCCAGGACACCGATCCGATCGTGGGGCAAGGACGGCGACCCGCTGCCGTACGTGCCGGAGTGGAGCTTCGGCCTGAACGCGCGACTACGAGTGGACGCTCACGGGCAGCACTCGCGCGTACGTCGGCGGCAGCCTGGGCTACACGGGAGACCGCACGGCGGCACTTCGGCAACCGGACCACCAACGGCCGCCTCCGCCAGCTCGACGGCTACGCGGCCCCTGAACCTGCCGCGCGGGCGCCTACCTCGGCCGCTGGTCGGTCGAGCTCTACGCGAAGAACCTGACGACACGAGCGGGCGCGTCACGGTGATCAACGAGCCGGCCGGGCTACCGAACGGCGCGGTCGGCCCGGGCTCGATGCGGCCCAGGACCGTCGGCGTGTCCATGGTCGCGACGCGATTCTGGGGCTCCTAGCATGATGTTCGGCGCGGTGACGCTGGCTGGTCGCGGCCGGGCTGGCCGGCGCGGCCCGGGCCGAGGTGCCGGCGGGCTTCGACGCGCGCGTCGAGCAGGTCCGGAAGGCGGTCGGCGTGCCGGGGATCTCCGTCGCGATCGTCCAGCACGGCAAGGTGACCCTGGCGCGCGGCTACGGGGTGCGGCGCCTGGGGAGGACGCGCCCGTCGACGCCGACACGATCTTCCAGCTGGGCTCCGTCGGGAAGGCCTTCACCACGGCGGCGCTGGCCGTGCTCGTCGATCGCGGCCAGATCGACTGGGACGACCCGGTGACGAAGCACATCCCCTGGTTCCAGATGTACGACCCGTGGGTCACGCGCGAGATGACGGTGCGTCGACCTGCTCGTGCACCGCAGCGGCCTCGGCCTCGGCGCCGGCGACCTGATGTTTGTGCCGCGCTCGAACCTCGTCCCGCGCCGAGACCGTGCGGCGGCTCCGCTACCTCAAGCCGGCGACGAGCTTCCGCAGCGCCTACGCCTACGACAACGTGCTCTACGTCGTCGCCGGCCAGCTGATCGAGGAGGTCACCGGCAAGACGTGGGAGCGATTCGTGCGCGAGGAGGTGCTGGCTCCGGCGGGATGCGCACGGCGACCTCCGACCGCGTCGATCCGGCGCAAGACCGCGAACCGCGCCTGGCCGCACGCGCGCCTCGACGGGCCGATGCACGGCATGGGGACGCAGAAGGCGCTCGACGACAGCGGCCAGGCGAGTTCGACCGGAGCTGGGCCAGAACGCCGCGCCGGCCGGCGCCGTCGCCGCCAGTGCCAACGACATGGCCCGCTGGATGCTGATCCAACTGGCGCGCGGCGGCGCTGCCGGGCGGCTCGGGGCGGCTGTTCAGCGAGGCGTCGGCGCGCCAGATGTGGATGCCGCGCGTGCCGCTGCCGATCTCGCCGTCGCCCGGCCCGACCGGCCGCCGCGACGCCGCAGTTCAACGCATATGCGCCTAGGTTGGATCGGAGCGCGACTATCGCGGCGTCCGGCTGATGACCCACACCGGAGCGGTGTTCGGCGCGCAGGCGATCATCATCCTGATCCCCGAGCGCGAGGTCGGCTTCTCCGGTGGCGATCAACTGCGAGGACGGAGAAGCCGCGCTGGGCATCGCGTACGAGCTGCTCGACCACTACCTCGACCGGCCCAGGTACGACTGGGGCGCCGCGTGGCAGCAGGTGGTGAAGGAGCGCGACGAGAAGGCCGTGAAGCTGCTGAAGGAGCAGACGGCAGCTCCCGCGAAAGTGGGGCCGTCGCTGCCGCTCGAGCGCTACGCCGGCGAATACGCCGATCGCCTGGTACGGGCCGATCGCGATCGCGCAGCACGACGGACGGCTGACGATCGACTTCAAGCAGACGCCCGGCATGACGGGCGAGCTCACGCACTGGCAATACGACACGTTCAAGGCGGAATGGCGCGACCCGCTGATCGAGCCGGCCTACGTGACGTTCGCGCTCGGGCGCCGACGGCGGCATCGACCGCATCGGCCTGCGCGCGGTCTCGCCCCTCGCGGACTTCAGCTTCGACTACCAGGACCTCGACTTCAGGCCGGCCGCGCGGAAGTAAGGCTCCGGATCCTCCAGAGCCCGACCGTCAGGACGGGCACGACCAGCAGGGCGATGAAGGCGTACGTCAGCAGGCCGTAACCCTTCGCGATCAGGCCGACGAGGCCGACGGCGGACGCGGCGAAGACCGACAGACAGCATGACCGCCAGCGCGATCGCCGGTCGCAGGGCGCGCGGCATGACCCTCCGCAGCTCTTCGTAGACCGTCGCCACCCGCTCGTTGATGGCGTGGAGGATGGGCACCCCGGTGTCCACCAGCGTCAGCAGCACGGCGAGCTGGAAGGCCCATTCGAACCATGGTGCTCCGAGCTTCTGGAGCAGGAACGCCGAGGGCAGGGCCACGCTGCCGATCTCCCGGTGGTAGCCGACCATCGCGATGTAGAAGGCGAAGCCGGGCAGCATCCCGAGCGGCCCGGCGATGAGTCCAGCCACGACGGCTTCGCGTCGGCGGGTCAGGTGGCGGATGCAGAAGAGGACGGCCGGGATGGTCGCGACGTTGTAGGCCGCGTACGTGACACCGGCCGTGAACCAGCGCTGCCCGAGCGGCTCCGCCGCGAGGGCGGCCTCGATGCGACCGCCGAACGAGTACAGGCTCCACGTCACGAACACGAAGTAGACGAGGTACAGATAGCCGACCGAGATGGCGAGGAACTTCTCGATAGCGGCGGCGGTGTAGAACAGGACCGCGGCTACGCTCCCGATCATGAGGAGGGTGCCGGCCAGCTTGGGCAGGCCGAAGAGGCTGTGGGCAATCTCGCCGGCGGCAGCTCCCATCACCGCGAAGATCACGACGATCAGGAGGACATAGGCGATCTCGAACAGGAACCAGGCGCGGCCGAGCAGCAGTCTCGTGAACGAGCGGTAGTCGTAGGCGCGCGCGACGCGGGCCAGCTCGAAGGACGCCGCGAGGACGGCGCTCCACACGGCCATGCTCACGATCATCCCCAGGAGGCCGCCCAGCGGCCCCGCCGGCAGGAAGAACTCCACCAGCTCGCGCCCGGTCGCGTAGCCGCCCGCGATCACCGCCGCCTCGAAGACGAATCCGGGCAGCAGGTATCGCCGGAAGAAGTCCCTTCATGGCCGGAGGCGCCCACGCGCTCGGTCCGGCTCTCCAGGAAGTCGAGGTCGACTTCGAAACCGGGAGACCGGGCGAAGTCGGGACGGCCACCGTGCCGTCGGCGGCCACCTCGACGGGCGGCACGTGACGACGTCCCGCTTCGAAGTAGCGGCGGCGGCTGGCCGAGATGTCCCCGGGCAGCGTGAAGCCGGGCAGGCTCGCCAGCGCCACGTTGTGCGCCCGTCCGATGCCGGATCTCCAGCATGCCGCCGCACCACAGCGGCACGTCGCGCTCGGCGCAGAGGTCGTGGATGCGCAGGGCCTCGCCGTAGCCGCCCACGCGCCCGATCTTCATGTTCACGATGCGGCAGGCGCCGGTGTCGAGAGCGTGGCGGGCCTGGGCGCAGCTGGTGAGACTCTCGGTCGAGGGCAGATCGCGGTCCTCAGTGGTCGGCTGCAGGCGGGCGTGGTGCCACGAGGTCGTCGTGCGCCAGGGGCTGCTCGATCATGAGCAGCTGGAAGGCGTCGAGCTGGCGCAGGTGTTCCGCGTCCGCCAGGGTGTAGGCCGCATTGGCGTCGACGGAGAGCAGGATCCCCGGGTGCCGGCGGCGGATCTCGCCGACCACCGCGACGTCAGCGCCCGGCTTTGATCTTCAGCTTGATGCGGCGGTAGCCGAGGCCGAGGTAGTGGTTCACGCGCTCGTCCAGGGCGTCCACGCTGGGCTGGATGCCCAGGCTCACCCGACTTCGACCCTGTCGCGCACTCCTCCGATGACACGGGCGATGGACTTGCCGCGCAGCCGCGCGACGAGGTCCACGAACGCGAGCTCGAGTCCCGCCTTGGCCATGGGATGGCCGCGGAACGCGCCGAGGCGCGAAAGTCAGGTCGTCCAGGTCGCGGATCTCCTGGCCGAGGATCGCGGGGCCCAGGTAGTCCCGGATGACGTGGCTCGCGGTGCCGACCGTCTCGTAGCTGAAGAGGGGAGCCCTCCCAGGCCACGCATTCGCCCCATCCCGAATGGCCCTCGGCATCGAGGCGGAGCAGGAACACGAGCCTCGTCGTCATGCGTCCGAAGCTCACCTCGAAGGGCTCGAGCAGGGGGCAGGCGCACGAGGCGCAGCTCGAGCGCGTCCAGCCGCACGGGGCCAGAGGCCCAATCGCAACAATCGATGCGTCGGTTCCAGCGCGCATGGAGCCGATACTAACCCACTCGCGTTGGGCCAGGCAGGGGCCTTCGGACGGAGCGCAACAAATGGTGAGAGAGATCGAAGGCAGGGACCTCCATCCCGGGTTGCGGTCATTCGCCGGATCTGAAGTACTCGCCGTTCAACCTGCCGACGATGACGGCGCGGCAGCCGTGGGCACGAAGCGATGGGCCCTGACCGGTGACGATAGTTCATGACATCGCTATTCGTGCTCCGTATAGTGGGTCGCCGGCAGAGGCCAGGCACCGAACATTGCGTCCTTCTCCGAGGTAGGGGTGATGAAGAGATCCGCGGGTCGCTCACGAGTTGGCACGGCCATGCCTCGATCCTGGGTTGGGTCCTCGCCTCGGCCGCCGGGTCGTTGCAGGCTCAGCCGGCGCCGCATCAGACCATCCCCAGTTGGGCAATACGTAACCGGAAACCGAAGTACAA
>ERZ1370068.55-contig-10046_pt1 | contig 25152 bp, 43 predicted proteins | sample MGYA00561227_ERZ1370068 | MGnify/ENA primary metagenome ERZ1370068 (study PRJEB38410, sample SAMEA6850437) | metagenome | study: Metagenomic assessment of the ecological functions of the soil: analysis of the soil microbiota associated with the...
GTCGGTTTCGCCGACCGTGCTGATCAGGCGGTCGCTTGCGGTAGTGCCAGAGGTCGAGCGCCAGGAAAGCTGATCAGCACGAGGCTCGCGACCAGGACCGTCGGCATGAACAGATGCCCCGTGGTCCAGAAGAAGTCGACGCCGTGCAGGAAGCCGACGAACAGCGGCGGATCGCCGAGCGGGGAGAGTGCGCCGCCACATTCGCCACCAGGATGATGAAGAACACAATGACGTGGATGTTGTTGCAGGCGCGCCGCATTGGCGCGGATGAGCGGCCGGATCAGGATCATGGCGGCGCCGGTGGTGCCGACCACGCTCGCGATCGCGGTGCCGAAGACGAGGATCGCGGTGTTGACGAGCGGCGTGCCGCGCAGATAGCCGGTCACCAGAATCCCGCCGGCCACGACATAGAGCGCGAGCAGGAGCACGATGAAGCTCAGGTATTCGGCGAAGAACGTATGCACCAGCGCCGCGAGCGCGGTCGGCAGATCATAGAGCGCCGCCATCGGGGCAAGCGTCAGCGTCGCCCACGCGAAGGCGAGCTTGCCGTAGTGGCGATGCCAGATGCGCGGGAAGAAGAGCGGCCCGGTCGCGATGGTGAGCAGGATGCCGACGAACGGGCAACGCCCAGGGCCAGCTGAGCTGCGCGCCGTCGAGAGCCGCAGCGTGGGTGGTGGTGGGCAGCAACCCGAGCAGAAGTGCGAGGAGCGCGACGGTGCCCAATCGGCGCAGCTCCTGTTTCCACATCAATGCGCCTCGTCCCAATTGTGGGCGGCCCGGGCGTCGACCTGCAGCGGCACCGACAGCGACAGCGCCGGCATCGGCGCCTCCTCCATCACTTTCTTGATCACCGGCAGCGTCTTCGTCGACCTCGTCCTCCGGCACCTCGAACACCAGCTCGTCGTGCACCTGCAGCAGCATCTGCGCGTTGAGCTTCGTCTTCGCCAGCGCCGCGTCCATGCGCGATCATGGCGCGGCGGATGATGTCGGCGGCGGTGCCTTGCAGCCGCGCGTTGATCGCGGCGCGCTCGTTGAAGGCGCGGATCGAGGCGTTGGAGGCGGCGATGTCGGGATAGTGGCACTTGCGGCCGAACAAGCGTGAGCACGTAGCCGTTGCTTCTTGGCGAACGTCTTGGTCTCTTCCATGTAGTCGCGGATGCCGGGAAAGCGCTCGAAATATTTCTTGATGTAGGCGCCGGCCTCCTCGCGCGCGATGCCGAGCTGGTTGGCGAGCCCGAACGCCGAGATGCCGTAGATGATGCCGAAGTTGATCGCCTTGGCGCGGCGGCGCACTTCGCCCGGCATGCCCTTGACCGGCACGCCGAACATTTCCGACGCGCGTCATGGCGTGGAATGTCGAGGCCGTCGCGGAACGCCTTCTTCAGCTGCTCGATGTTGGCGATCTCGGCCAGCAGCCGCAGCTCGATCTGCGAATAGTCGGCGGAGACGAGCTTCATGCCCGGCGCGCCGCCACGAAGGCGCGGCGGATCTTGCGGCCCTCCTCGGTGCGGATCGGGATGTTCTGCAGGTTCGGCTCGGAGGACGACGAGCGGCCGGTCGGTGGTCGCGGCGAGCGCGTAGCTCGTGTGCACGCGATGCGTCGTCGGATTGACGTAGCCCGGCAGCGCGTCGGTATAGGTCGAACGCAGCTTCGAAACCTGCCGCCAGTCGAGGATTTTCTGCGGCAGCGCGTGGCCCTGCTCGGCAAGCTCCTCGAGCGCGCGCGCGCCGGTCGACCAGTGCGCCGGTCTTGGTCTTGGTCCCGCCCGGCAGGCCGAACTTGCCGAACAGAATGTCGCCGAGCTGCTTCGGGCTGCCGGGGTTGAGCGGCTCGCCGGCAAGCTTCTGGATCTCGGCTTCGAGCGCCGCCGCGCGCTGCGCGAACTCGCCGGACAGCCGCGACAGCACCTGGCGGTCGATGGAAATGCCGCGCCGCTCCATGCTGCGCGAGCACTCGACCAGCGGCCGCTCCAGCGTCTCGTAGACCGTGGTCACGTGCTCGGCGGTGACGCGCGGCCTGAGCAGGAGCCATAGCCGCAGCGCCATGTCGGCGACCTCGGCTCGCACATTCGGCGGCCTTGCTCGATCGGAACATGGTCGAACGTGATCCGCGACTTGCCGGAACCCTTGAGCGCGTTGGCGTCGATCGCGGTATGGCCGAGGTACGTTCCGCCAGTGTCGTCGATGCCATGGCCGGAACGGCCGGCGTCGAGCACATAGGACAGCAGCATCACGTCGTCATAGGGCGCGAGCGTGATGCCGCGCAGCGCGAACATCTGCAGATCGAATTTGAGGTCCTGCCCGATCTTGAGCACGCCGGCATCCTCGAGCAGCGGCCGCAGCGCTGCGAGCGCGTCCTGTTCGGAGATCTGGTCGGGCGCGATCTCGCCCGCGAACAGGCCGCCGTTGCCACCGCTGCCGGTGTCGCCGCCCTGCCGATGGCGCGAGCGGCACGTAGCAGGCTCTCGTTCGGCGCGAGCGCGAGCGAGAAGCCGACGAGCGTTGCCTGCATCGGATCGATGCTGGTCGTTTGCGTGTCGATTGCGACCGCACCGAGATCGATCGCGCGCGCGATCCATTCCTTGAGCTGCTCGAGGTGTGCACGGTCTCGTATGCGCGTGCGGTCGACCTTGGCCTTGCGACCAGCGCCGAGCCGGCGGTCACGAGCGCCTGCGGGCGTGAGCATCTGCTGCTCCGGGCCCTTCGGCCGCTCTTTCACTTTCATCGCGCCGCCTTCGAGCGGCAACGTCGGCGTCCTGGTGCTGCCGGCGCCGCGCGTACCGCTCTGGCTCCCTCCTTGTCGCCGTCCTCGTTCGCGATCGACCGGGCGGCGCGCTCCGGGCCGACCTCCGCATTGGCCTCGATCTCGCGCGGCGTCGACGCCGGAGAACTCCGCGACCCGGCGGGTGAGCGTGTTGAACTCCATCGCCTTGAGGAAGGCGACCAGGCGCTTGTAGTCGGGCTCGTGCACCGCGAGGTCGCCGAGCGGCACGTCGAGCTCGACGTTGTCGTCGAGCGTGACCAGCCGCTTGGAGAGCCGCGCCTTGTCGGCATTGTCGATCAGGCTCTGGCGGCGCTTCTCCTGCTTGATCTCGCCGGCGCGCGCGAGCAGCGTCTCGAGATCGCCATACTCGCTGATGAGCTGCGCCGCGGTCTTCACGCCGATGCCGCGGCACGCCCGGCACGTTGTCGGTCGAATCGCCGATCAGCGACTGCACCTCGATCACCTTCTCGGGCGGCACGCCGAACTTCTCGATCACCTCCGGGATGCCGATCTTCTTGTCCTTCATGGTGTCGTACATGACGACGCAGTCGTTCACGAGCTGCATCAGGTCCTTGTCGGACGACACGATGGTGGCGCTGGCGCCGATCGCGCAGGCCTGCCGCACATAGGTCGCGATCAGGTCGTCGGCCTCGAAGCCGGCCTGCTCCAGGCACGGCAGGTCGAAGGCGTGCACCGCGTGGCGGATGAATCCGAACTGCGGGATCAGGTCGTCGGGCGCGGGCGGACGGTGGGCCTTGTAGTCGGCGTAGAGCTCATTGCGGAACGTGTGCTCCGACTTGTCGAACACGACCGCCAAGTGAGTAGGCTGATCCTCCGGCTTCATGTCGCGCAGCAGCTTCCACAGCATGTTGCAGAAGCCGAGGACGGCATTGACCTGCAGCCCGTCGGACTTGCGGGTCAGCGGCGGCAGCGCGTGGTAGGCGCGGAAGATGTAGGACGAGCCGTCGACGAGGAAGACATGGTCGCCCTCCTTGGGCGCGCGGGCGGCGACGGGAGCAGCAGGGTTTGGCGGGCTTGGTTTTCGGTGCTGGCGATGGACCCAATGTGGTCCGTCCAGCCGGCGTTGGCAACGGTCGAGGGAAAACCTGGGATAAGTCGGCGGCTACCGTGCCGGCTGCAGCGCAAGCTTGGCCTTGGTTTCCTTGAGGCGCGAGCCAGAAGCGCGCCGGGCGCTCGAACAGGAATGTGAGGTGGATCGCCCGCGCGACCCAGAACATCGTGAGCGCGCCGAGGACGCCAGCCAGCTGTCACCAGGGCCGAGATGGTGCCGACGTCGCTGATCCAGCCGAGCTTGATCAGCAGGGCGCGGCTCGCCGCCATCGGCAGGAAGAAGGCGAGATAAATGACGATCGAGTTCTGCCCGCAATAGCGCAGCGGCTTGAGCAGGTCGATGGTCGCCATCAGGGCCGCCAGCGTCACGACCGCCACGGCGCCGGCGAGCCCGAGCGCGAGCGAGATGGAGCGGCAGCTCGGCATAACCGCTGAAAACCAGCACGCCGTTCGCGAGCCCCCACGCTCCAAGGAACGCCAGCGCAGCTTCCGGGAAGGTTTGCGCCTGCTGCGCGAACGCAAAGATGCGCGGCGCGAGCAGGTAGCCGGTGTAGAAGTAGACGAAGCGGCTCGCGAATTCGTCGATCACGGTCCAGCCGGTCGCGATCGGCGCGATCTCGAGCGCGGCGGCGGCGAGCCAGATGAGCCAGGCAGGGACGCGCCCGTGCACGAGCTTGGTGACGACGAAGAAGATCGGCAGCAGATAGATGAACCAGAGCGTGCCGAACGGCTCGACGAACGATTCCAGATAGAGCCAGAACGTCCCGAGCGCGCCATGCTCCTGAACGAACATCGGGCGCCTTCACGCCGAACTGGATGGCGGTCCACAGCAGATAGAAGTAAACGGAAATGCACGACCTTGCGGTCGAGATAGGTGCGCCAGTCGCGCTCGATCACGCGCGCCAGGAACAGACCTGAAATGAGGAAGAAATCCGGCATGCGGAACGGCTTGGCGAAGGCCACGACGGTGTGCAGCCAGCCCTCCTGGCCAAGCGTGTTCCCGACGCCAAGCGTCGAATGCATCATCACCACGAAGACGATGCAGAAGCCCTTGGCGTAGTCGACCCAGTCGACCCGCTGCTCTGTTGTGTCAATTGCACTCATTGGACTCTGCTATTTCCAATCGACTTTGTCTCATATACGCAGGAACGGGTTTCACTCTTCTTTACCGATTCACCGATAGAGCCAGGGACGTTGTTAAGCGCGCCTTAAGTAATACCGCTACGGGCGCATACGGCCGCATACGGCCGCGCCGCCACTATCCAGCTGATATCGCTGTAGAATTTGCCTTTTAGCCGTGCGTGGCCGTATACTGGCGGTGCGCCCCAAAGCGGTCAAAACGTTAGCGGGGCGTTAGCGCAGCCAGGAGGCCACCCATGCCGCGTACTCGCCCAGACGGCACCGTAGGGCTGCCACCACGCGCCGCAAGCTGACCGACACCTACGTGCGCGACCTGCCGCCCGACGACGACCGCGCGCGCCTGATCTGGGACGCGACGCAGCCAGCGCTCGCGGTGCTGGTGCAGCCTAGCGGCCATCGCGCCTTCAAAGTGATCTACAGACACAACGCGCGACCGCGCTGGTTCACGGTCGGCGACGCAACCAAGATAGAGATAAAGGACGCGCGGCGCATCGCGGCGAAGCTGGTCGCCGACGTCGCCGAAGGAAAGGACCCTCAGGCCGAGAAGATGGCCAAGCGGGGCGCAGGCACGTTCAAGGAGCTGCGCCAGCGCTATCTCACGGAACACGCCAAGAAGATAAACAAGAGTTGGCGGCAGGCCGAAAAACTGGTGCGCCGCCATCTGGCGCGGTGGGATCATCTTCAGGCCGGGGCCATCGCGCGCTCGGACGCGCGCAGCGTGTTCCGCTCCGATCCAGGCGCCGATCCTCGCCAATCAGGTGCTGGCGGCGGGCGGCGCGATATTCGCGTGGGCGATGCGCGAGGAGGTCGGCGGCGTGACGGTGAATCCGTTTCGCGGCATCGAGGCCAATCCCACCGTCGAGCGCGAGCGCGTGCTGAGCGAAGCCGAGGTACCGAAGTTCTGGGCTGCGTTCGACCACCTCGATCCGGTGCGCGCCGCCGAGCGCTCCGCGTCGTCCTGCTGACCGGACAGAGGCCGGGCGAGGTCGCGAGCATGCGACGCGAGCACGTCGCGGACGGATGGTGGACGCTGCCCGGCGCGCCCGACCCGAAGCTCGACTGGCCCGGCACGAAGAACAAGATGACGCATCGCGTGTGGCTCCCAGCAGCCGGTGCGCGACCTGATGGACATCGACGGCAAGGGCTTCCGTGTTCGCGAACGCGCGAACGGCAACGCGGTCGAACGGCTGCACGAGGACATGTGGAGGCATGCGCAGCGCGTCGGAATAGAGAAGCCCGACAAGGTCACGGCGCACGATCTTCGTCCGCACATTCTGGCATCCACCGTCACCAAGCTGAAATTCACGCGCGAGGCGATGGACAGACTGGCTGAACCACAAAAGAAGGGCGTCGGTCGCATCTACGACCGTCACGTCTACGACGACGCAGCAGGACAAGTACATCTGGGAGGGCGTGAGCGCGTACCTGCTTGCATTGGCCAGTGGCATGCCGGTGGCGAGCAACGTGGTGCCCATGGCGGCGCCGAGCAACGTGGTGCCCATGGCGGCGCCGAGCAACGTGCCGCCACTGACGGCAAAACCGCGTAACTACAGCGCCGTACGCGGGGATTGCCAACGGCCCAAGAACAACGCAGCATGCTTTGCAGCTGCGGTAAGCCGCAGCGAGGCCCGCCCGCTTGTGAGGCGGGCCGCCTGATCCGGCGGCCAGGTCCGGGCTTAGGCCCGCGAAACGGATCATCCCGAGAAGCTCGAGACAGAGCGCTCGCGCGTTTGCAGGCAGTACCGCGAGGTGCTGTGCGGCAATCGTTCGCGCGCAGAGGAGATCCGCATGCACGTTTCAAGCGTCCAGTCGAAGAAGCCCGCCGCGCCGTCGTCACCACTAGCCATCGCCGCCCATCGTTCAACTTCCGCCGTCGGCGAGCGTTTCGATCGCCAAGAGGGAATTGCTGGAGCGCGTCGGCTCCGGATACGCCTACATCTGCGACCAGATGGAGAGAGAACGAGTTCCCCGGCCGGGTGGACTACGCCAACGGACCGCGATGGCTCGACAGCGAGATCACCGCGTGGATGCACTCGCGTCCTCGTCGCCTCGTCCGCGGCGACCCCGGGGCCGCTGAGGCTTACGCGAAGCAGCACGCGCTGGCCGAGGCGAGCGCCGAAGCGAGCAGCGCGCGGGCTGGCCAAGACGCGTCGCGACAACGTGCGCGTTCGCGCCCGCAAGAGCGCGAGGCGCGGCTCAGCCGCGACCCGGAAAGAGAGCGGCGCCCCCGCACCCGGAGCGCCGCCGTCTCAGAGATGACGATGGAGAGTCAAGGTCAAACCCGAGGAGGTTCAGCCGTGAGTAAAACTAAACCAAGGCGCGGGCGAGCACAAGCCCCGCACAAGCAGCCAGCCAAGCAGCCACCGCTGCGACACGCGCGAATGGACGAGCCGCTCGTGCCCGACAGCTTCTCGCTCCGACGGCTGTCGGACGGTCGCTGGAAGTTCTTCGCGCTCGATCGGTTCGGCGATGTCGGCTCCGCGACGGTCGACGAGCAGACGCTGCGAAATCTTCCGAAGCTGCGAGTGGTCGTCATGGACGAGCTGTCGGTCGTCCTGTCGCACGTGCCGCCGCAGGTCTGGTTTCACGTCGCGCTGGCGGCCATGAGCGAGGCGTCGCGACCGCTCGATCGGCTCTCGATGCTCGATCACGCGGTGTGCTTCGGACCGTGGAGGCTGCAGTGAGCGACACCGCAGTCACCAGCACCGAGAAGTCGACGGCCGAGAAACTCCTTGAGTTGTTTGCAGGCAGCGACCTCGCGCACTGGCACCCACGGCGAGCCCGATCAGCACGGACTCGGCGGACCATCAAGCGCACGGCCCGCACGGTTCCGGGCGCGGTCACGGTCGAGACGTGGAGGGCGCACCTGAAGGGCACCACGCCGCTGGGGTAATTCCCATCCGCCACGACGGCACGTGCTGGTGGGGCAGCGTCGACCTCGATCAGTACGACGCGAACCTCTCGGAGATCAGTCGAGAGAGTCGAACGCGCCAAGCTGGCCGCTGGTACCGTGCCGATCGAAGTCTGGCGGTCTGCATCTCTTCCTGCTTCTGAAGCAGCCAGAGTCCGCCGAGGCGGCGCGCTCCGCGCTGCAGCGCGCCGCCAAGGTGCTCGGGCTGCCTGACGACTGCGAGATATTCCCCAAGCAGGTCGACGATTGACGTGGACAGGAAGGACGTCGGCAATTGGATCGTCATGCCGTACTTCGGAGACACGTTCGGCGGCAAGCTCCAGACTCAGGTCGGGCTCAAGCGGTCGGGCGCCGAGATGACCACGGAGGAGTTCGTTCCTGCAAGTGCGAGGCGTCGCGCACCCACCATCGCACGCGGAATTCGAGAGCAGGCTGCGGCCTCGCCCGACACCGCCCAAGAAGTCCGGCGATCGCTCCGTCCGAGATCAATCGCCGGCAGCCAGGGACCCGATGGACTTCCGCGACGGTCCGGTGTGCCTGGAGCGCATGCACGCGGGCGGCTCCAAGCTGACGGACGGTCGCAAGCGGCGCTCTTTCACTACGGCATATTCGCCAAGAGGCTGGGCACCGGCTGGCAGGCCGCGACCGAGGCCTACAATCTTCTGGCGTTCGATCCGCCGCTGCCGGCCGCAGACGTGGTGGACACGCAGAGGTCCTTAGCCAGAAAGGACTACGAGTACACCTGCAAGGCCGAGCCGATGTGCGGAGTCCGCGAGTCGAAGCTCTGCCGCGCCCGGCCGTTCGGGGTCGGCGAGCAAGCCCAGGTTCCCGTCATCGTCGGATGGCGCGAGGTGGTCTACGGCGAGGATCACGTGTGGTTCGTCAGCATCGAGGGCTCCGAGGACAAGAGAGATTCAGCTCGATCGCATCGACGACCTGACCAAGTACGCAAAGTTCTCGGACCCAGTGCGCCAAGCAACTGCGGCGAATGTTCGACGAGGTGAAGCAGCCGGCCTGGAAGAAGATGCTCGTCGAGACGCAGGAGCGCGTCGGGGAGCTGAAGACCGAGAACGCGCCCATGGAGCTCACGCCCGAAGGCGCTCTTCCGCGAGCACCTCGAAGAGTTCCTGACCAACAGGCGCAAGGCGCAGCGCAGGGAGGACCTCCTCGACAAGATGCCGTGGCTGGACGAGGAGCGCGAGATGCTACGAGTTCACGATGAAGATGCTGCACGACCACGTCACCAGGAACGGGATGCGCGACATGAGCCGCCACGGCTGCGAGGTGGATCAAGCGCATGGGTGGCGATCGTGTGTCGAAAACACCGACCACCATCGTGCCGGGCAAGGGACTACGGCTCTGGTACTTGCCCGCAGAGGGCATCGAGGCGACGCCGCGGCCGCTGCCACCACCGCTGAAGCAGCCCATGGTAGGTACCGCCCGCGCAAACTACAGAGGCACTACAGAAACTACACAGGTGGCTGGCAGCCAGGGGCCTTGGGCTCTCGGAGCAAGCTCGGTGCGATCGAAACTCTGTAGTTTCTGTAGTGCCTCTGTAGTTTGGAAAGTCGTTTTAGGACCGGGGGTTATGTGTGCACGACATACAGGAAACTACAGAAACTACAGAGTCCGTGCAGCCGCGCGATTAGAAATCATCCTTACGCGTGCACGTGCGTAGTGTAGTTCGTGCTCCCCCGGCTGCCCGGCCAGAGGCCCACTTGGCATTCGACAAATAGTTTGGGCGTCCCGGCGCCGGGCCTCTGGAATAGCCCCGCGTTAGCTGGCGCGGCGCACGCCCCGGCCAAGGCGCTGCCGCCGCTCGGCATTTGCAATCTGCAGCTTGTAGGGCATGTTACCCACAGTCAAATTGGAGGGTAGGCAGTTGTCCGCAGCCCGAACCAAGCGCGGCATACGCTCGGCGAGAACGCAGAGCATCGTGACCAATGGCCGAAGCGCCTGCACGTCGTCGCCACCGGCAACACGCCTTGGGCTCGGCAGGTTCAGGGATGTCTACGACCAAATCGTAGCTGATCTTGGTGGCCCCGACGACCTGAGCGAAGCGCAGCGCGTCAGATCATTCGCCGCTGCTCGCTAATCGCCATTGCGTGCGAAAGGTCGAGTGTGAGGCGGCGATCGGCAGGATGCTCGATGCAACCACTCTCGATTCCTACGGCCGCAACGCGAGCAGATTGGGTAGGGAGTTGCAGCGCCTCGGCCTAAAGCGTGTTGCGCGCGACATCACGCCCACGGTCAAGGCCTACGCCGCTCGCAGCCGCGAGCAGCGGGAGCCGTAGCCGTGAAGCCCCTGTTCACCATGCGCGAGGCACTCGGTGATCCGAACCTCCTCGGCGATGTGCTGATCGGCGACGAGCCAGGCCGTGTGGCGCGTGATGCTCATCGCCGCGATGGGCGAGTCCTGACCGACAGCGAGCGCGCGATCTTCCAGCGCTTCACCGGCCGCGCCCGCAGCCTCTGCAACGCGTCGACGAAGCCGCGTTCGTTGTCGGTCGGCGCGGCGGCAAGGATCGAGCCGCCGCGACCCTGGCGGCCTACGTGGCTGGCTGCTGCGAGCACCCCCGGCTCGTGCGCGGTGAGCGCGGCGTGGTGATGCTGCTGGCGCCCGATCAGGATCAGTCGACCGTCACGCGTCAGCGCCCATCAAGGCGGCCTTCGAGGCCTCTCCCATTTGCGGCAGATGGTGACCTCGTCCTCGCGCGACAGCCTCCTCGCTGGAGCACCTCAACGACGCCGGCAATCGGGTGGCGAGATCGACGTCGAGCGTCCGCGCGGCCAGCTCGCCGGCTGCGCGGCCGCACCGCGCGTGATGGTGATCGCGACCGAGGCCGCGTTCTGGTACTCCGACGAGAGCAGCAATCCGGACGCCGAGATCCTCAACGCTGCCCGCCCCACCCTTGCGACCACCGGCGGGCCGCTGATCATCATCACCTCTCCGTATGCTCGGCGCGGCGAGACCTGGAGCATCTACCGCCGCCATTACGGCCCCGACGGCGATCCGCTGGTCCCTGGTGGCGCAGGGCGCCAGCCGCGATTTCAATCCGACGCTGTCGCAGTCGGTAGTTGACCGCGCGCTGGAGCGGGATCACGCGGCTGCCAGCGCCGAGTATCTCTCGCCCAGTTCCGCACCGACGTCGAGTCCTTCGTAGCGCGCGAGGCGGTCGAGGCATGCGTTGAGCAAGGTGCGTTCGAGGCGTCCCCCTGTCCCCGGCGTTCGCTACCGCGCCTTCGTCGATCCGAGCGGCGGCAGCGCCGACAGCATGACTCTCGCGATCGCTCACAAGGACGGCGACGAGCGCGTGCTCGACTCACTGCGCGAGGTCAGGCCGCCAGTTCTCTCCCGCGGCTGTCGTCGCCGAGTTTGCGACCACCTTGAAGTCGTATCGGGTCTCGTCAGGTGTGCGGGCGATCGCTACGGTGGTGAGTTCTGTCGCGAGGTATTTCGCCAACACGGCATCAAGTACGAGCCGGCCGCCAAGCCGAAGAGCGACCTCTACCGGGACGCTCTTCCGCTGCTCAACAGCCGGCGCGTCGCGCTCCTCGATCACGCCAGGCTGGTCAATCAGCTGGTGCGGCCTCGAGCGACGCACCGGCGCGCGGCGGGCGCGACAGCATCGATCACGCACCCGGAGGACACGACGACGTCGCTAACGCAGCCTGCGGCGCGCTGGTCGAGCTGGGAACGGGCTCCGACCTGCACCCTCGACAACGTGTGCGCCCCCGGCGACCCGCCGTTCCGGTGGACGCTGGGGCAGCGCCTGCTGGGAGTGGGATGAAGGAAGGCGACTACTTCGTTCTTGCTGACGACGCAGTGTAGTGCGAACGGGTCTCGGGGCAAGAATTCCTGATATCAGGGAAAATACACGAGAATTTGCTCAGAACCGCGCACGGCTTAGGGGACGTTTGACGCCCAATTCGGCGGGTATATTCAAATAGTTATGGGCAAATTCCCTAAACTGTTGAACAGGGAATCTTGGGCTCATAACAGGAAGCCCTTTTCAACCAGCAGAGGAAGGGGACAGCGGCTCTATTACCGGTGCCAAGCGGCAGCAAGTGCGGAGATGCGGTGCCGGATCGCCAGGAATGTGGAGCTGGATGTAGGATCAAAGCCGGAACCGTTCGCGAGTTGGTCCCGCTATCGCTTGTACAAGCTGCGCCAGATTAGATCCAACCCTGTGATCAGAATGTGTTTGCTGCCTGCTCGATTGGGGAGAGCCTTCCTCGTCTTCAGGGTGACTCATCTCGGTGTCGGCAAAGCCAGGCAGATTGCAAAGTGGCAGGCAGTGAGGGTCAGCCCAGATATTTGATCCTTGTCAGCCGTCTGTGGAGTTGTCTGTGCCTTGGTGGGAGACCCAAGCCCGTCAATCCGGACGGCTGAACCGGCTCTCTCCGAGCTATATCGGCCCTGGATCCGCCACCTATCGCTATTACAAACCCGACAGCATCGTTCGGCGCATCTATTCCGCCAACTCCGCTGGCTATACAATGTAGCCGGGCAAAGTCGGTGAGCTTCACCTTGAACTGAACGGCTATAGCCAATGCTGCTATCGATGAGCGGATCCAATCGCCACTCCTCGGGAGAAAGGGGCTTCGCGCTTTGTTCTCGTGATCTGGGGGCTGGGCCTCATCGCGCTGATTGCCTTGACGGTGGTCACCGCGGGGCGCTATCGGATCCTGACGGCGGCAGATCTGATCGAGAATGCGAAGCAAAGCGCTGGCCGAGGCAGGCGCGCAATCTCCTTCGTCTTGAACTCCGCGCAGCCTTGTCCGGTCGTTCCTGAATACACTCCGTTTCACCACGAACGGTGAGCCTCTGCTATGCACCATGCCGCAGGGGCGCTGGCCGCGCTGGCGATCGAGGACGAAGGCGGCAAGACCGATCTGAATACCGCGCCGCCGAGGCTCATGTCCGCGCTCCTGCGCGGCTTCTGGTGCGGGATCGCAGGAAGCAGATCACATTGCCGCGGCGATCACTGAGAGTTCTCGCGTCCCGCCGCCAATGTCGTGCTCGATGACATCACGTTCCGCGCCTACGCTGCAGAGGGGCGAGGTCATGGACCGGAAGAAGGGGACCGTTCGAGACCGTGTTGGAACTCGACCAGGTCATTGGCATGCGGTTTGACCTATTGCGGGCGGTTCTCCCCTATGTGACGGTTCATTCGCGCGAAACCCCGGCGTCGATCCGCGTTGCTGCGCCGGCACTGCTCGCAGCGCTCGCGGGCCTTGATCTGCCGGAGTTGCGCAACTCGTGGGTACCCAGCGCGGCGGCGGGGCGCGTGAGGCAACGCCCGCGGCATACCATCACAGTTCCTCTCACCCTCGACTCGGCCAAAGCTTTCTTATCCGCGCCGAGGTGCGCACGCCGGCGGGAGGCTTCTTCGTCGGAGGCCATCGTCGAGACAGGCGGCCGGCGAGATGCCGGACGGGAGTTGCGCGAATGGCGGCGTGGTTCAGACCCGCTTCGGCACGCATTTCAGCGCCGCAGCGTCCAGGCCTGCCGTTGAGCAACGCCGGCTGCCGTGCTGGAGCAGCTCCCTCTCTAAGGCTCGGTTGGCGCTGACCAGGAGTTTGTGGGCGACCTCGAACTCGGGGCCCGAGTTGGGCTCATGGCCTCACTGCGGTTGGTTCGTTGGCGTGAGGCGCAGCGAGCTCTGCAACATGGGTCGGCGCGTGCCGCTTCCGCGATCGGCCGAGGGTCGACTTGAATCTGCAGAAGAGCAACATCTGGTCGCGGTCAAACCATTCCGGAATGCCATTGAGGCTGCTGCCAGGCCTGGCGCCCCGAAATATCGCCTGGCGATAACTCAGTTACATCCGGAACAGGACGACCGGCTCGCTCTCGAGAGATCAGGCGGGGATTGGCGCGGAATACGGCCGTGCCAGGACGAGGAGCCGCAGGTTGCCTGGGCAGGGGCGGGCGGTCTGCTGCCACAACAAGCTGGACACGCATCAGTCCGCCCTTGGAAAGCGGTGGCCTCACTCAACGCGACGGAGGTGATTGCGTCCGTCCGGCCTTCGAAGAGCAGACGCGCGACGCCGTCGACTTCGTCGATCGTTGTTACCGGCATTGCTCTTGCAAGCAGTCCACGCAGCTGGGTTGCGGCGGCGTCAACTTCCTCGGTTCTCTCGCGCTCGTGGATGATTAACGATGCGCGTCTGACCAAATGGAACCCACCGATGATGAAGCTCGCAATGGCCGCCGTCAGTGCCAACGTGACGAGAAGTTCGACAAGCGTGAAGCCCGCTTGGCCCGTCTGGGCCGTCCTGTGAGCCGATCCAGCTCATCGCCGCGGTGCTCTCTCTAGTTTGAATGTCACGGGGACACGGCGGGAGGATCTACGGATTCCGTCGGCCGGCGCCGACACGGTGATTTCGGCCAAACCGCCCGCCAAGTGACATTGATGCCTTTTCGTACCTCGCGGATCCGCCAAGCGCCATTCAAGCCGTTGCCGAAGCGACCCGTGCTCTCGCCGGGGATTAGCGGCTCAGTGACGCCGAGGCCGTCGAGCTTTGACTGCGCCAGCTGAAGTGCTTCGCGCATAGCCTCGGCATCGCGGCTTCCCCGGGCCACATGCGATAAGCCAGCGAGCAGAACAATGAGAACAAGCGTCAGGGCAGTGAGAAGCGGCTAGCGTCTCAACGAGCGTGAAGCCTGCGTCCTGGTGGTCGAACAGACGCCTCCGAGCTTGGGCGGGGAGCCGCAGCCATCCTGCCTCGAACCTTATCGAGCACTTGGGTCGTTGGCGACTCGCAGGGGCGGGGGCGTCATGATGGTCCGTTGCCAGCAAGGTCAAGCCGCGCTTCGCCGGTCAGCCAATTGACCGAAATGCTGGCCCGGCGTTTGTCGAGCGTCAGCACGATGCTTCCACCGCTCGAGGTGCCGTCGGGAAAGAAGCGGATGCCGCCCGCGGCACGGCCGCGCCGCTCAGGCGCCGCAAAGATCAGTTCGACTGAAATCTCGTGATCGAGCTGGATGGCCGAGCCGGTAGAAGATTCAAAGATTCTGCGATCAGCGTCGATCGTGAGCACGACATCGGCGTTCCTGGCGATCGCCTGCGAGGCGTAACAAGCGAAGGACGCTCGCCACTGTTCGGGTGGCCGCTTCGAGACGCAGATTGTCGGGTGGACGCCGTAAGTTCGGGAGGACGAGCGCCACCACGGGGCCGATGATGGCCAGCACCACGAGCATTTCGAATAGCGTGAACCCCGCTGAAGTGCGCCGTATGACAGATGAATCCACCAGTCTCATTGCAGGGGCGACCTCGTTAGCAGAAAAGATCGCATTCATGACCGTGAGCATCAGCCCGCCGATGAGACCAGCCATTGCCATCGTCAGGGCTGGCGTAAGCAGCGTCATCAGGCGTTCGATGCGCCTTTGACTCTGCTGCTCCAGCACGATGGCAGTTCGCAGCAGCATCTCGTCGAGCTTGCCGGTCTCTTCTCCGACCGTGATCATCCGCAAGGCGACTCGCGGGATGCCGGGACGTCCGGATAGGGCGCTGCCGAGGCTCTGGCCGTCGCGGACGGTCTCGAGCGAGGCCGCAAGGCCAGAGGCGATGTGGCGGTTGCGTATCGCTGAACGAGCCGATGTCAGAGCGGCGAGTATCGGCACGCCGGTGCGCAGCAACGATCCGAGGGTCCTGGCTGAAACGGGCGAAATTCTGTTCCGCGCTCAGCGTGCTGACGAGCGGCAGGCCGAGGAGGAGCCGATCGGCTGTACTGCCGCAAGTGGTTGGACTGCAATACCGTCACGCCGAGGTCCGAGCGCGACGATTCCCATCACCGCGCCAGTTGTCAGTATCAACGGCCACGCTTCCCGTATGCGCACGAGCAAGGCGATTGTTGCCGGCATCGGCCTTCCGCCCTCAGCAAAGATGGGCGCAGACTCGGCACCAGAACGCCCATGACGGCAGCGATCGACGCGAGCGCCATGACGATCAGCACGCAGGGGTAAACCAGAGCTGAAGTGAGCCTCCCGGCGGAGATCCGGGCGGCGCTCAGGAGATCGGCCAGCTCTGCCGAAGATCCCGGCCATGTCGCCGCTCGCTTCTCCGGCGCGCACCATATTGACGTAATCGTCCTGGAACGCTTCCGGGTGCCGCGCCATGGCATCAGAAAGATCCGCACCGTCGAGAACAGCTTCCAGCAAGCTCGCGATCACCCGACGCATCCGGCTCGTACTCGATTGCTCCAAAACGATGCGCAGCGCGTCATCGAGTGGAATGTCGGATCGCGCGAGAGTCGCAAATTCACGCGTGAAATAAGCAACATCACGGCGCGATGGCTTGTGTGAGGTTAAGAATTTCACGCCGCCACCAGCGGCCTGAAGCAGGCGCAGCATGCTCCCGCGTCTCGAAAGGCGTCAGGCCGCGCTCTCCACAGTATCTCAATCGCATCGTCGAGGGATGTTGCTTGCAGCCGTCCTTCGGCAAGTGCGCCTGCCCGGGTATAGGCGATATAGTGATAAGTTCGCGCTCGCCGCGTCATGACGTCATCCGTGTAACCCGCAGGACCTCTTCAACCGTGGTCAGCCCGTGGGCGACTTTGTCGAGCCCGTCCTCGTACATTGTTCTCATGCCGCCACGCCGGGCGGCGGCTTCGAGTTCGGAATCGGCGGCGCCGGCGAGAATGAGCTCGCGCTTCTCTTCGCTCATCGTCATGAGCTCCAGCGATGGCGATACGTCCCGAAAAGCCCGTTGCGTGGCACGCATCGCATCCGACGGGCTGCAAGACTCTGACCTCGTGTGAGATATGGGAACAGGAGAGTTCGTGCTCGATGTGCTCGCGCCAGTGCGCGGCGTTCGGGTGCGACCGGGCGCAATGGGGGCAAAGGCGCCGCACAAGCCCGTTGTGCCAGGATGCCGTTCAGCGTCGAGGCCAGCAGATAGTTCTCAACGCCCATATCGATCAGCCGCGTGACCGTCGCAGATGAGCTGTTGGTATGCAGCGTCGAGAAAACGAGGTGCCCCGTCAATGACGCCTGGATGGCGATCGCGCGCGGTCTCGAGGTCGCGGATCTCGCCGATCATGATGATGTCGGGGTCCTGACGCAGGATCGAGCGCAGCGCGTGCGGAAAATCGAGGCCGATCGCAGGATGCACCTGAACCTGGTTGATGCGGGCGATTTGGTATTCGATCGGATCTTCGACAGTGAACACCTTCACGTCAGGCCGATTGAGTCCCTTCAGGGCCGTATACAGCGTGGTGGTCTTGCCGGAGCCGGTCGGCCCGGTCACGAGCGACGATGCCGTTTGGTTGATCCATCAGAGCTTCGCAGGGCGGCGATTGCTATCAGCATCGAAGCCCAGCTTCTCGAAGTCGAGCTCAACCCGTGACCGGTCAAGGATGCGCATGACAACGCTTTCCCCATAGGCCGTCGGGATCGTCGAAACTCGAAAGTCGATGTCGACGCCGCGCACCGGGATCTTGATCCGACCGTCTTGCGGCATGCGGCGCTCGGCAATGTCGAGCTTCGCCATGATCTTGATGACGTGACGTCACGGCCGCGCGCAGACCGGATGCCAAGAGCTGTGCCTGCCGCAAATGTCCGTCGATCCGGTACCGAACCGCAACGCCGTCGGCGCCGGGCTCGATATGGATGTCCGACGATTTCTCCTCTACCGCGTCGGCGATGATCTGGTTGACGAAGCGGATGAACGGCGCATCATTGGCGATGTCGCGTAGCCGCTGGACGTCCGCCTCGCTTGCTTCCTCGACCCGTGGGTCGAAGCGTTCTTGCCCAGCGTGTCCCCGCTCGCCGTAAAGAGTTGGCGACAGCGTCGGCGAAGTCGCCGGCGGAGATCAACACCTTCGAGACGCTCCGGCCGGTCAAGTAGGCGAGCGCCTGCAGCGGCTCGGCGTCAAACGGGTCGACCGCTGCAACAGACAGGCGGCTGCCTTCGGCGGCAATCGGCAGAACTTGACGGCTTCGGATGAATTGCGAATGAATGATTTCGGGCAATACCGGAGCCGTTGGCAAATCGCGTGCCGCTACGACGCGTGTGCCCAGATGACATGCCAGCGCGTCCAGAAGCGCCGCGTCCGGCACGAGTCCAAGCTTAGCTAACACATGGTCGAACCGCTCGCCGGTCGTAGCGGCTGCCGCTCGTCTGGCCCGATCGAGACTTCCGGCGTCGAGAAGATTGGCCTCGATCAGTCGTCGACCAAACGCCTCGGAGAAATCCCCTCGGCCGTCTGGACGTCTACGGTTTGCGACAACTCGACCAGCTCTGTCATGCGCGGATTGTGCAATCAGTCGAAGGTCCTTTGGATAGTTTGTACCAACGACCGCTGTGTGCTACGCGGGCGAGGCATAAAGACATCGAACTTGCGGCGATATTCATCGCTGATTTCCCGTGCTTCGTTGACATTACGGAGGACGCGGGCGTGATCAGCACGATCAGCTCGGTCTTGCTGATCGAGCCGCCCTTCTCCTTGAAGGTGTTACCGATGAGCGGAATATCCCCGAGAATCGGTATTTGATTTCGGGTGTCGTTAACCTGGTCCTGCATTAGACCTCCGAGCGCGAGCGATCTCGCCGTCGTTGACCTGGACCGTGGTCTTGACTCGACGCTGCTTGATGGTCGGGGAATCGATGCTCGACGTTGTGGTGGTTGCCACGCTTGAGACTTCCTGCTCGATCTTGAGGAAGACACGGCCGCTTTCGTGAATGCGCGGCGTAATCGAAAGGATGACGCCGGTGTCTCGATAACTCACAGAGTTGACGATCGGTGCGTTGACCGCCACAACTCCGACTGCAGATTGCGTGACGACGGGGACCTGGTCGCCAATCTGAAGTGTCGCGCTGTGTCTTTATCGAGAACTGTGAGTGAAGCGTGACGAGATCACGTTGACTTTCGTGATCGTATTGAGAGCATTGAGCGATTTGCGCGTTAGCGGCGGCCAGGGCATAGGAGAACCCAGGGAAGACCGAGCCGAATCCCACCACCGGTGAAACCGCAGCCTGCCTTCTTCCTCCAATGCCACCGCACCCCAAACTTGAGGTCGTCATTGAGGGTGACTTCGGCGATCGTCGCTTGATCAGCACCTGGTTCGGCAAGATGTCGAGGTTTTGGATGACTCGCAGCACGCGCTGATAGTCCTGGCGCGAGGCGAGAATGAGAAGGGTGTTGTTGGGTTCGTCCACCGGAGACACGGACCCGCTCCTGGTCACTGGAGCGGCTTGGTGCCAAGTGATGCGTTCGACCCTGCGTCGGATTGCGGGCTCGAGTCCGCACCGCCGAACGCTGCGCCGGCGCCGCTCGGTGAGCTGGGTACGCCGGCCTGTGAGCCAGTCCTGCTTTCGGTCCAGCCTGAGCCGACTGCACCGTTGCAGTGGACTGCACCGCTGCCTGCTGATAGCGCGGGGCGACGTTGCGGCCGCCCTGCGGCACATTGCGGGGCGAGGATGCAGGAACATGGATTCCACGATCTCTACCAGTTCCACGGCTGCGCGGTTGCGGACGCTGTAGGTGAAGAGCTGCTTTTGGCGCCTTGCGCCTTGGCGTCGAGGGTACCGGATCCGTGGCGCGGGTCAGGTAGGTCTGCTGTGGCGAGATGACGAGGATCGACTTGGTCCGCTGGTTCGGAATAAAGCGAACCATACTGCTCATCGGGCCCTCCTTGTCCGAGCCGAAGATCGTTCGCAGATCTCGATCATCGCGTCAGGCTGCGACGCGACAACAGGCACGATTGCCACCGACATGGCCTCTTCATCACGTCAGCGTCAAAGACCGAGATGGCATCCAGCATAGCGCCGATGTCCGACCCAGTTCCGGAGAGCGTCAGCGTGTTGCGCGCGTCGTCGGCGCGGAGGATTGCCCCCTGCGCCATCGGCTCAAGAATGCGGTGCATCTCCGAGGCTGCAACGAATTGGAGCTGGACGACTCTGGCCGACGTCCCGACAATCCCGCTCTGACTACCCGCCGCGCTGCCGACGGTGATTTCAGGGACACTCTTGGAGAACTGATCGGTCGGTTCAGACTGATACATGCCGCCGTTGCGGATAATGATCGCACCGCTTGACCTCAGGGCATTCTGGAAACAGCTCGATGAGAGATCAGACTTGGACACCGGCGTGGATGTCTGAATGGTGATCTTGCCGGCGAGGTTAGGATTTACCGAATAGTTGAGCCCCAGAATGTCGCCGAGTATTGTGTTCGCGTGGCCTCGGCGACGGACGTATTGGCGAGATTCAGCGTCACCCCCTCCGCGCTTGTCGCTCGGCGCAGGCGTCGACAGGCGCGCCGAGCGGTGGGAGAATCTGACCGGCCGGTGCCGGCATAGACCGACGGAGTTGGCGGCTCCAGGATCGCTAGTGGGCGAGAGCAAAGCCATGCCCTGCGCGCGGGGGTGCGGCTGATTTGCCGTCGGAAGCCCGGGCGAGCGGCGCCGGTCTCCGATTCGCTGGACACCGTTAGGGCTGTGCTCGAGCGTCTGGCATCCGGCGACGGCGAACATCGCGGCGAAGAGCAAGCAGCCTGCAACCGCTCCGGACTCGAAGGCCTTGGGCACCATCGCCACCTCCTCAACGCTTTACGCCATTCACTGGGAACACCATTCACTGGGAAGATTGCTGACGACTGAAAGGCACGTGAATTGATGAATAGAGGCGGATTGCGAGCTTCCACCCGCTTGCTCGACCACGATCCTCCTGCGTCGACGGTAATGATCATCCAGCTATCAATGACTTGGCCTGTCTCGTACCAACGGCCATCGGTCCCTTGCGGTTGACGCAGATGCGCGCCTTGCGCGCCACCGGTCAGCACGATGCCGCCGACCACAAATGTTGGATCAGGCGGCGCGGTGCTGGGGGTGACGGCCGCTTGCGCCACCGAGCTCAAACAGCCTACGCGACGAAGAAGATCGACGCGCCAAGACCGGATCGTCCGGCTCGGGCGCACCGGCATGTCGCGTGGCCGAGGGCGGCGTGGCGAGATCTGGCGGTGCGGCGTCCACTCGCTCTCTGCAATGGGATCGACACTCAACGGCGGCTACTGACAAGGCGACCCATCCAAATGTGATCAAAGCGCCATTGAGCGCACAGCCAGCAGCGCCGTCAATGCCGATGGTGATCACGGCAGGGGCGCGCCTAATGAGCGACAGCATGACTCGCGCACCGGTCCATAGACGTCGAGCTGTGCTTCGATTGAAGGCTCCTGCGTGGGCAAAATATCCGGCTGGGCCGCCGGCATGCGCAGGAGCGCTCAGGCCCGACGAAGCGCAGGTAGGGCTCCCCGCCTTCGATCGCCCGCAGGGTTTCATGATCGCGGCGACCGGGCCGGCTAATTCCACGTGAGCCTTGGAGATAGCGGACGCCCTTTTCCGTCGTCGGCTCGAGGGCGCGAACCGACTGGACGCGGGCGCCTGCTTAGATCCGCCGAGCCGCCGCTAAGGCGGGCCTGAAGGCTCGCACTGGCGGCGCCCTCACCCGCACCCTCCCGCAGGAATTTCGCGGGAAGACGCCGCGTCGTTAGCCGCGGCGGAACTGCGACCTTCGAACGCTCTCCCCTTCGTGGTCGGCGGACGACGCGGTACTCCGAAAGCGTGGTGCGGGCCTGCGACAGGCGGTCGGCTTGATCGACGAAAAGCGAAACGAGCGGCCGAGCTGCCAGCAAATAGAGGACAGAAAGCCGAAGCGAGCTCACATTGATCCCGACCGAACAGGCACCTTCGCAGAACAAGCGGCTAGGATCGTAGGACATGCTGGCACCCCCAAGGTTGCCAGACGGCGCGTCGGCACGCGTGCGGACGACGGCAGCGAGAAGCGCTCGCGCTCGTTGACGGCGTCGAAAAGTAATCGGAGCGTCGAGCAGCTAGCCTGCGTGAATAGTGGCGATTGGCATCGAAGGCCAGCTGTGAACGAGTTCGGCGGCCGCCGCGGAGAATCCCGCCATAAAGGGAAATCAATCCGTCGCGGAAACGCCAGTCCGTCACCCAGCTGTGATCGGGCAGGACGCGACTCGTCTCGCGCCACAACATCGATCCGACGAAAGGGATGGCGCGCTGCTTCTCGAGGGTGCTCAGGCGGAGCGGACCGTCAGGCGCGATCTCTGCTACTCATCGCCGCGCACCGTCAAGGGCGCGCTCACGCCGCACGAGAGCGATCTCTGCCTCGATCGCGGTGATCGTGCGCTCCAGCTGCCGCCACTCAGCAGAAAAGCGCCGCATCCAGTCCAGCGATGGCAAGAGCCGCCGCGATCAGTATCCGAAGCACGCGCCTCGTGAACGGAACCTCACGATCCGCTTCCGGCCGAAGCGAGATTGAACATGCTGGGCTGTCCTTGTCGCCCACCAGCGGCGCGACAAAGGAAATCTCCGGCGAGCGACAGGTCAAGGCGGCGCACGGCCTCACGGCGGGATCAAGCTCGCGTCGCACGATCGTCTTGACGGATCGTCAGCGTTTGCGAATCTTTCGCCGCGGCTGTCAATCACCATGCCGAGATAGACGCTCTCGGCATGGAACGGCGTCCGGTGCTCAAGTTCCTGCCTCGTAATCGCATGGACAACGCCTCGCACGCGCGAACCGGAATCTGAAGGAGCGACGAAAGAACGTGGTCTCCGGCAGAACAACCCCAACTGCTGCGTCCGGATCGCTTCGTCCAAGCCGACCCGAGAAGATAGCGGTCGAGTTCAGGTACCGAATAGTCAGACCAGTGGCAATGGTCCCACTTTTGCGCCACGCGTCCAGTTGCTGAGACCCTTTCTGACACGGTGAACGCCGTTCGTCTCGGCGCTGAGACGGATCACTGGCCCCCTGCGGTGCCAAGCCAGGAGCCGCCGACAAGGGACTCCGGCAAGAGGCTGAAGAGCCCTGAACGCCACCAGTTGGCAAAAAGCCCGCCAGTGCCGCGTTGTGCAGCGCTTGCGCCCATAAAGCCGACTGAGCGATACCTCAGTAGGACAGTATGTCAGTTGACGCACTCATTGCTCCGACATCGCCCGAACGCAACGCTACTCTCGTCAACACGGACCCCGTTGCCGGCTCGGGAACTGACCTGGGAGCAAAGCTTCTCCGTGTGCCTCGCATTTTGCTCTTTAGAACTCAAGCAATTCCAAAGCTGCAACGAGCCGAGCGCGGTTCCGACTGGCGATGCTAGTGCGCGGAAAGAACGCGGCTCGCGCCCAAAAGACATGTGGCCAAAAGGAGTGGTGCGCAGTGGGGGATAGTGCTTGGCAGCGATGGTATTTGGCGATCCAGTCGCAGCGGCGGATCTCGATCGTTCCCATGCGCTCCTGCGCGGCACAAGTGGTTGCCTGAGCGCGATGCGTCGCGCCCCCGCGTTTTGAGCGTGCGGTGGCGTCTTGCATCGTTGCTCGCTCTCATCCCACCAGCTCACTGTCCGAGTCCCACCACAGCGCACACAATCCTTTCGGTCACATCTCCTTCTGCGCGCGAGCCACTTGTTCTATCCGCGCCTAACATGGCCGGCGGGAACCGTCCCCAGCTGAGCTCGGCCCGTTGTGCTTTTTAAAAGGGGGTCAAGATGCAGCAACTTAGAACTCGAAAACATCGTTCTGGCTGCTGGCGCTCCCGTTATCCAGCGTTTACTGCTTGTGCAGCAACGGGCGGTCCGGAGCCACGGGCAAACCGCAGCGCCGACGTGCCAGCGGCAGCCTTCTCACGGCGAATGCGGCGGCGCTCGACCGCGTTTTGCACAACCGAATCGGCGCGGTCACACCCGGGCGGCATGACCTGACAAGCGCTGCGGCGCGATGTTGTCGACTCCGCCACCGGCAAGACAGAAGCGCAGGGCGGGGTGCCGACCCCCGGCCGTGTGGCGCTGCGTCCCGAGCCAAGGCCGCGGCCGCTGGTGCTGCGGATGAACGTCCGCGACTGCCAATGATCAGCTTCCAGAACCTCCTCAACCCGGTACGGGAAACGACAATCAGCCGGTCACTCGTACGCCGGGCTGCATGTCACCGGCATGCAGCTGGTGACGAGCATCGCCGACGACGGCTCAAACGTTGGCGCCAATGCGAGCAGCTCGCCGCGCCCGGCCAAAGGCGGACCTACAAGCTCTATTCCGAGCGGGAAAACGGATACATGCTCTACAGCCCGGCGGCACAGACGGGCGGTCAGGGCGACGGCGGTACGCTCGCTTTCGGGCTCTTTGGGGCGGTGAACGTCGAGCCAGTGGGCGCGGAATACTACCGCAGCCAACTGACCAACGCCGTCTGCGTATCGCGACGGTGGTACCGCACCCACCGGGCAGCCGTTGCTCAACTATGACGCGGTTCACCCGGTCGGCCATCCGCAGGCGGGCAGGCCGGTGCTGAAAATGCCGCAGGGCACCGAGATCGTGCACCTGATCTCAACGCCATCATCACCGGGCCGGGTCGTGGCAATCCCGCCAGATGCCCGCCCAACCCGACCCTGGAGCCGAACGCCACGAGCCGCAGGCGCCAGATTGCCACTGCAACATCCGCAGTGGAAGAACCGTTCCGTGGAGTTCGGTCATCTTCGTTTGACGAGATTTTTCGCATCCAGGCCCTGGCTTCTTCAACGATCCTGCACTTCACCACACGCGCCGATGAAGACGGCCTCCGCCACACACGTGTATCTGGCGGCATCTGGATCTGAGATCTGCCACAACTGGGCTGGTGGCGGCGGTGTTTTCAGCAACGACATAAAGACGTGTAGTTTTCCGACTTGGTGGCGGCATCTTTGCGTAGGAATTGATGTTCCACCCAACGCCGGCACTTTGAGGAACCCCCCTCGGGAGGCGTGGATCACTGTTCCGGCATCGGCCGGCGGAAGGCACTGGCGGCCTTCATCTGACGATCCGCCGAACGTGGCATATCGCAGTTTATATCGGCGATCATGTCAAGTTCCGCAAACACTCCACGACCGCGATCCACATTTTCCACCTTCATTCACACCAGTGGCTGTTCACGCCAGACAGCGACAATCTCCGCTTATCTCGACAGCCAAGCCATCGTCCCGGCGCGAGCTTTACTTATGTGAGATCATTCAACGGGTCCGGCAATCGCACCAGACCGTGTGGGCGACGCGATCTTCCATTGCCATTTCTACCCGCATTTCGCCCAGGGCATGGGAGCTGTGGCGCAACCACGACACGTTCGGAGGCCGGCAATAAAGTGCTCGATGCGGCTGGCCGCCCAGCCGCCGGCTCGCGCGCCCTTCCGGACGCGGAGATCCTTGCCGGAACGCCGACACCGGCAGTCGTCCCGATCCCGACACTGGCGATGGCGCCCATGCCGAGAGCAATACGTAACTGAACGAAGTACA
>ERZ1370068.9838-contig-8586_pt1 | contig 25151 bp, 36 predicted proteins | sample MGYA00561227_ERZ1370068 | MGnify/ENA primary metagenome ERZ1370068 (study PRJEB38410, sample SAMEA6850437) | metagenome | study: Metagenomic assessment of the ecological functions of the soil: analysis of the soil microbiota associated with the...
CTCGTTTGTACTTCGTTCAGTTACGTATTGCTATCAGCGCGTTGTCGACGTGCTCGCCGTAGGTCATGCCGAGCATCGTAGCGGTTGAAGATCGGGCCTGATGCGGTGCGGCAGCGCGGCGGAGAAGAACACCGCGTTGCGCTTCAGCGCCTCCATCACCATCGCCGCGCACTTGCGCCCGACGCTCGGAATCCATCGGCACCTGAAGATTGCGCTTTGACCTCGCGCGCGCGGCGAACCCGGCGGTGGCGCCGCCGTCCTCGAACGTCGCGCCGGCACAGTTGGCGCCGCGCAACGAGGCGACTTCTCGGGTTTCAGGACGCCGGGGATCTGCAGCAGCATGTTTAGTCCGGCCTTGACGCCTCGCGGCCTTGCACGACCGGCCTTGTAGCGCTCGGCGTCGGCCTTGATGCGCGCCAGGAACTCGGCCGGCGTCATGCCGATCGCCTCGCCGCCGGCCTTCTCGATGAAGCTCTTCTGCACTTCGGGCAGAGCGAGCGTCGCGCGCACTTCCTTGTTGATGCGTGTCGACGATCGCCTGCGGCGTCCCCTTCGGCGCGAACAGGCCGACCCAGATCGACGCGTCGAGGTCGGGAATGCCGGCGTCGCGCGGCGTCGCCCAGGACGGATCGAGCGGAGACTTCTTCGCCGTGGTGATGCCGATCACCTTGCCGCGCCCGGACTTGATGTGCGGCGCCGCGCCCGGCACCGCCATCACGCCGAACTGCACGTCGCCCGCGGCGACCGCCGCGGCGGCGGGCGCGCCGCCCTTGTAGGGCACGTGCAGGAGCTGGATGCCCGCCGCCTGCGCGAGCCATTCGCCGGCGAGGTGGTTGATGCTGCCGTTGCCCGCCGAGCCGAAGCTGATCGCGCCGGGCTTCGCCTTCGCCTGCGCCACCAGCTCCTGGAAAGTGTTGAACGGCGCGCTGACGGTGGCGAGATAGAGCATCGGCGAGTCGCTCACCATCGTGATCGGCATGAAGTCGCGTTCGAGCTCGTAGGGCACGTTGTCGAACAGCGCCGGGTTCACCGCGAACTCGCCGGTGTGCGCCATCAGCAGCGTATAGCCGTCGGGCGCAGCGCCCTTCACGGCGGTGGTGGCGATGAAGCCGTTGCCGCCGGGGCGGTTCTCGATCACGAACTGCCAGTTCACGCTGCTGCTGCATCGCCTGCGCGAGCACGCGCGCGGTGGTGTCGACCGCGCCGCCGGGCGCGAACGGCACCAGCACGTGGATGGGCTTGCGACGGGTATGGTCCTGCGCGCGAGCGAAGCGATGAACAGAACAGCAGAATGCAGCCAAACATTCTCATGCTTTTCTCCTTTTCTTGGCAGCGAGCTTCACCGCTTCGATGATTTCAGGATACGCCGCGCAGCGGCAGAGGTTGCCGGAAAGGTAGTGCCGGATCGTGTCGTCGTCGGGATCCGGATGCTCGTCCAGGAGCTGGCGCGTCATGAGCACGAAGCCGGGCGTGCAGAAGCCGCACTGGAAGGCGCCTGCGCTCGACGAAGGCCTCCTGCACCGCATCGGGCTCCGCTCGCCGCTTCGATGGTTTGCACTTCAGAGTTTTCTGCAAGAATTGCCAGGTAAAGGCAGCCCGGAGACGGCGGTGCCGTTGACCAGCACCGTGCAGCAGCCGCACAGGCCCTGGCCGCAGCTCTCGCGCGCGCCGTACAGGCCGAACGATTCGCTGCAGCACCTCGACCAGGGTCTCGTGCGACTGCGACTTGCAGCCTCGACCGCTTCGCCGTTCAGGCGGAATTGAACGGTTCTTCTCATTTGCTTTGCATCGCCATGAAAACCGCTTCCGGATTCATCGGCAATTCCGTGAGGCGTACGCCGACCGCGTCGTGGATGGCGTTGGCGATCGCCGGCGAGACGCCGAAGGTCGCGGTCTCGCCCACGCCCTTGCCGCCGAACGGGCCGCTGCTCCTGCTCGGCGACCACCGCCTCGTTGACGATTTCGCTCGGGCAGATCGAGGAAGCCGGGGATCTTGTACTCGGCGAGCGACGCGTTGCGCAGCTGCCCGTCGGCGTCGAACAGCATCTTCTCGAACAGCGTGAAGCCGAGCTGCATGATCGCGCCGCCCGAGAGCTGCGTCTCGACGATGCGCGGGTTGATCGGCGTGCCGACGTCGGCGACGTTGACCAGCCGCGTCATGCTGCACGCGGCCGGTCTCGGTATCGACCTCGAGCTTCGACGCCGCGTCGCGCCGACCATCCAGAACGGCGTCGCGTTGTCGGTCTGGCCGTTCTCGTCGGGCGGCGTGTAGGGCGGGATGAAGCTGCCCGCGCCCATCGACCGATGCCGGCGCGCATGCCGTACTTCTTCCTGAACACGTCGGCGACCGGCGTCGTCGGCGGGCAAGATGCCAACTCTTCCTCAGCTGAGCGAGCTTTCTGCGCGCATCCTCGGCGGCGAGCTTCACCGCGTTGCCCGGAGTGGAACAGCGAGCGCGAGCCGAGCGTCGCCATGTCGAAGCGGCGTCACGTCGGTGTCGGAATGCACCACCGTGACCGACTTCGGTCGCGACGTGCAGCACCTCGGCGGCGATCTGCGCCATCGCCGGTGTCGGAGCCCTGCCCCATGTCGACGCATGCTGCGTGTACGACGGTGACGCTGCCGTCGGCGTTGATGTTCACCGCGGCGAGCGAGGTGGTGTTGGCGATGCAGGCCTTGAAGCCGATCGCGATGCCGCGGCCGCGCCGCACCGTGCCGCCGCCGCGATCGAAAGGCTCGCTCCAGTTCATCAGCGCCGCGAGTCGCTCGAGCACCTTCTCGATCGCCGCGTCCTTCATCACCGTGCCGGTCGCCTGCGGGCGGCCCTCGCGCAGCAGGTTCTTGCGCCGGAACTCGACCGGGTCGATGCCCAGCTCGCGCGCGATCAGGTCGGTGTGGCTCTCGTAGGCCCAGACGAGCTGCGGGATGCCGAAGCCGCGCAGCGCGCCGGCCGGCGGCAGGTTGGTGTAGAGCGCGTACGAGTCGATCGAGACGTCCTCGATGTCGTAGGGCCCGGGCGCGGTGAAGCCCGACTTCTGCGTCACGCGCGGGCCGATGTCGGCGTAGGCGCCGCCGTTCCACCACACCTCGCAGTCGCGCGCCGACGATGCGGCCGTCCTTCGGTCACGCCGCTCTTGATGCGGAAGGTGCTGGCGTGCTTGGTGATGGTGAAGAACTGCTCCTCCATCGTCAGCGAGATCTTTACCGGTCTTCTTGCGATCAGCAGACAGCGCTGCGACCAGCGCCTCGAGCTTGATGTAGAGCTTCGCGCCGAAGCCGCCGCCGAGGAACGGCACGCTGCACGCGGATGCGGTTCTCCGGCCAGCCGAGCAGGCGCGCGATCTCGATGCGCACGAACGACGGGCTCTGCGACGCGGTGTGGATGGTGAGCGTGCTTCGGTCGACTCCGCCACCGAGACCAGCGGCTCGAGCGGCGTATGCATCACCTGCTGCGTGCGGAAGCGATGCTCGAAGACGTGGTCGGCCGCCTTGCAGCGGCTTTTCGACGTTGCCACGCCGCAGATGAAAATCGAGCGCGACGTTGGTGTTCTTCTTGCCCTTGAGGTGCTTCAGGTCCGGGAAGGTGCCGGCGCGGCTTGAGCTCGTCGTGCACGATCGCCTTCGAGGTCATCGCCTCGACCTCGTCGTAGACCGCCGGCAGCTCCTCGTACTCGGCGCTGATGAGGTGCACCGCCTCCTCCGCCACGTGCGGATCGGAAGCGAGCACCACCGCGACCGGCTCGCCGACGTAGCGCACCTTGTCGACGGCGAGGATCGGCTGGTCGTGGAACGCCGGGCCGTAGTACGGCTCGGGAATCACCTTGCTGGATGTCCTCGCCGGTGACGACGCTGTGCACGCCGGCGCAGCGCGCGCGCCGCCGACGATGTCGATGCTCTTGATGCGCCCGTGCGCGACGGTGCTGCGGAAGATCTTGCCGTAGAGCATCCCCGGCAGGCGCAGGTTGTGCACGTACTCGGCGCGCCCGGTGACCTTGAGCCACGACTCGAGGCGCGGCACCGAGCGCCCGACCTGCGGCGTCTCAGTCGGCTTGCGTTGCGCGCTTCATCGATCGCCCGCTTCAGGTAGACGCCGCACGAGCTGCTTCTTGTAGGCCGCGGAGCCGTGCAGATCGCCTCTCGATCGCGCAGCGCCTCCGGCCGGCTTCGACCGACGGCGAGCCGCGATCGGCCGTGTCGGTCGCGGCGCTGACGAACGATGGTCGGCTTATCGCCGTCGAGCACCACCGCGACGCCCAGCGCCGGGCCAGTCGTCCGACCGAGCGCGTCGTGCACTTGAGGTACGCCGCGCTTGCTTTCCCATCGCGGGAATCGTCGACGCTGCGTGATCAGCTCGCCCGCGTCGAGCGTGGTCTCGAGGTAGCCGGCATAGAGCGCTTCGACCGCACGACGTGCGCTCGCCGCCTTGGCCCGGCGATGGTCACCGTCGCGCCGAGCGCGCGCGAGCAGCGGCGGCAGGTCCATGTGCGGGATCGCCGTGCGCGAGGTGCCCGCCGACGTCGCGACGTTGCGCACGCGCACGTTCGACAGCGTGCGCAGCGTTGCGCGTGATGACCGGCCAGCCCTGGCGGACCACGGCGGATTTCTCCAGCGCGCGCAGCGTCGTCCATCGCGCCGACGCGCAGCGCGCCGTCCGGATCCGACTTCGATCTTTCCAGACGCGAGGTTTCTCAGAGCTGACGAGGCGGCTGGGGCTGCAGCACGCCCGCCTTCATCATCAGCATCAGCGCCGTGCCGCCGGAAAACGGGCGCGCCGATTCGTCGTCGAGCAGCGCGATCGCTTCGCGCAGGCTGTTCGGCTCGTGCAAACTCGAACGGCTGCATCGCTGTCCTCTCTGCGGCGAATCTAAGGCTAACAGGAGGCGGTGCGCCCCAGCAGGGAAATCCGCGCCCGCGTCACGTCGCTTCACGAGCCGCTGAACCAGTTGTAGCCCTGGTCTTCCCAGTAGCCGCCGGGATACTCGTTGGTGACGAAGATCGCGGCGATGTGCTTCGGGTTCTTGAAGCCGAGCTTGGTCGGCATGCGCAGCTTCATCGGGAAGCCGTACTTCGGCGGCAGGATCTGGTCGGCGAAGCGTGAAGCGTGAGCAGCGTCTGCGGATGCAGCGCGGTCGCCATGTCGATGCTGGTGGAGTAGTCGTCGGCGCACTTGAAGCCGACGTACTTCGCGGTGAGTGTCGGCGCCGACGCGCTGCAGGAAATCGGAGAAGCGCACGCCGCTCCACTTGCCGATCGCGCTCCAGCCCTCGACGCAGATGTGGCGCGTGACCTGCGACACCTGCGGCAGCGCGTAGAGCTCGGGCAGCGTCCAGGGCTTGCTTGCTCGCGCGATCATGCCGGCGAGCTCGAGCTTGTAGCCGTCCGCCGTCGACGTCGATCACCTCGTCCTCGGAGTAGTAGGCGTTGAACGGGAACGGCATGGTGATCGCGCTCTCGGGAAACTCCGGCGCGAGGCGATTGCGGGTCGAAGAGCCAGGCCTGCACGCCGTCGTTCCAGCGCGACATGCGCCAGCAGCACCTTCTGCACGCCCTCCTCGTCGGTGATCGTCGCAGCCCGGTCAGCAGCGCCAGCGCGCCGAGCGACAGGCCCTGCTTCGAGGAACAGGCGCCGCTCCAGGCGCGCGACTTCGGCGTGCGGACTTCTCGAAGCTCGAGCCCATGACCTTCTTCATGCGGACCTCCGCGACTGCGGCCGGTGAACATGCTGGGGAAGGTGCGCGGCACCAGCGCCACCATGACGACGTGCACGACGACGATGAGCACCGACGCCGGCCATGGCGAAGAAATGCAGGAGGCGCGCGCCCTCGTAGTCGCCCATGAGCGGCGCCGTACCAGTAGAACTGCACCGGCTTCCAGAGCACCAGGCCGGTGAGCACGAGCACGATCAGCAGCAGGATCGAGCGCGAGGTAGGCGGCGCGCTGGGCGGCGTTGTAGACCGGTCAGGTCGTCGTGCGCGAGCTTGCCGCGCAGCGCGCGACGCGACGTCGCGCAGGACGGCGAGCGGCGAGATCGGCAGCAGCTTGCGCCGGAAATGGCCGGAGAGGATGCCGTAGGTCACGTAGACGAGCCCGTTCAGCGCGAGCAGCCACATCGCCGCGAAATGCCATTGCAGCGCGCCGGCCAGCCAGCCGCCGAGCGTCAGCTCGTCGGGGAACGCTGAAGTCGAAGAGCGGCGAGGCGTTGTAGATCTGCCAGCCGCTGGTGATCATGATCAGCACCGCGAGCACGTTGATCCAGTGCGTGATGCGCACGATCAGCGGATGGACCTTCGTCATTTCCGGCGCCATGTCGTCCGCCCTCCCTTGTCTTCGAGCACGATACCCTTGCCTCAGCAGCTCCTTGCGTATGTCGTCGGCGGCCTTGAAATCCTTACGCTTGCGCGCCGCCTCGCGGGCGGCGATGCGCTCCGGTCACCCAGGCGTCGGCCTCGCCCCCCCTGCAGGAACTGCGGCGGCGTCGCGCTGCAGGATGCCCAGCACGCCACCCAGCGCGCGGAGCTGGCTTCGCCGCCTGCCGCGTTTCCCTGGTATACGCTGGCGGTGGCGAGGTCTGAACAGCGCCGAGACGGCCTCGGGCGTGCCGAAGCATCGTCGTCCATCGCCTCCTTGAAGCGCTGCGCGTGGGGCTCGTTCCAGTCCACCGGGCAGGATTGCCTGTGACGTCCTTCAGCGCGGTGTAGAGGCGAGTCAGTGACGCCTTCGCATCCTCGAGGTGCGCGTCCGAGTAGTTGAGCGGGCTGCGGTAGTGCGCGCGCAGGATGAAGAAGCGCACCACCTCGGCGTCGTATTTCTTCAGCACCTCGCGCACGGTGAAGAAGTTGCCGAGCGACTTCGACATCTTCTCCTCGTCGACGCGGACGAAGCCGTTGTGCATCCAGTAGTTGACGAACGTGCCGCCGTGCGGCGCCCTCCGACTGCGCGATCTCGTTCTCGTGGTGCGGGAACTGCAGGTCCTGGCCGCCGCCGTGGATGTCGAACGGCTCGCCGAGCAGGTCGCGGCTCATCGCCGAGCACTCGATGTGCCAGCCCGGCCGGCCGTCGCCCCACGGCGACTTCCAGGTCGGCTCGCCCGGCTTGGAGCGCTTCCAGAGCACGAAGTCGAGCGGATCCTCCTTCGAGGCGTCGACGTCGACGCGCTCGCCGGCGCGCAGCTCGTCGAGCGACTTGCCGGAGAGCTTGCCGTAGCCCGGGAAAGCGGCGCACCGCGTAGTTCACGTCGCCGGAGGCCGACTGGTAGGCGAGGTTCTTCTCTCCAGCCGGCCGATCATCTCGACCATCGGCTGCACGAACTGCGTGGCGCGCGGCTCGTGGTCGGGCTTCTCGACGCCGAGCGCGGCGGCGTCCTCGTCCATCGCGCGGATGAAGCGCTCGGTGAGCGCGCCGACCGGCTCGCCGTTCTCCGCGCGCGCGGCGGATGATCTTGTCGTCGATGTCGGTGATGTTGCGCACGTAGGTGACGCGGTAGCCGCTGGTTCGCAGCCAGCGATGCACCACGTCGAAGATCACCAGGACTCGCGCGTGCCCGAGGTGGCAGTAGTCGTAGACCGTCATCCCGCAGACGTACATCCGCACTTCGCCCGGCCGCAGGGGAACGAATTCCTGCTTCGCCCTGCCTAGGCTGTTATAGATCTTTAGGATAGAATGCGACCTTTCGTAGGGCCTTGAAAATATAACAGAATGCGTGTGTTGGCCACCTTGCTGGCGGTGGTACTGGGCGTGGCGCTGCCGCGCGCTCGCCGACGACCTCGATGATGCGTCAAAGCTGCTCAAGGCGGGCAGCGCGACCAGGCGCTCGAGCGCGTGAACCAGCGTGCTCGCGCAGAAGAGCGGCGATCCCAAGGCGCGCTTTCTCAAGGGAATCATCCTCACCGAGCAGGGCAACACGCAAGGAAGCGATCGAGATCTTCACCAAGCTCACGCAGGACTATCCGAATCTGCCGGAGCCTTACAACAACCTTGCGGTGATCTACGCCGGGCAAGGGCAGTACGACAAGGCGCGCGCCGCGCTCGAGCAGTCGATCCGCACTCACCCCAGCTACGCCACTGCCTACGAGAACCTCGGCGACGTCTACGCCAAGCTCGCGAGCCAGGCGTACGACAAGGCGTTGCAGCTCGACAAGTCGAACACCGGCGCGCAGAACAAGCTTTCGCTGGTGCGCGAGCTGGTCGGCGGCCGCCGGCGACCGTCGTCGCGGCAGCCGAACGCGACGGTGAAGCCGCCGGCCAAAGCCCGCCAGCCGGCAGGCCGCCGGTGAGCCGCCGAGAGAAGCCCGCCGCGCGAGAAGCCGGCGCCGCAGGCGGCCAATCCACGCCGAGATCCTCAAGGCGGTAAACGCCTGGGCGCAGGCGTGGTCGAAGACAGGACGTCGATGGCTACCTCGCCGCCTATGCCAAGGACTTCAAGACCCCGGGCGGCGAAGTCGCGCGCCGACTGGGAAAAGACGCGGCGCGCCCGAATCGAGCGCGCCGAAATCGATCGCCGTCGGCATCGAGCTAGCCCAAGGTGACCATGGCCGGCAACGACGAGGCGAGCGTCACCTTCCGGCAGAGTTACCGCTCCGACAAGCTGAAGAGCTCGAGCCGCAAGACCCTCGTGATGACGCCGCGCCGACGGGCGCTGGCTGATCCGCGAGGAAAAATCGCCGCTGAAGCGGACTGCCTCTCCCGCTGATCGCTCCTGCTCCTGCCGGCCGCCGCACTCGCCGCGGCGACCTCGGCCGGAGGACCGGCTGTCGGACGTGTTCCAGGCGATCGAGGCAGAACCGCCTCGACGACGCGCTCGAGCCGCGTCGACGCGCTGCTCGCGATCGACCTCGAACTTCCGCCTCGCGCCACCTGGTGCGCGGCGACCTGCTGCTCGCCCGCGCGCCGCCGCTGCAGACCTTCGGCAACGTGGTGAAGACCGTGCCGCAGGAGAAGATCGACGGCCTGCGCGACGAAGCGCTGCGCGCGCCTGCGCGCGCCAGCGCGAGCGCCCCGCGGACGACGCGCCTGCCGCGCCACGTGCTGCAGCTGCACGCCGGCGCAGAAGCACGTGCTGCTGGTCGACTCGCGGCGCTCGCGCCTCTACGTCTTCGCCAACGACGGCGGCCGGCCGCGCTACGTCGCCGACTACTACGTCACGCTCGGCAAGAACGGCATCGAGAAGACGCGCGAGGGCGACCAGAAGACGCCGATCGGCGTGTACCACGTCACCGCCAACCTGCCGCGCAGCAAGCTCACCGATTTCTACGGCGCCGGCGCCTTCCCGATCAACTACCCGAACGAGTGGGACAAGCAGCGCAGGCCGCAACGGCCACGGCATCTGGCTGCACGGCGTGCCCTCCGACGTCTACAGCCGCGCCGCCGCGCGCGAGCGACGGCTGCATCGTGCTCGCCAACGCCGACCTCGAGTCGGTCGGCCGCATGCTGCAGGTCGGCCTGACGCCGGTGATCATCGCCGACGAGATCGAGTGGACCGACGCGCGCGTCGCTCGAAGCCGAGCGCGCGCTCGCTCGCCGCCGCGCTCGAGCAGTGGCGCGCCGACTGGCAGAGCCGCGACACCGAGCGCTACCTCACGCACTATTCGCGCGCGCTTCACGCTCCGGCGAGCAGGACCTACGCCGCGTGGGCGACGCACAAGCGCAGGCGTCAACGCCGCGCAAGCGCTGGATCGAGGTCGGGCGTCGCCAACGTGGCGATGTTCCGCTATCCGCGCGAGGAGATTTCGTGGTGGTGACGTTCGAGCAGGACTACCGCTCGGACAGCCTGACGAACGCGATGCAGCAAGCGCCAGTACTGGATCAAGGAGGACGGCGCATGGAAAATCGTCTACGAAGGGGCGGCCTGAATGTTGAAGAGATCTTTCCTGTTTTCGGCGGCGGCGGTGGTGCCGATGAGCGCGCGCGCGGCCGACCCGCAGGTCGACGTGCAAGACCAGCGTCGGCACCTTCCGCATCGAGCTCTACCCGGCGAAGGCGCCGAAGACGGTGGAGAACTTCCTGCAGTACGTGAAGGCCGGGCACTACAACGGCACGATCTTCCACCGCGTCATCGACGGCTTCATGATCCAGGGCGGCGGCTTCGACAGCGGCTTCAAGCAGAAGCCGACGCACGCCGCCGGTGCCGATCGAGTCGAAGAACGGCCTGAAGAACGACCTCGGCTGGCTGGCGATGGCGCGCACCAGCGACCCGAACTCGGCCACGGCGCAGTTCTTCATCAACGTCAACAACAACGCCTTCCTCAACTACCCCGGCCAGGACGGCGACGGCTACACGGTGTTCGGCAAGGTGGTGTCCGGCCTCGACGTGGTGCAGAAGATCGGCAAGGCGCCGACCGGCCCGGGCGGGCCCTTCCCGACGCGACGTGCCGCGCCAGCCCATCCTCATCGAGTCGATGACGCCGGTCGATCGAAATAGCGCGGAGCGTCGTGCAGGCTCTGTTCATCTCGGACCTTCACCTCAGCGCCGACCGGCCCGAGGCGAACGAGAGATTCTTCGGCTTCATCGAAGGCAAGGCGCGCAGCGCCGAGGCGCTCTACGTCCTCGGCGACCTGTTCGAGTCCTGGATCGGCGACGACGACATCGTCGAGCGCTTCAACGCCGTGATCGCCGGCTTCTTCGCCGCGCTGGCCGCGAGCGGCGCGCCGCTCTACCTCATGCACGGCAACCGCGACTTCCTCGATCGGCGAGCGCTTCTGCCGCGGAGACCGGCGGCAAGCTGCTTGCCGACCCGACCGTGGTCGACATCGACGGCGCGCCGACGCTGCTGATGCACGGCGACACGCTGTGCACCGACGACACTCGACTACCAGGCGTGGCGCCGCACAGGCGCGCAGCGCCGCGTTTCAGGAGCATGTTCCTCGTCGAAGTCGCTCGACGAGCGCCGCGCGATGAGCGCCATGATGCGGGAGAAGAGCAAGGAAGCGATCGCCGGCAAGCCCGCCGAGATCATGGACGTCAACGCCGGCGCGGTGCGCGACGCTTTCCGCAAGCCACGGCGTGCGCGCGCATGATCCACGGCCACACGCACCGCCCCGGGCGCCACGAGCTCGAGGTCGACGGCGCGGCGCTGCGAGCGCTGGGTCCTTCCCGACTGGTACGGCGCGCGGCGGCTACCTCGAGATCTCGCGGCGGCAAGCCGCGCTCGTTGCCTTTCCGCGGCGCCGAGCTACGCCGGCAACACGCAGAGTGAAGGTGCTGCCCTCGCCCGGCGTGCTCGGTTACCGACAGCTCGCCGCCCAGCAGGTGCGCCAGCTCGCGGCTGATCGACAGCCCGAGGCCGGTGCCGCCGTACTGCCGGCTGGTGCTGCCGTCGGCCTGGCGGAACGCCTCGAAGATGAGCTCCAGCTTGTCGGCCGGGATGCCGATGCCGGTGTCGACCACCGAGAACGGCGATCGAGCGCGACGCTCGCCGGCGCCATCACCAGCCGCACGCCGCCGCGCTGGGTGAACTTGAAGGCGTTGGCGAGCAGGTTCTTCAGGATCTGCTTCAGCCGCGTCGCGTCGGTGCGCAGCGATGGCGGCAGGCCGGGCTCGAGGACTGATGGCGAACTGCAGGCCCTTCTGCTGCGCCAGCGCGCGGAAGCCGCGCTCGAGCTCGTCGCGCAGGTCGTCGAGGCTCGCCGCCGAGATGTTGAGCATGCGTCGCCGCCGCCCCGGACTCGATCTTGGCGAGATCGAGCAGATCGTTGATCAGGACCAGCAGGTCGATGCCCGAATCGTGGATCGTCTGCGCGAACTGCACCTGCTTCGGCGTCAGGTTGCCGCCGGTGTTGTCGGCCAGCAGCTGCGCCAGGATCAGCAGGCTGTTGAGCGGCGTGCGCAGCTCTGTGCGACATGTTGGCGAGGAACTGCGCGACTTCGCCTCGCTCGCCTTCTCCGCGGCCTCCTTGGCGCGCACCAGCTCTTCCTCCCGCTCCGAGAGCGCGCGCTCAGTGCGCACCTGCCGGCCGCGCAGCGCCTCCATCGCCGCGCGCAGCTGGCTGAGCACCGCGCACAGCATCAGGCCGGTGACCACCACCGTGCTGACGAAGCACCAGCAGCGAGCAGCAGCGACTCGTTGAGCGGCACGCTGGCGAACGGCCCGACCTCGCCGCCGAGCGTGTACCAGAGCGCCATCCCGCACAGCAGCGCGCTGGCGGTGGTGACTTCGCGCTGACCGAAGCGGAACGCCGCCCAGATGATGAAGGGCAGCAGCACGAAGCTGCGGCCGAAGCCGGCGCTGAAAACGATTTCGGTCGCGACCACCAGCAGCAGCGCGAAGACGATCGCCTCCAGCCGCGCCGCGGCGTCCAGGACACGGTGCCCGGGGCGCTCCAGCTGAGGATCAGCGGCGTGAAGATCAGCATGCCGCAGGCGTCGCCCTGCCACCAGGTCCACCAGTTCGACACCAGGTCCGCAGCCGCCATCGGATAGATGGTGCGCGAGCGGCAGCAGCGCCACGGTCGGCGCGATGATCGCGCCGCCCACCGTCAGGCCGACGAAGCGCAGCACCTCCTGGACGCGCTCGAAGCGCCGCGGCACGCCGAGCTGCCGGCGCACCAGCGTCGCGACAGCGAAGGCCTGCAGGGTGCTGCCGGTCGCGATGACCAGCGAGGCGAGCAGTCGCGCCTTCGATGCTCAGGTTGGCGGCGAAGCTGCCGATCCACACGCCCGGCCAGAGGCGCCGGCTGGCGAGGAGCAGCGCGGCGAGCGCGATGCCCGAGGGCGGCCAGATGGCGCTCGCGTAGCCCGGCGGAATCGCCACCAGCAGCGAGACCTTCGCGGCGGCGAAGTACGCCGCCGCGAGAAGGATGATCAGTCCGGCCAGACGCCAGCGGGCTGGGGTCTGCACCCGCCTAGCTTAATCCACGCTCCAGATCGTCCTGCAGGTCGACGACGGCCTCCAGCCCCACCGCGACGCGGATCAGGCCGTCGCTGATCCCCGCCGCCGCCCGCGCCTCGGGCGAGATACGGCCGTGCGTGGTGGTTGCCGGGTGGATGATGGTGGTCTTCACGTCGCCGAGGTTGGCGGTGATCGAGACGAGCTTGTGTGGAATCGATCACCTGCCACGCCGCCCGCGCGCCCGCCCTTCACCTCGAACGAGAGCACCGAGCCGGCGGCGCGTTGCTGGCGCTTCGCCAGCTCGTGCTGCGGGTGCGACGCGAGACCGGGATAGTGCACGCGCGCCACCCGGGATGCTTCTCCAGCCAGCGCGCCAGCTCGAGCGCCGCGGCCGACTGCGCCACGCATGCGCAGCTCGAGCGTCTCCAGCCCCTTCAGCAGCACCCAGGCATTGAACGGCGACAGCGCCGGCCCCGCGGTGCGCAGGTAGGCGGTGAGCGGATCGCCGACCAGCGCCTTGGAGCCGCAGATCGCGCCGCCCAGCACCCGCCCCTGCCCGTCGAGGTACTTGGTCGCCGAGTGGATCACCAGATCGGCGCCGAGCTCGAGCGGCCGCTGCAGGATCGGCGTGCAGAAGACGTTGTCGACGGCGAGCAGCGCGCCCGCCTTCTTCGCCACCGCGGACAGCTTTTCGATATCCGAGATCTCGGTGAGCGGGTTGGAAGGCGTCTCGAGGAAGAACAGGCGCGTGTTCTTCCTCACCGCCTTCTGCCATTCCTCGACGCTTGGTCGGCGAGACGAAGGTCGTCTCGACGCCGAAGCGCGAGAGGATGCCGCTGAAGAGCTGGATGGTGGCGCCGAACACCGCGTTCGAGCAGACCACGTGGTCGCCGGCCTTCAGGTGCACCATCGACCGAGGCGAGGATCGCCGCCATGCCGGAGGCGGTGGCGACGCAGCTCTCGGCGCCTTCGAGCGCCGCGAGGCGCGTCCTGGAACATCGACACCGTGGGGTTGGTGTAGCGGCTGTACACCATGCCCTCCTCGGTGCCGGCGAAGCGCGTCGCCGCCTGCTCGGCGTTGTCGAAGACGAAGCTGGAGGTGAGGTACAGCGCCTCGGAGTGCTCCTGGAACTCGCTGCGCAGCGTTCCGGCGCGCACGCCCTTGGTGGACAGCTGATGCTCTTTCGCCATAAAAAACCCGGCCTCTCTTTGTAAGCGGACCGGGTTCTCTCGGCACGCTTTAGCGGAATTTGTAGCGCGCCCGCAAGCTGTGGCTCAAATCGGCGCGAAAGAAGGACTATACCAGAGCTTTACCTCGCGGTAGCCAGGTTGAGGTCGAGCTGCGCGCTCTCCTCCTCGCTCTCGTCGCGAGTCGCGTCGCGCTGGATCTCGATGGCGCGCAGGTAGTCGGTGGTGACGTCGCCGGTAATGTAGACCCCGTCGAAGCACGAGGTCTCGAAGCTGGTCAGCTTCGGGTTGGCGCGGCGCACCGCGTCCTTCAGCTCGCTCAGGTCCTGATAGATGAGCGCGTCGGCGCCGATTTCGCGCGCCACCTCGTCCTCGCTGCGGTGCGCGGCGATCAGCTCGGCGCGGGTCGGCATGTCGATGCCGTAGACGTTGGGGAAGCGCACCGGCGGCGCGGCCGAGGCGAAGAACACCTTGCGCGCGCCCGCCTCGCGCGCCATCTGCACGATCTCGCGGCTGGTGGTGCCGCGCACGATCGAATCGTCGACCAGCAGCACGTTCTTGCCGGCGAACTCCATCCCCATCGGGTTGAGCTTCTGGCGCACCGACTTCTTGCGCACCGCCTGCCCCGGCATGATGAAGGTGCGGCCGATGTAGCGGTTCTTCACGAATCCTTCCCGGTACGGCACGCCCAGGCCGACGGCGAGCTGCAGCGCCGACGGCCGGCTCGAATCCGGGATCGGGATGACGACGTCGATGTCGAGCTTGCGCGGCAGGCGGCGGATCTTCTGCGCCAGCTTCTCGCCCATGTTGAGGCGCGTTTCGTAGACCGAGGCGCCGTCGATCAGCGAGTCGGGCCGCGCCAGGTAGACGTATTCGAAGATGCAGGGATTGAGGCTCGCACTGCTCGGCGCACTGCTGGCTGTGGAAGTTGCCCTCGTCGTCGATGAACACCGCCTCGCCGGGCGCGATGTCGCGCAGCAGGCGAAAGCCGAGCGCGTCGAGCGCGACCGACTCGGAGGCGACCATGTACTCGGTGCCGGTATTGGTCTCGTTGTAGCCGATCACCGCCGGCCGGATGCCGAAGGGATCGCGGAACGCCAGCACGCCGTAGCCGGCGATCATCGCCACCACGGCGTAGGCGCCGCGCAGGCGCCGGTGCACGTTGGCGACCGCGGTGAAGATGGTGCGCGGCTCGAGCCTGAGCTTGTTCGACGACTTCTCCAGCTCGTGCGCCAGCACGTTGACCAGCACCTCGGAGTCCGAGCCGGTGTTGATGTGCCGCAGGTCGGTGCGGAACATCTCCTCCTTCAGCTGATCGGAGTTGGTCAGGTTGCCGTTGTGGCCGAGGACGATGCCGAACGGCGAGTTGACGTAGAACGGCTGCGCCTCGGCGGCCTTGAACGCCGAGCCGGCGGTCGGATAGCGGCAATGGGCGATGCCGAAGTTGCCGGCGAGGTCGCGCATGTTGCGCGTGCGGAACACGTCGCGCACCATGCCGCTGCCCTTGTGCATGTGCAGGGTGGCGCTGCTCGCTGGTGACCATTCCCGCCGCGTCCTGGCCGCGGTGCTGCAGGAGCAGCAGCCCGTCGTAGAGGAGCTGGTTGACGGGCGAGCGGGCGACGATTCCTAGGATCCCGCACATCTGGGAGACGACTCCCGAGTGTGGTTAAGGACTCAATTATATTTCAGAGCGTCCCGCGAGCGCAGGCGGAAACCACGGCTTGAGCTGCAACACGGTGCGCTCGAGCATGCCCGCGCCCACCGACTCCTTCCACAGCGCGTGGCGCGGCAGCGCGGTCATCCCCGCGGCAATCGCGACCGCCAGCAGGATCACGATGCCGCGCGCCAGGCCAAAGACCCCACCGAGCGTGCGGTCGACGCCGCTCAGGCCCGCCGCCTTGAACATTTTTGACACCAGAACGCCGACCAGCGTCGCCGCGGCGACCGTCACGACGAAGACCACGATGAAGCCGATCAGGACGCGCACCTCGGGACTTCCCGCGGACGCCGGCAGCATCTCGCCCAGTTGCGCGCCCACCGCGTTGGCGGCGAGGAACGCGATCGACCCAGCCGGCCAGCGACATCACCTCGCGCACCAGCCCGCGCCAGACGCCCCAGGCGATCGGAGCCCAGCACCACGCGCGATGATCGCGATGTCGAGCCAGCTCATCCCGCCTTCACGGTGACGCTGCCGGGGTCGAGGCCCATGCCCTTCAGCTGCTTCAGCGCCTTCTCCGCCGCCTCGCGGCTCGCGAACGGGCCGGCGCGCACGCGCGTCAGGTTGCCCTTCGCCGCCTCGGTGTAGTACGGCACCCTGGCGGCGGCGAGCTTCGCGATCACGCTGTCGGGATTGGTGAAGGCGCCGACCGGCACGACGAACTCCCGGCCGGCGCGGCCTTCTTCGGCTCGGGCTTCTTCGCTTCGGCCGGCTTCTCTTCGGCCTTCCGACCTTCTTCGGTTCGACTTTCTGCTCCGGCGCCTTCGGCGCCACCTTCGGCGCGAACTGGGTCTCGTTCTCTCCCGGAATGCGCACGTTCACCGCGACGTCGGCGCGCTTCGGCTCGGGGTCGAACACCATCGGCAGGACGATGACCGGCGGCGAGGACGAGCGCGACCGCGCCGACCAGGCGCCTGCGGCCGCGGCGTTTCAGCGTCTCGACGTCTTGTGCTTCAGCCATGCGATCGCTTCGCCGACGGTGAGGAAGGAACCGAACACGACGATCTTATCATTCTCGCTCGCGCTTCCGAGCGCGGCGGCGAGCGCGGCTCCGGGCGATTCGAATTTTTCGACCGACGCATTTTCCAGTCGCGCCGCGAGCTCGTCCGCGCGTCGCGCCGCGCGGACCCGGAAGCGTCGCCAGATGCCAGCGCGTGATGCGCGGCGCGAGCTCGCGCAGCACGCCGGCGATGTCCTTTGTCTTGCAGCATGCCGCACACCGCGTAGGTCTCGGGCGCGAACCCCGAGGTGGCGAGGTTTTCGGCGAGCGTATGCGCCGCCTGCGGGTTGTGCGCCACGTCGAGGATCACCTGCGGCCGGCCGGGCAGCACCTGGAACCGCCCCGGGAGGGCGACACTGGCGAGGCCGCGGCGGATCTCCTGCATCGCGATCGGCAGCTCGAGGCGCATCGAGCGCGCACAGCGCCGCGGCAGCGTTGCGCAGCTGAATCGCGCCGCGAGCGCCGGGTACGCAAGGCCCGCCCGCTTGCCGCTTGGGGCCGGTGTAGGTCCACTGCATCCCGTCGCCCGTGTACGAGAAATCCCTGCCGATGAACAGCTTTTCACCCGGAGCTTCGAGGACTGATCGCGGCGGGTCGGGCTCGGCGATCACCGCCGGGCGGCCGGCGCGGAAGATGCCGGCCTTCTCCCGGCCGATCGACTCGCGATCCGGCCCGAGGTAGTCGACGTGATCGATGCCGACGCTGGTCAGCACCGCGCAATCGGCATCGACGCGCGTTCACCGCGTCGAGGCGACCGCCGAGGCCGACTTCGAGGACCGCCGCCTCGATCTTCATCTCCTGGAAGATCCGCAGCGCGGCGAGCGTGCCGAACTCGAAATAGGTGAGCGGCGTGTCGCCCCGCGCGGCTTCGACCGCGGCGAACGCCTCGCACAGAGCCTGGTCGTCGCATTCGTCACCCGCGATCAGCACCCGCTCGTTGTAGCGGACGAGGTGCGGCGAGCTGTAGAGACCCGTGCGATATCCGGCCGAGCGCAGGATCGACTCGAGCATCGCGCAGGTCGATCCCTTGCCGTTGGTGCCGCCGACGGTGATCACAGGACAGGAAAGCTTTCACGCCCAAAGCTCTCAATACTTTTTCAGTCCTGTCCAAGCCCGAGCGCGATCGACTGCGAGTGCTGTCGAGCCGATGTACTCGAGCCAGTCGTCGAGCGTCCTCACGCGATGCCCTGCTCGTGGATGGCTTCGCACCGTCTCGATGGAGTCGGCGTCCTCGGCGCGCTTGTCGGCGCGGTAGCGCTTCACGCGCGCGAGGCGCAGGGCGAGGCCTGCCGGGTACTGCGGGCTTTTCTGGATGTCGCTGACCTCGATCTCGACCACCAGCTCCGGGCCGTACGTGCACCAGCCCAATCGTCGCGCTGCGACGGCGCGAGCCTGCAGCTCGCGCGTCTGCCATTCCAGCATCGCGTCGGTCATGCCCTTGAAGGTCTTGCCGAGCATGACGAAGCCGCCGCGCGGGATCGCGCGCCGCGAGATGCAGGTTGGAGAGCTTGCCTTGCGCCGGCCGTGGCCCCACTCCGCGGCGATGACCACGAGGTCGAGGGTATGGGCGCGCTTGATCTTCAGCCAGCCGCTGCCGCGCCGCCCTGCCTCGTACGGGGCGTCGAGCGCCTTCGCCATGACGCCTTCGTGGCCGTGCTGCAACGCGTCCTGATAGAAAGCCTCGGCTGCTCCGGCGTCCCCGGTGACCAGCCAGGGCGTAAGCAATTCTCCTCGAGGACCTGCTGAAGCGTGCGGCGGCGCTCGCGTAGCGGCAGATCGATAAGGGGCTCGGCGTGATAGAGGCAGTCGAAAAAGAAAACGCGAAACCGGCAGCGTCTCGCGCAGCGCCGGCGTCGTCGGCCTTGCGTCCCAGGCGCGCGCATGGTGGTCTGGAACGGATGCGGCCGCCCGTCGGCGCGCAGCGCGATCGCCTCGCCGTCCAGGATCAGCTCCGAGGATGCCGCCTTGCGGCGCCGCCTCGACCACCTCCGGACCGGCCGCGGTGACGTCGTTGAGGTCTGCGGTGAAGACGCGGACCTCGTCGCCCGACTTGTGCACCTGGACCGCGCGCCGTCGAGCTTCCACTCGAACGCGCGCCTCGCCCAGCGCCTCGACTGCGCTTCGGGCTCGCCGCGGGCTGCGCCAGCATCGGCAGGATCGGCCGCATCGGCCGGATGGCGAAGCGCTCGAGGCCCGCCTGCCCCTGCGTCAGCGCCGCGCGCGCCGCCGGCGCGATGCCGCCGCCGATCATGACCGCGCGCCGGACCACTGCCGCCGGCGACGCCGCTCGCGAGGCGAGCGCCTCGAGCATCACGCCCTCGAGGGCGCCCTGGCGCGAGCTCGCCGACGATCAGGCGGACGAGGAAGTCCTGCTCTTCTGGCGGTGGCCTTGCCGAACAGGCGCGTCGAGCAACTCGGCGCGCTCGCTGGCCGATCCTCTGCCTTTGGTTGTTTTCAGTTGCTCAAATGCGGAATCCACTTCGCGCAAGGTGAGCGTCGGCGAGCGCAGCGGCTCGCCGGGACTCAACGTGCGATAGCCCAGAGCGAGCTTGCCCTGGCGGCAGCTCGCCGCTGAGGTAGGGAAGCGCGATCGTCGACCTCCTCGGGCTCGAGGCTGCGCAGGCGCTCGGCGAGCGCCGCGACCTTGGCGAGCCGGCTGGGCGTGCGCGCCGACCTCGCCGATGTGCGCACCACATCGGCGAGCAGGGTCACGCCGCAGGCGTCGGCGGTCAATCCCAGCATCAGGCGAGAGCAGCGCGTGCAGCTTGTCGCGCAGCTGCCGGCGGTCGACGATCATGTCGATCGCGCCTTTCTCGAGCAGGAACTCGGCGCGCTGGAAGCCTTCGGGCAGCTTCTGCGCGCACGGTCTGCTCGATGACGCGCGGCCCGGCGAAGCCGATCAGCGCCTTCGGCTCGGCGATCACCACGTCGCCGATCATGGCGAAGCTGGCCGACACGCCGCCCATGGTCGGGTCGGTGAGCACCGTGACGAACGGCAGCTTGCGCTCGGCGAGATCGGTGAGCGACGCGGTGGTCTTGGCCATCTGCGCGAGCGACAGCAGCCCTTCCTGCATGCGCGCGCCGCCCGGAGGCGGTGACGCAGACGAACGGCAGCTTCTGCTCGATCGCGACGCGCACGCCGCGCACGAAGCGCTCGCCCACCACCGAGCCCATCGAGCCGCCCATGAAGTCGAACTCGAACGCGGCGCAGACCACGCCGAGCGCCTTGATCGAGCCCTGCATCACCACCAGCGCGTCGCCCTCGGCGGTCTGCTCCTGCGCCTCGGCCAGGCGCTCGGGGTACTTGCGCGAGTCCTTGAACTTGAGGCGTGTCGACCGGCAGCACCTCGGCGCCGATCTCGAAGCGGCCGTCGGCGTCGAGCAGCGCGTCGAGGCGCGGCGCGCGCGCCGAGGCGCTCGTGGTGGCCGCACTTCGGGCAGACGTTGAGGTTCTTCTCCAGGTCGGTGCTGTAGAGCACCGCGTCGCAGGCCGGCGCACTTGGTCCACAGGCCTTCGGGCACCGTCTTGCGCGCGCCGCCGGTGCCGCGCTGGATCTTCGGCGGCAGCAGTTTCTGCAGCCAGCTCATGCGTCGAGCGCCTGTCGGATGGGTTTCAGGAAAGCCTTGACGCGCGCCACCGCGTGCTCGGCGCCGCCGCTCTCGATCTCCTGGATGATGCGGCTGCCGATCACCACCGCGTCGGCGGTCTGCGCGACGCGGCGCGCCGATTCGGCGTCGCGGATGCCGAAGCCGACGCCGATCGGCAGCTTGCGTGGCGGCGCGAATCTGGGGATTTTGCGCGGCGATTTCGGAGATATCGATGTTCGCGGCGCCGGTCACGCCGCGCAGCGACACGTAGTAGAGGTAGCCGCTGCCGCTGCGCGCGACTTCGTCGATGCGCTTCGTCGGTCGAGGTCGGGCGCGAGCAGGAAGATCGGATCGATGCCGTTGCGCTTCATCAGCGGCGGCGAACTCGCGCGCACTCCTCCGGCGGATAGTCGACCACGATCACGCCGTCGACGCCGGCCGCCTTCGCCGCGGCGACGAACTTCTCCACGCCCATCGCCTCGATCGGGTTGGCGTAGCCCATCAGCACGACCGGCGTTGCTTCGATCCGTTTTCTGAAATCGCCTGACCAGTCGCAAGGACGTCCGACAAGCCCGACGCCGTGCTTCAGCGCGCGCTCGCCGGCGCGCTGGATCACCGGGCCGTCGGCCATCGGGTCGGAGAACGGCACGCCGAGCTCGAGGATGTCGCGCCCGCCTCGACCAGCCCGTGCATCAGCGGCACGGTGAGCGAGGGATGCGGATCGCCGGCGGTGATGTAGGGAATCAGCGCCTTGCGCTTCGCCTTCGCGAGCGCCTCGAAGCGGCCCTGGATGCGCGACATCAAAGCTTCTTCCCCGAGCGCTCGGCGACGGTGTGCATGTCCTTGTCGCCGCGGCCGGAGAGGTTGACGAGCAGGATCGCGTCCTTCGGCATCGCCGGCGCGATCTTCATCGCGTGCGCCACCGCGTGCGCCGACTCGAGCGCCGGGATGATGCCTTCGCTGCGGCACAGGTCGTGGAACGCCGCGAGCGCCTCGTCGTCGGTGACCGCGACGTACTCGGCGCGCCTGCTGTCCTTCAGCCAGGCGTGCTCCGGGCCCGACGCCCGGATAGTCGAGGCCCGCGGAGACGGAATGCGTCTCGGTGATCTGGCCGTTGGCGTCCTGCAGCAGGTAGGTGCGGTTGCCGTGCAGCACGCCCGGCTTGCCGGCGCACAGCGACGCCGCGTGCTTGCCGGTCTCGAGGCCCTCGCCCGCCGCCTCGACGCCGATCAGCTGCACCTTTCGTGCTCTCGATGTAGGGATAGAAGATGCCCATCGCGTTCGAGCCGCCGCCGACGCAGGCGATGACCGCGTCGGGCTGGCGCCCGGCGAGCTCCTGCATCTGCACGATGCATTCGTCGCCGATCACCGACTGGAAATCGCGCACCATCATCGGATACGGGTGCGGGCCCGGCGACCGTGCCGATGATGTAGAAGGTGTCTGTCGACGTTGGTGACCCAGTCGCGCATCGCCTCGTTGAGCGCGTCCTTGAGCGTCTTCGAGCCGGATTCGACCGGCACGACCTTCGCGCCGAGCACGCCTCATGCGGTAGCACGTTCGCGCGCCTGGCGCTTGACGTCCTCGACGCCCATGTAGACCACGCACTCCATGCCGTAGCGCGCGGCGACCGTCGCGGTGGCGACGCCGTGCATGCCGGCGCCGGTCTCGGCGATGACGCGCGGCTTGCTTCATGTTGCGCGCGAGCAGCGCCTGGCCGATGGTGTTGTTGATCTTGTGCGCGCCGGTGTGGTTCAGGTCCTCGCGCTTGATGTAGATCTGCGCGCCGCCGCATTTCGCGATCAGTCGTTTTGCAGTGATAGACCGGGCTTGGGCGCCCGACGTAGTGCTTGAGCTCGTAGCGGAACTCGGCCTGAACGCGGGATCGCTGCGCGCGCGCTCGTAGGCGACGCGCAGCTCGTCCAGCGCGTGCGCTCAGCGTCTCGGCGACGAAGACGCCGCCGTAGGGGCCGAAGTGGCCGCGCGGCGTCGGGCAAGTCATACATCCGCATTTCTGACCTCCGCGATGAAGGCGGCGATCTTCGCGGCGTCCTTGATGCCCTTCGCCGACTCGACGCCGCTCGACACGTCGACACCCCAGGGACGCACGCGTGCGGACCGCCTCGGCGACGTTGCCGCGCTCGACAGCCCGCCGGAGAGTATGAGCGGCCGCTCGAGGCTGCGCGGCACCAGCGACCAGTCGAAGCGCTCGCCGACGCCGCCGTACGCCTCGACGAAGCTGTCGAGCAGCCACGCCGCCGCGCCTGAAAACGGGCGCAGGTATTCTAGCAAATCGACCCCTTGGCCGCACTCGGCAGGCCTTCACGTAGGGCACGCCGAACTGCGCCGCAGAACTCCGGCGTTTCGTCGCCGTGGAACTGCAGCAGCGACGGGCTTCACGCGGCCCAGCACCTGCGCTCACCTGCGCGGCGTCGGCGTTGACGAACAGCGCCACCGTTCTGCACGAACGGCGGCAGCGCGTCGCGGATCTCGATCGCGCGCTCGGCCGAGAGGTAGCGCGGGCTCTTCGGATAGAACACCAGGCCGATCGCGTCGGCGCCAGCGCTGCGCCGCGGCAGCGCCGTCCGCCGGGCGCGTGATGCCGCAGATCTTGACGCGCGTCCTCACTGCTGGCAGCCCCCATCGCGCCTCGTACTCGACTTTTTCGAGGTACAGCCCTTCCGGGCCGAACGGTCGGCGCGGCCTTGCTTCGGTCTTTCGAAGCAAGAACTTCCTGACCCACGCGGAGCGGGTGCTGCCCTTGCCGACGTAGACCAGCGTGCCGACGAGGTTGCGCACCATGTGGTGCAGGAACGCGTTGGCGCGGATGACGAAGCAGATGGTTTCCGCTTCCTTCTGAAACTGCCAGCTGCATGAATCGTCCGTCACCGGCGACTTCGCCTGGCATTCCGACGAGCGGAAGGCGGAGAAGTCGTGCTCGCCGACCAGCAGCGCCGCGGCCGCGCGCATCGCGTCGATGTCGAGCGGCAGGTGGAACCAGCCGATGTAGCTGCGCATCGAGCGCTGGCCGCACCGGCGCGATTGAGGAGCCGGTAGACGATAGGTGCGCGACCGCGCACTGTAGCGCGCGTGGAATTCGCCGCCACCTCGTGCGCCCAGAGCACCGCGACCGAGTCCGGCAGGTGCGCGTTCACGCCCCGCACCCACGCGGATCGCGGGTCGTGCGGCCTCGGTATCGAAATGGACCACTTGCTTGCGGGCGTGCACGCCGCGGTCGGTGCGTCCTGCGCAGGTGGTGGCTGCCGGACTGCCGGCGATCTCCGCAAGCGCCGGCTCGAGCGCGTCCTGCACCGTGCCGCCGCCCGGTTGTGTCTGCCAGCCGAGAAAGCGACTGCCGTCGTACTCCAGTCCGAGGGCGATACGCAGGGGACGCCTAGCCGAGCTTCGCGAGCAGCTGCTGTGCGGTGCCCTTCTGCGCTGGCGTCGCCGTCCTTCATGACCTCGTTGAGCAGCTCGCGCGCGCCCGTCCTTGTCGCCCATCTCCTCGTATGCCTTGGCGAGGTCGAGCTTGGTGGCGACTTCCTGCCACTTGGGATCGGTGCCGCCGCCGGACGCGGCTGCCGCAGGCGCGTCGCCGAGGTCGAGGCTGATCGCCGAAGGTCCAGTCGCCGGCGCCGACTTCTCGCCGGCTCGGCCTTCTGTCGCCGCCGCCGCCGAGGTCGAGGTTGATGTCGAAATCGAGGCCGCCGCCCGGCTCGGCCGCCGGCGCCGCTTTCGGCGCTTCGGCCGCCGGCGCGGCTGCCGGCACATCGCCGCCGAGATCGAGGTTGAAGTCGATGCCGGTCTCGGCGCTCGGTTCTGCCTCTGGGCGTTCAGCGCCTGCGGTCTGGTCGATGGTCCTGCTTCGCCGCCGCCGGCGCGCCGCCGAGGTCGAAATCGAGCGCCGGCGCCGAGGCTTCCTTGGCCGCTGGCTCGTCGAGCGCGATGTCCGGCGTCGACGCCGGGCTCTGCGCGGCGGCCCGCCGCCGCCGAGATCGAAGTCGAGGTCGGCGCCGCCGCAGCAGGCGCTGCAGCAGCCGCTGGGCACGCGGCCGCCGGCGCATCGCCGCCACCGCCGTAGACGCTGTTCTGCGGGTCGATCGAGCGGCCCAGCGCGGCGGCCTTGTCCCACTCCGGCCCCTTGCCGTCGGTGAGCTGCTTTCAGCTTCAGCGCCGTCTGCTCGAACGTCTTCGCGTCTTTGCGATGCGCGTAGATCTCGAGCAGCTTGGCCTGCACCGGAATGCGGCTTCGAATCCTTCGCCAGCGCTTCCTTCAGGATTTCCTCGGCCTGCGCATCGCGGCCGTAGGCCATGTAAACGTCGGCCTCCGCGATCGGGTTCGACTTCCTCGCTCTCGCCAGCGAGCGGGAGCAGCGGCAGCAGCGGGAGCCCCGGCAGCAGGCGCGACTGCCGCCTCCGGCGGTCGGCGTGCCCAAGCGGCGCGGTCGCGCTGACGGCGGCCTCACCAGCACCAGCCTCCAAACACCGCTATCCACCGGAGATTTCGATGCTGACCATCTCACTGCGACGCCATGGGCGATGCTGCCCATAGGCTGAGAGCAGCTTTGAGCGAAACCGCCGACAGCCGGATACAGGCGAGGTTCTGTCAGAACTCGTCGACGACGCTCGTTTCAGGCTCGCGCGGCCACCCTTCTTCTGCCATCAGGTTTCAGTGGCTCAACAACTAAGCTTCGGTGCCGGGCGCCTGCAAACGCGCGGCAGGCGCCAGTTGGCGACCTCTGGGCAACAGGCTTTGGCGCTTCGACCGGCGGCGTCACCCGAAGACTGCCAGTCGCGGACTTCCACCGCTGCTTCCGAAGCGGCGGCAGCATCGTA
>ERZ1370068.9915-contig-8657_pt1 | contig 25151 bp, 36 predicted proteins | sample MGYA00561227_ERZ1370068 | MGnify/ENA primary metagenome ERZ1370068 (study PRJEB38410, sample SAMEA6850437) | metagenome | study: Metagenomic assessment of the ecological functions of the soil: analysis of the soil microbiota associated with the...
CTGTGTCCTAAGGGCTCCCGCATCTTCATAAATGTCAGCCGACTTCTCGCGAAAGATGCTGAGCGTGCCGTCTGAACAGGAAAGAAGATCAGCTTCGCGTTTGGATCAAAGCCACCGAAATCAACACCGGCGCCGATAGGAAAGTTGGCGATGACTTTGCCGGTTCCGGCGTCCATCACCACCATTTTTGGTTCATTCCGGCAGCCGATAAAGAGACGATTGGTTTTGGCGTCATACGCCAGGCCAGTTGGAGTTTTCGCAACGCCGATCGGATATCGTTTCTTGACGTCCAGCGTCTTCGGATCAAATGCGACGACTTCATTTGCTTCTTCACTGTTGACGTAAATCAACCCGTCCTTACCGATAATCGCCGACTCGCCGTCGCCTTCCATTTTCACAGTACCAACCACGTCGCCCGTCGCACCGTCGAGGGCGGTGATGTCGTGAGTCCCATGATTGTTGGTGAAGACACGCTTCGTCGCCGGATCGTAATAGATGCCATCCGGGCCTTTGCCAACGTCGATCTTCTTGATGAGTTGCAACGTCGTGGTATCAAACATCGAGACTTTGTTTTCCCGTCCATTGCTTGAAAATCCATGCTTGAAGGGCCCGGCAACGGCGACTCCGTGAACGCCTGGAGTATCAGCGATGGTGCCTAAGATCTTCCCTGAATCCGCGTCAAGCACCTCAACTTGAGTTGCGTGCGACACATAGAGCCGGCGAGCGTCGCTATCGAGGGTTATATAGTCGAACCCTCCAACGCCGCCGATTGGGTAACGATTGGTAACTTTGTAGTTGGTGGAACCCTGAAATAAGAGCAGGAAAAAGACAGAACGAGTATTGCGCTTTTGCTATTGATCATGGTGTGGGCCTCACTTGTGGACTGGGGTCAGCTTGGCAGAGTCTCATAACAAAGATGACGACACGATGAAACGTCTATGGTTGGTCGCACCCTGGACGAGGTAAACGATTGTCTCTCGTGGTTTGTGGAAACATGTCAAACGAACAAAACAGAGTCAAGAGATGAGTGGGCCGCAGGTGATGCCAACACGGTCAATCGCACTAAGCAAAGAAACAGGGGCGGGCCTGCTCCGCCCCTGCCCGTCAGTGATGTCGTAACCTCAATTGCCCGCACAGGCTCCTTTTGACGCGGTTATTGAACCTCTAATGTTGAGACCCGTCACTTCTGTTAATCCTCTTATTCACCACGACGAATATGGTGTTATTGCCATCAATCCACCCAGTCGTAGTTGAAATTGTTGTAACGGCATTAGAGTTAGGAATCACGCCCAGCGTGAGGCCATTGAGAGAAACCTTAGCGGGGTCTATTGAGAGTCCTTCCAATTTCAGCTTGGCGTTGCTAAAGCCTTTGCATAAGCAGAAAGTGAATTCGTAGACGTATTCGCCAATCTTGGCCGGGACGATGCCCGCGTTGGGAAAAGGCCCGACCCACGATGCGCCTGTTAGAGGCGGAAAGGGCGGGTCGGTCGGGGATCCGCCTACTATTGGTGACAATATGCTCGCCGGACGAGGCACATTCGGGTTGCCTGGATCCACGACTACTCGCCAAGGCGTGGAACCCGTATTGATGCTGAGATCAAGATCAGCACAAAGTTCGGGACTTCAGTTACACGCCGGAAAGGAACTCGTTCAGTGTGCAAGGTTGCGACACGATCATCTCCTGCTGTGAAGACGGAGACGACGTCCAGTTCGGCCGGTGCGTACAAAACGACGTAGCCTTCAATGAAAGAACCTTCGGTAGTCTTGGTGTGTTCGTAAATATTGGGGCAGTCAATTCCCATCACGCTATCCGGCCCAAGCACATCCGGTTTTTGGGGGCTGGAAAAAGACCGGAGGTGGCGCCAACTCTTTCACCTGGTTCGCCCAGCGAAAACCTCTTTCTAAACTTCATCTCTTTGGAGAAAGGATTGTGAACGTTAATGATGGTGAAGTATTGGCCGGGAGCAGCAAGTTTTCCGTCTGACTTGCCACAGACGAATTTCGCAGCATATTGGAAAATCCTGGTCTGGGCGGAACTTTGCGCAGCGGTCAGGCCATACGAAGAAGACAATGATGAGCAGAGAAAACAGCAATTTTGAGGCAGTGCGGGTTTGCATTGTGAGTCTCCTTTGGGTGATGACGACTGGTAGGTTGAGGAAACAACAGCCGGTGGGGTTTAACTCTCGCGGATCCGGAATTCATGGAGGTAGCTACCGAGGGAACCCGAGGTTGAGTACTAAGGACGCTCAGCCTGTTTCCAATCTCGGTGAGAACTAAAGGCGGAGGGCCCGATTCCTGAGGATCTGCTGCGCACAGTATGCCGCTTAGCGCCTAGTGTCAATGCTTAGTTGGACGGTACTGATTGTGGTTTGGTGATAAGACAACTACGTAAAACGAAATGAGGATCACGCGTCAGTAGCAGTTGAGCCTGTCCATCTTGGCGACACGATCTTTTATTCTGTAAGGACGACTACGAGGGGTTGAGTGTGGTGTCCGTCATGAGTGAGGTGCACGACCGTTTCAACGTGATGAGTTTGCGGAAACATATCAAACCCGGAAATTGATCGAACAACAAATCCACTCGCAATCAACTTCTTGATATCACGAGCCAACGTCGCGGGATCACATGAGACGTAGCAAATCCTTTTGGCTTGAGCTGAAGGATGCCTTTGATCACCGCCGACTCTGCACCGGCGCGAGGTGGGTCGAGCAAAACAAAATCAACAATGTCTCGCTTGTTGGAACCTGATCGGATCCAATCTGTTAGTGTCGAAGTAACTATGTTTCCGTTTGGTAGGTTTGCTTGCTGCAAGTTCCTTCGAGCGAAGCGTGTTGCGACTGAGTTTGCTTCTATTCCGATAACCTTCCTGAAACGCCTGGCCAACGGCAGCGTTGAACAAGCCAACGCCGCAATAAAGATCCAACGCGACTTCCCCGCTGACATCGTCGAGTGCAAACTCAAGCAATTCAATTAGGACACCCGGATTGACCTGAAAAATGCTTCGGCGTTATAGCTGTAAGTTTCGTCACCAACCTTGAGGCTGAGTTCAGTCGTGTGGAAGTTTGCAAAGGCAGGCGCAAGTGAAACTCCTGTTTCACCAATCACCACGTCGAGGTGTTTTGAGATCTCCTGGCATCGCGGAGATAGGAGTGCTGCGCAGTTGTTCCAGTGTGTTTGAAGCGCAGGCACAAGCACAGCGCAATCAACAACGTCGCAAACACGTCTTGAGCCACGTTCGTAGTAACCGATTGTCCGTTGTTCTTGATCGAGTTGCCAGGTTGCGCGCGCCCGATAGTGCCAGGGATTCGGAGAAGGAACGACTTTCACTTCCGGGATGTCCAGCTGAGCAATACGATGCAGGCAGTCTCGGATGATTTCAGACTTTGCGGCAAGCTGTGCCTCGTAAGTCAGCTGCTGAAAGTCGCAACCACCACATCGACCGAAGTAAGGACACGGCGGCTCGATGCGATCAGGAGAGGGTTCGAGGATTTCGGTAATTGAAGCAAAGAGGAGATTGCCTTGCTCGCGATCAATCGTAACGCGAACTCGATCGCCCTTGGCGGCAAGCGCGACAAAGACAGTTTTGCCATCAGCGTGAGCCAGGCCAACGCCACCCGGAAGGATGCGTTCGATAGTGACGTCAAGAGTGGCTTCGGTCTGGGCCAAAATTACTGGTCATATGTCATTTCACATTTCTGACTTGTCGTTCTAAGTGTTCGGACGTTTCGTCCTATTGCGGCGCCCACTGATGCGGCGCCGGCGGGGCAGCGTAGTCGGGACCGACACCTCGAGTTCAAACTTGATGCCACCAACCATGCCGGCAGCGGCGTTGTAAACGAGGCCCAGATGCAGCCAACAATAAAACCGAGAATCGCGTAGACGATCGGAAGCATGATCATGAGCCAGGATTCCGAGAACTATTGAAGGAACGCCACCAAGGTTAGGGGCATCAGAGCGCGAGCCTATGGCGGTGAATGCCGCGCCTACGAAAATGAAAGATCAATCCGTAGATCACGCCAATGATCAATCCGATGATTCCCATGAGGAGCGATTGCATCTTCGCTACCGAAAGCACACTGAACCGTTTGATCGTCATTTCGGCCATTGCATTTCTCCTTTGCTGTTACAGATAGAACAAACTCAGACGTGGAACGCCTGACTGCTCACGCAATGCGCTTGAGCAGTAAGTTGTCCAGCGTCTGTTTGTAGACATCCGGTTCCATACTGCTCTTGTAAGCCTTCAGTTGGGCCTTCAGCTCTTTCCTGGCCAATTCCAGATCTACTGACGGCACTACTGACATGAGTGCACCTCATTCAACATCCGCTCAAGCGACGTTAGTGAGTCTTCCAGCCTGCGCGTGTCTAAGGCGGCGCCTGCGTCCTAGATCACTTTCAATTGATTCCAACAATAGAGGCGGCGCGTAACAGCGCTTCGGACAGTGCGTCCTCGCCCAATTTGATTCTCTTTGCCGCCAGATCAGACAGACTCGATTCGAGAACGATAAAGATGTTCTCGGACGGCTGTCGATGAGAACGGCGTCTTGTCGTTTGCGACTTCACTGTTTGACGTTGGATTCGCACCGACTCGAGACTCGCTCCACTCAGCGTATTGGGCCTCGACCTCCTCCTGACAATAGAGCAATGATTTTACTGATCTCTTTCGCGGCTTCGATTCAAAGGAGTCGAACGACTTTTCGACGCCGCTCAAAACAATGTGGAGCGGAATCCCCTGCTCTTTCCAAGTCTCCATAAGCGCCCAGTCGAGAGGACTCAGAAAGAGATGCTTGCCACGGCGTCTTACAAATGCGTCTTCGATTTCGGTGAAGTAGTTGAAGTAATTCATTGAAGAAGGTCAGTACGCAGTGGGTACTTGGCGCTTTGGCCTTCGGTCTTCTGCGCCTTTCGAACTTTTCGATCGACGGCGCATCAAATGAAGCCTAAGGCCAAAGCCCAAAGACCCAAGACCCAGCCCAGTACACTGACTACTCACTACTGACGTCGTCTCATAGATCAACCTCAACCCCTCAAGCGTCAACGTGTCATCAACCTTGTCGATATATTTCTTGACCCGGTCGCAATCAAAGGTGCCAGTCCGCCCGTGGCGATGATTCTTGGCTTGCTTCCTATTTCTTCAATCATGCGTTCGAGCACACCATCGACTAGTCCTGCGTAAGCCGTAATACAAACCCGATTGCATCGCTGCCACTGTCGATGAACCGATGACTTGCTGTGGACGCTTGATATCAACTCTTGGCAACTTTGCCGTTCGTGAAAACAACGCTTCGGACGAAATCATGATGCCCGGCGTGATCAATCCGCCAACATATTCACCGGCAGCGTTGATAGCGTTGAAAGTCGTCGCAGTACCGAAGTCTACGACAATGCAGGGACTGCCGTGTCGGGCAATCGCCGCAACCGCATCAACTATTCGATCCGCACCGACATCCGAAGGAGGCTCGTAAAGTATCTTCAGTCCGGTGTCGGTCGTGTGATCGATAAATAGCGGCGTGAGATGAAAATAAACTTCCGCCATCCGCTTTAGGGTGTAATTCAGTGGCGGAACTACAGAAGCCACAGCGATGGCTTCGATGTCACTGAAATCCATCTGTGCCAGCGCAAACAGGTTGCGCGCGTGAACGCCATATTCATCGACAGTCCTGGATTGGTTTGTGGTTAACCGCCAGTGGGCCAACAAGACGTCTTCGCGGTAGACACCCAGCGAAGTGTTTGTATTGCCGACGTCAATCACCAGAAGCATAAGCAAACTCCTCTGCTGTGTTTTGCGTACCGACCAAATGCTGCTCGATTAGGTCAGCCGCGGTTGCAGGACCATTCTCACTCTTGAGTTGGGCGCCAACACTCCGAGCCGTCTGCGCATAACGCTTGTCTGTAAGCAATCGATTGAGCTCCGTTGCGACTTTCGACGCCTGATACTTCTGACGATAAAGCGTTCGACTCGTGCCAAGCCGACGAGCATGTTCGGCGTTATCTGACTGGTCAAAAGCGAATGGAACTATCAGAGTTGGAACGCCTGCTAACAAACCTTGCGACGTAGTGCCAACACCTCCGTGATGTACGACGGCGCTCGCACGCGGAAGCAACGATTGATACGGCGCGTAGTTAACGGCAATCATTCCGTTTGGCAGTTCACCGGGGTTGTTTCTGTCATCGCCAATCAGTAGAACCGCACGGAGCCCAAGCTGTTTAGCGGCTTCGATGCTCTCGTGGAAGAAATCTCTTGCCACCCAAACTGCCGACGAACCCAAGGTAAAAACAATTGGCGGTGGACCGGAATCGAGGAAGTCGCAGAGTTCGCGCGACATTTGTTCCTCGTGACGACCGTCGTAGAAGCAGAAGCCCGTTACGTGCGTTTGTTTGGGCCAGTCAGGTTGGGGCGCGGCGAAGACATTGGAGAAAAGAGCCAGCACACAGGTGGGAGAGTGCTGACCTTCAAACATCGGGTTGCCGTGATTAGCGATCCCCATTTCGTCGCGAAAGAAGTAACCGCCTTAGCCTGGTACTGCTTCATCATCGTATCCAGAAAAAATCTATTCAGGCGTGGGCCAAGAACTCGAAGTTTGTTTGTCCACTGCCAGAATGGCGGCACTGGAGGATCGTACGCTGAGAAGAACGAGAGTGGCGCAAGGACCGTTGAGATCCACGGCATTCCAGTCTTGTGTCCGACCAGGGGACCAGCCGGTGCAGCCGGATGAGTGACGAGCAGGTCAGCGCCCTCTACCGCAGCGAGCAGGTCAAAATAGCTTTCACGAATTGCGGGAAATACGACCTCTTCAGTCAGGAACTTCGGCCCGGTCTTAGGCTCCATGATCTTCTCGATCAGTTCCTGATCCTGCTCTTTTGGTTGAGCAATGTTTGGTCGAACAGGAACGAACGCGAGACCAGCAGCTTGAATCTTCTCGCGGTAAATCTCCATAGTCGCCAACACAGGTTCATGACCACGCGACTGGAGTTCAATCGCGAGCGACATGTAAGGTGTACGTCGCCAAAGGAACCGAAAGTGTTAATGATGATGCGACGTTTTGTTGGCATTGGTTTGATGTCCGATATGCTTTAGCTTGTCGTCGTCTTTCGCTACCAGCCCAGCTGCGATGTCACGTTCGATGTGGCATGTAGCGACAAGCTAAGCATATCGGACATTGCTGATGCTCTCACACTAACTACATCCCCAGCCCTGATTGCAATCACATCTCCTGTCTCAGTTTCCAAACGCAGAGCGCCGTCCGGCTCCAATCCCCGCGTCGTTCCCGTAATCGTTTCGGCTCCATTTACAACTTTGACCAGCTTCCCTTCAGCGTACGACGATCGACTCGACCACTCCGCCAGAATCTTTTGGTCGCCGTCAATCTCTTGCAGCAACGGATACCAACGACACAATCCATTCAACAAAATGGAGAATCGAACTCTTCTCGTAGTCGCTGTCCGGTCGCTTCTTCAACGGAGATGGCAACGCTTGCCAGTTCCGGGGGAAAGCTTCGCTCGTTACGTTAATTCCCATTCCCAGCACAATTGCGCGACCCATTTCAGTGTCGATTACTTCGGCCAGGATGCCGCAGATTTTTCTTTCACCTGCAAGAAGATCATTTGGCCATTTGATGTCAGTTCTCAAGACCACAGGCTTTCGCTCAACGAATCGCTTACGGAAAGCACGCCGACAAAAGTAATCAAAGGCCAACGTTCTTGCGAGATTTTTGGTCGCAGCAGGAACCGAGCAATAGAGGCCCAGCACCCTTTGGTGAAACCCACGTGCGTTGCAAACGTCCCCGGCCCGCCGTTTGCTCCTCGGCAACGACAGCCAGTCCTTCTTCCGCTCCCTGGGCGGCCCAGCGTGCTGCTTCGTCATTGGTTGAAGGAAGGGACTCGTAACGAAGGATCTTTGGTTTGAATGGGTTCATAGACCGATGGCGATTGTAAGCTTCAATCGGAACGATTAACCAGCGTCGCGTCGTCGACGTTCACAGAGGATCGACAAGAATGGGTTTGCTAAGAAAGTTCGAAACATCTCTTGCTTTGTTATCGCTCTTCGCGGGTGTGGCCTTTCTGCTGATCATGTGCCACATGTCCTTCGCCTTCAATTGCGTCTTCGGAATAGTCTTTCTGACGCTCTTTTATTTGTACGTTCGTGGTCGTCACAAGATCAATTTGCCAGTCTCACTTCTCGCCTTGGTATTCGTCGCGCTTCAGGTTGACGCGTTGGAAATCTTTTCGGTATGTATGGCACTCAGTTTGGGCCATTCCAGTATGACGAGTTCGCACATATGACGGTGCAATTGCTCGTCACACCGATCATCGTCTGGCTCGTTCAGCACGCGCTCGAGAGGTGGGGACACAATTTGCCGTTGCCGTTAACTGCCTTCTTCGCCGGCTCGATCGTCTTTAGCCTGTCGGCGTTTTACGAAATTATCGAGCTCTGGGACGAACTCTACTTCCACCCTCACCGCATCTGGGGAGCTCTCGATACTGCCACTGACTTGCAGTTTGATCTTTGTGGAATCGTAATGGGAACGTTGTTGGCTTGCGTGTTATTGAAAACGAAACAGACTACGACAAAGTCCGGTTTGATTGAAGTCCCGCGCTTGAGCGGGACTTGTTGCGGCTTTGCCGCCTTCCGTGGAAAGCCTCCGGCTTTCCGTCAAGCACGCAACTCTTTTGCGGCTACGCCGCCCGAGGCAAAGCCTCTCACTATTCGAAGGCCGATCGGAAAGCCGGAGGCTTTTCACGCACGGAAAGACGGCGAAGCCGCAAATCAAATTCACTGCCACGACGGGCCTACGAGTTTCCAAGAAGACAGAAGCATTGGTTTCACACCAACCACTCGACTGCGTTAACATGCCTCGCGCTCGCTCGAACACTTTCTCCGCACACCAGAATGGTCGACTGGTTCCCTATCAGGCTGTCCTTTTGTCGTTGCCTCGGCTGCGACACTCATCGCTCTCACTGCAGGCTCAGCGCTCGCCTGGTTATTGGCGCGTAAACGTTTCCCAGGACGAAATCTGGTCGACGCGATCGTAACGTTGCCACTTGTTTTGCCGCCGACTGTTTTGGAGTTACTACCTGCTCGTATTACTCGGCACACGTTCAACGGTCGGTGGTTTTCTCTATAACAAGTTCGGGATCCGTCTGACGTTTACAGTCACCGCCGCTATAATTGCCGCTTCAATTCATGCACTGCCGCTCGTAACAAAGAGTCTTCGTGCAGCGTTCGAAGGAGTGAACCTGGACCTTGAAGCGGCGGCGCGTACGTTGGGGTTGAACAATCGCCGGATCTTCTTTCGGGTGACCCTTCCGCTCGCCTCGAAAGGAGTGTTGGCTGCAACTGCCCTCGCGTTTGCACGAGCGCTTGGCGACTTTGGGGTTACGATCGCGATCGCCGGAAACATTCCCGGTAAGACTCAAACTGCTTCGGTGGCGATCTACGATGCTGTTCAGGCGGGACGTGACAACGACGCTTTTACTTTAGCCGTGATTGTCTCGGTGATAGCTACAGTCATGCTGTATTTGATTAATAGATTCGGAAGCCTCAGGTGGTGACACCATCTCAGAACTCAAATTTTCTTCAATCTGAAATCTGCATCTGAGAACACCGCCTTCCCAACTGCGATCATCGCCAATGCCCTCGGAGCGTCGCCGCTGAAAGTCTTACTCACATCGAGCGCCTGATAGAAATCTTCGGCAAGTCAGTCGCACAAAAATCTCGGACAGGGCAGTTGGCTCCGCGAGTTCGGTAGAGAGTCGAATTCCAAACTTACCCTCCAAAGTCACTGAAGTGTTTCCAGTCTCGCCGGTAAAATCCGGGACTGCGTTTGCGGCCTTGATGGTTTCACTCAACAACTCCCAGGAGCGACTCTTATCGAGTTTTGAGATTTCCTGTAGCAACGCAATCAAGCAGTACGCTCGCTCGTGTGTACCAGCATCGATACGCCGCGTTTCTGACAGAGCCTCTTCAAACAGTTCAGTAGCGCGAACTCGATCAGTCTTCAGTGTCAGTGCTGCAGCTTGAGTTAGGAAGTGTGCGCGCAGTGTGTGTGGTAGGTCGGCTTTGCGAAGGAGAGACGCAACGCATCATCAGGCTGCTTCCTTCTGAGCAGGTTCATGATCGAGGTGTAGTCGACAAAATGAGGCGACGCCTTTTCGCGTCTCTAGATCTTCGATCTTGTTAACAAACTCTTGTGCGCGCGGATCTCCTTCACCTGCAAAACTCATTGCGGCATGCGCGTACGCCCGATCACGCGCATCAGCATCCTGCGCACGATCCAAACGATCCTTTAGCTCGTTCTTCAAATGAAACTCGCTGACCGTCGTCGCCCATTCCCCGGTTGATCGCAATGTCGCCGGCGTTCGCCGTGGCTCTTGCTGCCTCTGGTCCCAGCGCAGCGAGTTGAGCGGTGATAGCAGGCACGAGGTCGGGAGCAAATTGCTGGAAGCGTGGAAGCAGTCGAGTGGCAATGAAGTATGTGCCAGACGTCCTGCCGATGACTGATCGATTTGTGGAAATGGACGCAGAAGAATGTTTGCAGCGGTCTCGAAGAAACTACGTCGCAGACCTGGCGCAAAGGTCTGGCGGTAGTCGTGGCGGATAGTTATTACCCGACGGAATGCCGGTAGGAGACACGACCAGAAAGATTGAAGGTGTAAGCACGTATGAGGCGAGAAATGAAACGGTGTTGGCGTCTGACGAAGGATCTGCCCTTGTTGGTGCGAGGAGCCTCGCAAACTGTTGATCCACGCGATGTCGGCAGCTGCATCGCGCAACGCAATGAGAAAAAGAATCGACCGCTCGTTGATGTGAATAAACGCCAGGCGCAGAAAGCTCCGCAAAGGCTCGATCGATGTCATTCACGACTCCAAAGAGAATGCTTGCGAGTCTTAATCGTTCGGCGATTTCAGGCTCTGAAAGCTCAGCGTTGGCAACCTTTGAGTCGGTGTTTTGTTTGGGAGTCAGCTTGGCGAGAATTCCTCGGCGAGCCGGACGATCGCGTCGTGCAGCGAGCTGAATTGCTTCGCGGCGGAGAGTTGCTCGTGGGCGCGGGGCTTGAGTGGGTTGTCGCCCAGGAAAGAGATGCTTGCGCCTCATTGCTTGTCTCGACGGTTTCGGCGACGTCCCGCGCCTGCGAAAGAGTGCTCGTGCAGCGTCCTGATCTGATCCCCGATCACATCGGCGATACGAGCCCGGATTCGGGCGCGGAGCGATTCGTTTCGATAACTGCGCGCCTCGGTGGCGAGCGATTGTAGAAAGCGACGTCATCGTCGCGCGGCGTTGTTGGCTTTCCGTATCCAGCAGTTTTCTTTGGCGAAGACTTCGAGGGTTTCCTTGGCCGGTTTGAGCATTGCTGACCGCGGTCAGAAGCATGACGATGAGGGCTGCCAGGCGCTGTATCATGCAGATCTCAGATCTGAGATTTGAGATTTATAGGAAACCTTTGAACTTCGACTCATTGATCGAGTAACCCGGAAACACACTTTGCAGATTCTTGTTTCCCAGATGCCGACTCGCAATCTCACCAAACACGTCGCGGAAATCCGTCGTCATCGCTAAGTCACGACCCTCGTACAAGCTGGTCCGTCTTAAGATCCGGCCATTGTCCGTAGACTTTTCCTCCGCGAACACCGTTGCCCAGAACAAACATCGCGTTGGCGTGTCCGTGGTCGGTTCCACGATTTCCGTTTTCACGAACCGTGCGACCAAACTCCGACATGGTCAACAACACGACATCGTCCATTCGTTGGCCCAAATCCTGGTAGAACGCAGCAATCGCCGAGCTGAAAGTGAGCAGTAAGGTTACCCAGCTGACCGCGAGAGTTTCCCTCGTTTACGTGTGTATCCCACCCGCCGATATCAGTAAACGCGATTTCCAATCCCACTCCAGCTTTAATTAACTGGGCGATTTGCAGGAGCGAGTTGCCAAATGGATTTCGTGGATACTGAGCGCCGTTTTCCGGTTGGTACTGAGCCGGGTTTACTTTCTTTAGATAGTTAACTGCTTCAAACGTCTCCCGACCCATTCCGGCCAGCGAGTCGTTCATGTTATTGGCGTAAATCGCTTCCGAAGCCACCCTGGACATTTGAAGACGACTTGCCAGCGCGAATCGTGAAGTCAGCGAGATTCGACATTGCGATAGCAGGCGACTTGCCCTGCAAGACACGAGGCATCGTTTGAGTAAACGAGACTGCGCGGAAAAGTGACTTCTCCGGATCCTGTTTCGTTTGGAGGTAGCGATTCAACCAGCCGTCACTTGTTGACTTCAAACCGGGAGTTGCCGACTCCATGTAGTCCTGGGCGTCAAAGTGCGATCGTGTGTTATCCGGTGAACCTGCCGCATGGACGATCGCGAGTCGCTTCGAATCCCAAAGGGCTTGAAGGCACTGAACGACGGATGCAAGCCGAAAAGCCATCGAGACTAATTGCTGCATCGGCGTTGGTGCCGGCAGGCTTTGGAATAGCAATCGAGGGACGCACATCGTAATAGCTGCTTTCACCAAACGGCACGACCATGTTTAGACCATCGACAGCACCACGTTGAAATATGGCGACGAGAGTTTTGCGTTTACCGCCCGTGACTGCATTGCCCGTTATTGCATTTCCCAACGCCGTGCGCTGAAGGAACGACGGTGCCGAAAGCGACACGCCAAAACTCGCCAGCGCTACCCCACCCGACTTCATAAAAATCTGCGATTCATGTTTCTACCTCAAAAACGAACTTTGAGCTTTGGACTTTGGACTTTGGTCTTTGGCCTTCGGTCTTAGGTCTTCGGCCTGTAGTCTTTGACTCCTGCTCCTGCTTACTGCTCCTGCCTACCTGCTCCTGCCTTCTGCCTACTGACGTTGGAACTCCGGTGTTCCAAGTATCAATCCAACAACTTTCGTCACCGGGTCGTTGATGCTCGCTTCGACACGCGGACGCTGCTGTTGTTGCTGCGGGCCACCTGAAAACCTCCGGGAGGCGGTCCCGGCGGTCCGTCCATCTGACCTCCAGGAGCCCCGGGACGCGGACCCATTCGTCCCTGGCCACCCATCTCAGGTGATTCCTGATTCCGAGGTCCCGGCAAACTAACAACCATCTCCTGATCCATCTGCTTCAACAGAGCATCCCTTGTCGTCGCTGATACGTCTCCACCGAGAATGGTCCGAAGCGATTCGTCCATCACTTTTACTTTGTTGACTTCAGTCCGGTTCACATTTCCCGTAACCGACGAAGAGTTCACTCTTGTGCCCTGCACTCGATTGCTCGCCAGTGCCAGTCCGAAGTTCATCCGCTCGAGCAAGCCGCCAGTATTCACCAACTTTCCGCTGAATCGGAGTAGCCATTTGGAGTTTGAAATCCGTAAAGCGGTTCTCCCATTCTGGCGATCCACTGATGAGTTCCCGGGCCACCATTCGTTTCTGCACCAAGTGTTCTGATCGCACTGATCACCAGTTCAAATGGCCGCTTGATCTTCGCTCGATAACTTTGCGTCGAATTGAACTCGGGCGACATGAAGATCGCTTTCAAAGTCTCACGAATGTCTCCATCGGTTTTGGCTGAACGTTGCTGCGACTCGATCTGCCAACGCCGTCGAAGGCTCGTCGGAAACAAAGTGCCGGGCGAGTTTGGTGGCGATGAACTTCGCAGTCGACGGATGATGCGCGAGGATGTCGAGCACCAGCAGGCCATCTTTCATCCCGCCCCGCAGGAATCTTGTGACCGAGAACCAACCTTTTCGCCATCGTCGTGTGCGCGAGCATTGAAGAAGAAACTCCTGCGTTTCTTCGGGCAGCGTCGCCGCCCATCAACGCGTTCGCAGCGGCAGCACTGCCGCGTGGTTGAAAGATTGTCCAACCAGTAAAGCAACGCGCGACTTCCTGAACGTCTTTCTGCGTGTAGCCGCCATCGACACCAAGCGTGTGCAGTTCCATCAACTCACGCGCATAGTTTTCATTAATACCGCGTCGTTGTTGCACGGGTGGTTGACGGTTCGCGGGTTGGGCCGTTGGGTTTCGGTCGCGACGTCTTTGCAGATTAGCCAACTCCGCCAACGGCCGGGTCGTCGTTGTCCCTGCCCGGCGTTGCGCTGCGGATTCGGCGTCACACTCTGAAAGTTGTCGAGATGAAAAGCATCGCCGGACTTTTCGCAGTTGCTTCCAGCAACGTCGAAAACTTGGCCATGGCGTTTGGACGGATGGTGTCGCGATCATATGAAGGTAGTAACCACCGATCAGCGCCTTTGCCGGCAAACACGTTGAAGTGGTTGGTCCAGAAATCAACCATCACTTCCTGTAACTGTCGCTCACTGTAAACGGCGCGGATGATTCTCGAGGCTTGCAGTTCAGCCATAATGCGCTGTGGTTGCTGCAGTCCGTTCTGCCGGTAATATTCCTGGAGAGCCGCCCGGTACTTTTCGTTGTCGAGCGGATTACCCGGCGGCGGTTGTTGCGGCGGATTTCCTTTGCCGGGTCGCCCTGCATTTCACCAGCGGGCATCTGACCCGGAGGTGGTGCGGCATTCGCTCCACCCTTTACCCTGCTTGTCCACGCGCTTCAGCCAACTCGTTTGGCAAAACTCCCGAGCTTGAAGTTGTCGAAGCAATTGGCCCGGTTGTGGAAACTTCTCGTAGAGTTCGGCGGTCGACATACTCAGAACTGACAGGTCCTTCACCTTGTTTTCAGCTACGGTGTCGGCAATTTTGTCGGGGTTGAGCTGTTGGTTGATGTAGTTCTCCAACACCCATCTCCTTCACACGTTCCACATCGCCAGGCCGCGCCCAAACCCCAGTCGATTCAGGATGTGAACAATTCGCTGGTCCTCCGTTAGCTTCTTTGCCTTCGCTTCTTTCATCCCATCCGCGAAAGAAAACCATGGAGCTTGTGAACATGCCGCCAAGCATGACGGCTGCCGCAAACAGAGCAACGAACGGACGCGTGCGCTTAACTGAAAACTAAGGGCTTTCTTTGAGATTCTCATAGTCAACACCGCGATTTGTGACGATTTGTATTTCTGGGAAGACTTTGTCGGAGTCACCAGATTGCTTCAACCACTTAGACGCCCCGCACGGGGTTAATGGTTGAAAAAAGTGCCTTCTATCAACATGTGCTCACGGACTCGGAGTCGTTTGCTGGAGTACCCGGAGCATTCCGGCCGAGCGGCCTCGGATAGGTCGACCATACTGCGATTCCCGTCCTTATCTACAGCTCGGACACCGAAGAAGTAGTTGTCCTTGGACATTCCTTTCATCGTGAACGTTGTTACGTTCCCAACCGGTTTTGAATCAGTCCAAACGGCGGCGGTAGTATCTCGCCAAACAATCTCGTAACCGGCAATGTCGGGTTCTTTGTTGGCATCCCATTTCAGAGTCGGTATCGTTAGACAAACGAGCGGTCAGAATATTTACGCCTTTGGTCTCGAAGGTGCCAACGCAAGCGCAGCAAGCGACGCCGCGTTCACACGCGCGACGTTGGCGATGTATCCGAAATCAACGAACTCAGGCAGATCGCCAAACTGAACGCCATTCTCGATGCGCACATTCTGATGTTGATGCTTGTACTCTTCGTTCATCTCGGTGAAACGGACCGCGGGAAACCCTCGCTCGAGAAGCGGAATATGATCACCACCACGACCGTAACGATCGCGACGGTAGACAAGTGTGACGCTGCATCGGCGCTGCATAGTTGTCGCCTGTCTCCTTGATGAACCGCGCTAACTGACGCGACGCCGAATCGTTTTCACCACCAACGCTCCGGCGAGTGTTGGCCTCAGCCGGCGTTTCATTTGAAGGAACACCTTCCGAGAAAACACGGACACTGCCCTCGATCTCTAACACCATTGCCGCCGAGCGTGTTGCCAATGATGTCGTTCGTAAACATCGCGTCGATGTTGATGTTCTTTGTTTGGCATCTTCAGCGAAGTGCGTCGCGCCAAGCAGTCCCTGTTCTTCACCGGGCACAACCATGAAAACGATCGTGGCGTCGAATTGATACTTCGCCATCACTCGAGCCATTTCTAAGACTGCCGCTGTTCCAGAAGCGTCGTCATTAGCACCCGGTGCGTCGCACTTTGCATCCGGTTGGACTGTTGCACATCGAATCGTAGTGACCACTAACACAGCGTAAACTCTGTCGACTGATTCAGGTTGCGTACCCTTGAGTGTGGCGACGACATTTGTGAGAACTGTCGGTTGAGGGACTCGCTGCAGCTTTTGGCTGTTCAGAATGATTGCTTCTCGACGGTCATTCGACCACCTGAAAGCTTCAGCCGCTTTCGGAAACTCGGGTAGAGCCAATCTCGCGCGGCGCCAACTCCACGTTTTGGATCGTTTTGTTCTGACAGTGTGTTGCGCGTGCCGAATAAAGACAAGCTGGCGGATCGTGCGCTCAATATTCTTTGCATCGATCTCACGAACAATGCCGGCTATCGTCCGGTTTCGGCTCACGGGATTCTGCGGGCGACGTCCGGAAGTTTGAGCGGTTAGTTGATTGGAAACGACAAGGAGAGCGACGAGAGCGAGAGCAAGCAGGCTGATTGGTTTCATGGTCTCAATGGATGTTGGGGATTTTGTTTGATTGCTTTTTCAATACTCCTTAGGTCCGCGGTCGGCCGCTTCACTATAAGCAGAACTGAAAGTTCTCGTCGTGTTCTCGGTGACGCTGGGAACGCCGTCGAATCGTGGTGGAAGTTGCTGAAGTGGAGGTCTATCAGTCACTGCCGATGGAACTGGCCTGGTCGGTTGAGTATTGATTACTGTCTCGCGTTGTAGAGAAATCAATTTGGTCCAGAATCGAATCATCATCGCAGTACAACCAAAGAGTGTCGCCGACTGCAAACAAGACCATCAAACCACAGCCACTGCCGGCACACCGACTATCGACATCTGAGTCGCTCCGACAATGGTGATCATGAGACCGAGAAACAATCGTTCCCCAAGCACCACGCTCGGGGGGCCCAGTTTAACGGGTGCAACTGTGAACAAGCTGTGTATTCGTAGCTGGAAGCGACAGATTTGCGCCGCAGCGATTGCAGTACTTTAGCTCAACTGCAATTTCGGTTCCCACAGGACGGGCAATACATAAAAGACCTCCAGATTGTGGTTAATGTAGCACTTACTACGGTCAGAACCGAGCGGGGAGCACCGGGAAAGCGCTCAGGATCAACGCGGTCTGATAAAGAACGCGGTGGAGTTGGTTGGAGTTTCACCTCGTAGGTCTGAGAGCAATCTAAATTAGCCAGATATAAGACGGATGAAACGGATCGAAGAGGTGACTTCTTCTTATCAGTTTTATCCGTGCAATCTTTACGCTGACTTTGGCGGGAATCTGGAGTGTGACTAACGAGATCTTGTAAGCGCGGCCTTTCCAAACGACGATCACTTCACCACCGAGTTGGTCGGCAATTGTCTTAATACCCTGGCTCGTCGGCAACCAGCGCCCGATATTGTTCCGAACCGCGGTCACATTGGTTGTAGCCGCTGCGAGCCGTACGCAACGATCGATCAAGCAGATCCTTCCTTCCGAAAGTGTCTGACCCACGCAACTGTTTTTGTATCCGGTGCGGCCTTGTCGCTGACGCTCTCGCTGTTTCGCCGCTTCGTCCTTGTCTTCACGCTCTCGCTTTTTGCCTCTTCATCGCGACCCGCTTCAGCTTGAGCCCTACTCGCAGTATCGTTTTTAGCTTTCGCACTGGCCGCGCGCGCGCCGCCAAGCCCGCGATTGGTTCCGATACTTTGACGGAGCACTCGGCTTCTTTTTCATTGAACTTTGCGACCGTTACGGTTTCTGCTGGAGCAGGAGGCGCCTCAACAGACTTTCGCGCCGGGCTCGTTTTGCGCAGTACCTACCGTTGGCTTTGGGCTGGCTGCCGCGACATCAACCCTACCAGCCACCCTGGCCGGTGGCTCAGCGATTGAGTCTGCGGCGGTCACGGGCTGATCGCTCTTAGCGTCTTTTCGACCCTGATCGTGAATCATCAGCAGGAGCCGCTGGCGGTTCCTTAGGAGGCACTCCCGCGGGTAGTCTCTCCTGCCTTATTCTGAGCGACCGCTTGTGAAGGAGTGTTGTTCGCCTGTCCGTCGTTCAATACTTTATCAGCAAAGCCTGCGCTTCCCGGTTGTTGCTGCTCAGCGCCTGAGTCGATACGATTTCGATGTCGCAACCCTCTCATTCTTCGATTGACGAAAAACCATAAACCCAATTGAGGCGACAATGACCAGCCCCATTGCCGGAACCGCATAGCGCATTACCATCGGTGAAAACAAACTCGACAAAAATGCTTTGAGCCCAGAAGTCTTGGGAACCACGCTAGGAGCCTTCTCTTCAATCAACACACCTGCCGCCACACTCAACTGTGAAACCAGGGTTCGGCAACGCGAGCAATCAGCAAGATGTTCTGTGTAGCGCGCATGTGCAGCGATCCGGCAGCGCCTTCTCCGCATAGGCGTTCAACTCGTCAGGATCCAGATGCACATCCGCTTCTTCGCCGTCACGCCGGGAAGTATCGTTCAGCCGGCCAAGGTTCCGGAGCAGCAGATCCATTTCGTTTTCTGGTTCTTGGTTCATTTCACTCAGAACATCGTCATCTTAAGAACGCAGTCGCCATTAATCCTTGCGGTCAAACCTTCTCAATAGATTGCAGAACACTTATGAAACTCCCTCTTTTGTGACCAACGCTTCAATATCCGTGTCAAGATGTTGAGCAATTTCGACAAATGAACGTTCAGCTTCGGCGGTTGTCCAGCCCGTTCCTCAACCAAATTTGACTTACACGTTTCCGCAGATCGGTGTGAATCGAGTTAGTCGGCGACTGGCTGTCGCCTCGTGGACGCCCAGTACCATGCCTGCCTCGCGTAACTTCATATTGTCGAAGTAATACAGCTTCACCAGCATTCGATCTTCAGCGGCTAACTCGCCGATTGCCTTCGTCAGTGCTTGTTGTACATCTGACTGAGCGAAACGGTTTGAAATCACTGTTTCCGGATTCTGCAAACCCGTGGCAATTGCACCTTGCCCTTCAGACATTGGCAGCTCGCGAGCCAGGCGATCGAGATCGGCATCCTCTTCCGTCTGAACAAGGCGCGATTGCTTGCGAGAAACGTCAACGGCCAATTGCGAGAACAACTGCCCGTAACCAGCCAGCAAGGGAGCCACGACCGGAGTAGTACGCAAGCTTGCTTGATCGTTTTCCGTCTTTACCTACTCGCAGTCCATACAGTTCCGCCCAAATAGATTGAACCAGATCCTCGGCAGCATCTTCGTTGGAACTCGCAGACCGCGCTTGCAGAACGGACAGTGGTGGTAAATCGCTCAACAAGGTCGGACCGAGGCACTTTCATTGTTGTTTTCGCAAGCGATGATGAGACAAAGATCGTCTGACTGCATTCCGTCTATAAATGAAGAGATGTCTTGAGCAGAGACCTGTGGGTCGTCCCGAGGTAAAGTACTTCTGGATTGCGGCTGTGATTCGTGGGACCAGGACGTCGGTTTTTAGCAGACGACTATCTTCTGCGCGCGACAGCAATCTGTTCGCACCCTCAGTAACTAGTCTCTCAATTTCCGTGGTTTCTCGATTCCACTGAGGGGACTCTCGACGTGCTGGTAAGCGCCAATCCTATCACGCCCAACTCAACGAATTCGTTCCTCAACTGTCTCTTTGAGTGTAGACCTCTGTTCAGAGTTGCCGCGATTACTGTGGGCTAACCCTTGTTTTGACAGCCTCCATCACCTGAGCTAGATTGCGAAGTACTCCATTTGGCCTTCGATGAAGGTAGCGGAGAAGCCTCAAATGATGCTTCGAGTCACAGAAATTTTCGCTCTATTCAAGGTGAATCAACTCACGCGGGGCGTCCGTGCACGTTTGTTAGGCTGACCGGGTGTCCGATGCGCTGTGTGTTTGGTGCGACAGTGAGTACACGTTCACTGGTGGAGAACATATTCCCCTCGACGATGTAGTTGGCAAGGTCCATGCCTTCGGGTGCAACCTGGTTGAAATTACAGGTGGCGAACCACTCGCCCAAAAGTCAGCGTTCGCACTGATCAGTAAACTTTGTGATGAGGGTTTCGAAGTTCTAATTGAGACTGGTGGATATGTCTCAACAGAAGCTGTAGATTCGCGCGCGAAAATAATTCTTGATGTTAAGTGTCCGGCTTCCGGTGAAGAACCGAGAAATGATTGGTCAAATCTAAAGCGACTCCGTGCTGACAAAGATGAGGTCAAGTTTGTGGTGGCGGATCTTGATGATTGGGAATACGCGAAGAAGGTGATCCGCGAATACGATCTTGAGCGTTGCACTAAAGCGATTCTCATCTCTCCAGCCTGGGAACAGATGGACCTGAAAACACTCGCTGACCAGGTCGCAGGCAGCGGGTTGCAAGTCCGAATGCAACTTCAGCTTCACAAATATATCTGGGGTCCCGATGTTCACGGTGTGTAATGGGTGGCTCTGAAGAACCAACTGAGGTAGTGAAGGACGACGAACTTCGACGGCAACGGACTCGCGATCTGTCTCGTGTCCGGTGAGTATGGACTCGTGCGTCACGGCCGCGATTGCAAACGAGGAAAACGCTGAACTGGCGTTTCTCCACGTCTCCTACGGACAGCGAACTGAGACTCGAGAGCGCGAGAGTTTCGAGAAATTAGCTGACCACTACCGAGTGAAATCCAGGCTCGTGGTATCGCTCGAACAACTCGCTCGAATCGGAGGATCGTCGTTAACGGATACCCGTATTCCTGTCAGCCAAGCCAGATCTTTCGGCGCAAGGGATACCGTCGAGCTACGTTCCTTTCAGAAATGCTCATCTGCTGTCTGCGGCGGTGAGTTGGGCGGAAGTGCAGAAAGCGAGCAGCGTTTACATCGGCGCGGTGGCTGAGGATTCATCCGGTTATCCTGACTGTCGCCCGGAGTTTTATGACGCGTTTCAGCAAGTGGTGAATGTCGGAACTAAACCGGAAACGCGAATCGAGATAAGAACGCCAGTGATTCAAATGAAGAAATCTGAAATCGTCGAAAGAGGCGTCGAACTGTCGGCTCCGCTTCACTGACCTGGTCCTGTTATCGCGGAGTCCAAACTGGCTTGCGGAACCTGCGACTCTTGCGCGTTAAGATTAAGAGCTTTTCGCACAGCTGGCATCAGCGATCCCATCCCTATGTGCTTGACAGTAGTCGTTTCGGCTTATTAAGTTTAGGGCGCTTCTCAGTTGATTATTTTTACAACCAGCAAAGATAAGGTCGCATCCTAGGGTCGCTCTCACGGGAGGCCTGTGCTCGATACTAATTGGAGGAATCGGTCGATGTTTCATAGATACTTTTTCGGAGTTCTCGCAGTTGCCGCTCTTCTTGTGTCGGCTGCCGTAACAACAGTTGCTCAAGTAGCGGAACTACGCGGCCACGTTTTTATGCAACAAGCGGATGGTCAGAAGGTTCCTCTTGCTGATGCGCAAATTGACGTATTTCGCACGGACGTGAAAGGCGAATACAAAACTAAAACCAACAAGAAGGGCGAGTATGTTTTTGCAGGTCTACCGCTTGTTGGGATCTTATACCGTTGCCGCCAGCCATCCTACCGCGCAGCCGAACTTCATCACCGGGAGTTAAAGCCGAGCCAGGACATTCCGGCTGATGTAGTCGTGGTACCCGGCGATGGCAAAAGGTTGACAGCAGACGAGCTCAAGAGGCGCTGCGGCTAAGGCCCCACCTGCAAACGGTAGGTGGCGGTTCCGCCCCGGCGAATAGTGGTGAAAGTGCGGCCGACAAGGCCAAGCGTGAAGAAGCTGATCAGAGAAGAACAAGGAGATCGAGGAGAGCAACAAGAAGATTACCGAAGCAAACGCGACAATCAATCGGACTTTCAAGGCTGGCAATGAATCTCTTAATGCTGCCAGCGCCGCGGTCAAGGCGGGCAATTCTGATGAAGCCATAGCCAAATACACCGAAGCCATTAACCAATATGGTGAAGGGCTTGCGGCCGATACTGAACAACCAGCTCTGCTAACTAATCGATCTCTAGCCTACAAAGGACGTGGAGTCGAACGTTATAACGCATCGATCAAACTGGCTGACGACGCCGCAAAGAAAACTGCGCTGGAAGGCGCACAGGGTGATTTCAAAGCAGCGGCGGAGGCCTCATGCAAAAGCAGTGACCTTGCTAAAGAGCTGCACCCACTCCGACCGATCCAGGTGAACTACAGCGCGTGAACGCAAACAAATATGCCGCGTTTTCAACCTACGCAGAGGCGATGCGCTTGTATGCCACCAAAGGCGATCCAAGCCAGGCAGATGCTGCGTTGGCAGCGTTCAAAGACTACATCAACGTTGAGACCGATCCGGTAAAGAAATTGAAGGCACAACTTGATGCGGCTCAAATGCTGCTGATGCCGGTTCCGGTGAAAAAGCCCTGATCGAATACCAGGCGATTTTGGCTGCTCAGCCAGACAATCCCGATGCAAACTTGGGAGCTGGCCTGGCAATCTATCGCTAACCGGTGACAAAACGAAGTTTCAGGAGGCCGCGCAACTACCTTCAGCATTTCGTCGACGTCGCCCCTGATGCGCATAAGTTCAAATCGGCTGCGAAAGACATCCTGACCGAACTGAAAAACACTGAGAAAGTTGTTCCTGAAAAGATGACACCCAAGCGAGACCAAACGTCCCCTAACCTGGTGATGTAGTCAGAAAGCCAAGGGCTGAGACCATTCCGGGTCGCAGCCCTTTTCCTTTCAGGAGGACGAGTTCGAAAACGACTGGTTTTCTCCTGACAGTTAAGCCCCCTCACGAACTCAAGTAGTTCCCACGGACACCTGCTGATCAGGTGCAGATAGCGTGCGTTTCTCACGCTATCGACTGGAATTGATTTATTGACACTCCATATGTTCAAACTAGTACTATGAGTGTGCAACGGTGTTGAGCGCCGCTGTTGTCTTACTACGCTAAGACTTGCCTCGCGCTTCGTCGGCATTCTTCCATCCAGGTCGAAGGAACTTCCCAAGCGGGTAGATCAATCTACAAATGTCAGCCAAACTAGGCGAAATTCTCGTTCGCGAAAATCTCATCAGCCCTCAGCACTTGCGAGAGGCACTCGACTATCAGCGTGAACACGGTGGTCGCCTGGGCTTCAATCTTGTGAAACTCGGGTCTGGTGAGCGACGACATGATTACTGCCGTCCTCTCGACGACAGTACGGCATTCCCTCCGTCAATCTCGATCTCTTCCAGATCGACGAATCAGTCCTCCAGACTCATCCCTCAAGAAGTCGCTCAAAAGCATTCTGTGCTTCCGCTATCACGCGTCGGCGCAACTCTCACGCTCGCAATGGTCGATCCGACCAACGTGTTTGCGATGGACGATGTGAAGTTCATGACGGGCTTGAATGTCGAACCGGTCGTCGTCGCCGAAGCAAGTATCCAGCACGCGATTGCGAAGTACTACGGCACCTCGCGTGAGATTGAACTCGCCATCTGTCTCAAACGATGAACGCGGTCTTTGAAACAGAGCTGCAAGGGCTCAAACGGGCATGGCGGCAATTACTCACGCCGATCTCGTGTCGCTCGACAGCATCGACTTTGAAACTGGATCAGGCTGAAGACGTCGAAGTTCTAGAAGACAACGAAGAGATCGATCTTTCGACGCTTTCGCGCATGAGCGAGGACGCACCGGTTGTTCGACTTGTGAACGTCCTGCTGGTTGATGCTCTTCGACGTGGCGCATCTGACATTCACGTTGAACCGTACGAGAAGGAACTGCGCATCAGGTTCCGTATCGACGGCGTTCTTTACGACGTGATGCATCCTCCTTTGAAACTTCGCGACGCATTGATCTCGCGCGTGAAGATCATGTCGAAACTCGACATCTCTGAAAAACGCCTTCCTCAGGACGGTCGCATCAAGATCAAGGTAAAAGTTGACTCGCGCTCGCGTGAACTCGATTTCTCGTGTCTCTACCCTGCCTACCTTGTTTGGCGAGAAAGTGGTTCTTCGTCTGCTGGACAAAGAAAACCTGATGCTCGACATGACGAAGTTAGGTTTTGAGCCTGAATCCCTCGTCAAGTTTCAGCGCAACATCATCAAGCCCTACGGCATGGTGTTGGTTACCGGACCAACTGGCAGCGGTAAAACGAACACGCTCTATTCAGCTCTGCAGTCACTGAATACGGTCGAAACGAACATCATGACTGCTGAAGACCCGGTTGAGTTCAACCTGATGGGTATCAACCAGGTTCAGATGAAAGAGCAAATCGGCTTGAACTTTGCCGCTGCTCTGCGTTCCTTCCTCCGCCAGGATCCAAACATCATTCTCGTCGGCGAAATTCGCGACTTTGAAACTGCGGAAATCGCCATCAAAGCAGCGCTCACCGGTCACATGGTTCTTTCCACCCTCCACACGAATGATGCCCCTTCAACCATATCCCGCCTTATGAATATGGGTATTGAGCCCTTCCCTCGTTGCCACCAGCGTTAACCTCATTCAGGCACAACGACTGATTCGTCGCGTCTGCAAAGAGTGTAAAGCGGAACAACCAACTCCACCTGAGGCTTTGATGGAAGTGGGTTTCACAGCCGAAGAAGCAAAGACAATGAAGACCTTCAAAGGGCAAGGGTTGTTCTGATTTGTAATAACACTGGGTACAAAGGACGAATTGGTCTCTACGAAGTGTTGGAAGTTACCGACGAGATTCGTGAGTTGATCTTGATCGGTGCATCCGCACTGGAACTGAGAAAAAGGCTATCGACGACGGAATGATTACTTTGCGCGGTTCGGGACTCCACAAGATTCGTGCGAGGAGTCACGACTGTCGAAGAGGTCGTTCGCGAGACGGTCGCCTAATCGAGGAGAACTGACATGTTAAGAACAATTGCAATATCCCTGATCCTCACTTCTCACCGTTGTAGTGATGTTGCCCTTCGCTAATTCAGCGCACGGTGTTCGTCAAAGCACCCAGGTGGGAATCCGGCAGCATCACCGTTATCACTCTCGCGCCTGGTGGCGTCGCTATCGCGCTCGTTTACGGAAGAAGCGCGCGGCTGCGGCATTGGCTCATCGCAATTCGTTGCTGGGACAATCCGCAAAACATCCCGCGGTCGGCGAGTTGGGGATGACTTCATTACCAACTCTTCCTGGTTTGCCAGAGACGATGTCGAACTCAGCACCTGTTACTGCAACGACAGCTGATACCGCG
>ERZ1370068.6650-contig-5620_pt1 | contig 25149 bp, 27 predicted proteins | sample MGYA00561227_ERZ1370068 | MGnify/ENA primary metagenome ERZ1370068 (study PRJEB38410, sample SAMEA6850437) | metagenome | study: Metagenomic assessment of the ecological functions of the soil: analysis of the soil microbiota associated with the...
CAAGTTACGTATTGCTCCATCAGGGCCCCAAAACGGCTTCTTCCTCGCGACCTTCGCGACGAGCGCGGACGCTCGCGGTGCTCGCCGTGTACGACCTCGATGTTTCGTCGCTCGGCCTGGTGCAGTTATTCTATGAGCAACTTGCGGCGGACTTGAAGGCGGCGAGCCCCAAGGGGCGCAGCACAGAAGCAGGTCTTGGCCGCGGACTTCGAGCGCGAGCTGACGGACAGCCTCAACACGCTGTTTCGGAGATAGCCCGTGTCCCTGGTCAACTTCACGGCCCGCGAGATCACGTGCAAAATCGTCTACTATGGACCCGGGCGGTCCGGAAAGACCACCAATCTCCATTACGTCTACGAGCGCGTGCCGGAAACGCGGCGAGGGCGCATGGTGTCGCTCGCCACGCAGACCGACCGCACCCTGTTCTTCGATTTCCTGCCGATCGATCTCGGCCAGATCTCGGGCTTCACGACCCGCTTCCAGCTCTACACCGTGCCGGGGCAGGTCTACTACAACGCGACGCGCACGCCTCGTGCTCCAGGGCGCGGACGGCGTCGTGTTCGTGGGCGACAGCCAGGCGCGCCAGCTCGACGAGAACATCGAGAGCCTCGCAGAACCTGCAGAGCAACCTGCTGGAGCACGGCATCGACGTGCGCACGATGCCGCTCGTGATGCAGTACAACAAGCAGGACCTGCCGCGCGAGCTGATTCTCACCCTGCCGGAGCTGGACGACGCGCTCAACTTCCGCAGCGTGCCGAGCTATCCGGCCGACGCGCTGCACGGCACAGGCGTGTTCGAGACGCTGAAGGCGATCTCCGAGCTCGTGCTGAAGAAGCTGGCCGCGGGAGCCGCGCGGCATGACGAGCACGCTCAATCCCCGCTTCACGTTCGACACGTTCGTGGTCGGCGCGGCGAACCGCCTCGCCGTCACGGCCGGGCGCACGGTCGCCGAGAACCCGGGCTCGGCCTACAACCCGCTCTTCATCTATAGTGGCTCGGGCCTCGGCAAGACCCACGTGCTCATGGCGATCGGCCACGCCGCGAACAGCGATCGCCGCCGCAGCTCAACATCGAATACCTGACGCTCGACGAGTACGTCGAGGCGTTCCACGCGGCGATCGCGGCGGGGCAGGGCGACGCGCTTCCGGCGCCGGTTTCAGAACGTCGACGTGCTGCTCGTGGACGACGTGCAGTTCCTCACCAACCGCAAGGAGATGCAGGCCGAGCTGCTGCGCCTCACCGAGGCGCTGCAGCAGGCGGGCCACCAGATCGTGCTCGCGAGCGATCGCCCGCCGGCCGAAATCGCGGACCTCGACGAGCGGCTGATCTCGCGCTTCTCGGGCGGGCTGGTCGTGGACATGGGCGATCCCCGATTACGAGACGCGCGTGGCGATTCTGCGCCGCAAAGGCGGAAGAGCGGGGCCAGCAACGTTCCAGCCGGGCGTGCTCGAGACCGTCGCCAAGGTCGAATACCCGAACGTGCGCGAGCTGATGGGCGCGCTGAATCGCGTCGATTGCCTTCCAGGCCGTGAACGACACGCCGATCAACGAAGAAGCGGTGCGCAAGGTGCTCGGGATTCCGAGCCGCCGCCTCGTCGGCCGCCGCCTCATGCCGCCGCCTCATCCGCCGCCGCCTCTGCCGACGAGTTCTCGCAGTTCCTCACCGACGTCACCGTCACCGTGGGGAAAGCGGTCGAGGCCTGGCGCGCGCGCGTGACCGAGGCGGTGATGCGCTGGGAAGGCGAGGGCTATCGCACCGGCCGGCTCGAGGCAGCTGCTCGATCAGGACAGCCGGCCGGCAGTGGACGAAGCGATCGCGTCCTACGTGCAGGACGTGGAGCGGCTGCAAGGCTGCTCGAGGCCGGAAGTCGCGGCGCTCGATCCGCAGGCCGCCGGGGACAAGGTCTTCCGCGACCCCGAGCGCGTGGACGACGGCCGAAGCAGTCGCGCGCGAAGGTGCGCGAGGGCGCGGCGCCGCCGCCGGCGCCGTCGGCGCGTCTTCACGCTCGACAGCTATCGTCGCTGGGCCCGTCGAACGAGATGGCGCGTGCAACGCGGCGCGCGCGACGTGATCGCGCAAGCCCGGCAAGAAATACAACCCGCTCGTCATCGTGGGCCAGAGCGGTCTCGGGCAAGACCCATCTGCTGCAACGCGATCGGCCTCGAGCTGGCGCAAGAAGAAGAACGCGATCGTCGCGTGTCTCTCGACGCAGGCAGTTCGTCGACGAGCTGATCGCGGCGCATCGACGGCGACCGCGTGCGACTGGTGGCGCGCGCGCTATCGGCGCGCGACGGCGCTGCTTGCTCGACGACATCCAGCTGCTCGCCGGCAAGGAGCGCACGCAGGAAGAGCTGTTCAACCTCTTCAACCAGTTTCTCGATGCCGAGCGCCAGCTGGTCTTCACCGCGCCCGCGCATCCCAACACGCTCGAGGGACTGGAAGAGCGCATCGTCTCGCGGCTCGAAGGCGGCCTCGTGGTCGAGATCGCAGGAGCCCGACAAGGAGCTGCAGCGCGCGCCGCTCGAGCGCGCTGCTCAAGCAGCCAGCGGGTGAGCACCGACGCGGCGCTGGTCGATTACCTCGTCGACCGCCCGGTCGATTCGGTCCGCAGCCTCGGCGGCACGGTGCAGCGCGTGGTCGAGGCGGCGGCGGCGCAGGACGTGCCCGTCACCGCGGGGCTCGCGCGCGAGGTGCTGGAAGGCGCGCCCGCGCCGAGCGCCGCCGCACGCGGTGCCCGCACCAGCGGCATCGTCGTGTCGAGCGCCGGCGGCGTGCGCAGCCGCGAGAAGATGGTGTGGGACTGGCCTGCGCGCCGGCTGACCGCGTGATCGAGGATCTGCGCTAATGGCGATCAAGGGCTCGCTCAAGCGAGGCGTCGCTCCCCGACGTGCTCCAGCTGCTCGCGCTCGGGCAGAAGACCGGCTGCCTGTCGATCGCCGACCGCTCGAACTTCGGCTACATCTACTTCGATCGCGGGTCGGATCTGCTACGCGTCGATCGTCAATCGCCGCGACCGCCTCGGCGACATCCTCGTCGAAGCACGAGAAGATCACGCAGGAGCAGCTCGACGCGGCCGATCGCACCGCCAGAGCCAAGACGCGCGACAAGAAGCTGGGCGAGATCCTCGTCGAGCCAGAGCGTGCTCTCGCAGCAGGAGCTCGGAGCGCTACATGCGCATGCAGATCGAGGAGTCGGTCTACTACCTGTTCACCTGGACGCAGGGCACGTTCAACTTCGAAGCGGACGTCCGCCCCGAGCAGCAGGACTTCCTCGTCTCGATCAACCCCGAGTCGCTGCTGCTCGAGGGCGCGCGCGCGCGTGGACGAGTGGGGCCTGATCGAGAAGAAGATTCCGTCGTTCGACCTCATCTTCATCGTGGACCGCGATCGCGCTCGAGCATCAGCGACGCCAAGCTCGACGGAGGTCCAGGAGCGGCTGCTGCCGCTGCTCGACGGCTCGCGCGACGTCAATCAGGTCGATCGAAGATTCGGGGCTCGGCGAATTCGAGGTCGGCAAGGCGCTGTACGGACTGGTGACGGCCGGCTTCCTGCATCGCGCCGGACGCACCGGCCAGCGCCGAAGACGCCAAGATGACGCGACGGCCGGGTCGAAGAGCATCGCAATCTCGGCATCGCGTTCTACAAGACGGGCATGCTGGACGAAGCCGCGCGCGAGTTCCGCCGCGTCGTCCGAGCTGCGCGGCGAGCGACGCCAACGCACACTTCTTCATCGGCCTGGTGGCGCTGAAGCAGGCGCGCTGGCGCGAGGCGATGGAGGCGCTGCGGCTCGCGGCCGAGAAGGGCGGGTCCCGTCCCGCGGTGCTGCACAACCTCGGATTCGCGTACGAGCAGCTCGGCCGGCTCGAAGATGCCGAGGCGGCGCTACGCCGAGGCGGCGTCCCGCGCGCAAGACAGACCCGCGCGTGTTCATGGGCTGGGGCATCGTCGCGCTGAAGCAGGGCGACCATGCCGGCGCCGCGGGCGGCTCGACCGCGCCAGGGAGCTGTTCGCCGACAACGGTGCCCGCCGATCTGGTACTGGGCGCGGGTGCTCGCCGCGGCGTCGGCCGGCGACTTCGAAACCGCCGAGCAGGTCGCCGCCGTGCAGGCGGTCGAGGCCTATCCGCAGAACGGCGTGCTGCGCAACAACCTCGCCGTGCTGCACGAGCTGGCCGGAGAGCTGCCCAGGGCCGAGGAGCTGGCGCGCGCGGCGGTGCACGACGAGCCGTCGCTGCCGCAGCTGTCCAAGAACCTCGGCGACCTCGCGTATCGCGCGTCGCGCTACGACGAAGCCTGGGCGCTGTACCAGCGCGCGATCGAGCTCTCCCCGAGCTGGGCGACGACGTCTACTTCAAGCTCGGCAACATCGCGTACAAGCGAAACGACCGCGACCAGGCCAGCGCAGCTGTGGCGCCGCGCGCTCGAGCTGAACCCCGAGCACGAGCTCGTGAAAGCGAATCTGGACACCTTGAGCGCCTTGTCGTGAGCGATCGGCGGACGAGCGCGCGTTTCAGGCGCTCACGGAGAAGATTTCGCGCGCGCGCGGGCTGAGCTGCGAGTCGTACAAGGACAAGTGCTTGAAGCGGCGCATCGCGGTCCGGATGCGCGCGCGCGGCGTCCATAGCTACGAGGATTACAGCAAGATCCTCGATGCGCGACGAGCACGAGTACCAGGAGCTGCTCGACGCGCTCGACCATCAACGTCACCAAATTCTATCGCAATCCGAGACCTGGGGCGCTCTCGAGCCGTATCTCGATACACTCGGCAAGACGCGCCCGGAAGTGCCGGGTCTGGTCTGCCGGCTGCGCCTCGGAGAAGAGCCCGTACACGATTGCCGTCCTGCTGCTCGAAGCGCTGGGCGAAGACCGCGCCTCGATCGACGCGACCGACATCGACCGCTTGAGCCTGGAGCGCACGCGTCAGGCGAGGTATCTCCGAAGCGGCATTCAGCGAAATGCCGGCCGACATGAAACGTCGCTATTTCCGCGATGGACAGCCGATCCAGGCCGTGCGGCGATCTCGTGCGCGTGCAGGCGCACGACCTGACACGCGACCGCCGCCGCGACGCGCGTATGACCTGATCGTGTGCCGCAACGTGGTCATCTACTTCGAGCGGTCCGCGCAGGAGCGGCTGTTCCAGACGTTCGTCAACGCGCTGAACCCTCCGGCATCCTGCTCCTTGGAAAGGTCGAGACGTTGTTCGGACCGGCACGCACGCAACTCACGCTCGAGGATCCGCGCGAACGGATCTACCGGAAACCTGCGGTCTCGTGAAGGAAGTCATCGTCACAGTGGCGGACTGGGCCGCCGAGCGGGGCGATGCGGTGCTCGTCACGCTGGGCCTGGGGTCCTGTGTGGCCATCATGCTGCATGACCCGCAGGCGAACGCCGCCGCGATGGCGCACGTGCTGCTGCCGTCCAGGAGTCTCGCGCGCGACATCTCCAATCACGCGAAGTTTCCCGAGACGGCGGTCCCGCTGCTGGTCGACCGGCTGAAGCGCCTCGGGGCGGATCCCCGGCGCATCGTGGCGAAGCTCGCGGGCGGCGCGCGTCCATGTTCAGCCAGCTCGTCACGCCGGGCACGATCCAGATGGGCGAGCGCAATGTGCGTCGCGTCCCGCAACGCGCTCCGCGCGGCCGGCATCCCGATCCTGCGGGAGTCCGTGGGCGGCGAGCGCGGTCGCAGCATCCGGTTTCACGTGCAGGACGGGCGCGTGGAGATCCGCTCCGTCGGCGCCGACGTGCTATGTCATCTAAGCGGCCCCCCGCGTCGGTGCTCGTCGTGGGACGACAGCGCGCTGATGCGGCGTGCGTGCTGGGGGATCATCCTGGGCGGCGGCGCCAGCGGGCGAGGGCGAGTTTCGCGTCGTCGCGACCGCGCGCGACGGCCTGGACGCCGCTCCGCAAGATTCACCAGTACCAGCCGGACGACGTCTCGCCTCACGATCTCGAGATGCCGCAGCTCGACGGCCTCGGCGCGATCGGCTACATCATGTCCGAGTCGCCGCGGCCCATCGTGGTCGTGAGCGCGCACGCCGGTCCCGGCACGGCGACCGCGATTCGTGCGCTCGAGCTCGGCGCCGTCGAAATCGTCGCCGCAGCCGCCGGCGCCCGATGCGGGCGGGCACTCGCGCCGCGGCCTGAGGCGCTCGCGCGCAGCTCATCGCCGCGGTGCGCCGCGCGCTGGCGGCCGATGTGTCGCACGTCCGCGTGCTGGCGCGACCGCCTGCGGCCGTCGTGCATCCACCCGAGCTCGCGCTGCGCCGCCGCGCGGCACTCGCCGTGGGCATCGCCGCCTCGACCGGCGGGTCCGCGCGCGCTGGCGCGATCGTCGTCCCGCGCACTGCCCACCGGCCGCGGCGCGCGCGGTGCTCATCGTGCAACACATGCCGCCGAAATTCACGCGCAGTCTCTGGCCGAGACGCCTCGATTCGATGAGCGCGCTGCGCGTGGTCGAAGGCGGATGACGGCGCGCCGCATCGTCATGCCGACACGGCATACGTGGCCCCGGCGATTATCATATGCGAGTGCGGTGCCGGCTCCGATGGTCCGGTCATCATCGCTCGATCAGGTCCGCGCCGATGCGGCGTGCGTCCCGCGGCTGACCCGCGTTGTTCCGCTCGCTGGCGGAGGTGTACGTGGCCGGCGCAGCGTCGGCGTCGTGCTGACCGGCATGGGCCGCGACGGCGCCGAGGGGCTGCGGGCGATGCGCGACGCGGGCGGCGACAGGGATCGCGCAGGACAAGGAGACGGCCATCATCCCGGGCATGCCGAATGCGGCGGTGCAGGCGGGCGGCGTGAGACGCCGTGCTGCCGCTCGGCCAGATCGCCGAGCGGGTCGGCGCGAGCTGGTCCGCCGGAGCGTCCGCTGAAAGGCCTATCTGCTGGTGCACGCCGATGGGCAGCGCTACGGGTTGCCGGTCGCGCGGAGTTCCGGTCGGCGACGCGACCGAGGTGCTCAGTATTCCGCGCACGCTCCCGTCCGGTGCGCGGGCTGACGCCGCTGCGCGGACGACTGGTTCCGCTCGATCCATCTCGCTGGCGCTTCCTCAGCGCGATGCGCGACGGCATTCCGGGTGTAGCGGACGCAGGCGTGCGCACCGGTGGTGCTCGTCGGAGCTCGGCGCGAGCGAAGCGGTCTGCCTTCGAGGTCGATGACGTCGATGCCGTCGTCCGCGAGGAGCCGCTCCCGGTGCCGCGGGGACAGGAGCTCCCGTGGGCCTCCGGCGTGGCGGCGCACCGACGGATGGGTTGGTGCCGATTCTCGATCTCGACGCGCTGGGAGATCGGCATCGGATGGCCACGACCGCCGAGCGGCGACGACGTCCAGCTGGTCACGTTCAAGGTGGGCGGGCAGGACTTCGCGTTCAATATTTTTCAGGTAGAGCGCATCCTGCGGTACGAAGCGTCCCGCGCCACTGCCCAAGGCGCCGGACTTTCTCGAGGGGGTGCTGCAGTATCAGGGCGGCGCCGTCCCGCTCGTGGATCTGCGCAAGCGCTTGAGGACCGCCGCGCCGCTGCGCGAGGACACGCGCACCGTGATCCTGGAATTCGAGGGCGGCAAAGATCGGCATGATCGTCGATGCCGTGACGGAAGTCCTGCAGGTGGCGGCTCGAGCGGTGACGCCGCCGCCCGGCATCGTGAAAGGACTCGGCGGCCGGAATACATCGCCGGGCTCGTCGGTCGAGAACGGCCGGACGATCGTCGTCCTGAATACGAACAAGCTGCTGAACTCTAAGGAGAAATGGCGCTTGCAGGAGGTCGTCATGACGGACTCGCCGGTCGCGGCTGCTGCGCGGGAATACGATGCCATCGCGCGCCAGCTCGAGGCGCGCAGCCGGTACCGCCGAGCGTGAGAGCCGCGAAGCGCGAGATCATCGCCTACTTCAAGAAGGTGGACGGGCATTCTCGGCGATCTGACGCAGCTCAAGGACGACATCCGCCAGCTCGTCGAGCAGCTACAAGCAGCGTCGCGGCCGACACCAAGCAGGCGGCGGCGCCCGGAGTTCACCGGCGCACGTCCCGTCGTTGCACGCCGACCACCATCGGCGCTACCACCTTCATCGAGAAGGGCTGGAGCCTCATCTCGCTCGGCGACCACGCCGGCGCGATTCAGGCGCTGCACCAAGGCGCTGCAGCTGTCGCCCGGCGAGACGCAGGCCGAATCGTTGCTCGGCTGGGCGCAGATGCTGCACGAGGACTACGACGACGCGCTCGGCACCTTCCAGAAGTCCTGATGAAGGAGCCGGCGAACTCGCTCGCCCGCATCAACGTCGGCTACATCTGCCTGAAGAAGCGGATCTTCGGCGAAGCGATCGAGCACCTGTCGAAGGCGATCCGCCTGGACAACGACAAGAAGGCGACGCTGTACGCGCATTTCTATCTCGGGCTGGTGTACCTGCAGCGCGAGATGTACGAGGACGCGCAGACGTTTCTTCGAGAAGACGCTCAAGCTGGGTCCGAACCTGATCGAGGCGTACTACGAGCTGGGCCGCGCGCACTGGCTCGCCGGCGATCAGGAGAAAGCCGAAGTCCACGTCGGACGAGAGGCTTCAAGGCGAACAAGTTCAATTCATGGGGCAGAGAGTGTCGGGAGACGCTGGAGCTCGTCGCCAGGGGCGGGGAGCCGCCGCGAGACTAGCCCTGATCGCCCTGCTGTTGCGGGCCCGTTCCGAGTGCGACACAAGTCGGTCGCGTAACTGCGGTAGCCTGGCCGGGACAGGAAGCACTGGCGGTTGCGATCGCCGGAGGCGGCGGATCACGCGCCTGATTTCCCCGGCATTGGCACGCTGCCCGATCGGCCGATTCGCATCATCCTCGCGCCGACGCGCGCGCGAAATACGACTCGTTCGACGCGGAGGACGTCTGCCGCTCTGGAGTGAAGGCGCGGCGTTCCCGACGCCGAGACACGATCGTGTTGTTGTGACCCGACGGGCCGTCCGGCCGTCCGGCCGGCGCCCTTCGTCACGAGCTCGCCCATCTTGTGCTCTCGCTGGCGCGTCGGGCGCCGCGCACCGCTCTGGTTCGAGGAAGGGTACGCGGCAGTGGCGGCGCGGGAGTGGGACCGCCTGGATGCGCTGCGGCTCAATTGGCAGCTCGCGCGCGGCGAGCGGATGAATCTCGAGACGTGGACCGGGCGCTGCGAGGTGCCCGTGGCGACGCGAAACAGGGTACGCCTTGTCGGCCACGGCCGTGCTCCTGTTGCAGCGGTGGGGCGGGGAGCGCGGGCTCGAGCCGCTGCTCGCGAATCTGGCCACGCGGCGGAGTCCTTCGACGCGGCGCTGCGCGCCACTTCACCATGTCACGGAAGGCGATTTCGAGCTCCGCTGGCAGCGGGATGTCAGCGTCCCGGTACGGCTCGGTTCTCCTGGGCCACGGCGATGGGGTTCTTCTGGCTGGCGATTGGGCGTTGCTGGTCGCGCTCGTGATGCTGCGCCGGCGGCGGACCGCGCCAAGCGCGCCGCACTGGACGAAGCTGAACGTGACGGAACGGCTCAACTGCTTGACGAGCTTGGGATTAACGAATAGACTCAGCGGCCTTATGGCAGATCAAACGTCTCGCACGTTCGCGCCTCGCGTTCGGACCAGGAACTATGTCGTTCTCGGTGGAGCGCTCTTGTCACTCGCGGTGGGGTATTGGTTGTTGTCGCGGGATCGACGACGCTTGCGCCGGTGCTGCTTGTCCTGGGCTACTGCGTGCTGTTCCCGGTAGGCCTGGCGCTCTAGCGCCTCGCGTCCCGCTCGTCGAATGAAACGGGCGAATAGCTCAGCGGTTCAGAGCGCCTGCCTTACACGCAGGATGTCGGGGGTTCGAATCCCTCTTCGCCCATTGGTGTAGCAGCCTGTTACGGAGGAATGAACACGGTGAGAGAGCAATTCAGCTGGTTGTGGCGTCTGATGCTTGGCGTGACGACGTCGGCAGTCTGCCCAACTCGCGGCGCCGCAGGCCGACTCAGAGATTCTTGGTCTTGCCCTTCCGGGCATCGACCACCGATCTCGGCGGAGCGCGATTGCACTGGCCGACGCCGTGCGCGACCGGGTCACCGCCCTGGCCAAGAGCAAAGGTCATGGTCGTTGCCGAAGGCGAAGCTGTGCGAAGCGCTCAAGGCGTCAGGGTTTCCCGTGTGACGGGTTGCTCGACGATCAACAGGCGCCAAACAGCTCGCCCGCTTCCTTCAGGTGCATTCCTATCTGACCGGCACGTACTCGAAGAAGGGCGCCACGCTCGCGGCGGACGTCCACATGGTGGACATCGCGAGCTCCGGTATATCGGGCGCGTTCAGCGTCTCCGATGCGAATCCGGGACGACCGCCGCGCTGACCGAGCTGGATCGCGCAGAAGGTCGCGGCGATCGTGCGGATCAGCGAGCCGATTCGGATTGTAGGCAGGAGCGCAGCAGCAGCGGTTCGCGCGCGCGCGCGCCGAAGCGTAGCAAGGCGCTCGCCGTCGATCCCAACTCTACCGGCGCGTGGCTCTGCATGGCGACGATTCACGAATCGATGCGCATGCCGATCGACAGCGTCATCCACGCGTCGCAGAACGCCCTCAAAGGCGACTCGTGCAATGGGACGGCGTGGGAGAATATCGCGCGCGGCTATCAGCAGAAGGGCGATACCGCGAAGATGGTGGACGCGTTCATCTGCAGCTGTGCGGCGAGCCACACAACATCCCGAAGCGGCTCGGGATCTACGCAGATGCTGCGCCAGCAGAAGAACTTCGATCGTGCTGTTGAAGTGCTCGACGATGGGTTGCAGTACTCACCGAATGATCAGCAGATGCTGGACCTGAAGCTCACGATCTGCAACGAAGCCGGAAGTCCACGCCTGCTCGTCGTCCGTCTTCGTCCAAAAATTCAAGAGCGATACGGCGCTGCAGGCGGACACGACATTCCCAGGCCGGCGTTCGGCGCGGCCCAGCAGGCTTCGGATACCGCGGCGCTGCTCCTGTTCACCGGTGCCGCAGGTGCGTCATTACCCCAAAACGCGAGGCTTCAGCCAAGGCGCGGGCGGGCGCGTTCGAGCTGGCCGGCACTACCGACTCCGCGCTGGTCTACTATAAGAAGGCGCTCGCGATCGACGCGAACGATGTCTCCTCGAGCCTGCAGGATCGCCAAGATTTATCCGATCGGGCCGTCTACGATACGCTGGCGGCCGCAGGTTGCGCGAGGCGCGAAGGACACCGCGGGGGTGCGACGGATGCAGCAAGCTTCGCCACCCGCGTGGATTCTCGCGCGGCCCTACGCCGGCCCGGGCTGGCGCGCGCCCGATTCGACGCAGCGTCTGGCCGCGTCCGTGATCATGCTGACCGGCGGCTCCAAGCTCGCGCAGGCCCGGGCGTACCCCGGGGCGTATCCATGGCTCGACACGCTGCCTCACCGTTGTGGCGCCGCGGAACGCGTCCGACACGCTCGGGCCCAAGCAGCAGGTCCGTATCAGCGGCAGCTTCTGGTACGGACTTGTCGTCCGTGCTGGCGCTGAACGGACCGTATCAGGGTATGGCCAAGGAGAAGGACAAGCGGCTGCAATGCCAGAAGGCGCGGACGGTTTTCGAGCGACTCGACGCGCACGAAGTCGGCGCTGCAGCTCGGGTCCGCCAGGTCCATCCGCCCACGGCGGATCAGATGCTCGGCTTGCGTCCTCCAGTACGGAAAGTCGAAACGCAGTCGGTGCAGCGTGCGCTTCCAAAGTGCAGTCCGTCGCTGCTAACCGCCGTTGAATTGACCTGACCCCGGTCTATATTCCGGCGCTCCGTAAGGGCATGGCGCTGGGGGGCTGTAGCTCAGCTGGTTAGAGTGCCGGTCTGTCACACCGGAGGTCGCGGGTTCGAGCCCCGTCAGCCCCGCTCTTGGAATTCCTGATTCACGAACCCCCGCCCCTCGATGGCGGGGTTTTCTTTATTATGGAGCGTGCCCACGGCCGCTTCACGACCTGATTTCCTACCACATTCCGGTCCTCTCCGCGGCCGTGCGGGCCTGGGCCGACGGCGGCGCGCGCCGTCGACGCTACCCTCGGTGGCGGCGGCCATGCCGCGATTCTGCGGGGACTCGGGGCTCCGGGTCCTGGGGATCGATCGGGATCCCGACGCGCTCGCGGCCGCGCGGCGCAGGCTTGGCACCGAGGGCATCGGGTACCTCGAAGGGTCGCTTTGCTGCCCCGCCGCCCTTGCCGCCAGTTGCAGTCCTTCAACCCCGATCGCATCCTGCTGGACTCTCGGCGTGAGCTCGCGCATCAAATCCGATACGGCCGAACGAGGCTTCACGTTCCGTCCAGGCGCACCGCTCGATATGCGTATGCAGGCCTCGGGGCTCGGGTCTCGGGACAAGGGGATCGCCGCGCGGGACGTGCTGAACTCGTGGCCCGAAGAACGGTTGACGCAGGTCTTTTCCGACTACGGCGACGAGCGCGCGCGCGCGCGCCTCGCGCGTCAGGTGATCCGACCGCCGGCTGCGCGAGCCGCTTCTGTCATCAGCGATGATTTCGTGAACGCGATCGAGCGGTGCCGGGACCACGCTCGAGGCTCCCCGACTTTGCGCGGCTGTTTTTCGAGCGCTGCGCATCGCTGTCAACGACGAGTTCGCGTCGCTCGCGCGAGCGCTGCCGCGCCTGCGCGTGACGCGCTCGTGCCCGGGCGGTCAGTCTGGCGCGATCGCCTACCGACTCGGGCGAGACCGGATCGTGAAGCACGCGTTCCGCGAATGGGGCCGCGACTGCATGCTGCCCGCCGCGCCAGCCCGAGTGTGCACGTGCCGCGGCACACCCGCCTGGGGCGCGTGCTCACCAAAAGCCGGTGATACCGCGAGCCCCGCGAAATCGAGCGACAATCCGCGCGCCCGCGTTCAGCGCAATTCCGCGTCTTCGAGACCGCCCATTGCCGTTTAAGGGTCGGCATTGGATCGCATTCTGGCTCGTCGCGCTGCTCGCGGCGCTGTGGCTGGTGCATCGCGCGCCAGACGTCGCGCGCTCAACGCGGCGCGCGAGCTCGACGGATCTGCGCGAGGAGCGCGCACTCACTCCAGGAGCCGGCGCGCCGATCTGGGCGACGCGTGCGCGTCGGCACGCAGAGCCGCGTCCGTGCCTTCCCCAAAGCACGGAAACAGGGACTGCAGCCTTCCGCGCCGACACGGAGATCATTCTGATCCCGACCCCTTCAGACCTCGGCAACCTTCACCGACCGCAGGGACCGGTTCTGGTGGCGAAACCGCTCGTCCGGTTACGCGTGGTAGGAGATCGGGTCGGGCTCGGCGCTGCTCGCGCTCATCGTGCGGGCCGGGCAGGTGCAGCTGTTCGAGGGTCGCCGCTACGCGGCCAGCGGCGCAGAGCGCAGCGCACCGAAGCGCGTCGTGCTCGACGCGCGCCGCGGCACGCTGTTCGATCCGGCACGGGACACGCGATCGCGCTGACGCAGGAGACCTATCACGTCGGCATCGCGCCCAACGAGCTGCGCGATCCCGCGCGCGACGTGCCGCGATCGCCGCGCGCAGCTGCGTCTCGCCCGCGGCGACGTCGAGCGCGCCATGCAGCAGCCGCTACGCCTGGTTTGCCGGCCCGTTCACCGCGCTCGACGTGCAGCCGATTCGCGCGATGCGCGGCGTGCACCTCGAGCCCGTGCTGCGGCGCTTCTATCCGTCACCGCGAGTTCGCGCGCGCCGTGATCAGGGAGGGTGGGGGATGACGGTCGAGGATCCGGAGGCGGTGGCGGCGGGCTGGAGCGGCTGCTCGACAGCCTGCTCGCCGGGACGCCGGGCTGCCGCCGTCGTTCTGAAGGATCGCTCGAGGGCGCGAGTACGAGTCGCCGCGCGCGCGTCATCGCGGAGCCGGTCGCCGGCAACGACGTGGTGCTCACGCTCGACGCCGAGCTGCAGGAGATCGCGCAGCGGCGCGCTCGATGATGCGATCGACAACATGGAGGCGGACGGCGGCGACGTCGTGATGCTCGATCCCGCGCGCGGGCGAAGTTCTCGCGGTCGCGTCGCGCCGCGCGCGACGGCACGCATGCGGCCCAGCGCCTTTACCGAGACGTTCGAGCCGGGATCGCTGGCCAAGATTTTCGCCGCCGCGGCGCTCATCACGCTACGACCGCGTGCGGCCCGGCGAGCGCGTGTCGGGCGAGGGGGCCGCTACCGCCTGCCGGATCCGCGTCGTCACCGACGAGCATCCGCTGCCCTCGCTCACGCTCGCCGACGCGATTCGCGTGTCGAGCAACATCGCGCTCGTGAAATTCGCCGCGCGGCTCGCGCCCGGACGAGCAGTACGGCATGCTGCGCGCGTTCGGATTCGGCGCGCCGACCGGCGTCGAATTTCCCGCCGGAGTCGCCTGGGACGGCTGCGGCCGCCGCGCGAGTGGTCGCGTCCCAGCTCGCGCCAGCCTCGCGATCGGATACGAGCTGGCGGTCACGCCGATGCAGCTGGCCGCGGCGTACGGGCGCCATCGCGAACGACGGCGTGCTGCTGCAGCCGACGCTGATCCGCGAGTGCGCGTCGCCGAACGGCGCGGTGCGCTACCGGCATCGCGCGCGAACCGGTGCGCCGCGTCGTGACGCCGGAGGTCGCCGCCAAGTTGCGCGACCTGCTGCGCGGCGTCGTCGAGGCGGGCGGAACCGGCGAGCGGGCGCGCGCTCGCCAATTTCCAGCTCGCTGCCAAGACCGGCACCGCGCGCCGCGTCGTGGCGAGGCCGGTACGCCGCCGGCCAGTACACGGCGTCGTTCGCCGCGCTGTTTCCCGCCGACGACCCGCAGCTCGTCGTCGTGATGAAGATCGACAATCCGCAAAAAGGCAGCTATTTCGCCGCGCAGACCGCGGCGCCCGTCACGCGCTCGATGCTCGAGCAGGCGCTCGCCGCGCGCACCGTGGCGCTCGATCGCGCGCGGCTCGCGAACGTGCGCCTGACCGCCGATCGCGCGCGGACCGCGCCGCTCGAGGAACCGGACGGCGTGGTGCCGTACGTCGTGTCGTGGCCGGCTACGTCGCCGATACCGCCGCTGGCGCACGCCGGATCGCGTCGATTCCCAGCGTCACGGCAAGCGCCGCTGCGGATGGCGCCCGCACGCTGCACCGGCGCGGGTTCCAGGTCGTCATCAAAGGCTGGGGCGTCGGTGCACCACACGTGGCCGGCACGCCGGGGAGCGATGCGCACCGCGGGCGCGACCGTGACGATGTTCGCCAGAGCCGCCGTCACATCGAGCGATGAGCCGCGTCGCTTCAGGAAGTGGTCGACGCGCTGCGCGCGCGCGCCGGCCGTCCTGGTCGAGGCGCCGAAGGCGGCGCGCCGCTGCCGCCGATCACCGGGCTTACGGCAGATGCCGCGGCGGCTCGAGCGCGGCATGCTGTTCTGCGCCGTGCGCGGCGCCGTGCACGGACGGGACACCGGTTCGTCGCGGATGCCGCGGCGCGGGGCGCCGCGGCCGCGCTCGTCGAGTCACGACCAGCCGGTCGCTACTTCCGCAGGTCGTGGTGCGCAACGGCCGGCGCGCCGCCGCGGTCGGCGGCCGAAACGTGGTATCGGCGGCCGGCGGCGCGCCTGCAGATGATCGGCGTCACCGGAACCGAACGGCAAGACGCACATCCGTCATCCTCACGCGCCACGTCCTGAGCGCGCTCTGGCCCATGGGGGCGATCGGCACGCTGGGTTGCATCGATCCCGCGGGAGCAGCCGGTCGAGAGCGAGGCCGGCAACCTGACGACGCCCGGGCCCGATCGATCTTCAGGCGACGCTCGCCGCGCTGGTGGAACGCGGAGCCGCGCGGCGTCGCGATGGAGGTCTCGTCCCACAGTCTCGATCAGGGCCGCGTCGACGGCCTGCGTGTTTCGCGCGGCCATCTTCACGAATCTGACGCGCGACCATCTCGACTACCACGAGAACGTTCGACGCGTATTTCGCCGCCAAAGCCAAGCTCGCGCGGCTATCTCGCCGACGCCGGCGGCTTGCGGTCATCAATGCGGACGATGCGGCGTGGGCCCGGCTGCCGCGGACACCGCGCCGCATCACGTTCTCGGGCGACTCGGAACAGGCGGCGTGACGTCGGATCGCGCGTGACGTGCGCGTCGATGCGCGCGGTGCGCGCTTCACGCTTGGTGACGCCGGAGGGCAGCCATATCCGGTGCGCGCTGCCGCTGCTCGGCCGGTTCAACGTCGCCAACGCGCTCGGCGTCGCCGCGTGCGCCGTCGGGCTCGAGCGTGCCGTCGCGCGACCGTGGCCGAGCGCCTGTCCACCGCGCCGCAGGTGCCAGGCCGGATGGAGCGCATTGCCGTCGATCCGTGCGTGGTGTTGCGCGACTACGCGCACACGCCCGACGCACTGAGCGCGCGCTCGAGAACGGTCCGCGAGCGTGACAGCCGGCGGCGGGCGCGTCATCGTCGTGTTCGGCGCGGGCGGCGATCGCGATCGCGGCAAGCGCGCGCCGATGGGGGAGATCGCGGTGCGGCTCGCCGACATCGCCATCGCGACATCGGACAATCCGCGCACCGAGGATCCGGAGCGGATTCTCGATGACGTCGAAGCCGGCATGAGTCGGCAAGCCGCACTACCGGATCACCGATCGCCGCGCGGCGATCGCGCAGGCGCCTCGAGATGGCGCGCGGCAGGCGACACGATCCGTGCTCGCCGGGAAGGGCCACGAGACCTATCAGGTCGTCGGGACGACCAAGCAGCCATTCGACGAGCGCGAAGTGGTGCGCGCACTGGGAGCGAACTGATGGCGGGCTCGGGGCTCAGGACTCGGGACTGGGCGGTCATGGACGAGCGACGAGGTTGCTGCGGCGCTCGAGCGTTCCCGCGCCCACGAAGCTCACGTTCAAAGCCGATCTCACCGATACCCGACACCCCGAAGCCGAGTACGCCTGTTTGTCGCCTTCAAGGGCGAGAACTTCGACGCGCACAACTTTCTCTGAACAGGCCAAGGAGCCGGGGGCGACCGCCGCCGTCGTACGACGCGGGACCCCGCCGGTGGAGGGCCTGCCCTTCTTCGAAGTGGACGACACGCTCGATGCGCTGGGTTGCTGGCCCGGCGCGCGCCGGCGGATGCTGCCCGAGGGCACGCCGGTCGTCGCCATCACCGGATCGAGCGGCAAGACGAGCACCAAGGAGATGATTCGGGCGGCGCTCGAGCGCCCGCTACCGCGTCCACGCGACGATCCAAGAACCTCAACAATCGGATCGGCGTGCCGCTCACGATTCTGAGCGCCCCGGACGACACGGAGGCGCTGGTCGTCGAGGCCGGTGCGAGCGTTCCGGGAGAAATCGCGCAGCTTGCGCGACATCATCGAGCCCACGATCGCCGTGATCACCAACATCGGGCTACGCGCACGTCGAGGGCTTCGGCTCCGCTGGAGGGCGTGATGGCCGAGAAGCTGTCGCTGCTCGATCGCGCGCCGGTCGCGATCATTGGCTCGGGCCCAGACGCGATGTGGCCCGAGGCCCGCCGCCGCACGCAGGTGATCCCGGCGGCGCTCGCCGGGCAAGAGCAGCGACGACGCGCTGCTCGATCGCTACCTCGACCGCGACTGGGCATCCCACGGCTGACAGCTCGATTCCGGGCGAGAAGATCACGCTGCCGGCGCTCGGGCATTCATCAGCTCGAGAACGCCCAGCATCGCGCTGGCGGTGGCGCAGCGGGCCGGGGTCGATCACGACGCCGCGGTCGCGCGCGCTCGCGGCGACTGCAGCTGCCGGAGGGGCGCGGGTGACGTGCGGCGAAATCGGCAGCATGGTGGTGATCGACGACACCTACAACGCCAATCCCGCGTCGCATGCGCCGGGCGGTGCAGACGGCCGACTGGCTGGCGCGCCGGCAGCGGCGCCCTGGTGGTGGTGGTGGGCACGATGTTGGAGTTAGGGACCGGAAAGTGCAAGATTGCACGCCGAAGCGGCGCGCGAGATCGCCCGGCCGCAAACCGGCGCTAGTGGCCGCCGTGGGCGCGTTCGTCCGCGCGTTCGAGCCGTTGCGCGAAGCGCTCGGCGGCCGACTGATCACCGCGGCCGATGCCGACGCGCTCGGTCCGAAGCTGACGTCGGCGCTGCGCGGCAACGAGCTCGTGCTGCTGAAGGCATCGCGGGGAGTCGCGCTTGGAACGGTGCTACCTTAACTGACCTGACCTAGAGTGCTCTATCATCTGCTCGCGCCGCTCGCTCGCCAGCACATCATTTTCAATCTCTTCAACTACATCACGTTCCGCGCAGCCGGTGCGACCGTGACGGCGCTGCTGCTGCTCGCGTTCGTCGTGGGTCCCTGGATCATTCGCGAAGCTGCGCGAGCATCGCATCGGACAGATCGTGCGCGCCGAGGGCCCGACGAGTCATCACGGCAAGCGCGGCACGCCCACGATGGGCGGGCTCATCATCCTGCTCGCCACCGTCGTGCCGACGCTCCTGTGGGCGCGGCTCGACAGCCGGTATGTGATCGTCGCGGTGGTCGCGATGCTCGTGGATGGGGCTGATCGGATTCCTCGACGACTACCTGAAGATCGTGCGCGGCCAATCGCAGGGACTCGTCGCGCGCTGGAAGCTCGTCGGGCCAGGTCTCGTTCGGCCTGGGGCTGGGCGCCTACCTGCTGCTGGTTCCCGCTCACGAACGAGCGCCGCGCCCTCGGCGACGCAGCTGCCGTTCTTCAAGTACATCGTGCTGGTTCTGCCATGGCCGATGTATCTCGCCGTTCGTCACGTTCGTGACGACGGCGAGCTCGAACGCCGTGAACCTGACCGACGGGCTCGATGGGCTTGCCGCCGGGCTGACCGTCATCGCCGCCGGCGCGTTCGCCATCTTCTGCTATCTCTTTGGCCGCGTGGACGCCGCGCCGCTATCTCGGTGTGCTCCATCTCCCCGGCGCCGGTGAGCTGACGATTTTCTGCGGCGCCCTGATGGGCGCGTCGCTCGGATTTCTCTGGTTCAACGCGCTATCCTGCGCAGGTGTTCATGGGCGATACCGGCGCGCTCGCGATCGGGGGCGCGCTGGGCACCGTGGCGATTCTGCTCAAGACCGAGTTCCTGCTGCTCATCGCCGGCGCGGTGTTCGCGGCCGAGACGGTGTCGGTTCTGATCCAGACGACAACCGTACAAGTACCGCAAGCAAAAGCTACGGGAAGGAGTACGCGGACGCGCACAAGGTGTTCCGCATGGCGCCGCTGCATCACCATTTCGAGAAACTGGGCTGGGCCGAGCCGCAGGTGGTCATGCGGTTCTACATCCTGGGCGTCATGTGCGCGATGATCGCGCTGGCCACGCTCAAGGTGCGATGATCGACCAGGCGCGTCTCGTGCCGAATGCGTGGCGGCGGCCCGGCAGCGTCGTCGCGATCATCGGACTCGGAAAGAGCGGCGTCGCGGCCGCGCGCTTGCTCGCGCGCGAGGGCGTGCGCGTGTACGCGAGCGACGCCTCCGATCATCCGTACGCCGGCGCCGCGGCCGACGCCCTGAAGAGCATTCCCGAGGTGGATGTCGAGATCGGGACGCCACGATCTGAACAAGATTCGCCAGGCCGCCGGCGTGGTGGTGTCGCCCGGCGTGCCGCCGGACGCGCCCGTCCTCACCGCGGCGCGGCACGCGGGCGTGGAGATCGTCTCGGAGCTCGATCTCGGACTTCGAGCCTGGCAGCGCTGCAGCCCGGCACGCGCAGCATCGCGATCACCGGGACGAACGGCAAGACGACGACCACGGCGCTGGTGGCCCATCTGCTGAGCGCGGCCGGACTGCGCGCGACGCACCGCGGGCAACATCGGACGTCCGGTGACCGACCTCGTGCTGGCCGGCGAGAGCTACCAGTGGCTGAGCCTGGAGGTCTCGTCCTTTCAGCTGCACGACAGCCCGAACTTCGCGCCCGACATCGGCATCCTGACGAACCTGGCTCCCGATCATCTCGACCGGTATCCGTCGGCGGAAGCGTACTACGCGGACAAGCGGCTGCTCTTCCGCAACGCGAGCGACGAGGACGTCTGGGTGCTCAACGGCGATGATCCGCTCGGTGCTGAAGCTGGCGACGCGGGCGCGCCGGCCGGCGCGGTGCTGTTCTCGCTTACGCGAGCCTGCCGGACGCGTGGTATGACCGCGCGGCGCAGACGCTGCGCCTGGGCGCGGACGCGCTGTCAGCGCGCGACGAGCTGCAGCTGCTGGGTGACCACAACGTCGCGAATGCGCTGGCGAGCGCGCTCGCGCGTGCATCGAAGCAGGCGTCCCGGTCAGCGCGCATCGGCGAAGGGCTGCGGCTCGTTCCGTCCGCTGCCAGCATCGGCTGGAACCGGTCCGGGAGGTCGATGGGGTCCTGTGGATCAACGACTCCAAAGCGACCAACATCGCCGCCACGACCGTGGCCGTGATCGCGATGGAACGCCCGTACGTGCTGCTGCTCGGGCGGCCGTCACAAAGGGCGAGCCGTACACGAGCCTCGCTCCGCTGCCTCGCCGAGCGCTGTCGCCTGGTGATCGCGTACGGTGAGGCGGGGCCGCTCGGTCGAGCAGGATCCTCACCGGCAAGGTGCCGCTCGAGCGCGGCACCACGTTCGAGGACGTCGTGGCGCGCGCGCGCCGCGCGCGCGCAGCCGGGCGACGCCGTGCTGCTGTCTCCGGCGTGCTCGAGCTACGACATGTTCAAGAACTACGAAGAGCGGGGGCCACATTCCGGCGACTCGTCGCGTCGAAGCGCTGTACCGCCATCGTGGGAAGGGCGGCTGCTCGCCGTCGTCACCGCCGTGCTCGTCGTCGTTCGGGCTCGCCGCGGTGTACGGCGCGTCGAGTCTCGTCAACCACCGCCGGCGGGCAGGTGGGCGCGCGGCTTCGCGCTGCGCCAGGCCGTCGGCGCGGCGGTCGGCGGGCTGCTCGCCGTCATCTTCGCGCGCACTGGACTACCACCAGCTGGCGCGACTGGGCGTGGCCGCTGCTCGGGCGTCACCGTGTTCCTGCTGCTGATTCCGCTGCTGCCGTTCACGCACGCCATCACGCCGACGATCAACGGCGCGCGCCGCTGGGTGAACCTCGGCGTGCTCACGCTGCAGCCGTCCGAGCTGGCAAAGCTGCGCCGTCGTGGTCTGGTGCGCGATGCTCGCCGCGAAAAAGGCAGAGCAGGTCCGGCGATTTCAAACGCGGCGCTGCTGCCGTTCGTCGTGATTCTCGTGCCGGTCACCGGCCTGATCTTCCTCGAGCCGCATCTGTCGATGGCGCTGCTCGTCGCGCTCTCGGCCGGCAGTGTGCTGTTCACCGGCGAGGGCGCGCATCGGGCATTTCCTCGCGCTCGGCGTTGTCGGCGGGCCCGCTGCTGCTTCGGCGCCGTGGCCACGGCGCAGTACCGTCTGGCGCGCGTGCTGACGTTCCTGAATCCCGGCGCGGCGCCGACGGAAGCGCATCTGGCAGGTCCAGCAGTCGCTCCACCGGCATCGGGGCGGAGGACAGCTGCTCGGCGTCGGATTCGGCGCAGGGCCAACAGAAGCTCGGCGTATCTGCCCGTACGCGTATTCCGATTTCATTTTCTCGCACGATCGGCGAAGAGTGGGGCTTCCTCGGCGTGCTCGCGATCGCGCTGCTGTTCGGCACGTTCTGTCTGGCTCGGCTTCCGGATCGCGCGCCATGCGCCCGGACCCGTTCGGACCAGCTGCTCGGCGACGGGCATCACGGTGATGATCGGTCTCACAGTCGTGCTGCACATCGGCGGTAAGTCTCGCGGTACATTCCGGCAACCGGCGTGACGCTGCCGTTCATGTCGTATGGGCGATCGTCACTGATCGTTGCGCTCGCTGCTACCGGTGTACTGGCGAGTGTCGGCAGGCTGGCTCAGACGCGACATCGCGATTGCGTGATTGTGGATTTCGGATTGCGGATTCGCCACTCTTCACGTTTCAATCCGCAATCCACACATCCGCAATCCGCAACTGTTACGAAGATTCTGATCGCAGGCGGCGGCACCGGCGGCCACCTCATGCCTCGCGCTCGCGCTAGCCCGGGTGGCCGCCGATCTTGGCCATGACGTGGTACTCGCCGGCGCGCAACGCGGCATCGAAGCGCGCATCCTCCCACACCATCCATTTCGGTTCCATTCTGCTGCCGATCGAGCCGATCTATCGCCAACAGTGGTGGCGCACTTTTCGTTGCCGCTCGTGTGGTGGCGCGCGACCCGTGGGACGATCGCGTGCTGCGCGACGAGCAGCCGAGCATCGTCATCGGCACCGGCGGGTATGCGGCGGGACCGGTCGTGCTGCGCGCAGCACGCGCGGGATCCTGACCGTGCTGCAGGAGCAGAATGCACTTCCGGGCTCACCACGCGCATGGCTCGCCCGCCGCGCGGCGGGCGCAACTCGGAGTTCCGGAAGCGCGCGCGACTCACGCCTGGCTCCGCTGACAGGAGAGTTTTTGTGTTCGGCAATCCGATCACACCACCGCCCGCGCTGCATGTCGACGCGCGGCCGCGCGCCGAGTTCGGGCTGACGGCGAGAGGCGCACGGTGTCTCGTGTTCAGGCGGAGGCCAGGGGCGCGCGCGCGATGAACGAGGCCGTCGCGCGGTGCGATCCAGCGACGGATCGCTCGGACGACGTCAGCCTGGCTGTGGGGAACAGGCACGACGCACGAGCTCGCTATGCGTCGCTCGCGGTCCCGGGACGCATCGTGATCCGCGGATTCTTCAGACCCGATCAGGCAACCCGCGTACGCCGCGGCCGACGTCGTCGTCGCGCGCGCGGGCGCGATGACGATCTCGCGAAGCCTGTGCGTGGGGCACGCCGAAGCGGTGCTCGTGCCGCTGCCGAGCGCGGCCGCCGATCCTCGACGCGATCCAACGCGGCAGCGCCTCGTCGGACGCCGTGGTGGCGATGGTCTGCTGGCGGAGCCAGCCTCCTAACGCCAGATCGCTTGTTGAAGGCGTCCTCACGAGCATGCTGATCAACAAATAGAACTGGCTTAGAGAGCTGGAGGAAAACAGAAACGGGCACCCTGAATGCCAGCTTGAATCACCAACCTTGAGATCCTAGAGCTTCAAAGCAGAACAAATTCTATACAACTAGCCAGCCCAACAAAGAGCTTGAACCCTGTTGAACCAGATCTCCTAACCTGATCCCACTGAAGTGGGGCATAGTCGCTGGGATGGAGTGCCTGGGGCTGACTGGTTGGGGCACTGGGAGTCTCCATGAACACAGTGTGGATTCCTGATACTCCTGTAAATGAAGAGTGATGCAGACCCGACTGTGCTTCAGAGTCATGTGGAAAAACATGACCTGAAAATATCCTGATGGTACTGTGCATGTGGGTTCACGCAGTGGTGTCTGGATCCATCCTGAATTTCAGGAGACTCTGGCCCGGGCGTGCTGAACCTGCTGATCGCGTCCGCCGTCGTTTCGACGCGGGTGAGCTCGTATGAGGGAGCCTGGTGGGCGGCCGCAGGCACGCACGGCAAGACATCTCACCACGGTCATGCTGACGGAGCACTCACGGCCGCCGGGCGAAACCCAACGGACTCGCCGCGGCAGCTGCGGCTGCGCTACGGGGCGGTAACGCGCGCCCGGGGCGAGATCTGTTCGTCGTCGAGGCCGACGAGTACGACAAGTGTTTTCTGTCGCTGCACCCGACGGTTGCAGGGTGAAGTACCGTCAGAGGTACCGATTTGAACTTCGATGCGTTGGCGCAGCGTCGATTGCGCCTTTGCGTGACGCCTTCGCCGAGTTCTTGCGGACGAGTGAGGAAGATCGTCAGGTGCGGACGACGCGGGGTGGATCGTGTGGCGCTGAAAGGCGCAGAGTGCGCCGGTTTGGCGTGGGAATCGGGTCGACCGCGGACGCGTGCGGATTCGGGCCGTCTGGCTCGAGCCTGGTGGCTCGCGGCGCGTGGATAGCGGCTGGCGTGGACCAGCGTGGAGTTGCAGCTCGCGGTGCCCGGCATGCAATAACTGGTGGAACGCAGCAGGCGGCGCTGGCTGCCCACGCGCGCTCGCTTGATGTGGTGCGCTGGTGCCGCCGCGCTGGTGGAGTTTCATGGAGGACGGCGCTTCGAGCGGTTGGGAGAAGCGGCTGGGGTCACGGTGGCTGAGGATGACTGCGCATCACCCGGATGGTGATGGCCACGTTGTCAGCTGCGCGACAGGCGTTTCCTGGACGGCAGCTGTGGCGTATTTACGACTTCACAGGACTGCGCTGCACGGTGACGCGCTGGGGAGAGCACTCCCGCGGCTGCCGACGTCGTTCGTCGTGGCGCCGATCTACGGCGCGCGAGTATCAGGCGGCGGCGCCAGCATCACCCGTGGTGCGCGGCGACGCGGGCCGGTGCGGCGACCGTTGCCGTTCGCGATCGGGCGGGACTGACGACGACGTCGCGCGCGCGGTGCGCGAAGGCGACGTCGTGGTTCACGCCGCGTGACGTGACCAAAGTGGGACCTGAGCTGCTGAGCATTTTGCGATCAAGCAGAGCAGGAGCAGTCGCGTGAAGTGGCGGTTTCATGTGCGCGTCCAGGCGAGTCTTAGCGTGGGCGGGCGCGGTGAGGCGTTATGATCTTGCTCTGACGGCGGCGTTGCTCGCGCTGCGTCGCGGCTGCGTCTTTTCCGCGTGCGCCGTAGCCAGAGCTGGTCGGCATTCGGTATCTCGACGCTGATCGCGGTGCTGCGGCTCCTGCAGGCGTCACCGCGGGCGAGCGTTCGACGACAGGAGGTGCCCGCCGAGCGCTTGCGCGTGTTGGCGGGAGTTGCCGATGTTGCGATCCGGCGCTTCCGCCGGCTTTGCTGAAGGTGATCGTACGCGAGGTCGAGCCGGTCGCGCTGGTCGCGAATCAGCGTGGCACGCTCGGCGCCGTGGATGCCGATGGGCAGTCGCTGCCGTATGAGCCGGGCACGCCTGATCTGCTGGTGGTGCCGGCGCTGGACGGCGGCGTCGTTGTGCTGGCGCGCGTGCAGGTGCAGTCGATCCGTCCTTGTACCAGGGCGGATCGACGCGGCGCGGCCCGCTGACGCCCAGCGGGGGCGGGGATGCAGCTGGAGCTGGGAAGGCATCGTGTATTGCTGGGCCCGAATGCCGGGCCGAGGATCAACGTAGGCGGTGATGTTGGTGGCAGAGATCTACGCGAAGTGCCCTATACCGAGCTGGACGGCCGCTACGCCGGATGTTATCGGTCCCGCCGCTGTCCCTGGAATGGGAGCGCGGTGATGCCGGGAGCGCCGCAGCAATACGCAACTGGAACGAAGCAATACCGC
>ERZ1370068.11091-contig-9736_pt1 | contig 25147 bp, 30 predicted proteins | sample MGYA00561227_ERZ1370068 | MGnify/ENA primary metagenome ERZ1370068 (study PRJEB38410, sample SAMEA6850437) | metagenome | study: Metagenomic assessment of the ecological functions of the soil: analysis of the soil microbiota associated with the...
GTTGGCTACTTCGTTCCGGTTACGTATTTGCTAAACCGGCGAACACGATGACCTGCGCTACACCGCGACTTTCAGTCTACCCGCCTTGAAAGATCGTTAGAAGGAAGGACGCATCCGGCGGAATCGCTCATACGCCCGACTGCCGCCGGCCGGATGCGGACGTTGACACGATGATCGAGCCTGCGCCAGCGGCAAATCTGGAATGAGGTTGCGCGCGCCTGCAAGGGCGGCGACCGCATCACGATCGATTTCGAGGAGCACGATCGACGGCGATCGGGCTTCGACGGCGGCAACCGCAGCGAGAACCTCGTCAGATCGTGCTCGGCGCGGGACGCCTGCTGCCGGACTGCGAGAGCGGGCGTGCGGCGCGACCGGCCGGCGGAGGCGCGTGATTTCGACCTGCGGTTCCCGCGACGAGTACCCGGCAAACGCCGCGCGGCCGGGCGCACCGCGCAGTTCCATGCGACCGTGCTCAAGGTCGGAGGAGAGCAGCCCGCCCGAGGTGGATGCGGCCAGTTCTTAGCGAGGCTCTTCGGCGTGACGGATGTGGCGGCATCGAGGCGCTGCGCGCCGAGGTGCGCGAGAACATGCGGCGTGAGCCTGGCCGCAGGACGATCGCAGGCGCGGGTCAAGTCGCAGGTGATGGACCAGGCCTGATCGCCGCGAATCCGGATCCTGCGCCAGTTGCCGCGAGGCGCTCGTCCTGAGGCGGAGATCCGCGACATGCAGATGGAGCGCAACTGCGCCGGAGCGGCAATGCGCGATTCGCGCGCGCCTGCCACCGACGCGGGAATTCCTCGACCAGCGCCGGGCGCGGCGGCGCGCGGCGCTCGGCACTGATCCTGAACGAAGTGATCCGCAAGGCCGGCATCAGGCCGGATGCAGCGCAGGTCCAGCGCCGGCTCGATGAGCTTGTTTCGACTTATTCGATCCGGACAGAGGCGCGCCGGCAGTATTTGCAGAACGATGCAGCGACACGGCAACTGCAGATGTCCGGTGCTCGAGGACCGAAGGCGGTCGACTGGGTCGTAAATGCGGCACGGGTCACGGACCAGCCGGGCACGTTCAAGGACATCATGAACTTCGGGGCGCGAGGCGGCGTCCGAAGGAGTGGGGTGACTACGTGGGCGGTCGAATCGAAACGGCAAGGCATTGAATCTGGTCCCGATGGTCGTCGAACGGGACGGCGCGGGGCGAACGCGCTTACGACATCTATTCGCGCCTGCTCGAAGGAGCGCGTCGATCCATCGTCGGTGAGGTCGAGGACCAGATGGCAAACCTGGTCGTCGCGCAGCTGCTGTTCCTCGAGTCCGAGAATCCGGACAAGGACGTCCACCTGTACGTCAACTCGCCGGGCGGCGCCGTGACGGCGGGCTTGCGATCTACGACACGATGCAGTTCATCAAGCCTGACATCAGCACGATCTGCGTGGGGCAGGCGCCGCCTCGATGGGCGCGGTGGCTCGCTGGCCGCGGGCGCGCAAGGCGCAAGGTCGCGCTGCCGCATTCGCGGATCATGGTTCACCAGCCGCTCGGCGGCTTCCACGGCCAGGCGACCGACGTCGAGATCCACGCGCGCCGAGATCCTCGACGCGAAGAGCCGCGCTGAACAAGATCCTTGCTGCACCACACCGGCCAGCTGCTCGAAAGATCAGCAGAGACCTCGACCGCGACAATTTCATGAGCGAGGAGCAGGCGCGGACTACGGGATTGTGGACGGAGTTCGAAAGCGCGGCCAAGCTGCCGCAGCTGCGGCGAAGATTGAGCGAGACTTGACGGGAGCTAGCAGGAGGCAACTGGTTGAGCTAAAAGGATTTTACCGGCCGAAACCGGCGTGCTATATAGGATGGCAGCCGGCCTCCCGGCCAACGAGGGCGCGACGCATGGTTGATGACACGCGGGGCAAGCACGACGACGGCAAGCTGCTTGTACTGCTCCTTCTGCGGCAAGAGCCAGCATGAGGTGCGCAAGCTGATCGCCGGCCCGTCGCGTGTTCGTCTGCGACGAGTGCGTCGAACTCTGCAACGACATCATCCGCGAGGAACTCGAGGAAAGCAGGAGCGCGTCGCGCGAGCCGCCTGCCGAAGCCGCACGAGATCCGGACAGTCCTCGACGAGTACGTGATCGGCCAGCCGCGCGCCAAGAAGATCGCTCGTCGGTCGCGGTCTACAACCACTACAAGCGCCTGCAGGCCGTCCCGGCGACAAGCGGCATCGCACGACAAGGACGACGTCGAGCTCGTCCAAGAGCAACATCCTGCTGATCGGCCCGACCGGCTCGCGGCAAGACCCTGCTGGCCGAGACGCTGGCGCGCCTGCTCAACGTGCCGTTCACGATCGCCGACGCGACCACGCTGACCGAGGCCGGCTACGTCGGCGAGGACGTCGAGAACATCATCCAGAAGCTGCTGCAGAGTGCGACTACGACGTCGAGAAGGCGCAGACCGGCATCGTCTACATCGACGAGATCGACAAGATCTCGCGCAAGATCCGACAACCCGTCGATCACCCGCGACGTGTCCGGCGAGGGCGTGCAGCAGGCGCTGCTGAAGCTGATCGAAGGCACCGATCGCCTCGCGTGCCGCCGCAGGGCGGCCGCAAGCACCCGCAGCAGGAGTTCCTGCAGGTGGACACCGCGCAACATCCTGTTCATCTGCGGCGGCGCTTTCGCGGGCCTCGACAAGATCATCGCAGCAGCGCAGCTCCGGAACGGCGGCATCGGCTTCGGCGGCCGAAGTGCAGCGTCTCCGAGCAGGCCGCACGGCGCCGAACCTGTTCACGACGTCGAGCCGGAAGACCTGATCAAGTTCGGCCTGATCCCGGAGTTCGTCGGCCGCCTGCCGGTGGTCGCGACCCTCGAAGAGCTCGACGAGCAGGCGCTGGTCACGATCCTCACCGAGCCGCAAGAACGCGCTGTCCAAGCAGTATCGCGCGCCTGTTCGAGATGGAGAGCGTCGGACCTCGAGCTTCGCGAGGACGGCCTGCTGGCGATCGCGCGCAAGGCGCATGGAGCGCAAGACCGGCGCCCGCGGCCTGCGGACGATCCTCGAGAACGTCCTGCTCGACATCATGTACGAACTGCCGTCGCTCGAGAACGTCGGCCAAGGTCGTCGTGGACGAGACAGCGATCATCCTGGGCGACAGCGAGCCCTACCTCGTCTACCGCAGCGACGATCCGCAGTCGCGCGCCGAGATCCGGCGCGCCGCGGCGTCCGACGGACTCGCGAACGACTCGGTCAGCACCGGGCTTGTCCACTGGAGGACGCACCACGCTTCGAGTTTTCCGCGGCTATCTCATGGGTTGATGCCTTTTCGAGTGCCGTCCGTCGGATTGCGACTTGTAGCCGCGGCATCGCCCACAACATGACGTACCCTTCATGACGTCCAGGAGGCGGCGTCCCGCCGAGCTGATACCCAGTGCCCGACGAGAAACGCAAGACCCCGAGTGCCTCCGCGCCGACCCGTGCCGGTGCTCGCTGCGCGACGTCGTGGTCTATCCGCACATGGTGATTCCGCTGTTCGTCGGCCGCGACAAGTCGATCCTGGCGCTCGACCAGGCCATGGCGCCGCGACAAGCGAGATCCTGCTGGTCGCGCAGAAGGCAGCCGGACGTCGACGACCCGAGCGCCGCAGGACCTGTACACGGTCGGCACGGTCGCGACCATCCTGCAGCTGCTGAAGCTGCCCGACGGCACGGTCGAAGGTGCTGGTCGAAGGCGTCGAGCGCGCGCGCATGGTCGAGAACCTGGACGCCGACGACCTATTTCATGGCCGACATGACGCCGCTGCCGGACATCGAGCGTGTACGACGAGCGCGAGATCGGACGTCGCTGACGCGCTCGGTCGATCTCGCAGTTCGAGCAGTACGTGAAGCTCAACAAGAAGGTGCCGCCCGAGATCCTGACCGTCGCTCGCCGGCATCGAGCAGCCGGGCCGCTCGCCGACACGGTCGCCGCCCACATGGCGCTCAAGCTCGCCGAGAAGCAGAAGGTGCTGGAGATCCCAGGACGTCGCGCGCGCCTCGAGCAGCGTCATCGTCGCTGATCGAGGGCGAGATGGACGTGCTGCAGATCGAGAAGCGCATCCGCGGCCGCGTCAAGTCGCAGATGGAGAAGAGCCAGCGCGAGTACTACCTGAACGAGCAGATGAAGGCCATCCAGAAGGAACTCGGCGACATCGAGGACGCGCCGAACGAGACTCGGCGAGCTCGAGCAAGAAGATCGCCAAGGCCGGCATGCCGAAGGAGGCCGCGAGCAAGGCGACCGCGCGAGCTCAACAAGCTCAAGCTCGATGTCGCCGATGTCCGGCCGAGGCGACCGTGTCGTGCGCAACTACGTCGACTGGCTGGTCGAGCGTGCCGTGGAAGAAGCGCACCAAGGTGCACCAGGACATCAGCCGCGCCGAGAAGGTGCTGGACGAGGACCACTACGGCCTCGAGAAGGTCAAGGAGCGCATCGTCGAGTACCTGGCCGTGCAGCAGCGCGTGAAGACAGCTCAAGGGCCCGATCCTGTGCCTGGTCGGCCCGCCGGGCGTCGGCAAGACCTCGCTCGGCCAGTCGATCGCGCGCGCGACCAACCGCAAGTTCGTGCGCATGTCGCTCGGCGGCGTGCGCGACGAGGCCGAGATCCGCGGCCACCGCCGCACCTACATCGGCTCGATGCCGGGCAAGATCGTCCAGAACATGGCGCAAGACCGGCGTGCGCAATCCGCTGTTCCTGCTCGACGAGAGTCGACAAGATGTCGCATGGATTTCCGCGGCGATCCGTCCTCGGCGCTGCTCGAAGTGCTCGATCCGGAGCAGAACACGACGTTCACCGACCACTACCTCGAGGTCGACTTCGACCTGTCCGAAGTGATGTTCGTCTGCACCGCGAACAGCGCTGAACATTCCGGCGCCGCTGCTCGACCGCATGGAAGTCATCCGGCTGCCCGGCTACACCGAGGACGAGAAGCAGCAACATCGGCGCGCCGCTATCTGCTGCCGAAGCAGATCAAGGCAGAACGGCCTGAAGGACGGCGAAGCTCACGGTCGACGATCCGCGATCCTCGACATCATCCGTCACTACACGCGCGAATCCGGCGTGCGCAACCTCGAGCGCGAGACCGCGAAGATCTGCCGCAAGGCGGTCAAGCAGCTGCTGCTCGAGCCGGAGACGGAAAGCATCGTGGACGTGACGGCCGCGAACCTCGACAAGTTCCTCGGCGTGCGCCGCTTCCGCTTCGGCCGCGCCGAGGAAGCCGAATCGCGTCGGGCACGTCACCGGCCTCGCCTGGACCGAGGTCGGCGGCGAGTTGCTGACGATCGAATCGGCGGTGGTGCCCGGCAAGGGCAAGCTGCTCTCACCGGCCAGCTCGGCGAGGTGATGCAGGAATCGATCCAGGCCGCGATGACGGTGGTGCGCAGCCGCGCCGACCTTCTCGGCCTCGAGAACCGACTACCACCAGAAGATCGACATTCACGTTCATCGTGCCCGAGGGCGCGACGCCGAAGGACGGCCTGAGCGCGGGCGTCGGAATGTGCACGGCGCTCGGTCTCGGCGCTGACCAAGATTCCGGTGCAGGCAAATGTCGCCATGACCGGCGGATCACGCTGCGCGGCGAGGTGCTTCCGATCGGCGGGCTCAAGGAAAACTGCTCGCGGCTCAGCGCGGCGGCATCGAAACCGTCCTGATCCCGAGCGAGAACGAGAAGGACCTTGTCGAGATTCCCGACAACATCAAGTCGAAGCTCGACATTCGCCCGGTCAAGTGGATCGACGAAGTGCTCGAGATCGCGCTCGAACGCAGCCCGCAGGTGACGACGACAGACGGCCGTGCCGAAGCCGGCGCCGGTCGTCGAGGCGCCCAAGGGCGGAGCGCCGCGGCAGCCGCCGCCCGATCAAGCCGAGCCAGCCAGCACTGAGGTCTGCCCGCGGAACTTGGCCTCGCCGGGGGCGATGCCGTATAGTTCGCGCGCCTCCGAGGGGCCGGATTCCGGTCCGCCGGGGTGCTTAGCTCAGCTGGTAGAGCGTCGCCCTTACAAGGCGAATGTCGCAGGTTCGATCCCTGCAGCACCCACCAGTGACCTGGAGCGGTAGTTCAGTTGGTTAGAATACCGGCCTGTCACGCCGGGGGTCGCGGGTTCGAGTCCCGTCCGCTCCGCCAATTCTTTTCGCGTCAAGGGTCGTCAGAAATGACGACCCTTTTTCGATTTACCAGCAGCAACTTGTCGAACGCTGCGCGCGGAGTCTCGCTCGCTCGTTCTCAGCCGGAACATTAGTCGCTCGCTCGCGAAGTCTCCGCGCTCGACTCGGCTACAGTTCGCATGGCGTAGCAGCCGGCGGCGACGCAGCGGGGTCGTACTTGGCGAACCAGGCGAGGATGTAAGGCGATGCGGGCGTTGAGCTGGCTGGGGTGGACGTCGAGCGAGTGCGAGGCGCCCGGGACGCGGACGCAGCAGGCGTGTCGACGCCGCGCAGGCGCAGCGGCCTGGTAGAACTGCTCCGGCCTCCGGGCTCGGGGTGCGGAAGTCCTGCTCGCCGGTCACGACCATGGTCGGCGTCTTGACGTTGCCGACGCGCGAGAGCGGGGAGCGCTGCCAGTACGCCTGGTAGTCTTCCCGAGGGCGGCGCGCTGAACCAGTACTTGTAGAAGAAGTTCGGCAGGTCCGCGGTCAGCACGAAGCTCGCCCAGTTGATCACCGGCTTCTGCACCGCGGCGGCCTTGAAGCGGTCGGTCGTGCCGACGATCCAGGCCGTCAGCACGCCGCCGCCCGCTGCCGCCGGTCACGAACAGGCGGTTCGTCGATCGACGCCACCGCTGCGCGATCGCGGCATCCACAGCCGCCATCAGGTCGTCGTAAGTCGCGGCCGGGATAGGCGTGGTGGATCAGGTTGCCGAGTTCCTCGCCGTAGCTCCGTGCTGCCGCGCGGATTCGAGAACAGCACGTTGCCAGCCGGCGGCTGCATACGAGTTGCAGTTCGGCGCGCGAACCGCGGCCCGTAATTCGCAGAACGGCCCACGCCGTGGATCTCGAAGGATCAGCGGGTATTTCTTCGCGGGTCGAAGCCGGGCGGGCGGATCAGCCAGCTCTGCACGCGGCGCCCCGTCGACCGGCGTCGTGCTCAGATCTCCTCGACCCTGGCCCAGTTCACGCTGTGTCGAGCAGGTCCGCGATTGAGCTGCGTCAGGCGCCTCGACTTGCCGCCGTCGTAGACGCCGACCTCGGCCGGGTCGAGCACGTCGCTTCGGCGCTGTAGGCGATCGTGCCGTCGCTTCGCGACGGAGAATGAGCCGCCGCCGTAGGGGCGCGACCAGCCCTCGCCGCCGAGGTCGTCGACCGGGTTGCTGGCACGCGGCCGGTCGGGTCCGTTTCCGCGACCCGCGTCCGTGCCCCTGGTCGTCGTAGGCGAAATAGATGCGGCGGCCGTCGCGGCTCAGGTCAGGGTCACGACGTCGCGGTCGAGGTCGGCCGCGAGCTCGCCGCACTTCTGCCGCCGCTCGCGCTTCGAGGAGATACAAGGCGCGCGCGCTGGTAACCCTGGTAGGTGTCGTCGTAGCCGGTGTGAGGCGACGTACTTGCCGTCCAGGGAGGCCGCGGGCTGCTGATCCGGCCGAAAGCGTTTCGTCAGCGCACGGATTGCGCCGATCGCGACGTCGATCGCATAGACCTCGCTGTCATTCGGCTCCGTCGTCCACGAATTCTCGTGCCGGTTGGCGGAGGCCAGGATCTCGCTGCCATCCGCCGACCGAGCGCGACGTCGTCATGGTCGAAGAGACGCCGTCCGTGAGTGGCCGCGGCGCGCCGCCATCCGCCGGCACGACGAATCACCTGGCCGAATGCGTCGGGCAGGTAGCCCTCGCCGTCGGCGCGATAGACCATCCGGTCCGATCGCCTCGAGCAGGCTCCGCCCACGTCGCGTCCTTCGGCGTCCGGCAGCTTGACCTTGAGCGGCTCGCGCTTGGCGGGCACGCCATCAGCGAAAGCGAGCTGGCGGCCGTCGGGCGACCAGGCGAGTCCGCCGGCGCGTCGAGCAGGTTCGCTCACGCGCGCCGTGCACGTTCTCCGTGAACCAGTGCATGTGGATCTGCGCGCCCTTGGCGTCAGGCCGCGCAACGAAGGCGAGCCGCGCGCCCGTCCGGCGACCAGCGCGGGCTCGACTGGCTCTGCTTCGCTGCCCGCGAGCGGGCGGTGGTCGTCGCCGTCGCGGCCGATGAGCCGATCGCTCCGCGGCGCTTGTCCGGTCTTCAGCGTCAAAGGAGCGCCGGACGCATAGGCGACCTGCGTGCCATCCGGCGAGATTTCGAGGATCGCTCGCCCACTCGAGCGAAAACACGTCCATGGGCGCGAAAACGGGCTTCGCCGCCGACGGCGCCGGCAGCCGCGCAGCACGGCCAGCAGGACGAAGAGGAAGTGTGAAGGCACGGGTCGGCATCGCTGGGCTCCTGGCTGGGGTCGAAACGCCGTCATGCTAACCTAGCGCCCCGTTTTTTGCGGCCCGGGCGGCACATGCTCCAGACCATCCACGACAAGCTGAAAGGCATCTTCGCGGTCGCGATCCTCGTCGCGCTCGGCGTCGTCTTCGTGTTCTGGGGCGTGAACTTCAGCTCGAATATCGGCAGCTTTTCGAAGGCGAAGGGCGTCGAGGTCAATGGCCGCGAGGTCGCGGTCGAGGAAGTGCGCCGCAATTACCAGGAGCAGTTCACGCGCATTCAGGCCGCCATGGGCGATGCCGGCGTGCCGGAGCAGATGCGCACCGGCGATGCAGCAGCGCGTGATCGATGATGCGGTGCGAACCGAGCTCATCCGCCAGCGCACGCACAAGCTCGCGTTCGAGGCCAGCGACGGCGAGGTGCTGGCCTCCATCCGCGAAGTGCCCGCCTTCCAGGTGGACGGCAAGTTCTCGCCGGATGCGTATCGCGCGGCGCTGCAATCGATCGGCATGACTCCCGAGCGCTTCGAGGCAGAGCAGCGCCAGTTCGTGCTCGCGCGCCAGCTCGATCGCGGCATCTACAACTCCGCCTTTCGTGCTGCCCGCAGAGCTCGAGCGCCAGGTCGCGCTCAGGAACGAGACCCGCACGCTCGGCTGGGTCACGGTGCCGGCGAAGGACTTCGAGTCCGCGGTTCGCGCTCGACGATGCGGCGATCCAGGCGTACTACGAGGCGAACAAGTCGCGTTACATGAGCGAAGAGCAGGCGACCGTGGACTTCGTCGAACTCGACATCGACGACTACGCGGCCAAGGCGACCGTGACCGAGGCGGCGCTGCACCAGCTCTACGACGAGAACAAGGCCCGCTATACGCAGCCCGGCCGCCGCCATGCGCGCCCATCCTCATCGCGGCGGGCGGCGACGACAAGGCCGCCGAAGCGAAGGCACAGCGCGCCTACGAACGCGCGAAGGCGGGCGAGGACTTTGCGGCCCTCGCGCGCGAGCTGTCGGACGACCCGGGCTCCAAGGACTCGGGCGGAGACCTCGGCGAAGGCCGAGCGCGCGGACTTCGTCGGGCCGTTCGGCGATGCGGTCTGGAGCATGCAGCCCGGCGAGATCCGCGGGCCCGTGAAGACCGAATTCGGCTGGCACGTCATCAAGCTCGAAAGCGCCGCGCCCGAGTCTGTACGCCCCTTCGAGGACGTGCGCGCGGAACTCGAGAACGAGCTTCGGCACTCGCAGGTTGGAAAAAGCCTTCGGCGACGCACAGGAAGAACTCGACACCGCGGCCTTCGAGGCCTCGGGCGACATCGAGGCGGTCGCCTCCAAGGTGGAACTGCCGGTCAAGCAGGTCGAGCACTACACGCGCGCGGGCAGCGCTGAGCTCGGCGCGTCGAAGAAAGTCACCGAGGCCGTGTTCGCGCCGGACGTGATCGCCGGCGCGTGAAGTCCGGACCTGTCGAGCTCGCGCCCGGCAAGGTCGTCGCGCTCGTCGTGAAGAACTATGAGCCGTCGCGCGCGAAGCCGCTCGAGGCCGTGCGCGGCGAGGTCACCGAATCTGCGCGACTCGTGGTCGCCGGCAAGCTCGCCGCAGCGCGTGCCGATCGAAATTGTCGCCGAGCTCGACAAGGGCGCGCCCTGGGCGACGAGCGTCGCGTAGTGGAAATCGGAGCCTGCGACGCTGGATCCGAAGCCCGTCGGCCGCCAGGAGCCGGACGTGCCGGCTGAGGTGCGGGACGCGCGCATTCCGGGCGCATGCGCGCCCAAGGGCAATCCACGTTACGGCACCGCGGCGCTTGCCGAACGGCGACGCCGCCGTCTGGACCGTGACCGCGAGTGGCAGCCGGGCAAGCTCGCGACGATGGCCGCGGACGGGCGTCAGCGGGCCCATGACGAGGGCGCGGGACCGGCAGGCCATGTCCGACGCGACGGTCTACATCTCGTCACTGCGGTCGAATGCAGACGTGGACGTGAACCCGAAGCTGTTCGAATAGGCGCGTGACCGCGCGCTCAGGCCCGGCCGGGCTGGCTCGCTCCTGCGGCGACCTAAAGTCGCTCACTCGGGCCGCCAGCCCGACTATCCGGCCGCCGTAGCCGATCGGTTCGATTCACGTCGCGTCTGTATCGAACCGGAATCACGTGATCGCGACGTCGCGCGACACGAGGACGCGCGGGGTCCGCGAGCGAGCGACTAAGTTCGGCGCGGAGCGAGCGAAGCGAACCCCGCCAGTCCGTGCAGCGCGGCGAGCGATCCCGCTCATTCCGGGAAGCTCATCCCGACGTGCGAATACCCGGCATCGACATACACCGTCTCGCCCGTAATGCCCGCCGCCAGATCCGAGCAGAGAAACGCCGCGGCATTCCCGACGTCCTCGATCGTGACATTGCGCTTGAGCGGCGACACCTGCTCGACGTGGTGCAGCATCTTCCGGAAGCCCGGAATGCCCGCCGCAGCCAGCGTCTTGATCGGCCCCGCGGAGATCGCATTCACGCGGATGTTCTTCGCGCCGAGATCCGCGGCGAGGAAGCGCACGTTCGCCTCGAGACTCGCCTTCGCGAGACCCCATGACGTTATAGGGACGGGATCGAGCGCACCGCGCCGAGGTAGAGAGGGTCAGGATCGCGCCCGCGCGGCCTTCCATGAGCGGCAGGCCCGCGCGGGCGAGCGCGGTCAGGCTGTCAGCTCGGAGACGTCGTGGGCGACGCCGAAGTTCTCGCGGCGTCGTCGCCTCGACGAAGGTTCCCGTGAGCGCCTCGCGCGGCGCGAAAGCGACGGAGTGCACGATGACGTCGGATCGCGGACCAGGCGTCCTTCACGCGCGCAAAGGCGGCGGCGATCTCGGCATCGATGCCGACGTCCATCGGCATCACGAGCGTCGAGCCGAGCTCGCCCGCGATATCGACGACGCGTATCCTTGATGCGGTCGTTCTGGTAGCTGAATGCGAGTTCGGCGCCTTCGCGGTGCATGGCCTGCGAGATGCCGTAGGCGATCGAACGATCGGTCGCGAGCCCCACGATCAGGGCCTTCTTGCCAGCCAGGAACCCCATGCCTTCCCTCCCCAGCCTAACTCAACTGCCGAAGCTTTTGTCTCCTGCGACACGGATCGTCAGGAACTGGCCGGCGCGCAGCGCCGTGCTGCGTCCCATGTTATTCCAAGCCTGGAGGTCGCGGACGGTGACCTCGAAACGGCGCGCGATGTCCGAGAGCGTATCGCCGCGCCGGACCTTGTAGTTCACCTTTGCCGCCCGCGGCGGCGACCCGGCTTGGTCGAGCCCGTGCCGAGGCAGAATCGCGCTGCCGCCGCTGCCCGCGACCTGGAGGCGCTGGCCCGGCTGCAACACGGTGCCGGTCGAGACGTGGTTCATGCGGGCAAGCTGCGGGACCGACATGCCGTAGCGGCGCGAGATGCTCCAGCAGCGATTCGCCGTCCCTTGACGCGGTGCGTGCGCCGCTCCATGTCCGAGCCGAGGCCCGGCACGCAGCTGCGAAACATCGCCCGCCGGCACCCAGAGTTCGTCGCCCGTCTTGAGGTCCACGTGCGCGCCGGTGTTCATGCGGTCGATGAACGCCTCGGGCACCTGGTAGCGGCCGGCAATCGACGTGAGCGACTCGCCCGCGGCAACCGTGTGGATGCCGAGGCGGGCGCGGGCATGGCCGTCGAGGGCCGTCGAGCTTGGTCGCAAAGTCGTCGGCGACCACCTCCGGAATCAGCACGCGATGCGGACCGTCGGGGTCCGTGATCCAGCGGTTCCAGGCCGGATTCAGCGCATGCAGCTCTTCAGCTTCGACACCTGCGAGCTCGGCCATCAGGCGAAGGTCCACCGGTCCCTCGGTCGGCACGATGCGGGAAGTAGGGGGTGTCCGGGATCGGCGGCAGGTAGAAGCCGTAGGCCTCCGGCGAGCGGATCATCTTCGCGAGCGCAATCAGCTTCGGCACATAGGCGCGCGTCTCGGCCGGCAGCGACAGGGAGAAGAAGTCCGTGCTGCGGTGGAGCGCGACGTTCCGGTTGATCGCGCGCTGGATGTTGCCGGAGCCGTAGTTGTAGGCGGCGATCGCGAGGAACCAGGTCGCCGTCAAATCGCTCGTGCAGCTGCGCGAGGTACTCGAGTGCCGCGCGCGTGGACTCGACGACGTCACGGCGCTGGTCCTGGTAGTAGTTGCGCCGGAGGCCATAGGCGCTCGCCGGTCGGCGCGATGAACTGCCACAGGCCCGAGGCGTGGCTGCGCGAGTAGGCAAACGGGTTGAAGGCGCTCTCGACCACCGGCAGCAGCGCGAGGTCGCCGGGGAGCCCGCGCGCCTCGACTTCATTCACGACATGGTGCATGCAGCGCTGCGCCGCGTCCGAAGACCCGCGCGACGTAGTCGGGATTGCGCTGCAGCCACTCGATCTCGCGGTCCACGCGCACGTTGTTGACCTGCGGCAGCGCGAGATTGCTGCGGACGCGCGCGAGCAACGTCACCGTAAGCGACTGCCGGCGTCAGCGGCGCGACGGCGGGCGCCTCGGCCTCGAGTTCCTCGGGCGGCGCGGCCGGCGCCTCTTCCTCGTCCGGGAAGGCGACTTCCAGTCGTGGCCGGGTCATTGACGATCTTTTCGGTGGGCAGTGAATTGGGTACGGGTGCAGGCGTCGTTGCGCAGCCGGCCGCGGCCAGATCAATGCGGCCACGATGAGCGGGGGCAGGATCCGGATTCGCGCGTCAGTCATCGGAACGTGTCCTTCCAGCTGCGGACTTCGGCGAACACCGCGACCGCGGTCGGCAGCATTCTGCCGGCACGGCGCTCTGCCGATGATTTGACATCTTCATGCCGAGTTGCGCAGGAAAGGATTGACGCGTCTCTCAAGCCCGATCGAAGAAGGCAGCGTTGGCAGGCCCTGGGCCCTCTGGCCGGCCGCCCATTTGACATAGTCCATTATGGCTGAGTTGGCGGGTTCGAGGTCCATCGCGAAGCGCAAATTGGCCTCGGTGTACTCGTGGCCGCAATAAACGAGGGTTTCCTCGGGTAGCGCGGCGAGCGCATCGAGCGAGGAGAGCATCTGCTCTGCCGTGCCTTCGAACAGGCGGCCGCAGCCGGCGCTGAAGAGCGTGTCGCCGCCGAGAAGAGCGCGCCGTGACCCGCATAGGCAATGTGTCCCGCCGTGTGTCCCGGTACGTCGAGGACACGGAACTCGAGCCCGAGTTCCGAATGCGCGCGACGTCGCCGCCCGAGAGCGCAGCGACCGATCACGGGCATGCGCTCGCGCGCCGGGCCGAATGCGCGCGCGCCCGTCTCGGCAACGAGCCGCGCAACGCCGCCGACGTGGTCCGCGTGGTGATGCGTCGCCAGGATCGCGCAAAGGTCGAGCCGATCCGCAGCGGAGCGCCGCGAGTACGGGCTCGGCGTCGCCAGGATCCACGACCGCGACCGCACGCGAATCGGCAGACCCGCGGATCATCCAGATGTAGTTGTCCCTGAAGGCCGGGATCGGGCGGACGTCGAGCATGCGCGAGTGTGCGACAAGGCGCCCGGCCGGCCAACTGGCCGCGGCAGCGGGGCGGCGGTTATGCTTCCGCATGGCCGCGCCATACCTGGAACTCGACGCCTGGCTTGCCGGGTCCGCTCGGCAGCCTCCTGCTCGAGCAGGAACGCACGATCGTCGCGGGCTCGCTCGAGTGCGCGTTCGGCCTGCACTGCGTGCAGGTCGGCGCCTGGGGAGAGCCTGATACCTTCCTGTCCTGCGCCCGCACGCGCCGCACGGCGCTCGTCGCCGGCGACTCGCGGCCCGGCGTCGCGCTCGTCGCCGAGCCCAGCCGCGCTGTCGCTGCAGTCGGACAGCGTGGACGTCATGCTCCTGCCGCATACGCTCGAGTTCGCACCCGATCCGCACGAAGTGCTGCGCGAGGCCGCGCGCGTGCTCGCCGGGAGGGCGAGCTCGTCGTGCTCGGCTTCGAGCCGCTCGGAACCTGGGCGCTGCGCAACGCCTTCACGCGCGGCGGCTGCCCGCCGGGATCGCCCGCACGATCGCCGGCCCCGCAGCTTGCAGACTGGCTGAAGCTCGTCGGCTTCGAGGTCGGGCCTGCGGAGCGCTACCTGTACGCACCGCCGCTCGCGAGCCTGCGCACCGCGAAGGCGCGCGGCTTCCTCGAACGCCTCGGCCGCCGCGCCTGGCCGCGCGCTTCTCGGGCGCCTACCTCCTGCATGCTCGCAAGCGCGTGCACTCGATGACGCCCGTGCGGCTGCGCCAGCGCATGCGCACGGCGGTCATCGGCGGGCTGGCAGAGCCGGCCGCGCGGCGCGCGTCTCTTGAGCCGCGTCGAGATCTATACGGACGGCGCCTGCCGCGGCAATCCGGGCGTCGGCGGCTGGGGCGCGGTTCTGCGCTATCAGCGGCCGCGAGCGCGAGCTCCATGGCGGCGAGCCAAACACGACCAACAACCGCATGGAGCTCACGGCTGCGATCCGCGCGCTCGAGGCGCTGCAGCGTCGCAGCCGCGTCTCGGTTTACACGGATTCGCAGTACGTTCGCGACGGCATCACGACCTGGATGCCCGACTGGAAACGGCGCGACTGGAAGACCGCCGATCGCAAGCCCGTCAAGAACCAGGACCTCTGGGAGCGTCTCGACGCGCTCGCAGCGGCGCATGACGTCGAATGGCACTGGGTGCGCGGTCACTCGGGCCATCCCGAGAACGAGCGCGCGGATGCGCTCGCGAATCGGGGCATCGACGAGCTCGCAACGGCCGCCCCGCGGCCCTAACTGGTATCCTTCAGGCATCGTGCGCCAGATCGTCCTCGACACTGAAACCACCGGCCTCGAAGTCACAGACGGCCATCGCGTCATCGAGATCGGCTGCATCGAGCTCGTCCATCGCCGTCCCACCGGCCGCGACTGGCATCGTTACCTGAAGCCCGGCCGGGAAGTCGAGCCGGGCGCGCTCGCGGTCCACGGCATCACGAATGAATTCCTCGCGACCCAGCCCGGGTTCGCAGAGGTGGCAGAAGAGTTCCTCGCTTTCATCGACGGCGCGGAGCTCGTGATCCATAACGCCGAGTTCGATGTCGGCTTCCTCGATGCCGAGCTCGCCGCTGCGGGCATCGCGCCGCCCATCGCCGAGCGCTGCCGCGTCTTCGATACGCTCGCGATGGCGCGCCGCATGCACCCGGGCCAGCGCAACAACCTCGATGCCCTGTGCAAGCGCTACAACGTGGACAACTCGACGCGCGACCTGCATGGCGCGCTGCTCGACGCGCGCATCCTGGCGGACGTCTACCTCGCGATGAGCGGCGGGCGAGGCTGCGCTTGGCCTCGATGCCGCGCCGACGGCGCCGGGCGCTGCGGCGGCGGCTGGAACCGTGGCACGCGGGTCCGTCCGCATCCCGGTCATTCACGCGAGCAGAGGCCGAGCTCGCCGCGCACGAGGGCTCGCTCTGACACGATCGACCGCGCCTCGGGCGGCCGCACCATGTTCCGTGCCGGTGCCAGCCGTGGCGCGGTAAGCAGCCGCCCGAGCTCTCGCTTCGCAGTTGCCGGATCGGCGTGATCGGCCTCGGCTACGTGGGCCTTCCGCTCGCGGTCGAGTTCGGCAAGCACTACGAGACGACCGGGTTCGACATCAACCCGGAGCGCATCGCCGAACTCAAGCGCGGCAAGGACCGCACGCTCGAAGTGGATGCGAAGGAACTGCGCGCCGCGAAGCGCCTCCGGTTCACGTCGCAGATCAAGGACCTGAAGCCCTGCCGCGTCTACATCGTCACGGTGCCGACGCCGATCGACGAGGACAAGCGTCCGGACCTGACGCCGCTCGAGCGCGCCGAGCGAGCCGTCGGCAAGGTCCTGAAGCGCGGCGACATCGTCATATACGAGTCCACCGTCTACCCGGGATGCACGGAGGAGATCTGCGTGCCGATCCTCGAGCGGCACTCGAAGCTCAAGTTCAATCGCGACTTCCACGCGGGCTACAGCCCGGAGCGCATCAATCCGGGCGACCGCGAGCACCGGCTGCCGACGATCCGCAAGGTCACTGCGGGATCGACGCCCGAAGCGGCGGCCTTCGTGGACAAGCTCTACGGCTCGATCGTGAAGGCGGGCACGCACCCGACGTCCTCGATACGCGTCGCCGAGGCCGCGAAGGTCATCGAGAACACGCAGCGCGACGTCAACATCGCGCTCATCAACGAGCTCGCGATGATCTTCAACCGACTCGACATCGACACCCAGGAGGTCCTCGAGGCGGCCGGCAGCAAATGGAACTTCCTGCCGTTCCGGCCCGGCCTCGTCGGCGGCCATTGCATCGGCGTCGACCCGTACTACCTGACGCACAAGGCGCAGCAGATCGGCTATCACCCCGAGATGATCCTCGCGGGGCGGCGCATCAACGACAACATGGCGCTCTACGTGGCGGGCGAGGTCGTGCGGCTGATGACTGCGAAGCGCATCCACGTGAAGTCCTCGCGCATCCTCGTCATGGGACTCGCGTTCAAGGAGAACACGCCGGACCTTCGCAATTCGAAGGTCGCGGACCTCGTCGCAGAGCTCAAGGAGAACGGGGCGAAGGTGGACGTCTGGGATCCCTGGGTCAGCGCGCGCGAGGCGCAGGCCGAATACGGCATCCGGCTCGTCAAGAAGCCCGCACGAGGGTCCTACGACGCGATCGTGCTCGCGGTCGGCCATCGCGAGTTCGTCGCCATGCAGCCCGCGGACATCCGCCGGCTCGCGAAGCGCAAGCACGTCCTCTACGACATCAAGTACCTGTTCGAACGCGGACCAGGCCGACGGACGCCTCTGATGCGCGTCCTGGTCACGGGCGCCGCGGGCTTCATCGGCTACCACGTCGCAGAGCGCCTGCTGGCACGCGGCGACGAGGTGATCGGCCTCGACAACCTCAATGCCTACTACGATCCGACGCTCAAGCAGGCGCGCCTTGCGCGGCTGCAGGCGACGAAGGGCTTCCGCTTCGTCAGAGGTGGATCTCGCGGACCGCGCTGCGATGGAGGAGCTCTTCGCCAGCTCCGCGATCGCCCGCGTCGTGCACCCGCGGCCCAGGCGGGCGTGCGCTACTCGGTCGAGAACCCGCACGCCTACGCCGACAGCAACCTCGACCGGCACGCTGCACGTGCTGGAGGGCTGCCGCCACCACAAGGTCGAGCCATCTCGTGTTCGCCGTCGACGAGCTCGGTCTACGGCGCGAATACGAAGATGCCGTTCTCCGTGCACCAGAACGTGGACCATCCGCTGTCGTTCTACGCGGCGACGAAGAAGGCGAACGAGCTGATGGCGCACACCTACGCCTACGCTCTACGGGCTGCCGGTGACGGGCCTGCGGTTCTTCACGGTGTACGGGCCGTGGGGACGGCCGGACATGGCGCTCTTCCTGTTCACGCAGGAACATCCTCGCGGGCAAGCCGATCGACGTCTTCAACTACGGCAACCATCGGCGCGACTTCACCTACGTTGACGACATCGCGAGGCGGCGTCATCGCGGCGCTCGACCGCGTCGCGGCGCCGAATCCGGACTGGGACGGCGACAATCCTGATCCTGCGCACGAGCCACGCGCCCTACCGGCTCTACAACATCGGCAACAACCAGCCGGTCGAGCTGATGCGCTACATCGAAGTGCTCGAGAGCTGCCTCGGGCGCAAGGCGGAAAAGAACCTGCTGCCGCTGCAGGTCGGCGACGTCCCGGACACCTGGGCGGATGCCGAGGACCTCGTGCGCGACGTCGGCTACCGGCCCGCGACGCCGGTCGAGGTCGGCGTCGCGCAGTTCGTCGAGTGGTATCTCGCCTACTACCGGGACGGCGGCTCCCGCGGATCCCAGGGTCACGAACCTTGGCTGAGGCTCTCGCGAGCAATGCCGCGCGCCTCGCCCAGCACGCCCGTCGGCGAGCTCTTCGCCGCGGACCCGCGCCGTTTCCGAGAATTTCTCCCGCGAGGCCTGCGGCCTCCTGCTCGATTTCAGCCGGCAGCGTCTCGACCAGCCCGCGCTCGCTGCGCTCATGCAGCTCGCCGAGGAGCGCGGTCTTCACGCGCGCATCCGGGCGCTGTTCGCCGGCGAGGCGGTCAACAACTCCGAGAAGGCCGCGCGGCCCATGCACACGTCCTGCGCGCACCCGCGAGGACTGCGCTTTCGGCTCCTGTCGCGCCGCTGCACGCCGAGGTCCTCGCCGTGCGCGCGCAGTGCGCGGCATTCGTCGCCGACGTGCATGCGGGCCGCCGGTCGGGCGCGGGCGGCGCCCGGTTCACGGACGTCATCCACATCGGCATCGGCGGCAGCGATCTCGGACCCGCGATGGCGACGTCGGCGCTCGCGCCATTTCGACGCGGGTCTCCTGCGCTGCCACTTCGTGTCGAACGTGGACGGCACGCAATTCGCGGACCTCGCGCCCGAGCTCGATCCGGCGCGCACGCTCGTCATCGTCTGTTCCAAGACGTTCACGACCCAGGAGACGCTCTCGAACGCGCGCCGCGTGCGCGCCTGGCTCGCCGGCAAGCTCGGCGAGGCCGCCGTGCCGCGCCACTTCCGCCGCGGTCTCGACGAATGCCGCGGCCATGGACGACGATTCGGCGTCGGCCGCGACGCGCGCTTCGCGATGTGGGACTGGGTCGGCGGGCGTTACTCGCTGTGGTCGGCCGTCGGCCTCACGCTCGAAGCTCGCGATCGGCACCGCGCATTTCGAGGCGATGCTCGCGGGCGCGCACGCCATGGACGAGCATTTCCGCACGAGCGCGACCGGCGACAACCTGCCCGGCGCTCCTCGGCTCTCGCTCGCCGAATGGAACCGGAATGGGCTCGGATGCGAAGCCACGCCGTGCTGCCCTACACACCAGCGGCTCGCGCGCCTGCCGGCCTACCTGCAGCAGCTCGAGATGGAGAGCCTCGGCAAGCGCGTGACACGCGGCGGCGCTCCGGTCGACCGAGGCGACGGGCGCCGTGATCTGGGGCGAGCCCGGCTCGAATGCGCAGCATTCGTTCTTCCAGCTCCTGCACCAGGGCACTGGCCACGGTGAGCGCGGACTTCCTGCTGCCAGTCACGGGCGCGGCCGATCGCGCGCGGCGATGAGCTCGTCATTGCGAACTGCCTCGGCGCAGATCCAGGCGCTGACGGCCGGTCATCGCCTCTGGCGAACCGCACCGCGTTCATCCGGGAAGCCGGCCGCTGTCGCTCCTGGCGTTCCAGCGCCTCGACCCGGCGACGCTCGGGGCGCTCCTTGCGCTCTACGAGCACAAGGTTTTCGTCGAGTCGGTGCTGTGGGACATCAATCCGTTCGACCAGTGGGGCGTCGAGCTCGGCAAGAAGAGTCTGCTCGACCCTGTTGCCGCTTTGCGACCGCGAGACCGCCCGCCGAACTCGCCGAGCCTCGCTGCCTGGATCAGCAAGCCGCCGCTGAGTTCAGGCCCAAGTTGCGCGCATCGCGCCGCAACGACTACAATGCCGGGCTCTTTTTGCCAATTGGATCGTGTGCTTACATCTCTTTACAGTAGCGACGCGAAATGCGTGGCAGGCGACGGTGTCTCGCCGCGCAGTTCCGGCCCCGCGCAGGGCTGCACGCCGATCCCTGGATCGCAGCCGGGCGACGGGCGGCTGCGCCATGACCTGCAAGCTCCTGTCCGATGCCGGCATCGTCCACGCGCCGCTGACGGCCTGGCCGGTGTCCTGGGCCGAGGTCGCGCGCGACATCGGCGGCGTCGATGCGGAGCCAGTTGCCGCTGCCACATCGGCAGCCGCGCTCGAGCGCGTGCGCCGGACGGCGAACGGCGACGACGCACACGGGCGACCTGCGGATCGATGCATCCATTTCCGGGTTCCGGAAGCCGATGGAGCTGCGGCGCTTCGACGACGTGCCGCGCGAGAGCGGAGAGATCTCCGTCGGTGCGCAATACCTCGGCGATCGCTTCGCGATGCGCCTGCAGGCGACCGGCGTCGCTCGACGCCGCCGACGGCAAGGAAGCTGCAGGCCGGACGGCAGCTACGTAGCGCCGTCGTGCTCGGCAACTGGATGCTGCACGCGGGCTACATCGACCGCTGGTGGGGCCCGGGTTGGGAAGGCAGCCTGATCTACGGCAGCAATTCGCGCCCGATTCCCTCGATCACGATCGAACGCAACTATTCCGACCCGATCGACCACCCGTGGCTGCGCTGGATCGGGCAGTGGCGCTTCGTCGCTGACGATGAGGCCAGCTCGAGAGACGAACGGACCGATGCGCCAGAATGCCCAGCTGTTCGGCATGCGCGCGACCTGGAAGACCGCATCCAGCGCCTCGAGGTCGGCTTCTCGCGCACGGCGCAGTGGTGCGGCGACTGGCCGCCCCTGCGACCTCGACACGTTCTGGGACCTGCTCATCGGCAACGACAACGACCAGCCGCTGCGCCGAGCAGCCGGGCAACCAGCTCGGCGGCTTCGACGTGCGCTGGTCGCTGCCCGGCTGCCGGTCGCGCTCTATGCGCAGGCGATCGGCGGAAGACGAGACCAACTTCCTGCCGAGCAAGTACCTCGGACTCGCCGGAATCGAGTTCTGGGGCGGTTTCGGCGAGCGCTCTGGCGCGCGCACGTGGAGGCCGCCGACACGACCTGCAGCTTCACCTCGGACCCGCCCGCAGTACGGCTGCGCCTACCGCAATGTCGATCTATCCGCGACGGCTACCAGTATTACGACCGGGCCATCGGCCACTCGATCGACGGCGACAGCCGCCAGATCGCGGCCGGCGCTGATGCTGGTCAACGGCGACGGCAGCAGCTGGGAACTTGCGCCCTGCAGGACGCCAAGGTGAACCGCAAGGGCGCCAATCCCGGTCCATTCGGTCGTCGCCGGTTCCCGATGGACGTCGCGTCCCTCGACCTGCACCACCGCCGGACCCTGTTCGGAGGTGACTTGCAGGTCGGCATCGGCTATGAAGAGCGCGACGCCGACGCAGCGGGCGTCCACCAGAAGACTTCCGGGGTTACCTGCAATGGTCTGGCACGTTCTGATGGTTCGGCAGACTGGCAGCCGGGTTGTGGGCGACGCTCATCGCGCTCGCTCCTGTGGCCATGCCGGCGGCGGCGCAGCAGGCCCCGACCCAGGCGCAGATCGACGCGTTCAAGTCCCTCGCCGCCGAGCAGCAGCAGGAGCTCCTGAAACAACTCCGGCGTCGGCGGCACCGTGCCAACCGGCACGCGCCGGCGACCGCCGACGCCATACGCTAGCCGAAGGAAGGGACGGTCCGACGTCAATCCCGACGCTGCCGGCCTGCTCCCCTCGGTCGAAGTCGAGCCGCGACTGCGCGCCGGCGACTCGCTGACTCGTCGACGTAGCCGAGACGGTGTCGGCCCTGGCGCGCCACGCCGTGCCGCCGGCCTCCGATCCAGCGCCCATGCAGGAGCACGAAGGAGATCGGATCGGAGCCTTCGTCGAATTCCAGCGCGGCCTTCCGCGCCGGCAAGCCCGTACCGCACTCGATCGCGCGGACGGCTGGTGCTCGCGAATCAGCTCGCGATTCACGCCTGCCGGCCTGACGGCCGAGGAGGCGCAGGAACGGTTGAATGCCGACCCGCGCCTCGAGGCGCTGACCTTTCACGTGATGTACCTGCCGGTCGAGCCGGAGCTCAAGCCCTTCGGCTACGACCTCTTCACGATGGTGCCGACGACCTTTGCGCCTCGCGTCCGATATCCCGGTGCCGTCGAACTACGTGATCGGTCCGGGCGACACGATTGAACTGCAGCTCATCGGCGATTCCGCCGGCTTCTACCCGCTGGTCGTCGGACGCGGACGGGCGTGGTGAACCTGCCGGAGCTCGGACCGTTCGCCGTCGCCGGCCTCAGCTACGATGCTGCCAAGGAAGATCGAGCGGCAGGTACTCGGGCCAGATGATCGGCACTCGGGCGAATGTCTCGATCGGCGCGCTGCGCTCGATCAGGTCTTCGTGATGGGCGAGGCGGAGCGGCCGGGCTCGTGCACGGTGAGCGGCCTCTCGACCATGACCAATGCGCTGTTCGCGAGCGGCGGCGTGCGCAGATCGGGTCGTTGCGCAAGGATCCGGCTTGGCCTGCGCGGCACGCTCGTGCCGCGCAGCTCGACCTGCCATGACATGCTGCTGCGCGGCGACACGAGCGGCGATGAGCGCCTGCTGCCGGGCGACGTGCATTTTCATCCCGCCGATCGGCCCGACGGTCAGACAGCGAGCGGCGAGGTGCGCGGCCCGCAATCTATGAGCTGAAGGACGGCGACACGCGCGCGCGGAGCTGCTCAGGATCGCCGGCGGCCTGACGCCGGAAGCCGATGCGCGAACGGCGCGCGGTCGAGACGCGTAGCGGACAAAGCGCGAGCGGACGGCGATGACGCTCGACTATCCGGCGGACCGGGTCTCAGCACGCGCGCTGCAGTCGGGCGACGTCGTCAGGTGGACGCAATCCGCGACCGGCTGAGGGGGCGGTCGCGCTGATGGGTCATGTGCACCGCGCGGGCCGCGTCGCAGTACCGGCCGGGCATGCAGGCTCACCGACCTCGTCGGCAGCACTGGACGAGCTCATGCCGCTCGCCGACACGCGCTATGTGCTCATCCGGCGCGAGACCGGCCGACGCGCATCGTGTCGGCCGTGTCGGCGGATCTCGCCGCGGCATTCGACGGCGCCAGGTTCCGATGCGGACGTGCTGCTGCAGTCCCGCGACACGGTCTCCGTGTTCGACCTGGCGTCGAGCCGCGAGCGCGCGTGATACAACCGCTGCTCGCGGAACTCGACCGGCAGAGGCGGCGCGCGCATGCCGCAGCAGCTGGTGCCGATCAGCGGGCGCGTGCAGGTGCCCGGCGACTACCCGCTCGAGCCCGGCATGACGGTGATGCGACCTGCTGCGCGCGGGCGGCGGCCTCGACTCAGGCGAGCCTTCACGAAAGGCCCGGAGCCGAGCTGACCCGTCGGCAGCCTGGCGGCCGGTTCGCGGCGCCGCGGCGCAGCTTGTCCACGGTGGATCTCGGGGCGGTGGTGGCCGGCGAGGCCGTCCGCCGACCTGCCGCTGCAGGCCGTTCGACCAGCTCGTGATCCAGGAAATGCCCGAGTGGGCGGAGCAGGAGACGCATCTCGATCGTCGGCGAGGTGCGTTTCCCGGGCGAATATCCGATACGTCGCGGCGAGACGCGCCGCGCAGATCGTCGAACGCGCCGGGGGCTCACGGATCTTGCGTTCAAGGAAGGCGCAGTCTTCACGCGCGAGGACCTCAAGTTACGCGAGCAGCGGCAGCTCGATCTCCTCACCGAGCGCCTGCAGCGCGACCTTGCGAGCCTCAGCCTGCAGCAGGCGCAGTCGGGCGATTCGGGCGCTGAGGAATCCATGTCAGCCGGCCAGCAGCTGCTTTCCGAGCTCAAGTCGACCCATGCCGTCGGCCGGCTCGTGATCAGTCTCGACGACGTGATGAATCGCAGTCGGGCGGCGCTTCGGCGAGACCTCATCGTGCGCGGCGGCGACGCCTCTACATCCCGCGCACGGCCCAGGAAGTGACCGTGCTCGGCGAGGTGCAGAACTCCACTTCGCACCTCTACCGCGACGAGCTGTCACGCGACGACTACATCCGCCTGAGCGGCGGAGTGACGCCGCGTGCGGACGTCGACCGCACCTTCATCGTGCGGGCCGACGGCAGCGTCACTGCGAACGAGTCCGGCGGCTGGTTCAGCCGCGGGCACGCAGGCGGCCATGCATCCGGGCGACACGGTCGTCGTTCCGCTCGACGCGGAGCGCGTGAGGCCGCTCAGCTTCTGGACCAGCGTGACGCAGATTCTGTACAACATCGCCGTCGCCGTGGCGGCGGTCAACTCGTTCTGAGAGGGGTGACCGTCCGCCGGGCGGCCGTATGCTGTTGCCATGGCTGAGCTGGAAATCGAGCCGATCAACGAGCGCCCGGCCACGCAGTCGCCGGAGGAAATCCTGCGCTGGGCTTCCAGCGACCTTCAGCCGCAAATCGTGTCTTCCTCCTCCTTCCAGACGCAGAGCATTCCGTTGCTGCACATGATTGCGCGGGCCTCGCCCCGGCGTGCCGGTGCTCTTCCTCGATACCGGGTTTCATTTTCCGGAGACGCCTCGCGTTTCGAGACCAGGTCGTCTCGTCCCTTGGCCTCAACCTGCGCGTGCTGAATTGCGGCATCGCGCGTGACGCGTTCATGCGCTGCTATGGAACGCTTTACCGCAGCGACCCCGACCTGTGTTGTTGCACTCAACAAGGTCGAGCCGCTCGAGCGCGCGCTCGTCGGCCAGAAGGCATGGATCGCCGGCATCCGGCGCGACCAGACGGCAGAACGTCGTCAGACACCCATCCTCGAACGGCGCGCCGACGGCCTGTAGCAAGATTTCGCCGCTCGCTGGCTGGTCCGCTGCGGACATCGACGGCTACATCCGCACGCATGACTTGCCAATGCATCCGTTGACGCAACAGGGCTACCCCAGCATCGGCTGCAAGCCGTGCACGCGGGCGGTCGCAGCCGCCGCCGATCCGCGCTCCGGCCGCTGGTCGGAATCCGCGAAAACGGAGTGCGGCATTCACGAGGTATTCTGGCGCCCGAAAGGTGACCGGGGCCCAGCGGCGTGAGGCCCTGATGGAGCAACGCTCGATCCTGATCACGGGCGGGTGCGGCTACCTCGGGTCGCAGCTGCTGCGCGACATGGGGAGTGATCCCGATTTCGCCTCGTATTCGATACGCGTCCTCGACAACATGCAGCGCGGAAGCTACCGCGCGCTGTTCGATACTGCCGGCGATGCCGAACGTGCGTTTCCTCGAGGCCGACTTGCTC
>ERZ1370068.377-contig-10340_pt1 | contig 25140 bp, 39 predicted proteins | sample MGYA00561227_ERZ1370068 | MGnify/ENA primary metagenome ERZ1370068 (study PRJEB38410, sample SAMEA6850437) | metagenome | study: Metagenomic assessment of the ecological functions of the soil: analysis of the soil microbiota associated with the...
GGTGTACTTCGTTCTTCAGTTGTATTGCTAATACTTTGTTGATATTGAAAAAATGCCGGTAAAGAAGAACGCAATTATGAAACCTTCACCGGTAAATTGAATTTACAGGTAAAAAAATGTAGTTAAAGGATTAACGCTTGATGTGATCGCCTGGAGAAACCAGAATTATTATGAGATGGAAAATAAAAGCAGAACGCTGATCTGGTATGGCCGCACTACTAATACACATAAGATTTAGCGTCAATCAACCCAACTCATATACTCAAACCAAAAACAAGGCTTATCAAAATAACCTGCAGGGATTTTTAACCTACAATTTATAAGGTCAACCAACATGCATTCACGTTAATGCAGGGTGGCTCTTATGAAGAATATCGCAAAAGATGAATTCACTGCATCTGCACAGAACATGATCACAAATGATTTCTTTAGTTTCAATTTTGCTGATCCATTGACAAAGACAAACAGAGATGTGGTTCAGACCTGGGCACTTTCTTCAGCATTCGGAAGATTGAATTACAGTTTTAAAGACAGGTATTTGTTTGAAGCTTCTTATCGCTATGATGGAAGCTCACGCTTGCACCTGAAAATCGCTGGCAACTTTTCCCTTCTTTCTCTGCTGCATGGAAAGTGAGTGAGGAAAACTTTATGAATTCGATCAATTTCATCAATAATTTAAAGTTGAGAGCATCATGGGGACAATTGGGTAACAGCGCTGCTATTGGCATTGTATGATTTTATTCCTTTGCTGACAAGTGGCAATGCAATCTCACATTTAATGGCGTTCGTACAACTTATTTTTTTCCAGAATCAGCTGGCCTCTCCTGATGTAACATGGGAAACAATTCAGCAATCCAATATTGGTATTGATCTTGGCTTACTTCAATAACAGGCTTACATATAACTGCAGATTATTATATCAAGAAGAATAAGGACATGCTGGCAACATTGGATGTGCACAGAATCATTGTAGTGTGAATGTTGGTTTTGTAAATGTAGGTGAATTAAAAAGCTGGGGAACTGAACTTGATCTAAGATGGCGTGATAAAGTCTGGTAAATTGAATTATGATATTGGCTTCAATATTTCTGATAACCAAAATAAAGTAATGAAGTATGATGGAAAGAATTCAATTGGATCAGGTGGTGTGGTGCCAATAATGGAAGGGTATCCATTGAATACAGTTTGGGGATACAAAACTGGTGGTTATTTCCAATCACAGGCTGAAGCCGATGCCTACAAAGCAAGAAGTTATCTTATCGTTCTTCTCAAATGTTGCTGCTGGCGACATGAAATATCTTGACTCTCAATGGTGATGGAGTTATTACAGGTGGCGATGGCATACTCCACAAAACCTGGTGATCTTGTTTATCTCGGAACTACAAATGCAAGATATACTTATGGCTTTGACCTCGGAGCTGATTGGAAAGGTTTTGATTTCTCAATTTTCTTCCAGGGAGCAGTGCAAAGAAAGTTTTTGATAGCGGAAGAAACATTGTCGCCGATGTTGGGTACTGCTGATATGCCATGGACCATTCACATGGATCATTGGACACCGGCTACTCTAAATGGATTTTTCCCAAGAATGTATCAAACAAGTGCACACAATTTCAGACCATCAGATAAATGGGCGCAGAATGGAAGTTATATCCGATTGAAAAATGTCCAGATCGGTTACAAGCTTCCAATCAAAAATAAGAACATAAGAGAGATAAAAATTTATGTTTCCGGCAGGATCTGTGGGAATCAACTAAAGTTTTAAAAGTGTTCGATCCCGAAGTTGGAAATAATGTTAGCGCCACCGCTTATCCTTTCTATCGCACAGTTGCATTTGGTATTAATGTTTCACTTTTAATCAAATTACTAAAATGAAAAAGATGCAAAACAATTAACTATCTATATTCTTATTGCAGCAATCTGTTGTTCAGTGGATGCAAAAAAATAGATCGCTTTCCTGAAACAGAGTTCAGCGATGCAGATTTTTGGAACACAGAAAATGATCTTATCAATGCAGCCGAATCGTCTTTACCAGGAGCTGGATGGAGATTGGATCGATAATCGTGCTGATGATGCAGCGAACCAGGGCGGACCTAACGAGATCAGTACGGGTAACAGATCAATACCTAATACAAGCGCCGATTGGAATGACAGGTATGATGAAATATTTACTGCAAATAATATTGTAGAAAAAGCGCCAAGAGCAAAAGTTACTGACCCGATCAAGAATCGTTATATAGCAGAAGCAAGATTTTTCAGAGCTTATGCATATTTCAAACTATTAAAGAGTCTATGGTGATGTGCCGTTGGTGTTGAAGACGCTTGATGTCAATTCACCAGAACTTTATATGGGACGTTCACCCCGGGCAGAAGTAAGTACAAGCGATCTATGATGATCTTGATTATGCAGCGCTATATGGTTACCCAAAAGAGCTGACCTTCCTGCTGCACAGTATGGAAGAGTTACAAGAAGCGCTGCATGGGCATTAAAAGCAAGAGCCGCACTTTATGAAGGAACAAGAGCAAAATTTCATAATATTAACTGGTATCAACTGGCAAAACCATTTGACCATTGCAATTGCTGCTGCACAAAGTGTAATGGCTGAAGGACACACGTTGTATGCAAACTATGGTAACCTGTTTACCTGCAAACCGGCGAAGGGCCAACAAATACGGAGAACATATCTTGTAAAAATTTATGGGATCAGTAATGCAAATGTGATCGTAGCTCATAACAATTCAAGAGATCTTGAAAATGGCCGTATGGCGCCAACACGTAATTTACTTCGTCAATATTTATATAGTGATGGACTTGCCTGCATGGAACGTTGACAATACTCCGTCGACAACAAAGTCTCCGCTTTTTGTAACTGAAGGAAGTGAGCCAAGCTATAATACAATTCTTGATAACAGGGATCCACGGGTTGCATTTACTTTTTCAGGATCAGGTGATGTTAGCTTACCAGGGACCATGGGTTCCTAAAACATCTTTGGGTTCAAGAACTGCTTATGCTCCTAAGAAAGGATTCAGCGTAGCTGATCAAACAATTAATGGAGCTGCAACGACAGACAGAATTCTTATTCGGTATGCAGAAGTTTTACTGATCTATGCGGAAGCAAAATACGAGTTGAATGGAAGTATCAGTGATGCAGATCTTAATCTTTCAATAAACCTGTTGCGTACAAGAGTTGGTTTTGCTCCTAAGCTTACCAATGCATTTGTTACCACAAAATAATTTAAACATGCGTGATGAAATAAGACGTGAAAGAACGGTAGAGTTAGCATTGGAAGGATGGAGGTATGATGACCTGATGAGATGGAAGCTTGCCGAAACTTTACTGCCACAAAATCTTTTAGGAGCTAAGTTCATTGCATCTGAATGGGTAGGAACAAATGGAAGCAGCCTTAATCTTAATTCAGACCAGGTATTGATAACCGAACCGGCAAGTTCAAGACATTTCCGGACAGATCGTGATTATCTATACCCGGTACCTGTTCATGAGATCACTACAAGTGGCGGAACTGTAATTCAAAATCCCAATTGGCAATAATCTTTAAAAATTAAAACAATGAGATCAATAATCTTTATTATAATTCTTTTTACCGTGGGTTTCATTTTCTCTTCTTGTGAGAAAGAAAGATTATCCGGCAGGATTGACTGAGCTGGAACATCATTACTATGCCATATTCGTTCCTAATAACAATACCGCGGTTACAGTATCAAGATCACAAACTGCATTGCTGAAATTCCCGGTACAATTCTATTCAACATTTACCAGGGAATATGATGCAGTTGCTGAAGTATGCTGTGGTAACAGGCGGTATCACCGGGCCTGCACAACGTGGAGTAGATTTTAATATCGTTGACAAGAATGGGACTGTTATTCCATCCGCTGATACAACTTATTCGATTATATTTCCAAAAGCTGTACAGGCAATGGATACTATTTATATCAAGCTATTGAATAACCCAGCACCCGGTGTAAGAAAATTTGAAGTGCAGATCCTGGACAATATCACAAGCCAGTTTGATGTAGATAATTTTTTTCAACGGCATACAGAAGGCCGATTACGATCAACTAGCAGCGATCATAAATATTTTTCATAAGCAGCAAGCAAGTTTCATTATTGAAAAGTGGAGTTGAGGGTAAAACCAAGACTTCCTTTCATAATGAAAAAGTATATTCGGAAACCAGTAACACTGTAATGAACCGGTTTTTTTATAAAACTTTTTGTTTTCCTTATCGATCACATTGTTTTCAAATGTCCTTTCAGCACAGGATATAAAAGGAGCAATCGTGATGCTGAAAGACAGAATGTCGTTTTTTATGACAATGTAGTGAAGGCAAGAGATGATAAGAAAATATTTCCACGTACGATCCGTAATGATTCGATGAAAGACTGGCTGTTTCTAATGACTGGACAAGTGGATTCTTCCCGGGTATGCTTTGGTATATGTATGAATATACGGGCAGAAATGAATGGAGAACAAAAGCCGAAGAGTTTACATTATTAATGGAAAGGAAGCCAAAAACGCCGGTTCGCATGATGTCAGGATTTAAGGTGTACAACAGTTATGGAAATGGTTTACGCCCTTATTAATAATGCAGAATATAAAAACAGGTCATACAAGGTGCGGCCACATTGATCACCGGAGTTCAATAAAATGTTGGCGTGTATCCGTTCATGGGATTTTTGGCACATGGCAGTACCCGGTTATTATCGATAATATGATGAACCTGCGGAGCTGCTTTTTGCAGCCACACGATTAAGCGGTGATAGTTCTTATTTATAAAATTGCCGTCACTCATGCTAACACAACTACTGAAGAATCATTTCGCCCCGACTGCAGTTTGTTTTTCATGTAATGGATTACGATACGGTGTCCGGAAAAGTTATCGGCGGAAGCACATTGCAGGGTTATGCCGATAATTCGGCATGGAGCCCAGAGAGGCATGCATGGGCTTTGTACGGCTTCACCATGTGCTATAGAGAAACAAAAGATCCGGCTTATTTAAGACTTGCAGAACATATTGCTTCTTTTGCTGGATCATCCGCGCCTTCCATCTGATAAAATTCCCTATTGGGATCTTGATGTGCCGGATATTACAAAGAACCAAGAGATGCTTCTGGCAGCTGCGATCATGGCCTCAGCCTTATATGAACTGCAGGGCTATTCACTTAATAAAAGGAAGTATAAAAAAATTTTGCAGATAAAATATTGAACAGCCTTATCGAGAAGTTATCGTTCCCCTGTTGGCACCCATCATGGGTTTATACTTTTACATAGCACGGGCCATAAACCAGCCGATAGCGAAGTGGATACATCCATCATTTATGCGGATTATTATTTTTTGGAGGCACTTATGAGAAGGAAGAAGTTTAAATAAACAGTCTTCACAAAATTCTTTTAAATCAGCTGGGGGCCATGGAAGATAATGTCGCTCGGCTGATTTTTCATACCGAAAACCTATTGACAGGCGGTCATATCGTTTATATAAAAAACTCCATCGTATATATTATGCCACGGCTTGCAATTTCACACTGATCCAATTTGGCACATAGCGCATATTGAATGATTCATTGTCTGCGGCATTCCTTTTCCGGAAGGCCTTAAAATCTGCCATGAACCCACATACGTGACCATTTATCCAGCCAAGCCATGATTCGATACCGCCGTTTTTCGGGCTTTGGAATGCTATACTTGCGTGAAGACGTGATTTTCTGCCAGTCTCTCCTTGAAGCCCTGTAAAATCCAATGATATAGGTTTTTATCCTGGATAGCCGGATCACTTGTAAAAGATATATCCCATGGAAGAAGAGCTTGGCGAATTTTTCTTCAATAACCTCGAATTGCTTTTAACAATATGTGAATTTGCCACTCATACAATTATTTTCTCGTTAGGATATTTATAGTCGCACAACCATTCCGCAAATTGCTGGCCACCTCTGTTTATCTCGGATACTGTCTGCAGAAGAAATAATCTTATGTTCAATGTGTATATCATTTGCATACTCATAGCCTTTCAAACTTAAAAGTGTTTGCATATTGAAGCTATTTAGATTCCTTGGATCAGGAGAGAGTTGTTGAATGATTATGTCTGTCAATATGCTGAGATCTGAAAACACTTGCATACTTGAATCTGATTTGATATACTTCCGTTATAGAAGAATGTATAGACAGATATGAGAGTATTCTTCAATCGATTCATATTCTTTTCATCTTTGGAAAAGAAATCATAGCGGTAATATAGTTGCTAAAGATTCGATTCAAGGTTTGCCACACTATACTCTCCCACTAATTGATTATCAAATCCTGTCAACTGAAGCCGGTTCTTACCCTGGTATTGATCCGTCAGGTATTGGACTACTGGTTTGAATTGCTGGCATAGTGTCCTAAAGCCTTAAAAACATTATTCATAATTGTTGACTCGACCTGCGAAGGATTCACCAGGGACTATCGAGTCCCATACTTTGTTGCGTGCATAAAAGTCACTTTCAAAAGCCAGCACATTGAAGCCTAAATTCTCATGCAGGTAGCTTTATGATTCTGCATTTCGCAAGAAACGTCTCTGCTGTCTCCATGGTCCTGCTCACCTAACATTACGATTCTGGAATTGCCAATGGCTTTACCCAATAAATCAAGATCGGAAAACAATGTATCGGCTGGATCAATAGATCTTACCACGACCACAGAGTCTCTTTATATAACGTTCAAGGACGTCTTGAGAATATACAAAAGAAAAGGTGGAGAAAGCGAACAGCAAAAGGCCTATTAATCTTTTATAAAACCGTTGAAAATTCATAGTACCGTATTTGCAAGCTCCAACGGAGCCAGCAGGCCTCTGCAAATTCTTTTCCAACTCATTTGCTGCTCAGGAATAATTCGTTCAAGTTCTTCTTTATTTAATGGAATCTTTTCCCAATTCGGTTCATATTTCACAAACCATGAGATCCAAATGCTTCTTGATATACGCATCATCCATGGTTGCGTAACAACTAAAAGAACTGCATTAGTGATCATCCAATAAAAAAAGCGATTATCGTGAACAGACATTCCGATCAATACAAACCATGCTATAAATGTAGATACGCTTATTGCTACACCCAATGCGTAACTAACATAGCCTGGTGCCATAATAAAATCCAGGTTCTTTTTCAGTAGGCTGTCCGCATACTGTACAGGTTTTAGGCATTGCCATGTTTTTTTTCAGGCCAATGCTAACATTATTTGTAAAAAGTTTTCCCTCTCTGCATCTTGGACAACGACAATCTAAAGTTGAAATAAGATAACCACGCTTCTTTTTATTGGGCATTATTTTGTGATATAAAATGAGAAATTATTTTTGTAATGAAACAGCAGGAGTCACACCGGGTTGTCGCCACAATATATTGCCTCTTTGAAAAAGCATAAGAGTAGGCACACTGGTTACGTTATATTGTGATGAAGCGACAGGGCTTTTATCAATATCAACTTTAATTATCCTTATTTCATCACCCATTTTTGCACGAAGCTCTTCCAATATTGGTTTCATCAATTTACAGGGACCGCACCATTCTGCAAAAAATCAACCAGCACGGGCTTATCGGCATTAATAATGTCGTTGAAAGTTTCTGTTTTATTTGTTGTTTCGTTCACTTTTTGCTTTCTTTTAAAAATGCTTAAAAACAAACCACCCATTACTGCACCATAGGCTGTACTGTTATGCCACTTTGAAGTGATCATACAAGTGCCGCTGTTGCACCCCACAAATTTCCAATATAAAAACCCGGCAACGGCGCCAAGCACTATGCCTACGATCAGTAATTTATTTTGAAAAAGGAAGGGTTTCATAAACTGCAAAGGTCCGCAAAAGCAATGTAATGCCGATACAATAAATAAATTGCTTTTTCCGGCACAAACCTAATGATTAAGATATTATTATGCTGTGATGCAAGTCACGATTTCGGATGACTTTTCCTCAATTAGTAACCTTTATATAACCATAGCCCTCCGCCTGTTTTATTACTAGTTCGTACAAGGCGTCTGGTACAGTAGTTACGCCGTTAAGTAATTGGCTCTTACTAATATTAAAGACCTGCATGGCATGCTCGCAGGCGGCAAAAGTTACCTTATTTTCATGTACCGAGTTTTATTACATCGCCAGCCACCAGTAGACTTGTCTTTACTATCATGTCCAACGCTTTTCCATAAAACACCACTTCTATCTTAGCATCTGGATGAGAAGTGAGAATGAGCCGTTTATCCATCGAATTACACGTTGATGAGTGGCAGTGTCGCTTGTTGTAAGATCAAATACAATATTATAAGGCTGTTTTGTTGAGCAGATGATTGCAGGATAATGCCCAATAAAAATGCGGCGATAAGAAATATTTTTTTCATACTTAGAATTTATCATACAAAAATTACAGAATAAAATACTAAAAAAAGGGTTTGCAAAACATAGTATTGTTTTTTTCGTAGCTTATCGGGCATTTTTAAAATTCTAAAATTTAAACCCCTCTTATTATGGATACCAACGAAACAAAAGAAGGAACTAATCGCCGTAGTTTCCTCGGAACAATTGCTACTGGTGCAGCAGCTATTGGCCTAACAAGCATTGCTCCTTCACTTTCTGCATTTGCGAGGTGAAGCAAAATTTGATCCCAAAGTATATGGCGATCCGGAAGAAATGTTTAAAAAGATCAATGGTAAGCATCAGGGTGGTGTATGATTCTACCGAAGCCTAATGGGGTACTCTGCCTTTGTATGGGCCAAGAATTTTTGGTGACAAATGCAAATGACCGGTACACCTGAACAAAGATTGCAGCGTGGTTGTGGTACTCCGTCACAATTCAATGGTCGTATGCATTTACCTGATGCGATGTGGTCAGAAGTACAAACTTGGTGAATTATCAAAAGCTGACCTGGACCGTATTCCAGAAAACAAATGCTGCCACTGCGTTAAGAAATCACTTTCTGGAAGCCCAAACCTGGTGATTTCTATTCCCGGCGTAGGCGAAGTACAAGTGGCATTGACGAGCTGCAAGCAAGTGGTGTACAATGTTTGCGTTTGCAATATGGCCATTAACCGTATATAGTAATAGTAGTAGGCTGCAAATGAAGGTGGAAAGGCCAGAAGATATATAAAAGAATGGACTGATAATGTACTTCCGGGCATTCAAATAGTGCCAGCTGGTGTTTGGGCATTGGGCCGTGCACAGGAAAAACAATGTGCTTATATTTTTTGCGGGATAGATTTTTTTCAAAACTTTTTAATGCAGGCGATTCTATCGCCTGCATTTTTCTATCTGAACTCGTATCCAACACCCATTACCTGGGTAAGAAGATCGTTGTGGCGCATCTGTCGCAATTACAGCGGCCTTCTATCTTTTGGAGAAATTGGAGAAAATTCTTTTAAATATTCTTCAATGACTGAATGTAGAGTTGCTCCCCATTTTTGTTGGGTTCTTTTACCCCTTCCATTCTGCAAAGTGTTGTGTCAGGATCACCTTCTCTTTCACAGGCTACAAAAGAATATTGTTTTAAAAGATCAATTGGTTCTTTATTTACTTTCTATCCAGTTCACTCTTTTACCCTCTTGTTTTTCAATAGTAAAATTTACTTCCATTCCTTTGAATCGAATTACCCAACCACCGAATCTTTTTACCGGTTCTTTTGCAAAAGCATTTTCCAATTCATGTTCCATCCAATCCCAAATTTGACGACCGGTTGCCATTCCCAATTTTGCTTCACTATCTACCGGCAACATGCTCCATAAGAAATCATTTGTGATCTCTGCTATGCCGGTTTTAGGATCAGGAACAAGTGGTGGACAAAAACGAAATCCATTACTCAAGTGCAATATCCGGTTTGAATTTCCACATGATCGCATCAGTAATAAAATTATCCATCGGGGTTTCTATAACATAATATCTTACAAGCGGGGTTTTTGTTTTACCAATTACTGTATTTAATTTTTTTTCAAAAGGTTCTCTTGTTTTTTTAACCAGCATTTTCATTTCTTCATCTTCTTTGTAGCGTAAAGGATCAACATCCAGTAATTGATAATTATGTTCTTTTACTTTTCCGTTTTCAATAACTATATCAAGTTTTGAAATGAACGAACCAAATGCTCCGGGCTCTGTAACTTTTGCATAAGTTCCTTCAACAGGTTTACGGATCCGTTCATGTGTATCGGCGCCGAGAATATAATCAACGCCTTTTACTTCCGGCATATTGGCTAATCCAACTTGTTGTGCCATCCCCATATGAGTGAGTAAAAAGATCATATCACATTTTTCATATTCTTTTAAAAGACGGATATATCGGGCGATATTTTTGCGGGAAAGTAAATTCTATACCATAGCTATAAGCAGGTGATTGTCTTTTAGGGGTCATTGGATCATTATAACCAATAAAACCGATCTTGATACCAGCAATATGTTTTATAAAGTAAGGAGGAAAGATCAATTCTCCTTGTTGTTCATCTTTCGTATCATGAAACATGTTGGCGCAAACTTTTACTCCGTTATATGCAAACATGTCTTTCATCATCATTTCTTTTCCATATACTACTTCCCAATTGCCGGGTAGCATAATATCATAACCGATATTATTCATTAATGGAACGATGGCTTGTCCTTCTGTAAGCGCAGCAATGCCACTTCCTGGAAACAATCGCCGCCATCAATTACAAGAGTATTATCCGGATTTTGATCTCTCAATTCATTGATCATTGTTTTCAGCGTAGCAAATCCACCTCTTTTTATAAACAGGTTTTTTATTCTCGATAAAAAATTCATCATGAATATCAAGCTGCGAATGGATATCGGCTGTATGAAGCAACGTAAGTGTTTGCACTTTTCCATTTTGCACTGCTTTACTTTTCTTTATTGCTTGTGCTTTGTAAGCAGATTCATCAGACTCCAATGGCAGATGCAGCAAGCGGACTGATCAATCCGCCTCCGATACCAATACCTAAGTCCAAGTTTTCCTGCATTTTTAAAAAATTCTCTCCGGCTGTTTTGAGAAATTTCAAGATGTAATTTTTTTCAGCTTCACTCAATTGCTGGCAGGAATTACAACTGCAGTTCTCATGCAGGTTACATATTTTGAGACATAATTTATCTGTTGAATTATTTACCCTGTTTAGTTTTTCTTGCCTCAGCAATTGGTTTAAAAGGACCGTATTTATGTTGTTCTTCATCAAAGCCATCAGCAAGGGGCCGAAAGGATGATCAACTGGCTTTTAGAAATATCAGGCCAGTCTTCTTTAAATATTTTTGATGGACGTGGTTGTGAGTTGACAAACGCCGCAACATCCCATGCTTCTTCATTCGTCAATTGTGGATTATGATATTCCACTTCACCAAAGGGCATATTATTTTTTACATAACCTGCAAATCTTGAAATACGATATAAGCCTGCAGCAGTATTATAACTGTGTTCTCCCCAAAGTGGCGGGTATTCATATAAGCCATCATCTTTTTTCTTTCCTTGTCCATCTTCGCCATGGCATCGCTGGCATTTATTTGTAAAAACTATTTTCCTTGTTGCGGATCAGCAGCACGATCGAGATAAGGAATATCCATGATACCGCTTCCTTTGGAATCGCTTTTTTAATGCCATCACCTAGCCATTTCATATAAGCAATGATCGCTTTCATCTCTTTACTGCTATTACTATCAATGGGCTCGCCATTTAAACTTCTTTGCAAACAATCATTTACTCTTTTGGTATCGTTTCCAATCCACCACTTCTTGCACGAAATTTTGGATAGGTTGCATACACGCGCTCCGTAGTTATTTCCCCATGGCACAGTGCCGCCACTTAAATGACAGTTCTGGCAATTCATGCCATTGGTTATTTGTGCAACCGTTCCATTTGGTCCGAGATAATAAGATGTTTTTGAAATTAATTGATGCCCATATCTTTGCCATTGAATCACTTTCAGGGATCTGATACATGATTCCAGCCTCGCCATAAATGTTCAGTGGTATCTGCAACTGCATAGCCATTGCTACTGCTATTGCATGAGCACATAAACAATGACAGCAATAAATAAAACAAAAAAATGTTTTGTAAAAATGCAGTTGGCTTCATTTCAATTTTAATAATAAGATCAATGCGGCAATTTATCTCTTATATATCCGTACACCCATGTACCTGCAATAGCGCTAAATAAAGTTACGATGATTACTGTGGAGCCGCTTCCAATTAAAGCAAATAATGGCCCGGGGCATGCACCGGTTAATGCCCAGCCAAAACCAAAAAGCAATCCACCATAGACCTGGCCTTTATTAAATTTTTTGGATCAAAACGTATCTCTTCACCATCGATCGATCTTATTTTAAATTTCTTGATAATAAAAACGCTGATGATACCGACAACAATAGCAGAGACCAATGACCCCATACATGTGAAAACTTTGCAAGCGAAACATTTCCTGTATGCGGAACCAGTGAAATAACTTCTGATTTCACCAGTATAATTCCAAATAAAATTCCAGCAACAGTAAATTTTAAATTTGACCAAAGCGGTTTATCTAATACTGAATAATTTACACATTCCGAATTTTCTGTTCTCACTTCAAAGTCAGTGTTCAGATCAGCCGATTTAAAAGTATTTGTTGCAGTATTCATTGATCTAAGATTAGAGTTTAAGAATAAGCGGAATGAAAAAGTTAGCAACAATGAAACCACCCACCATAAAACAACAAGTAGCGATCAAAGAAGGTAATTGAAGATTGCTGATCCCCATAATGGAATGGCCACTTGTACATCCGCCAGCATAGCGGGTGCCGAAAGCCAACAAGAAAACCACCGACAACAATAAGAATAAGCCCTTTTATGGTAAGCAAATTTTCCCAGTTAAAAGCTCTTTTGGTACAAGCCCTTCAGTATTAGTAATGCCATAGCCTGCAAGTTCAGTAGCCAATTTTGGATCTATAACTACCGGATTTGGGTTCGATAAAAAAAATGCAGTTATTATTCCACCTATTAAAATACCACCAACAAAAAAAGAGATTCCATATTTCTTTTTTCAGTCATATTTAAAAAATGAAATATTCATTGGAACGCAGGCGGCGCATATATGACGCAATGATGAAGAAACTCCAAAGCGTTTATTTCCGAATATGAGCAAAACCGGGATCATAAGGCCGATCAAAGGACCAGCAACATACCAGGGCCATGGTTGTTTTATCCATTCAATAAAATTCATGGTTTAAAAGCTTTTAATATACAAAGGTATTAATTGGACACAGTTTAATTCTACGCCTATTGTTTTAAGAATAATTCTTTTATAAGTATATAAATAGCCATTAACAACACAAACCAGCCAAATGTTTTTTTCAAGATCTCTGCTCGAAATCTTTTTCTGCTGAAAGGCTTCCTAAATAAAATACCTATAATTGCAGAGACCAGTGAAAAGTAAAAGGATCTTCCAGTCAAGCGGAGTTTGTTTTAAACTGAATAGAAAACCAAAAATTGAATTGATGGCGATAATAACTAATGAAGTGCCGATGGCAGTTTTCATTGGAAGTTTTACAAATAATACCAATGCAGGAATGATAAGAAATCCGCCGCCTGCTCCCTAATATACCTGTAATAAGGCCGATTGCTAATCCCCATAAAGCAAGTGGCAATATTTTACTATTCCGTTCCTGGGATACAGGCGCTTTCTATTTTCATCATCACCATTAAATATCATAAATGCTGCTGCTGTAAACATTAAAAATGCAAATACGATCATCAGCATTGTATCACGGGTAAAATCAATATTCCCAATTGAAAATAATTTTTCAGGAATAGCGGGTAAAATAAAATGACGTGTGATAAAAATTGAAAAGATGGAAGGGATACCGAATTCTGAAACTGCTTTGAAATCAACTTGTTTTTTTATATAAGCTCTTGTGCCGCCTGTCAAGCTTGTAACGCCTACAATAAATAATGAATAAGTGGTTGCAGTTATTGCATCGAGATGAAGTAAATAAACTAATACAGGGACTGTAAGAATTGAACCGCCGCCGCCCATCATACCGAGCACAAGGCCAATAAAAACTGCAGCGATGTATCCAACTATTTCCATACTGATATTTTTAATCTCGGCTAGAATTTTTCCATTTGCATGCTCCTGCTTCCTTTTACAAGTATATAACTGTTTTGGAATTGTTGTTTGACTAAACCATTCTTTTGCCTGTAAAGAATTTTCAAATGAAAGAAAAGGAGTGAGGGAGTTTTAGAAAATCACCACCAACAAGCACCACTTCTTTCCACGAATATTTTTTGATCAGATCAATTATTCCCTGGTGTTCCTGCAAGCTTTGTTTGCCTAATTCGGCCATAGCGCCAAGCATCAGAATTTTATTTTCTGAATTTTTCTTTGCAAAATTTTCAATAGCCAGTTTCATACTGCTGGGATTTGCATTGTAAGCGTCAAGTATAATTTTATTCGAATCTTTTTCTATCAACTGTGAACGGCTGTTGGAAGGGACATAATTTTCGATCGCCGATATTGATTTTATCTTCCGGCACTTCAAAGAATTTTCCAACTGTAACTGCGGCAAGTACATTGGGTAAATTGTATTCTCCCACCAATTGTGTTGAAATAATGCCATCATCGAGTCCCTTGTGTGATCTGAACCTTTAAGAAAATTTTCATTGGGAATAATTTTTCCGATCACATGATCATTATCTTTTTGTTCCATATTTTATAATGCCACTGATGCCTTTGCTCATTTCCTGCAGGTAATCATAATCCCACATTACGAAAGCAAAGCCATGTGTAAGTGTTCGCAGATGAGTCAAACAATTCACCTTTGCCTTTTCTTACACCTTCTTCACTGCCAAAACCCTCAAGATGTGCTTTTCCGCAATTTGTGATCAAACCGTGTGTTGGCAAAGCGATTTGACAATATCCGGCAATTTCTTTCAGATGATTGGCGCCCATTTCGATCACAGCCATTTCTGCGTCCGGTTTGATTTTTAAGATCGTTAAGTGGTATGCCGATATGATTATTAAGATTGCCTTCTGTTGTATATGTTTTGAATGAAGAAGAAAGAACTGCATGGATCAATTCTTTGGTTGTCGTTTTTCCATTGCTTCCTGTAATTGCAATAAAAGGAATATTGAATTGCTTGCGATGATGCAGCGCTAATTGCTGTAAAGACTGATAATACATCGGGTACTAAAATAGTTTTTCCTGGGATCTCATATTCTTTTTCATCAATTACAACATAAGCAGCGCCGGTTATCTATTGCTTTCTTTGCAAATGAGTTACCATTGAAGTTGGGTCCCTTTAATGCAAAAAAATATCTCCGGCTTTTAATTTTCCTTGTGTCTGTTTGAACCGAAGGATATTGCTGGTAAATTTTATAAAGTTCTTCGATCATCATAAGCAAATGTAAAGGCATAAATTAAAAAACCCCGCCAATGATGACGGGGCTTTTAATATTATAAAATGAAAAGCTTAGCGTTTTTGACGTTTGCTCTTTCCACCAGTTACCTGTTTTTCTTTTATTACCTTCTGTGCTTCCCATGCGGCTCATGGCACAACGGAAACCAACAGTTGCACTTGCCTGATCTTCTTCCATGAAACGACGAGTACCAGGGCTTAGCCAGTAAGCATAATCAGCCCAGCTACCACCTTTATACACTCTTGATTTATCACTTACAAGTGTAGTGATGCCATAACCATAATTTGATTGTGATAAAGAGTCACCATCAATAAAGTTGATAACATTACCACGCTGATAGTTTCTGCGCATCATGCTTTCTTTATCAGTTACGTCAGTATATTTTACTCTACCCATGCTATCTCTTGCAAAACGTGTAGTAGGATCGGCTGATGTAGAATCTGCAACAAGCATCTTTTGATATTTGTTACCACGATATGGTGCAACATCATCAGCATCAAGTAATGTAAGAGGTCTGTATACATCGGCTACCCATTCGCTTACGTTACCTGCCATATTATATAAGCCAAATCCATTTGGATAAAATGCTTTTACATCAGCTGTATAGATCGCATCGTCATTTAAACCACCGGCAACACCTGCATAGTCACCATTACCTCTTTTAAAGTTTGCAAGCATCATACCTTGCCAGCTACCATGACGTGTATCACGCATACCATTCGGATTATGGCTCCATGGATAAATTTGTTTGTTCATAGTTAACTCTTCACCACGTTTGCCTTCTTTAGTGCTTGGTCTTGGGTTTTGTGCGATATAACCCAAAGCGGCATATTCCCATTCAGCTTCTGTTGGTAAACGATAATCAGGCTGAAGAATACCATCTTCCATTGTTACCTGTTGTACGTGGTGTCCCCTGAGCAGTTTTTAAAGTACTCTTCTTTACCTTGTTTTCCAGGTTGAGGAGCATAAAAACCTAAGAGATATGATTTAGTTGTGAAATTATCTTCGCCTTGTTGTGCTTGCAAGACCTTGTTTTGCAGCAAGTCCTTTATCAATAAGAGCTCCTTCATTAACACGGTCACTTCTCCATAAACAGAAGTCATAAGCCTGTTTCCAGCTAACACCAACAACCGGGATAGTTGTTGAAACTTGGGTGACGTAAATAATATTCAACCAATGGTTCATTATAAGCTAATTCACTACGCCAAACAAGTGTATCGGGCAATGCAGCATCAATGAATCTTTTGATAACTAGGATCATTTGCAGGGTCAAAAACACGGTCAAGCCAATAAAGATATTCACGATAGTGAACGTTGGCTACCTCAGTTTTATCAATATAAAACGAAGGAACTGTTTGACGACGGGGGATATTATTAAAATCACCTATCACGTCTTCATCAGTTTGACCCATTGTGAACGTACCACCTGGTACAAACACAAGACCTGGGCCAGTTGCCTGTTCTTTTTCTTTGGATACCTGGTATCCACCCATATTCTTGTCGTTGTAATTCCAGCCGGTTACATCCGACTTGTCGTGTTTCTTGTCTTGCCAAATAGACCCTTGCCCTTACATGAAGCTATCAGAACGGCGCAGGATAAAAGGATGATTAAGTTTTTCAGTTTCATAGTTTTTTGTATAAACCTTTGAATTGGAATTAATTTAACGCCGGTTGGGATAAAATATTGCACCTTAATAAGATTTTATCTACCGCATCTGCGAATATAGGCAGATTATAATGATTTTATTAAGCAGAAATACTTTTTATCACCTCGTTAAAGCCCCTGATTTTTGCAAGGAAATCATGGGGAGATTTACAGTTATAGCCTTGTCGTTAATTTGCTTTTTGCAACAAATGTTAGTGCTCAAAGAGTGTACAAAACCAATTCAGTTTTGTCATCAGGCGAGTTGGAGTAAAATTGCTGTTAAAGAAAGCGGGTATCTATAAAATAGATGTTCCTTTTTGGGAGCAATTGGTTTTAATACTTCAAATATTTCATCTGGCTTCTATAAGACTTTTTGGAAATGGAGGCAATATGCTTAGCGAAGCAAATGCAGAAATACCCCTCGATGACCTCGCCGAAAATGCGATCATGGTAGTGGATGGAGGCGATGGCTTGTTTAACGGAAGCGATTATTTTCTTTTTTATGCTGCAGGACCCGACAAATGGCTGAAGGATTCATTAAATAAAAGATTTACTCATCAAAAAAATCTTTATTCTGACTCAGCTTATTATTTTATTACGATCGGAGGTGCTGGAAAAAGAATTGCTTCATTACAAGTAAATACTCCTTCAACATTAACGGTTAATTCATTCAATGAAAGGATCTTTCATGAGCTTGATACAATAAATCTTTTATCAAGCGGAAAAGAGTGGCTGGGTGAAGAGTTTGCCGATGCACCGGGTAAAACACTTTCAAGATCTTTTCAGTTAGTATACCAAATCTTCTTATTAAGCACACCCGCTACATTGATCTCGAATTGTGTAGCCAGGTCTATAAATGTCCCGAGTCGTTTTGATGTTCGGGTAAATAATCAATTAGCGCAGCAGGTCAATATTCCATCAACCGGAGCCGGGTTATATGATCTGTTTGCTCAACAAACACAACAAGCTATCAGATCTTTTATTATCCCAGGAATCTTTGCAGATCAATTATACTTATCTGCCGGGTGGTTTTAATTCACAGGGCTGGTTGAATTTTTTGAGATTCATGCAAGAAGAAGCCTGGTTTTAAGTAATAGTGGTCAATTGCCTTTTCGTGACTGGAATAGTGTTGGAAATAATATTTGCGAATTTGTAATAAGCAATGCAACAAGCAACACCCAGGTTTGGGATATTACCGATCCTTTATCTCAATAAGAATGCAAGGAAGTTTTTAGCAAATGAATTTCGGTTTGTTAATGATGCAGCACGATTGAGAGAGTATATCGCTTTTAATACTAGGCAATGCGATTGATACCTGTAAATGCAGGCCGAATTCAAAACCAGGATCTGCACAATTCTCAGCAAACAGATTATCTGATCATCACAAATAATTCATTGCTCTCACAAGCTGAACGATTAGCTGCTTTTCACCGGCAAAGAAATTTGAAAGTGACTGTTATTACTACTGATAAAGTTTTTAATGAGTTTTCTTCGGGCACGCAAGACCCTGTTGCCATTCGTGATCTTGTAAAAATGTATTTTGACAAAGTACGCATCTAACCCTGCTAATCGTCCAAAATATTTGTTGCTTTTTGGCGATGCTTCATTTGATTATAAAAACAGGATCTCTAATAACACAAACCTTGTTCCTGCATATCAAAGTAAAATTTTTCTTGATCCGCTTAGCACTTATACAAGTGATGATTTCTTTGGTTTTTTAGATGACAATGAAGATATCAATTCGGGATTGGTCACCAATCTTCTTGACCTTGGTATTGGCAGAATTCCGGCTAAAAATATCGAAGAAGCAAAAAATTATGTTGACAAAGTAATTAGCTTATCATAGCAAAGAAAGTTTTGGTGCCTGGAGAAACAATGTTTTCAATTATTGCCGATGATGAAGATAATAATCTGCATTTGCAGGATGCAGAATTAATAACAGGCACCGTGTCTGCAAACCCGGTTTTCAATATTCAGAAAATTTACCTTGATGCATTTCAACAGGAAAGCGGATCGGCGGGCAGCAGGTATCCATCTGTAAATGAAACGATCAATAATCAAATTGCTAAGTGGAACGTTGGTCTTTAATTTTATCGGTCATGGCGGCTCGGCAAGACTTGCAGAAGAAGTGATACTTGATCAGCCAATGATAAATGGATGGAGTAATACTAACCGGCTTCCTTTGTTTGTTACTGCCACCTGCGATTTTGCACCTTATGATAATCCATTTACCAATTCACTTGGCGAAAATATTTTACTAAGACCAAAGACCGGTGGCATTGCTATGATGACAACAACACGACTTGTGTTTTCATTTCAGCAACCGGATCATGAATAATAATTACATGCAATTTGCAATGCAACCGGATGCAAATGATAAATACAGAAGTCTTGGTGAAGCAGTAATGGCAGCTAAAAATTATACTTATCAAACTTCAGGCGATCTGATCAACAACAGGAAGTTCTACATTGCTTGGCGACCCGGCTTTGACACTTTGCATTTCCACAGTTCAAAATAAGAACTACAAAGTCTGAATTCCATTTGATCCTTTATTACAGAACAGATACATTATCTGCGGAGAAAAAGTAGTGATCGAAGGTGAAGTAACCGATAATAATGGTTCAATTCTTTCATCTTTAAATGGAACTGTTTACCCGGTTGTTTTTGATAAGCCTCAAACGATCACTACAAAAGCGAATGATCCCGGTAGCCAACAAACATCGTTTCAACAGCAATCAAATATTTTGTTTAAAGGGAAAGCCATCGTTGCAATAATGGCAAATTCAGTTTTTCTTTTTAAAGTGCCTAAAGGACATCAATTATCAATATGGCCATGGTAAAATAAGTTACTATGCTGAAGACGGAATAAAAGATGGCAGTGATTTTTTTAATGGATTTATTAGTTGGCGGTGTCAGCAACTACAATTGACAATGATAAAAACGGTCCGGAAATAAAAGCATGGTTAAATGATGAAAAATTTGTGAATGGAAGTATTGTTAATCAAAGACCAGTATTGATCTGTAAAACTGGCTGATTCTCATCAGGCATCAACACTTCAGGTACAGGCATCGGGCATGAACATCACGGCAATGCTGGATAATAACAACAATCAAATATTTGATCTGAATAATTATTACGAAGCTGATCTTGATCAATATGGGCAGGGTTATGCCCGTTTTCAATTACCCGAATTAGAGCCCGGCATTCATTCACTAAAAATAAAAGCATGGGATATTCTTAATAACTCATCAGAGTTATATACTTGATTTTTCGGTGATGAATGATGAAGAACTTTGTGATCGACCATGTTCTTAATTATCCTAACCCTTTACAACCAAAACACAATTCTGGTTTGAGCATAATAAACCGGGGCAGGATCTGTTTGTAACAAATCCATATATTTTCGCTGGCCGGAAGGATAGTTAAAATCGATTGAAAAAACAATAAACACAGCGGGAATCGTTCTTGTGAAGTGGATTGGGATGGCAGAGATGATTTCGGCGACAAAATTGAGAGAGGAGTATATGTGTACCGGCTCAAAGTTTTTTGTCCCGGACTAAACCGCAAACAGTCACCGGAAAACTGCGTGATCTTTTAAGAAGAATAAGTGGACAAAAATAAATATTTTAGAACTCAGATTTTTAAAATCCTCTATATTTACAAATAACCTAAACTCTTACTAATGAGACCAACTGCTATTTAAAACTGACTGCTGCAATCTTCATCTTTGTTAGAATTATCCAATCCACCAAGGCTCAAGATCCGATCAATGTTGTTACTACTCGCTGTTCCTTTTCTACGTATTTCACCAGATGCCCGTGCTGGCGGTATGGGTGAGTGTGGGAGTCGCCACTTCGCCCGATGCCAATTCATCTTTCTGGAATCTTGCAAAAGTTCCTTATCAATAAGTCGAAAGGTGGCATTTCTTTATCATATACTCCATGGCTAAAAGATATTGCTTAGTGATGTTTATCTCGCATCAGTAGCCGGGTATTATAAATTAGATGATGAATCAGCTATATCGCAGCTTCATTGCGTTATTTCAGTCTTGGGTAATATTCAGTTTACAGATAATCTTGGTAATGATCTTGAATAGCATATCAGGCCAAGAGAATTATGCATTTGATTTTGGTTATTCAAGAAAACTTATCAGAAAATCAGGTATAGGTGTTGGCCTTAAGATATATCAATTCAAATCTTAGCACAGGAGCCTGCTGTGGTGCAATCAACTTATAAAGCTAGCAAACGCTGTTGCCGGCTGATATTGCTTATTATTATCGAGGCATAATGATGACTGTAGGACAATGGCTGGGCATTTGGAGTTGCTTTGAGCAACCTGGGTTCAAAAATTTCTTATACGGATAATGCCGACTCAAAAGATTATATCCCCTGCTAATCTTGGATTAGGTACTACTTATTCAAAAGTATTTAACTCTGCCAAATAACAGTATCATGTTTGGTGTTGGATATGAATAAATTACTTGTACCAACTCCTCCTGGAGATCCAGCTACTCCACAACAATTAGCAGAATATCGCAATAAAAGTGTACTTAGCAGTTGGTTTAGTTCATTTGGTCCGATGCACCCGGCGGATTCAGCGAAGAATTAAAGAATTCCAGTTATCATTAGGCGGCTGAATACTGGTACAATAATCAGTTTGCACTTACGTGCGGGTTATTTCTATGAAGATAAAACAAAAGGTAACCGCCGATATTTTACAATGGGTGTTGGAATAAATTATAATAGCTTTGGTCTTGATTTCTCTATCTTATTCCTTCAGGAAGTGGTGTTGATCGCAATCCTTTATCTAACACATTGCGTTTCTCATTGCATTTCAACTTCGATGGTTCAGGAGGCTTGAAGCAACCACGAAATTAAAATGATAAATAATTTATAGTGACGTCTCGCCTTCAGCGGGACGTCTTTTTATATTTGAATAAACAAAGAATCATCATGTCTTATCGAATTGGAAGCGGGGTTGATTTTCACCAGTTACAAAAAGGAAGAGAGTCTATGGATCGGCGGGGTGCATATTCCTTTTAAGAAAGGAGGCTTTAGGACATAGTCGATGCCGATGTACTTGCTTCATGCTATTGTGATGCTTTGCTAGAGCGCTCTTGCATTTGGGTGATATCGGTATTCATTTTCCTAACACATCAGAAGAATTCAAAAATATTCAGAGCATAGTATTATTACAACGAACAATGGACCTGGTTAAGCAAAAAGGATATTCAGTTGTAAATATTGACAGCACAATTTGTTTAGAAGAACCGAAGCTGAAACCATACACGGCAGAAATGCGAAGGATCATTGCAGCGACCACCGCAGTGTTTCAGAAAATGATGTTTCAATAAAAGCAACTACAACTGAAGAGATGGGATTTATAGGAAAAGGAAAGGCATCATGGCACTATGCTACATGTATTGCTTCAGAAAAGTTTAACTAGTTCATTCGTAGCATAGAACCTCCTTTCTGCCTTTGAAACTTTAACTTTGTCACCGAATGCCGCTCAATCAAATATAAAGATCGTTAATACATCTGCTAATCCTTTACGCCCCAGTATGCAACAAGAGGATCATCAGGCATGGATATAGGGCATCACTGTAGATATACCATTGACGCTTCAACCACTTGAAAGAACTTTGATACCAACAGGATTGTTTGTTGAAATACCCCAAGGGGTACGAAATCACAAATAAGACCAAAGAAGTGGTTCCTGGCAATTAAACAGGGGATCACCTGTTTGAATACTCCGGGCACACGATCGATTCTGACTATCGTGGGGAAATTAAGATCATAATGATCAACCTTTCTTCAGAAGAGCAGGTCATTAATCCAGGAGACCAGGTAGCTGCAAATGATAATTCAGAAAACAGAAAGAGCCGAAGTTCGATTGCAAGTAGAATTTTTAAATAACACTGAAAGGGCCGCAGGTGAGGTTTTGGTCATACAGGAAAACAATAATAATGATTCAGGTTTATCTTACTATTATTAATTACGGTGCTTGCTGGTATCATCATGCCGGCTCCACCAGGAAAATTCAACACGGCGATTTCCGCAAAAGATATCAACATGGAAGTGGTAAGACAAACATTCTGACCCACATGCAGATTCTATCAAGTTTATAAAGGACAATTATTCGCCAACTTCTCGCAAACAGGATCAGAGTTTGAAACTTTTTCCAGCAAAGATCAATACAGATTACGACCACCCGGGGCGGTGATGGAAAAATAATGCCCAGTGTCAATGTCTTTATCAGGATTTGAAAAAAGATAGACAGCCTCATATTGAATGATATCATGCAATGCACGGCATTAAAGGGATCGAAGCGTGGCGCGGGTATCACGTGGTAATAAGACTTCCGTACGCAAGGTTAAATAAGCTGGTTATAAAGAGTGCGCAGAGTGCGTTCGTTAGAATATCTGACAGAAGTCGCGGCATTGCCACTCTGACTCTGCGCACACGTGCGGAACGCTGATCATTGGCAGCCACCTGTTTTCCTGGATGACGAGGCATTGTTTTGCTATTCCACTGCAGATAATAACTTTTATTTCCGCGCCTGGAGCGAGGGACAACGGTTCAGAGCACCTGATCTCGATCTGGATGAACATTATGACGTAGTCATCTTGTGCGGCTTTCTGCTGATAGCTCGATGATGTTGACATATTAAGAAGAGCAGGACCTGTTTCCTTACCTATGCGGACTATGGGGAGCAGCACAAGGGTGCGGGATTCACCGGCCAGCTTCGATACTGTATCTCAGTTCTACGGAGAAAGCCAAGCTTGATGTAAAACTTAAATTTCAAGCAATATGCATTTTAGCGAAACGTTGAGCTATCCGTTTTCAGTTTTAAGCGAAAAACTATAAAAGGAAACTGTACAAGCAAAATTTAATTTACAGTTGTAAGCTTCGTCGTTTCAAATTGATCCCAACCCTTATTGAGTTTACCACAAAACGGCGGGTAACCATGAAAAAGAATCTATCTCATCTTCGCCTTTGTTTTTTCTTCCTGTTTACTTTTGCCCAAACAGAAGATAAAAACCCAGCTGAAAGAGAAAGACAGGAAATACAAAAAGAGATCAAAGAGATCCAGGGTGAATATGATAAATTAAAAGGTAAGCATAAAATATCGGGCACAACCTCATTGACAGGAAAATAAAATTGCAGAATATATCAGCAATATCAGCAAAGAGCCGCATTATTCGACGATGATATTTACCTGAGTGTGTGGAGATCTATCGTCTTCAAAATTATTGGACAAATCTTGAGTAGCCCAATATTCACGAAGTGTAGTGTATGCCTATAAGAACAGGGAGGATTATGATTTCCTGAATTTATTTTTCTGCAAGCAGTTTCAATGATGCGATCAAATCGTATCACTCTTATCTTAAAAGCTACCGTGCTTATCGTGAACAATAGAAATACGATTAAAGAAACACAGGCTTTAATTGCAGTGCAAAGAGATTCAGCTAAGTAAAAAGAAACAAAAAGACATGCAGCTGCAAAACCAACAACACAAGCCGTGACATTAGAAGGACAGAAGAAGGAAAAGATAGTTGTGATCAGCCAACTAAAATCACAGGAAAAGGATCTGCAAAAACAGTTGGCTGCAAAAAGAAAAGAGACAAGGACCTGCAAATGCTAATACTTCAATAATAAACAGGGAAATTGCCGCAGCAAAAGCAGCAGCAAAAGAAAAGCTGACGAAGAAGCCGGAAAATGTAAAGCCCGTTATTACAGATCCCCGTAAATAAAAACACAACAACTAATGCGAAGCCAAACGTTGTAAGAGAAAGTGTGGTATTTAATACGAGGCCGATCTTAAACTAAATGTCATTTCGAAAAAACAGTGTTGAAACTTCCATGGCCGGTGGTAGACCAGGTGGAACTGTTTGTATACATTATGGCTCATATCAAATAGAAAAACAAACCTTAAAGGAGATAATCCAGGTATTGGATCTGCAATTCGCAGCCTGGCACAATGTAAAATCAGTTTTTGATGGTAGTTGTAAGTGTATTCAACATCAGACCAAAATCTGTATCGATACGCCACGGTAAATATTTTACCGAGCAATACGTAACTGAATCAAGTACAA
>ERZ1370068.6783-contig-5744_pt1 | contig 25139 bp, 38 predicted proteins | sample MGYA00561227_ERZ1370068 | MGnify/ENA primary metagenome ERZ1370068 (study PRJEB38410, sample SAMEA6850437) | metagenome | study: Metagenomic assessment of the ecological functions of the soil: analysis of the soil microbiota associated with the...
CTTCTACAGCCAGTAATCAGCGAGCAGAAAACGGTCAGCACTAGAACTACCAGTACAACAGATGCGGCTTTGCCGCTCTGATGTGCGGAAAGGCTTTGCCTTTCCGGACGCCTCTCATTGGTAGTCGATAGGGCTCCGCCCAGGATCTGTGCGCGAGGCGTAGCCTCACTGATTTCATTTGAGCAGGCCGCCGGAAAGGCGGAGCCTTTCCGCACATCGGGGCGGCAAATCCGCTTACCCCCGCTGCCAGCGGACCGCTGCTCTCTGAACTAAAGCTCAACATCAATCACTTCCCTTGGTTCCAGGGTACGCAGGAACCGCACCGCTTCGTCGTGATCGAATTTTGGATCTTTCGACTCGATCACCAGGAAAAAACTGTCGCGCGTCGCCAACGCAAAATTCGGCGCGTTGAAAGACCGGATGATATGGCTGCGGCAATTTGTTCAGCGCCAGCATGCCCAGGACTGCTGAGAAAGCCGCGCACCAGCACCGTACATTCAAAAGTGATCGGAATGAATGCGGGCCAACTGTTGAAAGGTTTGCCACCGACGTTAATCGGATAGTCGATCACTTCCATCCAGTACTGCATGAAGAAAGCCACCCAGGCCGCCGATGATGCCGCCAATCAAGACGATTACCGGCAAAGCCGTGCGACGGAATCCGATCGCTTCAGTCAGCTCTTCGATCGGAAACGGCGAGTAGCCGTTGATTTGCCGATAGCCCGCCTCGTAGGTCTCGCGCGCGGCCGCGACCAGCGCGCTCGGGTTATCGAACTGGGCCATGATGCCGTAAAGATGTGGGTCCGTCTTCTTCATTCTCAATTGGCCATTGACAGTACGCAGTCAGTACAAACGTCGTCGCTTTAACCCACCTGCTGACGCAGGTGGTACTGACCTATCGCCATGTCACGCGTCATCCTAACAAAGACAAATCCGACAACTATCCTTCGTCCACTTCCGCCTCGGGCAGAATCGTCCGCATCTCGAAAATCGAAATCATCGGCAGGAAGCGAATAAACAGAAACAGCAACGCAAAGAAGAATCCGATGGTGCCGATGAACATGGACCAGTCCCACTGGCGACGGTTGATACATGCCCCACGAAGACGGCAGGTAGTCGCGATGCAGACTGGTGACCACGATCACAAAACGCTCGAGCCACATGCCAATGCTGACCACGATGCAAATGAGCCACAGGAACAGCAGGTTGCCGCGAATCTTCTTGAACCAAAGCAACTGCGGCGTGAATCCATTGCAAAAGATTAGCGCCCAGTAGTAAGCCGCATAGGGTCCGTGCATGCGGTTCCAAATCATGAACTGTTCGTAATGATTGCCGCTGTACCAGCCGAAAAACGCCTCCATCAAATAGCCGTAGAAGACGATCAAGCCGGTGGCCAACATCACTTTCGCCATGTTGTGCATGTGACGCATCGTGATGAAGCTTTCCAGGCCGTAAATCTTTCGCAGCGGAATCGTCAGCAGCAAGACCATGGCAAAGCCGGCATAGATCGCTCCGGCGACGAAGTAAGGTGGAAAGATCGTCGCGTGCCAGCCCGGAATGATGCCGACCGCGAAATCGAAACTGACGATCGTGTGCACTGAAAGCACCAGCGGCGTCGCCAGCCCGGCTAGTAACAGATAGGCCGTTTCATAGCGATGCCAGTGCCGGGCCGAGCCGCGCCAACCCATGGCCAGCATGCCGTAGATCATCTGGAACGGTTTGCTCTTGGCGCGATCGCGCAGCGTGGCAAAGTCCGGAATCAAACCAACAAACCAGAACACCGCCGACACCGTCGCGTAGGTCGAGACCGCAAACACGTCCCACATCAGGGGGCTGCGGAACTGGGGCCAGATGCCCATCGTGTTCGGGTAAGGGAACAGCCAGTACGCCAGCCACGGCCGGCCCAGGTGCATGATCGGATACATGCCGGCCTGGGCCACTGCGAACAGGGTCATCGCTTCGGCAAACCGGTTGATCGAAGTGCGCCACTTCTGTCGGAGTAAAAGCAGGATCGCTGAGATCAAAGTTCCGGCGTGGCCGATACCGATCCACCAGACGAAATTCAGAATGTCCATTCCCCAGGCGACGGGAACGTTCACTCCCCACAATCCGATGCCGACAAACAGCAGCTTGGTAATGGCCAGCAGCATCAGCTGGAACAACGCGAACGAAACCGCAAAGCCGATGAACCAGCTGATCGGCGTCTTGCGCTTCAGCACGATCGCGCTGATCTTGTCGGTGACTGAGCCAAAGGTCAGCTCAGTCGCCCACGACCGGATGCGTCGCGTGAACGGAAGAATGAAGTTCGTCGTGTCGTTCGTCCATTCGTCCCATTTGTCCCATTCGTCCCATTCGTCCCATGTGACCTATGGGACTGATGAGACCAATGGGACCTATCCTTGATCTCCGGATTCGGATTCCGCAGTGCCGACAAATACGTCGTCCTCGGCGCGCGTTTAGCTCTCCCAGCATTGAATAGTCACGCTCGAGCGCTTTCATCTTCGAAACTTTGCTGTTCGGATCGTTGATATTGCCGAAGACGATGGCTTCACTCGGGCAAACCGACTGGCACGCGGTGACGATTTCACCGTCACGCACCGGTCGTCCTTCAATCTCAGATTGAATCTTCGCCGACTGAATGCGCTGCACGCAGTAGGTGCATTTCTCCATCACGCCGCGGCTGCGCACGGACACGTCCGGATTGCGCATCAACTGATAAGTCGGCGTGTCCCAATCCTGATACAGGAAAAAGTTGAAGCGACGCACCTTGTACGGACAGTTGTTCGAGCAATACTTCGTGCCGACGCAGCGGTTGTAGACCATGTCGTTCAGGCCTTCCGAGCTGTGTACCGTCGCGTGCACCGGACAGACCGGTTCGCAGGGCGCGTTTTCGCAATGCATGCAGGGGACCGGCTGAAAGAAAGGACCTTCCGGCTTGTGCTCGTCACCTTTGAAGTAAGCATCGACGCGAATCCAGTGCATTTCGCGGCTGCGGGCGACCTGTTCCTTGCCGACAATGGGGATGTTGTTTTCTGACTGGCAGGCAATCATGCAGGCGTTACAGCCGACACAACTGTTCAAGTCGATCGACATACCCCAGGCGTAGCCATTGCCCTGGTTCTTATAATCAAAGTCCGGATACAGCGACAATTCGTGCAGCTCTTCCTTTTGTTTCTCAGCTTCTTTGAGCTGCTCCTCGCGATCTTTCAAATATTCCTCGATAGAGCTTTCGCGCAGCAGGTCGCGACCATCCATAGTGAAGTGGGCTTGCGTCGAAGCGATGAGAAAGCGCTCGGCGCCTTTGCTGATCGAAGCGCCGTACGCTGACCATGGTTGATCAGAGAAGCGAACGTCATAAGCATTGAATCCGCCCTGTGGCAGTCGGGGATCGGGATCTGCAATCGTGTCCCAGACGCGGCCCGACGGCTTCCGGCCATAGCCAAGGTGAATCGTGATCACATCATCAGGCTGTCCGGGCATGATCCAGGCCGGTACGGTTTTGACGATCGTGCGATCGCGCAGCGCTGACCTTGATCGTGTCAACATAAGCTTCGCGGCCGTGGTCGCGTTCTTCATAAGCCTGCGCTGAAAGACCCAGCTTCTTCGCCGTGGCCGGACTGACCAGCGCCACGTTGTCCCAGGTGATCTTGGTCAGAGGCTTGGGCAATTCCTGCAACCAACCGTTGTTGGCGAAGCGGCCGTCATGAATTGATGGATCGGGACGGAAGACGACTTCGTAGCTAGCTGGACGGCGGCGCCGGCCGTGAGCTCAACGTTCGTCACATCTGTTTCTGCCGTAACAGTTTTGGTTGGCTGCTGCGGTGTTCGGAATGAAGCCGTCGTGCAGGCACTTGCGCCACCAGGACTCGAAGTCGGAAGTTGCGGATGGTGCGCCACCTGGAGTCGGTGCTGACTGAGCGCCCGCTGTCGAAGTCTGGTTCGCGGGCGTCGCACTGGGACTCGCCGCCGGCTTGCTTCGCGCTGAGCGACGCCTGCTGGCTACTCAATAATTCCGCACAATCTCATAAGGCTTGCGATCGTAGTTGTCGCCGAATAGCGCCCAGCACTTCGTAGGCAGTCCTGCCTTCGTAAAGCGGCGCGATCAATGGCTGCACAATCGAGGCGGTGCCGTCGTACGCGCGCGTATCGCCCCAGGACTCGAGATAGTGCGCCGCGTTGATGTGCCAGTGGCAAATCTCAGAAGTTTCGTTGTTGTAGAGACTGAGGTGCGCCCGCAGTTTGACCTTGCCATTGAGCCGGTTGAAATCAAGTCTGAGATCGGCCGGCGTGTTGTAAGCAGGATTGCCGCCAATGATGATCAGCACGTCGACTTTGCCGGCGTCGATATCGGCTGACCAGCTCGCGCAACGACTGTGTTTGATCGACTGAGTTGGCTTCGACTGGATCCTGAATAGAAAACTGTCTTGCCCACATTGCCGAGCGCATTGTTGGCCGCATGCGCCAGGGCATGAACTGCCGGCGACTGCTCGTCTCCGGCAATCACGATCGACGCGCCTTTGTGAAGTTGCAGGTCTTTGGTGACCGCCGGCAGCCAGCTGCCGATATCGCCGGACAGCGCGCACGATCGATGCGCCTGATACAGCTTGCGCGACCGCTTCCATCTCCGCCGGCTTTACTGAAAATCGATTATCGGCATTTGCTCCGGTGATCGTGGGCGTGCTTTCGACCACGTACAGGCGGCTCATCATCTCCGCTGCGTCCGGACGCGAGCCGGCAGCCTCGGCGGCGATTCGCCGCTTGGCCGCATAGTCGCGCACATATCGCAGCGTGCCCGGCACCGCGGAGAGAAAATCAGAGCCCAGCGAAAGAATTCGTTCGGCTTTGCTGAAGTCGTAAGTCGTGTTCACGGGCTGGCCGAAAGCCATGACCGCGCCGGCGCGCGCGTTGTCGCGATTGACCGGCTCGTACTGATGCCACTTCGCTTCGGGAAAATCGGTGAGGATCTGCTTAATCTGCGCGGCCAGCGATGGCGAGGTAATCGTTTCGGTCAGGAAGCGCAGGCCCGCGCCTTTCTTCGCTTTCAATCCATCGCCTTCTTTTTCGATCAGGCCGCGAATTTCGCCGACGAAAGTTGATCCAGGCGCGCGTTTCGCCGCGATAGAGCGGCGTCTGCGAACGATCAGGATCGTAGAGCGTCAGGATCGAAGCCTGTGAAAAGATGTCCGTCGCGGTGCCGCCGGGGTTGCTGGGGTGATCAGGATTGCCTTCGACTTTGGTCGGCCGGCCTTCGTTGCTGCGCACGAGCAGCGGGGTCGCAATGCCGCCGAGCGAAAAGGCGGTTGCAAAGTAAATGACCCTTGCCCGGAGTTTCTTCTTCAGGTTGATGGACGTACGGGATGACTTTCTCAGGCGGTTGAATCACGCAGCCGCTCAAGCCCGCGAGCGCCAGCGACGCGCCCATCAATTTCAGAAACGTTCGTCGTTCGACCGGGTTATTCCACTCTTCGGCCTGCTGGGGAAATTCGCGACGCACAAATTCTTCGAAGACGGGAGAATCGGCGAGCTCTTCCAGATTGCGCCAATACTGTGCGCGGAGAGTCGTCTTTCTGCCCGCCAAGAATGCGGTCGCGCAGCAGCTTGAAATTGATGTGACGATCGTTACTCATAATCTACTGGAGTCAGTACCATCTGCGTCAGCGGATGGATCAACGTGACTACCCAGGTTATCTCTTAACCCATCTGCTGACGCAGATGGTACTGACCTCAGTTCCTACCGATGACAAGTCGAACAGCTTGTCAAAACATTCGCTCCCTGAATGCGATACTCTTTGAGCAAACTCAGCGCCAACCTCGTTTTCTGATTCGACGGGCGCGCGCCACGCCATATCGAAGATGTCTTTTTTGGCCGCACCACATTCTCGGGATGCCGGTGACATTCCAGACACCACTCCATCTGCAACGACGACGCCTGTGAAACGACCGGCATCTGATCGATGCGCCCGTGGCACGTCGAACAACCGACCCCTTTATTAATGTGAATCGAGTGGTTGAAATAAGCGAAGTCCGGCAGATCGTGTACCCGCACCCACTCCAGTGGCTTTCCGGTCTTGAAACTGGCCCGCACCGGCTCGAGATAAGGGCTGTCAGCCCAGATCTGCTTGTGACAACTCATGCAGACTGCCGTCGAAGGCATGCCCGCAGAGGCCGAAGTTTCGACCGACGTATGACAGTAACGACAATCAATGCCGTCGTCGCCGACGTGGTGCTTATGACTGAATTGAATTGGTTGCTGGCGCTCGATGTACTGGCCGGTGTTCCAGCCTGAGCGGGTAATCTCGGCTGTCGACCCAGAGCGCCGCGAAGAGAATAAAGATCGCGCCGAAAATCGTGGTTCGCGCGAGATAGTTCGTGCTGTGACGGAAAATCTGTGGCATCGCCGCGAGAAGTCTTATGCGTTGGGCGGACGTACTAGTCCACCGAGTATCAAACAGGCGGGGGCCTTCGTCCTCATAACGCTACTACCGAAAACTATACTTGGTTATTGCTTGGTGCGATTACTTTAGCGCATGACGAGATTTTTTCAAACTATCGCGGATAAGATGATAGAGTGGCGACCGCAAAAATGTTCATTGGTCACTATGCGGTAGGTCTGGCGGCAAAGAGATTTGCGCCGCGCTCTTCACTAGGAGCTTTGATCGCCGCGCCCATTTTGCTCGACCTGCTCTGGCCGATATTCCTTTTGCTGGGCTGGGAGCAGGTATCGATCGTACCCAACAGCAACCCTTTCCTTCGGCTCCGGTTCGATAGCTATCCAATTTCGCATGGTTTAGTTGCCGTGATCGGTTGGGCGACGCTGTACGCGGCGCTCTATTTTGGTGTGACGCGTTACCTCGCCGGGACCATCGTAATCTGGGCCGGCGTCATCAGCCATTGGCTGCTGGATTACGTCGTGCATCGTGCCGGATTTGCAGCTTTACGCGCGCAGCCGCTTGTTCGGGCTCGGCTTATGGAATCATCGCTGGTTAACGATTGGGGTCGAAGTGGCGATCTTTGCGATCGCGATTTGGACTTACCAGCGAGAGACGCGCCCAAAGGACAAGATCGGCCTCGTACGCCTTTGTGGGCTTCGTCGCCGTGTTGCTATTAGCCTATGCCGGCGCGGCGTTTGGTCCGGCGCCGGGGAGTGTTAAAAAGCTCGCAGGCTTTGCCCTGCTGACCTGCGCTGGCGATTCCCTGGGCGTGGTGGTTCGACTCGCACCGTGAACCGGTACAGCACCGCGAGTGATTTGAGGGATCAGTGAATCGCGGCGATATGATCCGCTCGCTATCCCGACTAGTCGGGACCCTCGCCCAACCTCTCCCAGAGGGAGAGGAGCAGACTGCTCCCGTTTTCGGACAGCTCAAAGGCGACGGCGACTAATCAAACCGATCAGCGCGACAAACAACGCCGCTCCGATGATCGACCAGATAATTGGAAAGTTCATCCCGCCGGCAGGAATTGCCAGCAGTTCCGGCAGACCCAATGCTCGCGCCAGGTAAGTGCCGAGCAGCGCCCCGATAAATCCCAGCGCAATCGAAACCAAGCACCCACCATGGGAATAGCCGCCAATCGCCTGACCGATAGCGCCGCAAACTCCGGCGATCAGCAACAACACCAGGATTTGAATGATCATGAGCGTTCTCTCTTCCTAAACCAATTTCGATTTACAACCAGGAGGCTGACCTAACGCATCTGAAAGCTTCGTTATTACAAGCGCTGCACCCGATCAAAACTCTTCCTAACCTGTGCGCCCGTAACGTATAATCGGCAAAGTGTTTTGGCCGGGAGATCTGCTCTCCTCGATTAGCGGCCAACAACTCTTGCCCATCGATTGACAATCCGAAACGCCATCCCTCGACAATGCTCTTTGCATCGGTGTCACTAATTCTCAGTCAGGAGTTCAACAACCTTATGTCGAAAGTTCTCTCAATATTACTCATTGTTATCGCCACCACGGCAATCGCCCTTGGTCAGGAACCCCAGGAACCAACGCGTAATAGCGACGATCCGCCCAGCACGGGCCTCGCACCCAAAGTAGAAAACGGTATTGGGCGCGCCGATGTTCGCGTTCGTGACGAGAAAGGCAATCCTATCAAAGATGCCTACGTCAAACTAGAATCGACCCGGACTGACGGTTTTTCTGCGAGAGTTGGAACAATACCGATGAGCATGGCCTGGCCGGTCTGCCGCCGATTCACATGGGCAGCCTGAAGTTGAAAATCAAAGCCAAGGGTTATCAGACGGTGGAAATAGAAGTGCCCGCAGTTCAGCTGGGCGACCCGGTTCGAGTGACGTTGAAGAAGAAGTAACTGAAGTGCGCCCGCAGAGCCCGCGCGGATGGCTCTTCGCGTTGGCGGTTGGTTTTCGTGCCGTTAGGCACGAGATGTTTATAGAACTGCAGCCACACAGTAAGAAGCTCCGGAGGAGCGCAATGACCTAGAAGGAATTGCGCTCCTCCGGAGCTCGATCATTTCCGGTCTACAAATATTTCGCTTCTGACAGAGCGAGGACCTTCCGAGATTACTTAAACTCCGACCGGCTGCGCCGCCTGATTCGGTGCGTAATACAAAATCCGGTTGCAGTTGTCGCAGGTGATAACCTCAGTTCCGCGGCGCACGTCGGACATTATCTGCGGCCGCAGTGCCATGTAACAGGCGGTGCAGGCCCCGTTGCGGGCTTCAGCCACGGCGACGCCGTCGCGAATCCGCGCGCTGATCCGGTTGTAAAGCGCGCTCGTCGCTTTGGGCAGTTCCTTGGTCAGACGTTCGCGATCGGCACGGGCGGCTTCGATCTCGGCCTCTTGCTGTCTTGACCTGTTTGTCAAAGGCGCTAAAGCTCGCCTTCATCTCAAGCGCGAAGTTTTCTACTTCCGGGGCGCGTTCCGCCAATTCCTTTTCCACCTGCTCAGCGACTTCCATCTGCTCAAGCACCTGCGTTTCAAAGGCGGATATCTGTTTACGCGCGGCGTCGGCTTCACGAATTGCGGCGGTGTACTCGTCGGGCTTTTGGCCGCCATCAGGTTTCGATCGGCGCGTTCGGCGCGTTGTTTCTGCTCGAAGATTTCTGCTTCCAGGCGTGTGCGCTCTTGACGGGCGTTGTCGCGGCGCTCTTCCATGGCCCGAATTTCAAAGGCGCGCTGATCGAACTCTTTTTCGATCTCGGCGCGCCTCTCGGGGATGCTTTCTATCTCGGTTTGTAGGCTTCTTATATTGCTATCTGCGTTCTGCAAAGCGATTAATTGCGCTAACTCCGCTTTCACTCTTTACTTGACTCCTTGAAAGATTTGGTCTGTTTAGGATGGCATTCATGGGAATCAATAATCACACAGGCGGTGGCAGACGCGCAAGCGACGGTCACTGAACATTTTCGAATTCTTCCTGGATTGCACGTTTGTGATCAGGCCGGCAATGCGCCATTGGGGCAGTCCTTTTCCGTTCGTCCGGTGGTTAGACTTCATGGTAAAGGACTCGCACTCAAGCCTTTGAATTCATACCTGGGTGGGGTAATCTCGCGGCCGTGACAAGTCGATTGAGACGTCAGATTTATCTGGGCCTGGCGGCATTGAGCGCTCTTTGCTGGCCCGTCGCCGGTCAGACCCCGACGCCATCACCTTCACCCGCGGCACCGCCGCCGTCAGGTGACATTTTCGTCATTGACGTGAAGACGAAAGATAAAGAATTGGTGTTCGGCGAGCCAAAGAAGATTACCGAAGTGGCCGGCTACAATAACCAGCCATTCTTCATGCCTGACGGCCGACAGCGTTCTCTACACGTCGATCAGGAACAAGCAGGCCGACATCTATCGTTATGACCTGAACACGGGCGCGACCACGCAGGTTACGAACACCCCCGAAAGCGAGTACTCGCCGACGCTCATGCCCGACAAGAAGAATATTTCGGTAGTGCGGGTCGAAGCTGACGGCACCCAGCGCCTCTGGAAGTTTCCGCTCGCGGGCAGTGACCCGCCCTCTTTGATTATCGAGAACATCAAGCCGGTTGGTTATCACCACTGGATCGATGATCACTCCGTAGCCCTTTTTGTTTTGGGGGCACGGGCAAGCCGAACTTCCTCGAAGTCTTCGACCTGCGTACCGGCAAGTCGGAATTCGTCACCGAAAATCCCGGACGCATCCTGCGGAAGGTCCCCAACCAAAACAGCTTTAGCTTTGTTCACAAAGTTTCAGATCAGCATTGGGAGATCAAAGCCTTCGATTTACGTATGCGAACCAGCGCGTCGCTGATTGCGACTGTCCCCGGCGTCGAGGACTATGCGTGGTTGCCGGACGGTAAGCTGATCATGGCCAAAGACGCAAAGCTGTTTGCCGTTCTTCCGTTGAGCGGGGCCCAATGGGCAGAGGTCGCGGATTTTTCCAAAGCAGGAATACGCCGGATCACTCGCATTGCTGTGAACTCAAGCGGTAAACGAATTGCCATCGTCGGCGTTTTGGGTCAGAAGTAGTTTGAAGTTCGCCTTCAACTCGACACGCTAACTCAGATCCCCAAAACGATATTGAATCAGGGTCGCAACCACGATCGCCGCCGTTTCGGCGCGCAGGATACGGCCTCCAAGCGTAACAATCTTCCAACCAGAATCGCGCGCCTGAGCGATCTCTTCATCGGTCCAGCCACCCTCAGGCCCGACGAGCGCGGTTACGCCCGCTGGTAGGTAGACCTGCGCTCAGTGTCTCCGCGAACGGGATTCCGTCGCGTTCGGCAAACATCAGAGAAGCATCTCCTCCAGTCTTTACTTGATCCGCGAAGGTTACCGGCAGCTCGATTGTCATCAGACGCGCGCGGCCGCATTGCTTCGTTGCTTCGAGGGCAATACGTTGCCAGCGAGTCGTCTTTCGCGCCGCGTCGTCGGCACTTTGATCCGCACATCAGCACGCGCAGTAATCAGCCGGAATGACTCGGGCCACGCCGAGTTCGGTGGCCTTCTGAATAACCAGATCGAACTTCTCGCCTTTCAGCAAAGCGACCGCTAAGGTCAGATTCAAACCAGATTCGGGTTGCGCCGCATCAACTTCCTTGATCAGGCTCACCTCGGTTGAATCGCGGGCGATTGTTTGAACTTCGCCGCTAAACTCTCGACCCAGCCCATCAAACAAATAGATTTCGTCGCCGGCTTTCAGCCGCAGAACGTTTCGCAGGTGACGAGTCTCTTCAGTGCCGAGCCGGACGGACGTTCCGTCAGCCGAGAATCTTTCGGGCGGTGCGTAGAATCTGCGACGAGTCATTTGCGTCCAGAGTGTCAGAAGCCCGACCGTAAGGGAGGGCCACCACAGCAGTTAGCGCTCCTCTAAAAATCAAACCACGATGGCCATCCACTCGCCGTCCTGAGCGGTTTCCAGCACCGTCGCGCCCAACTCAAATAATCGCGATTGAACCATCTCAACCTGCGAATCAAGAATGCCCGACAGCACCAGGCGCCCACAGGTTGCCGCCAACATTTCGGGCAGCAGTTCGACAATTACCGGCGCGGTCAGGTTCGCGCAAACCAGATCAGCCGACGCCGTTTGATCGCCAACTGTACTGACGCGAAATTCAATTCGATTGGCAACCTCATTCAAGCGCGCATTCTCTCTCGCAATCTCGATTGCTTCAGCGTCGGTATCGCAGGCTTCGACGCGCGCGTCCGGAAACATTTTGGCTGCGGCTATCGCCAGGATGCCCGTGCCCGTTCCGACATCGAGAAAGCTGCCGCCGCGAAAATGCTTTTGAATTGCGTGCAAACAAAGACGAGTGGTTTCATGCGTGCCGGTGCCAAAGGCCATGCCCGGTTCAATGCGGATAACGATTCTGTTCTCAACTGAGCCGCCTGCTGAAACCAGGGATGCCGGATCGATCCAGGGCGGCGCGACAATGAAACGGCCGGCGCTGACTGGCCGCCAACTCTTCTTCCATTCCGCCAGCCAATCGCGATCGGGGACCTCCTCGATTTTCAGATCAAGCTCCGCGCCGGGCGTGAAGCCATAAACCCGGCAGGCCTCGAGCAAGACGGCGCGCAGGCTTTCGATCTCAGGCTGCGCTGCAAAATAACCAAGCACGGTTATTCGGTCCCGATCAAGCATCGCGAGTCTCGGTTCCCAGCGCCCCTGCTTCCATCAGGCCATACTCAATGGCTTCGCGTTCCGCGGAAGAAACGATGAGGCCGGCGGCGTACCACGCTTTCCGGCTCACGACTTGATTCCCATTTCGTCGAGGAGATGTTCGCGGTCGCGCCAATCCTCCTCGACCTTGACGAAAAGCTCGAGATGACAGCGGTGACCCAACCACTTCTCGATGTCGTGCCGCGCGCGCATGCCGATTTGCTTCAGACGCTGGGCCCCATGGCCGATGATGATTTTTCTGCGAGGCGCGCTCGACGAAAATCGCGCAATGGATGCGGGCGAAATCGGCGCGGGTTTCTTCCCATTTTTCGGTGACGACGGCGGTCACATAGGGAATCTCTTCGCCGGTCTGCTCGAGGATTTTTTCGCGCACAATCTCTGCCGCGAGTGAACGCATCGGCTGATCGGTCAGTTCGTCTTCCGCAAACAGTGGCTCGCCTTCAGGCAGATGAGCAATCATTTCATCCAGCAAAGCGCTTACCTGATCGCCTTTGAGAGCTGAAACCGGAACGATCCCCTGCCATTCGTACTCCTCGCTGTACCACTCGATCAACGGCAGCAGCTTCGACTTGTCTTTGAGCTTGTCTGTTTTGTTCAGCAGCAGCAGCGCCGGCTTTTCAGATTGCTTGACCAGATCGAGCACAAAGCGATCGCCGTTGCCGGTCGAGACCGACGCATCGCGCATCAAGCAAACCAGATCGACCGTCAGCAGCGCATCGTGCACGCCGGCCATCATGCGCCGGTTTAATTCATAACCTGGCTTGTGGACGCCGGGCGTGTCGACCAGGACAATCTGGCCATCCGGGCGATTAACTATGCCGAGAATTTTGAACCGAGTGGTTTGAGGCTTGTTTGAGACAGCAGCGATCTTTTCGCCCACCAGCCGATTGAGCAAAGTTGATTTGCCGGCATTCGGCCGGCCGACGAGCGCGACGTAACCGGCGCGGAAACTCATCAGCATTTCAGCTTTCTGATTTGGGATCGTCGGGAATAACGATCTCCTCCGGAGGGATGATTACAACCTTGCCGTCTCTCCAGGCAGCTATGGGATTTCCGAGCCGCTTGTGCATACGGAGGGCATCATTCACGGCTAGCTGGAACACTTTGCCAATCTCCAGAGCATTTACCGCGAAATAATCACTGGTCAAAATGGCTCCTGTTGGCTTTTTCACGGTTTCGTTGTCAGAAAGTTCTTCCATGAATCTTCATCACGAACTGTAAACGTCGCTCGTTTACCGCCTGACGCTATAGGCAAAGTGTCGGCTGACGCGGAATTATCATACACCGACCAGGCATCGGCCAACGGCTGATAGAGACGCCAGAAATTTTTGAGTCCGCCGGCATACCTTCGCCGGATAACTTCTTCGGGCACGAAGTGCCCTCCCGTGCGAACGCGCTCCCGAACTCGCTCCACAGCCAAATCCGCGCTTCTTAGCCACACGAACATCAACTGAAAGCTGTAGCCAGCAACACGCAGCTCGTCAAGCCAATGGCAGTATGATCGTGCGGCGAGTGTAGTCTCAAATGCGAAGTTTCGTCGCTGCCGTGCGAGATCATTTAATCTCTTCAACATTACGCGGCCGGCTTCAATCGCGACACCTCCGGGAGCGAAGCCTGAAAGTCCAAGCGCGATCGGATCGGCGTTTACGTACTCCAATAATCCGAGCTTGTCGCGGAGCAGAAATGGGGCGAGCGTTGTTTTGCCTGCGCCATTAGGTCCGGCAATGACGATAACCTGAGGGTTGGTTTCCACTTTAGCAGTTAATACTACAACCCCTTCAGCGGCTGCCCGTACGTAAACTCAACCACATGCCCATCCGGATCGCGCACCGTGGTGAAGTATCCGACCACGCCACCGACATCAGTTGGCGGTTCAACCAGGATGTCCTGGGCGCGGGCGAGTTCAGCAATTCGATCAACCTCTGCCCGCGTGTCGCATTGAAATCCGAAATGATCCAGAAGCGCTTTCACCTCGTCCTGAACAATGACGAGCACGAAAATCGGATCTTCGCCGGGCGCCGTCTGCGGACCCAGCCAGACGTTGTGCCGCCCTTCCAAACGACGGTCGCGAACAATGCTCAGTCCGCAGAACGAGGTGTAGAAATCGACCGATCGATCGATGTTGCTGGTGTTGATGGTTATGTGGGTCCAACGCGGAGGCATGTCTTTTGTGGCCACGCCAGAGGCGTGCGTACCGCTAAGCCGGCAAACCATTGCGCGCGATTGACGACATCGCTTCGCAAAAGCGATCCAACTCGGGAAGTGTCGTGTAAAGGTTCGGGCGTAATGCGCAAGCCGGTGAACTCTTCGTGCACAATCGGCGTCGTGAAAATGCGATGTTTGCTGAAGAGATAGCTGCCAATCTTTCCCTGATCCAATCCTTCGATTTGCACGTTGCCGATGGCGCACATCTGCTTCGGATCGAATGAAGTGTTGAACCGCACCTTGGGAATGTCTTTGAGTTTGTCCATCCAGTAACGCGACAGATAGCGCAGCCGCGCTTCCTTGCGTTTGGCGCCAATGCCCTGATGAAAGAGCATCGCCTCGCCAATCGCCAGCCGCGGCGCGGCTGAATGCGTGCCGACCTCTTCGAATTTGCGAATGTCGGATTTCTGTTTTTCGTCCGCCGCAAACAGTGGCCAGACCTTCGAGATCTTCTCACGCTTCACGTACAGCATGCCGGTGCCTTTCGGCGCGTACAGCCACTTGTGCAAGCTCGTGCCAAAGTAATCACAGTTCAAATCCTTCTGCTTGAACTCGAATTGCGCAAACGAATGCGCGCCGTCGATGATCGTTTCAATCCCGCGCGCCCGGGCCATTTCGCAGACGGCTTTGACCGGCGTGATTTGCCCGGTGATGTTGACCATGATGCGCCATTTGAATCAGCCGCGTGCGCGGTGTGATCGCGCGCTCAAAGGCGGCGGTGATCTCGTTGATGTTCTGTGGCGGAATGGGAATCTTGATGAGGTTGAGCTTTACTCCTTCGCGCTGTTCCCGTTGCCGAATCGTGGTCAGCATCCGGCCATAGTCCTGGGTGGTCGTCAGCACTTCGTCGCCCGATTTCAAATCGAGTCCGAGCAGCAGCGTCTCCAGCGATTCAGATGCGTTGCGCGTAATGGCAATCTCTTCACGATCGCAGCCGAACAATTCGGCCAGGCCGGTGCGAATGGTTTCCGACTGCGGCTCGAGAATCTGCCACATCGTGTAAGCGGTCGCGTCCTCCTGCTGCCAGATGTATCGCACCAGCGCTTCCGTGACGATGCGCGGACTGGGTGATACGCCGCCGTTGTTCAGATTGATAATGCCGCGCGTGACGCGTGAATGAATTTTGAATGGTGGCCCAGAAGTCCTCGTCCATGGCGGCCTGTTGCGGCGTCAGATGCGCGACGCTGTTCGATGCTGCCTGCACAGTTCGGAGCAGCGAAGCGATGGATGGCGTTGTCAACGCAGCCAGCCCGAGACCCTTGCCGGCGAGCGACAGGAAGTTGCGGCGGGGAAATTGATTCGAACTCATGGTTCAGTTTTCCTGGCGAGAAGAATTAAGATCGATTTTTGACCACCGAGAGCGCAGCGCGCCGACACCTGTCCTTTGTGGTAAATACCTTCATTCAGGTAGTCGCAACTTTTGGCGGCATCTCGACTTCATACCCTGCGTTTATCCAGGCCGTCGTGCCGCCGGTTACATTCAAAAGATTCGTGAAGCCCAGTTGCTGAGCAATGCTGGTCGCGGCGCTCGATCGATAGCCACCGGCGCAGATGATTGCGCTGGGACCGTCAGGGTTCAGACCTAAGACCGGCAGTGTCTCGCGGAACTTGGCCAGCGGCGCAGTGACCGCGTGCGGCGCATGGCCGCCCTCATACTCTGCCGGGCGGCGCACGTCGATCACCTGCAAGCCTTTTTGAGTGTCAATCAGCTCTTTCAATTCGTCAACGCTGATCTGCGGGACTTCCGCGACTTCAAATCCGGCGGCTCGCCAGCCGTCCATGCCACCAGCGAGAAACCCTTTCATGTTTTCCAGTCCAACTCGGGCCAGACGAATCTGAGCTTCTTCAACCTGACTCTTCTGAATTGGCGACTATGACAATTGGCGCAGTGATCGGAATCAACGAGCCGGCCCAGGAGGCGAACTGACCGCCGAGGCCGATGTTGAGCGACCCGGGAACGTGAGCTGCGCCGAATTCGGCCGCGGTGCGCACATCCAGAATCACACAGCCGTGCTGACCGAAATTCACGAACTTCATCCGGCCGACAGCGGCTCGAGGTTTGGGCAGGCCGCTCAACGCGTCGGCGCCGGAGCGATTGATTTCCGCGTCCTTGGAAAAGTACGCCGGGGCTTCAGGCAAGTCAGTCGTCATCATGGTGACGAACTGTTCTTTCGACATCGGTTGCAGCGCGTAGTTGAATTTTCGCTGCTGGCCGATGGTCGAAGATGTTTCCGTCGAAAGATTCTTTCCGCACATCGACCCGGCGCCGTGGGCCGGATAGACCTCGACCGCATCGTCAAGCCGCATCAGTTTCTCGTGCAGGCTGTCGTACATCATCGCGGCCATCGTCTGCGGCGTGTAGCCTTGCCGCCGGCAAGATCAGGCCGGCCGACGTCGCCGATGAAAAGCGTGTCGCCAGTCAGAACCTTCTGCGGTACGCGGGCGTCCCCGCCCGCTTCTTTTTCTTCCGTCTCGCTCACCAACACGCAGATGCTCTCGGGCGTATGGCCGGGCGTTTCGATAATTCGAAGTTTCACCCGGCCAACCGCCAGTTCATCACCGTCTTTGACGGGCTGGTGACTAATGGTTGCTTTCGCTTCCTTACCGAAGATGATTTCGGCGCCGGTGCGCGCCGCCAGTTCGCGATGACCGCTGATGAAATCCGCGTGCAGATGAGTTTCGATGATGTATTTGATCTTGAGATTCCTGAGCTTCGGCTTCGGCGATGTACTGATCGACGTCGCGTTGAGGATCGACTATGGCCGCTTCGCCGTCTGAGCCGATCAGGTAAGACGCGTGCGCCAGGCAGCCGAAGATAGAATTGTTTGAAGTACATCGGACGATTTTCAGGCTCGAACTCCGCTCGAGTTCTTTGGTGGTCTTTGCCAGTCCAGCTTGCGCGTGAGCACATATCAAACGTTTGCCGGGAGGGAAAAGTGATACTAGTGATAGTGGCGCCGAATTCGAATGACTGCTTTCTGTAGCTGCAGGCGTTTACGCCTGGGAATGAAAGAGGATTAGTTTCAAAAGCCCCATTAATGGGGCTTTAGTGGCCCTCCTGTCTCTCACCCAGGCGTAAACGCCTGGGCTACAGAACAAATCCCACGATGAATTTAAGTCACCACTTATTGGTCGGCACCCCTCTGGGTGCTCAATTGAAAAACGGCACGCCGCCGGCATGCTTACCGCGCTCACTTCTCGCCCGGCCGGTATCGGACCACCGCCTGGGCATCAACATCAGCAGCTGTGAAAGCAACTTTCTTAAGCTGACCCTTGGCGAACATTTCAGCCTGATCCGCAAACCACGGCGAGTTGCTGCGAGGGCTTTCGCCGTAGGCCAGCACGGAAAGCGCGCGGGGCACGTCGCCAAACTCAACCGCGAGGATCCAGCCGTCACCGCCGCTGGCCGCAAGCTTTCCGTCGGATCTCGCGGGTAAACGCCAGCGCGCGGAAACAGCCCAACGAAGAGGCGCAGCCGCCGACCGGAACATCGACGCTGCCCCGGCGCACGCGATGGACATCTCCCCAGGCCACGTCCCAACTTCCATACCGGCGCGCGGTCTCGGTTACCGCCCAGGTGAAGGATTCAACTGCGCGAGCCGGATCGGCCAGGCCACGCGGAGTCTTCAGCGGATCGGCGGCGGTCCAGACTTTCGCGAAACGTTTTTCATCAGGCAGCACGGTGCGATCAGGCGGACGTATGCCGGAGTAATGCGCCCACCATAGTTCGAACAGCGTTGCGCCTTTGCTTTCCGGCGCCGCGGTGTTGTCCCAACGCTCAAGCAATGCAATCGCGGCGGCTACGTCACCGGCAGGCTCTTTCGACTTAACGGCGGCGATCAGATCCGTCTTCACCCGATCGGCGAGCAACATGCGATAGCTGTGCTTCAAACGCACGACGTCCTCGAGACTCAATTTGTCGTCGCCGCCGATCAGCTCGATGGCCAGCTGGCCACGCAAAGACAGATCAGGCTTCTCGAAATTCGGATAAGCATTGCTCGTGTCGACAGGAGCACGCACGTTCGCATAATGCGGCGAGTCGTTTTCGTTCTGGAGATAGCCACCGCGCGGGTTGAGCATCTGCGGCAACGATTCGAAAGGAACGTAACGGGTCCAGACATCGCGCATGGTATCGCGCCGGCGTGGCCGACGCGTCGCCGCCGGTCGGATGCGGTAACAGCGGCAGCGCGGCATTCCAGATAAAGTAGATGTTTCCCGCGCGGTCGGCGTAAGTAAAGTTCGAAGTCACCCGCGCGCGCAGCTTCATGGCCTCTTTCCATTCGGCCAGCGAAGTAGCTCGCATCATGCGCAGGAATTGTTCGCCGGCGCGAAACTCTCCGTCTCCGCCGGTCTTAACGATGTAGATTTTCCCGTTGGCGCGATGAGATCACCGGGCCCAACGGCGTCGTCCAAAACTCGCGCGTCTCAGTCGAAAGCCCCTCGCCATTGCGAAATGTTACCGTTCGCAGCTCGCGGGTCGAGCGGCAGCGAAGTCGCCGTCGAACAGATAGTGGTCCGGCGTCTTCGGATCAACTTCGAGGGCGTAAATCTCTGCGAGATCCTGGCTGTTGTTAGTGGTCGACCAGCCGAGGTAACGATTGAAGCCGCCGACCACGATAAACGGGCCGCCAATGCGAAAGTCGCCATAGAAATCGATGACTCCCGGCACGGTCACGTGGGCTTCGTAATAGCCGGCGGTCCAGGCCAGGTGCGGATTCCGTAACAGAATCGCTTTGCCTGACTTTGTCCGGCTGGGCGCAAAGGCCCAGGCGTTTGAGCCGTCATCAGAATTAGTCTCGGCGCCTTCGTTGTTGGTTGGGCTGGCAGACGGCGAGGGCGAAGGACTCGGCGACGGATTAACTTTGGCGAGAAAGGCCCTTGCTTTTCTGATTGACGGGCCGCCGGCGTCGACCGCTGCCACGTCGTAACCGCTGAAATCCTTCGGCATATGAGGCGGAAATTCTTCCGGGTGCAAATCGATATAGCGATTCAATCCGGCGGCAAAACCGTCGTAAACATCGCGCGTCTCCTGATCGAGCAGGTGATAAGTTTGAATCACGCGGTTGCGCAACGGCAGCGCCAGAAAATCTGACTCGATTGCTTCGCGTTGACCGTTGAGCTGAGCGAGCTGACCCCGGGCTTCTAAAACATTCATGAGCGGTGCGCGGCCCATAATCCTTCAGATTGCAACCAGGCCAGTGCAGTATCCGGCGGCGCGTAGATTCTCAGCGCGAATGTGAGGAACGCCGTGCGCAGTGCGAATGATCTCAACCTGCCGCCAGAGTTCGGCGGCGCGTGATTGATCCTGCGAGTTGCCCGGTGCGGGCCCTTGTGCCCGGACGGCATGCGAGCAGAACCAAACAATGAAGACCGAAGTCGCCAGCAGGGCGAATGTAAGAAGTCTCTTCATAAGGTCGCGGACAAATACTTTTGAGTAATTAAGACTTGAGTAATGCAGGGATCGAAGTGCCGCCCATTGAGGCTTAAGGATCTGATTGTGGATACGAACCAGCCGGCACGAAGTGGACTCTGGCGCAGTTGATTGTTCAGCCACTCATAGTAGTAGACGCCGCTCGGTCCCCAGCGCTCGTCGGCGCCCAGACGCGGTCTGCCGATCGCACGGATTAGCCTGCTATTAGCGTTCTGAAGCTTCAGCTTCAGATGGAGGCACAGCCTCGCTCCTCTATGCATTGCGCTGTGGCAACCCATCGCCGCTACGGTATAGTGCCCGGCAAAGTTGATTCCTTCTTCCTGCATCTGTTCCCGAATGCCGGTGCGATACATGCGGGCCAGGCGATGGCTGGATAGATTCAAGGACGTGGCCCTTCCCGGCCAGACTTTGACTGAATAATTTTCGAAGCGCGGTTCAGATCTTTGGGCGAAAAAGACAGACGGCAAGAGAATGCCGAACATGATACCCGCGAAGATTCTCACGTAAACAGTCATCGTTCCTGGATCGTGCAAGTCTTTGGACTGGAGCGCAACCGTCTCGGTTTCATCTTTAAGAGTCTGTGACCTTCAGGTGCAAGCGAGACGCTTGGGCTCCAGTCTTGCCTGTCCGCGCTTACTTTTCCGGCAACTTGTAAAACTCGCGCGCTGGCTTCAAGCGGACGCAACATCCAGTAAGGCCGGCGCTCGCCGTTGGGCGAATATTTTTCGGCGGGCCGCGTCTGGTCCAGCCATTTCTTATAAACCTCGTGCGACTTCGCGGTATCCACGTGAATGTCGCCGTACTTGTCTGACGGTTCAGCTTTGCGGACCCGCACCGCCTGGTGCCAGCAATGCATTCCCGAAATCGGATCCGGATGGACCGGAAAGGTCAGGTTCTGATGGACACCGACATCGTTCCACCAGATGCGCAGAGTGTCTTTGTCGCTTGATTCATACGGCCCGGCGCCCGTTTCGCGTTTCAAGCCCCAACGATCGCTTTCATGTTCCAGCCTTGACCGTGGCCATCAGCTGCTTTTGACCGGTCTCGTGAACTTTCCAGCGGCCCATGTGATGACTGCAGGCGACGATGCCCGGCTTGATTCCTTCAGTGACCCAGGCGCGCACCACGAAATATCCAATCTCAGTTTCGACCCGCACCAGATCACCGGTGCGCACGCCGAGCTTGCGCGCGTGACTCGTATGCAGCCAGAGCGGATTCGTGTGAGCAATCTCGTTCAGCCATTTTGCGTTCGCGCTGCGCGTGTGAATCTGAATCGGCAGACGAAAAGTCGAAATCAGAATCGTCTGATCCGGTTCGAGATTGTCCGGATGAACGTGGCTCCGATGTAGGTTGGAATTGCGTATTCGCTCCAGCCCCAATCGGTCAGCGTCCGGGAAAAGAATTCGAGTTTGCCGCTCGGCGTGGGAAAGCCGCGTTTGATTTCGCCTTCGACTTTCACGCCCACCAGACGACGACCTTCAGAGTCGCCGTCAGGGCTGGGCACCGGAACTACATTCGGCGACGCCGGTTTCGCCGTGCGCGTGAACACGCGACCAGAGGCGTCTTCGCGAACATCTTCCAGCTCTTCAGCGGGAACCGTCTCGTTCGTAGATCGCGCCGGTCTTTCTAGTGATTTCAAACGCGCCGTTGCGCCGCATGAATCGAGCGGGGTCAGGTTTTCTGCCGCGGCCTGCTCAGGCAATCCCGGCACTGAGTTCTCAAAGATCCAACCGTAATATTCATCGACGCTCAGACGCTCGCCCGGCTTTTGCTTTGATTCGACGAACTGGCGAATGCCTAAGGTCCCGTCGCGATCGATGCGCCAGGTCAACTCCATCCAGAATTCGTTTTCTTCCCAGACTTCACCCGGATTAACTTCACGCGTGTCGTTCACATCATCGTCCGTTTCGCTGTCGCGCGGCGCGCATCACCGGTTGGCGAAAGCCGAGCCATTGAGCGTCATGCGTCTCGTATGAATGGATGTCGTGACGCTCGGGGCCCAGGCCCATCGGCAAAACGTAATCGGCAAAGTAAGCGGTCTCGCTCCAGGTCGGCGTCAAGCGCGACGTGACAACCGACCAGCTTTTCATCGGTCAAGGCTTCAATCCATGAGAAGCCGTCCGGGTTGGTCCAGACCGGGTTGTAGACGCGCGTGAAGTAAGTGTCGAGCCGGCCGCGTCCTTCCTTTAACAGATGCGGCAGCAGAAAAGACATCTCGTGCATCGAGAGCGGGAACTCCTGCGGCCAGTTAACCTCGCCCCACATCTTCGGATGGGGCGGCGTGTGGATCGGCTTCGGCACAAACTTGTTCCAGGCGTTGGGAAAGCACGCCGCCTTCAGTCGCGACGGCGCCGAGTAAGGCGTTGAGCATGAACAGCGCGCGCGCCACCGACCAGCCGCCGCTGACGCCCGAGGTGACGCTGCGCCAGTTGTGACTGCTGCAGTTTGGTGCCGGCCGTGGAAACGAGTTTGGCGATCTCTTCGATCGCTTTCGCGTCGACGCCCGATTCCTGCGGCCGCGAACTCGAAGGTGTATTCGGCGTAGAGTTCTTTGAGCGCGCCCTCGAATTCTTCGAACTGATGCCTGGCAAACTTTAGCTTGACGCTGGATGCCTGGCTCGCTGCTCTCGACTCGAACTCGAACTCTGACTCGGACTGCCAGATATTCCTCCCAATTCCACCAGCGCCTCACAAACTCTCGATTGTAAAGATTGTTCTGAATCAGGTAGTTCGCGATTGATAAAAGAATCGCAGCCTCCGATCCCGGGTAAGGCGCGATGAAAATGATCAGCATGCGTCGCCGTGTTCGACAGCCGCGTATCCATGCACGATCAGCTTTGCGCCGCTCGGCCTTGCCGTCGATGACGCGTTGCGCGTGCGGATTGAAGTAATGACCTGATTCGAGGTGCGCGCTGATCAGCAGAATGACTTTCGCGTTTGCATGATCCGGGCTGGGCCGATCGAGCCCCATCCACAACTGATAGCCTTCGCGCGCGCCCGACGAGCAAATGTTCGTGTGCGAGTTGTGACCGTCAACGCCCCACGCCGCGAGAATCCTTTCGGTGAATCCATCTTCGCCGGGCCGCCCGACGTGATACATGATCTCCCTGTCGACGATCTTCGACGATCGCTTTGCGAATTCGACGCGGCGAGATCGTCCAGCACTTCGTCCCAACCGACGCGCTTCCCATTTTCCTTCGCCGCGTTTGCCCGCTCGCTTCAACGGATAAAGAATGCGATCGGGATCGGTAACCTGATTGAGCGTGCGCCGGCCCTTTGGCGCAATTGCGTCCGCGGCTGCCGGGATTCTCCGGATTGCCTTCGAACTTCTGAATCTGATTTGTCTCTTTGTCGATGTAGGCGAGCAGCCCGCACGCCGACTCGCAGTTGAAGCAGGTCGTCGGCACGAGTTGATAGTGCCGCTCCTTGCGATGCGGCCAGGCCTGCGAATCAAGCTCAGTCCAATCATCCCAGCGGTCCTTTGGTGGGAACGCCGAGAGATGGATGCGTGAAGGGCCGGGGTAACGTGTATCAGTCATGTTTGTCCTACCTGGGTTGCACCTCCAGCGATTGAATCAAGTCTTCTAAGCCGTTCAAGATTCGGTTGAAATTTTTCGGGCTGGCAGGGGCTTCGCGATTTCGACCGCCACTGGACGCAGGTAATCTTGAGATTTCTTCGTCTTCCTTGAAAGCGAGGCAGTTCTTTTCATCGCCGAGGCAATGAGAAGCTCACGCCGTTGTAACTCACCGCGTTTTCCCGGCTGGGATTGGGAGTCGCAGCCGGCTGCGACTGAACGTCGTTTATTAGCCTACTACCTAGCGACTGGCAGCCGCCGCGTATCCCAACAACGCAAACGAGAACGGTTGCCAGCGGAAGAGTCGGATCCCGTATCAAGCTGATGTCCTTCGGTGCACCCCGCAGTCGTTAGATCACAGGTTCTCGAGATTCCTCACGATCGCCGAAAAACTTCTTCCATTAGAAGTGGCCGCCGGCAGCCACTCGATGCGTCAGAGCTGTTTGCGGCTGTCCGTCCAGATTGGATACGAAGTGCCGTTGAATGACACCAGACCTTCATAGTCGCCCTGCTGGTTGCCGTAGTTGATTCCATCGCAGGGAAAGATTCCGTTGCAATCGTGTTCGTTCGAACTGACGGTGCTAACGCGGATGTCCGCCGCCGGAAAACTCACGCCGCCGTTAGTAGAACGGGCGAGGTAGTAGTCGGTTTGGAAACGCGCACCGGTCGTATCGTTGCGCGTGTCATAGAACGCGACGGTTACATTGCCGTTGATTGGATCGATCGACATCCAGTGATTGAAGCGATCGACTGGAAAAGTAAACTGATCCGGCACGCGGGTCGGCGTTGACCAGGTTGCGCCATTGTTGTCCGAATAAGAGATGAAGATATCCGTGACGTTTGCCGGCGTCAGATCCATCCACGAGCAATAAATTCGCCCGCGATGCGGACCGTTGGAAACATCGACGCCGAGCGACGGATAGACCAGCGCGCCGCGAAACGATTCGGCCGGAATCGCGATATCAAACGGCAGAGTCTTTCCGGAAAACTGTGTTTGGAACTCCCCAACTGCGGCCGCCATCAAACGAACGATTGAAGACAATCGCGTTCGCGACATAGTCGTTCCAGGCTACGTAGAGTTCTCCATTAGGTCCGACTGCCGGCGAGGCGCCGATCGAACGGCCCGGGCCTGATGGATCGTCGGCCCGAGTAATCGAAAAAGCTCGCGCCATGATCTGATGACGTTGCCACTCGCACGCCGCCGCCGATTGATCCGCCTGACGCCGCGTCCCACGCGATGTAGACGTTGTCTCGCAGAGCACTGCCGGCATTCGTGTCTGTGGTAATCATCGGCTTGTCGTTGAAGTGGTTGGTGCCGTTTTCAAATGAAAAGAAGTTGACTGACGGATACGTCTTGCCGCCGTCCGTAGATTTGGCGACCGCCATTTCGGTTCCGTTGATGCCGTTTCCATTGCCAAAGAAAACGACGATGTAGCCGTAAAAGACGTTGCCCTGCGTATCGAAAGCCAAGGTGGGATCTGATCCAAAGTCAGTTCCGTTTAGCGCCCTTGGCCGGCGGCAGAGGCAAATCCACTCCACCCCAACTGCCGCCGCCGTTGGTCGAGTAATATCCGCGCATCGGCAAACGGAAGATTTCATTCGAGCCGCCCGCGAGAATCCTGGGTTTATTCTGATTGATCGTGATGAAGGTTTCGCTTTGCGGACCGCATTCGTTTGAGACGTCGACGTTGCTGCCCACAGCGGTTGATGAAGTGCTTAGCGGAGCAGCATCACCGCCGTTGTCGCGGATGAATTCATACTTGCTCCACCACGTTGGATCGTGCGAGCTGTTTTGAGCTGACACCTTCGCTGGGCGGTA
>ERZ1370068.9970-contig-8708_pt1 | contig 25136 bp, 35 predicted proteins | sample MGYA00561227_ERZ1370068 | MGnify/ENA primary metagenome ERZ1370068 (study PRJEB38410, sample SAMEA6850437) | metagenome | study: Metagenomic assessment of the ecological functions of the soil: analysis of the soil microbiota associated with the...
TATTGCTCATACCGGGCAGCCACCACGAGTTCGACGTTGGTGTTGTGCACCCCTGGATGAAGCACGCTGCTGCTGGAACCCCCCGGATCTCCTCGCTGGTGCCTCGCGGCGCCTGGGGCGACGACGCCGTCGATGCGCTCGAGGCCGCCTGACGTCCCGATGCCGGAGCCGCACTTCGTCACGGGCCGTCTCCGCCGGTACTGGCAGACCGACTCGTTCCACCAGGAGGCGGTCGCCTCGGGTTCGGCTCATCGGACGAGGGCGACGCGATCGACTCTCGGCGACCGCTGCTTCGAAGTGATCCACCTCCCCGGGCACCCGCCGGTGCATCGAAGTTCAGGGCTGTGGGAGGAGCCGACTGGGCACGCTGTTCCTCCGGCGACGCCACCCACGACGGGCCGTCTGCCTCGACGAACTGCCGGAGTCGTCGATCGACGACCATCTCCGCCATGACAGCGATGGACTGGCCGGCGCTGACACCTGCCGGTCACCGGCAGCGCACGCCGGTGGCCACGATCCCCCAGCTTCGGCTGCGTCAGCGCCTGCACGAGCTGGCCCGGCGGTCCATCGAGGCCTGCCGTCGTGCGTGCGGAACCGTAAGTGGCTTGATTGAACCGACAAGCGTGTGCTGTTTGAATGTTGATCACCAGAGAAGGAGGTGGTCCGAAACTGATGACAGGTTCAGCATTGTGGGGACTCGAGTGCGCTGAGCCGCCGGTGACGGCTCTTGTGACTGGACCGTCTGGCGAACTCCACCAGCCGACTCCGCCGCACAGTTCTTTACCGAAGCTGGTCCCGGTCGGCGCATCACGATTGATGGCGAGTTTCTTGCAACAGTTCAATTCAACACTCAGGTGACGTAGGAGAGGTGTCTCTAGTCGCCTCTCCTCGTCCGCGTTGTCGATGTCGGTAATTCGTCTACGGTCGCGCGCTCGTAGACCGGGCGTGGGGCCTGGTCGTACCACCACGGCGGCCTCGGGACGACGATAGGCCGGCGAGAACCGGGGTCAGAGGCCGAGGGCTGGCGGCGCGGGCCGAGAACGCCTTCGGCTGTTCGGCACCGACGGTGGTGGCTGTCGCCGTGGCCGGTGTGCACGATCCGGTCGTGATCGGGCAGCGGCCAGCAGCACGTCGCGAATCGAGTGCAGGATCGTCGGTTCGTCGCTGTAGCTGCGACCGGTGGCGCCCGGACCGCCGCAGAACAAGCGTGTCGCCGCTGAACACCACGCCGACTGCGACGTCGTGGAAGCAGCAGCATCCCGGCGAGTGGCCGGGCGTGTGGAGCACGCCGAGCTCGTGGCCGGCGACCGTTCAGCGAGCTCGCCTGGCGTCACGGCCGTCGGGCGTCGCGCCAGCCACACGACGTCCCACAGCATGCGGTCGGCGTCGTGCAGCAGCACCGGCGCGTCGACGGCGTCACGCAGCGGGACGGCCGCGTTGATGTGGTCGTTGTGGCCGTGGGTCAACACGATGGCCCTCACCCGGCGGCCGTTGACCGCCGCGACGATCGGCCGGCGTCGTGGGCGGCGTCGAAGACGACGACCTCGCGGTCGTCGCCGACCAGCCAGATGTTGTTGGTGACCTCCCACTCGCCGCCGTCGAGCGCGAAGATGCCGTCGGTGGTGACCAGTTCGATCGGCCACCGTCACAGTCACGACGACGCTGCGCAGCACCTCGCCGCGCTCCATCTTGTGGAACGCCTCTTCGACGTGCATCGAGCGAGATCGTCTCGCTGACGAACTTGTCGAGGTCGAGCGCGGCCCTGCTGGTGCAAGGTCGATCAGCATCGGGAAGTCGCGCGACGGCAGGCAGTCGCCGTACCACGACGACTTGAGCGCGCCGCCGCGGCCGAAGACCTCGATGAACGGCAGCTCGAGCGTCATGTCGGGCGTCGGCACGCCGACCAGCACGACCGTGCCGGCGAGGTCGCGGGCGTCGAACGCCTGCCGGTAGACCGCTGGGTTGCCGATCGGCCTCGATGCACACGTCGGCACCGTTGCCGCCGGTGACCGACTTGATGTACTCGACCGGGTCGGTGCTCTGCCGGAGTTGCAGGTGTGGGTGGCGCCGAACTCCTTGGCCCACTCCAGCTTGCGGTCGTCGATGTCGACGGCGACGATCGTGCGCGCGCCGGCCAGCCGAGCACCGGCGATCGCCGCGTCGCCGACACCGCCGCAGCCGAACACGGCGACCGAGTCGCCCGCGGCCGACGTTGCCGGTGTTGATCGCCGCACCGATGCCCGGCCATCACACCGCAGCCGAGCAGGCCGGCGGCGGTCGGCCGGCGCCTGCCGGGTCGACCTTGGTGCACTGGCCCGGCGGCGACCAGCGTCTTCTCGACGAACGCGCCGATGCCCGAGCGCCGGCGACAGCACGGTGCCGTCGGTGAGCGTCATCTTCTGCGTGGCGTTGAACGTGCTGAAGCAGTATCCACGGCTCGGCCGCGCAGGCACGCTGCGGCAGTTGCCGCACACGGCGCGCCAGTTGAGGATCACGAAGTCGCCGGGCGCGACGTTGGTGACGCCGTCGCCGACCGACTCGACGACGCCGGCGGCCTCGTGCCCGAGCAGGAACGGGAAGTCGTCGTTGATGCCGCCCTCGCGGTAGTGGAGGTCGGTGTGGCACACCCCGCAGGCCTGCACTGTGACGACCGCCTCGCCCGGGCCCGGGATCCGGGACGACGATCGTCTCGATCGACACCGGCGCGCCTTTCGAGCGCGCCACGACTCCGCGAACCTGCTGTGCCATTACGACCTCCGTGTCAGCGGCCCGCAGGCCGACCCGAGCGGAGATTACTTCGCCGCGCCGTCCGCGCCGACGCTCGCGATCGGGCGCATTGCCCGACGGTGCAGCGTTGACCAGCGGGCCGACGGCTTCGATGATGTCGTCGATGGTCGGCTTGGCGATCAGGTCGAAGCGAGTGCGCATGGCCGCGGGTGCGACCGGCGACGTGCCCGCAGCAGCCGCCGACGATTCGCGCGCCGGCCTGCACGGCGAGTTGCGTACTTGCCCATCAGCTCTGGCGTGCCGGTGTAGACGGCCTCGGTGCCGGCGAAGTACGGGACGCCGCAGTTGCCCTCGAGATCAGGTACGTGTGGCGCGTCGCGCCGGTCATCGCCAGCAACGAGACGAGGATGTCGCTGGCGCCGACACCACAGTTGGCGCCGATCGACAACCGGCGGCTCGGCCAGTCCGTCGAAACACGTGGCGACAGGTCGCCCGGCATCAGTCCCATCATCGTCTGACCGGCGGTGGTCGAACGAGCAGCGTCGCCGTGTACGGCAGGCCTGGCCTGCAGTGCGCCGCAGTCGCCGCGCGGCGCGGAATCTCCTCCGCCGCCGACATCGTCTCGATCAGGCGATGTCGGCACCGCCATCCTTCAGACCCTGCTGCGCAACTCGCCGAACGACTCGATTGCGGCCGCTCGGTGAGTGCGCCGAGCGGCTCGAACAGCTCGCCGGTCGGTCCGATCGAGCCGCGACCACGACGGTCGCGCGGTGCCGCGTCGGCGACCTCGCAGGCGATTTCGGCGGCCATCTTGGCCAGTTCGTAGACCCGGCCCTCGGCCTTGTGCAGCTTGAGACGGTGCCGTGATTGCAAGCCGAAGGTGTTGGTAAAGATGATGTCGGCGCCAGCGCCGACGAACTGCTTGATGCAGGTCGCGGACCTTTTCCGGATGATCCGCGTTCCAGAACTCCGGCGGGTCGCCGGCACCGAGACCGTTCAGAAGTAGTTCGTGCCCGTGGTCCGTCAGCCAGCAGGGTGCGCCTGCCGACAACAGATCGGCAGGGGAGGCTCCATGATGCGAACAGGCTACGCCGCCACAGTCCGCGCCATGGACCCGCACGACCGGCTCGAGCACACTGACGAGGAGCTGGCGCGATGGTCGCGTGGCGGACCTGCCTTCACTGCTGGCCACCCTTGCCCACATCGGCGCAGCCGCACCTGGTCGGCACGGGCTGTTCCTCGATCCGACCGAAGCACGCTCGTAGCCTGCTAGGCTGGCTGGACGCCGGATCAACGACGCGCTCGGTCGCACCGCATCAGCTGCGCGCATTGATCCAGGTTAGCGTGCGGTTATTGCCGGCTGGCCGACCGCACCGAAGCTGGCCGATTCGCGGGACTGCGGCCGATCATGACGTGGATGATGGGGACCGGAGGCGTCCCGACGACTACGTCGCGCTGCTGCTCGGCGAGCCGGCGGGTCAGCTCAGGCGGACCTGCGCGCGCCGGCCTGAGCGCTGCCGACTCCGCCCTGATCGTCGCGTTCCAGTCGTTTGCCGTGATCGAGCTGGGATGTCGGGGTTGCTGGCCGCACATCGACCCGCGGCAGGCGGGGATCGACGCCGTCGTGTACGAGAAGAACGCCGAGGTCGGCGAGGACGTGGCTGCAGACCAGCGGTCCCGGCTGCCGGAGTTTCGATGTCGTGCCAGCCACCTCTTTCTGCTACTCCGTCGCTCAACACGACGAGCTGGCCACGGCACCTTCTCGACGCAGCCGGAGACTGCTCGGCGTACTTCAGGCAGCTGCGCCGACGACTTCGACGTGCGCCGATTTCATCCGAGTTACGCCACCACGGTCGAGGCTGATGACGTTCGACGACGACGACCTGGATGGTGGGAGGTGTGCACAACGTCGACGGCGACCGGAAATCGGGCCAGCGACACGAGAGCGTTCGCGCGGTGGTCAACGCGACCGGTCAGTCTGCAACCGGCCGAGACTGCCGGACATCGCCGCGGATCGGTCTCCGGTTTCGCCGGGCCGACAAGGCCCACTCGGCGGAGGGGGACCACAGCATCGCGATCTCACTGGCGAAGCGCCAGTCGCAGTGATCGGCACACGGCGCCAGCGCTGCAACAGTTCATCCGCATCATCGCCGAGCGAGGCGGGGGCAGGTGCTTGGTGTTCCAGCGCACGCCCGAACTGGCTGGCTTTTGCCCACCCTCGAGTACCACGACGACGTCGCGGACGGGCCAAGCGGTGGTTCTGACTCCACCGTGTCCCGTACTTGCAGCCAGTGGTACCGCTTCTGGCTGTTCTGGCGGTACGCCGGAGGCTGATCCTGCCCTGCGGTGAAGGTGGGATCCTCGGAGTGGGACGGGAAGGGCCACACGGTCAGCGCCGCCAAGCGAAGCGCTGCGGATGCTCCTGGGACGCCATAGCTCGGGCCGTGCTTCGGCGATCGCCCGGACCCGCCTCGACATAGGCGATGCCCGACCATCCCCGGCCGCTGCAGCTAGCGAGTCATCCGGCGGCAATCGTGCGGGTCTGGGCCGATCACCCGTGGACGGCGACAACGTTGCATGCTGCTCACCGATCCCGATCTGCCGCCATCGGGCCTGAGCGGCATTGACCAGATGGCGGACGGCGACTGAGCATCGACGTCGACGTCGATCATCTACGGCACCGGCTTCCGGGCGTCGGTTTCCTCACGCCGATGCGGTGACTGGCACGCGCGGGCGTCGACCTGCACGAGCAGTGGGACGGCAATGCGGCGTACCTCGGCATCGTCGTACCCAGGTTCCCGAACTTCTTCATGCGCTCTACGGGCCGAACACCAACATCGTCATCAACGGCAGCATCATCTACTTCTCCGGATGCAGGTGCACTACGTGTCAGCGGTGCCTCGACACACGCTCTCGCCACGAACGGCGCCATCGACGCCTGCGCGGACGTGCACGATCGATGTTCAACAGAGCATCGACGAGGGCAACGCTGCACGATGGCGTGGGGTGGTCGAGCGTCGCCTAGTTGGTACAAGAGCGACTCAGGACGTGTCGCCCAGAACTGGCCGTTCAGCCTGCTGGAGTTCTGGCAGCAGACGCGAGGTGGCAGCGTCGACTACGAGCCGCTGTAGCCGCTCAGCCGATCGGCGTCAGCGCCGGCTGACGCCCAGCACGCGACGGTGTTGCGCTGCCAGGGCTGCCATCGCCGCGCGCGGTCTCGATCGTTGCCGAACCGAGGTGTGGGATCAGCACCGCGTTGTCGGAGCGCGTTGAGACCGGCTCCGAGCTGCGGCTCGTGCTCGTACACATCGAGCCCGGCGCCGGCGATCGACCGCTGCGAAGGGCGCGCACCAACGCGCTGTCTCAGTCGACGATCGAGGCCGCGAGCCGTGTTGACGAGGTAGCGCGATGAGTCGCATCAGCTCGAACTGCTCCTGGCCGATCAGGTGATGGGTCTCGGTCGGAGTATGGACAGTTGATGGAGACGACGTCCGAGGTTGCCAGCAACTCGTCGAGGCTCAGCCGCTCGGCACCGAGTTCGGCCTCGACGTCGGAGCCGACTGCGCGGCGATTGCTGTACGCCACGGTCATGCCGAACGCTTTGGCACGCCGTGCCAGTGCCTGGCCCGATGGCACCCATGCCGACGATGCCGAGCCGGCGACCCTGCAAGCTGGTGCCGAGCAGCATGAACATGCCCCACTGCCAGGGCTCTGTTGCCGAGCGGACGATGCGCTCACCCTCGCCGAGGCGCCGCGTCGACCATCAGGATCAACGCCATGGCGATGTCGGCGGTCGCATCCGGTCAGCACGCCAGGGTGCGTTGGTGGCGACGACCCACCGCGTACCGCGAGCACTCCAGCAACGTCGATGTTGTTGTAGCCGACGGCCACGTTCGACACCACCTTCAACTGCGGGCCGGCGGCGTCGAGAGAACGCCCGATCGACCTTCGGTCGTCAGCAACGTCAGCAACGGCGTCGGCGTGCGGCGATGCGTTCGTACAACTCGTTGATCTCGATCGGCTCGTCGTGGCTTCCAGCCCCACACGTTGCCGTGAGGCCGCACATACATCGAGACCGGCATCGGGGAATTCGTCCGGCGACGACGATCCGCAGCTGAGCCATCAGGCGGCCTCGATCCAGTCGCGCAGCTTGCCGATGCCCGTCTGGATGTCGTCGACGGAGATTGCCCGAGTACGCGCAATCGTACGTACTGCTCGGGTCTCGCCTGGAAGTGGCCGACCGAAGTGGCGCGCGCAGAACGACACGCCGGTGGCGGCAACGCCGGTCGGCGTGAACCCGGCGACCCGGTGGAATCGCCGAGCGCGAGGTCCATCGCCTTCGGTGACGTTGGGGAACAGGTAGAAGGTGCTGTCCGGCTTGGCGATCACGAACCCGCTGATCGTCTGCAACTCGGCTCGACCGGTGGCGTCGCCGCGGCGCTCGAGCTCGGCGAGGATCGCGAGGGCTCCCGACTGGTCGCCCTGCAGGGCCTCGATCCCGGCCGCCTGCACGAAGTGCGTGGTGCAACTCTCGTCGTTGGTGGTTGATCTTGGCGATCTGAGCGATCAGCTCGTCCGGGCCGACGGCCGCTACCGAGGCGCCATCCCGTCATCGCGAACTTCTGCGAGAACGTGTAGAGGATCGACGGTGCGCTCGCATGCCCGGCAGCGATGCGATCGAGGTGCTCGTGCCGGAGTAGCGCATCTCGAAGGAGGCCTCGTCGCTGAGCACCCACAGGTTGCGCTGGATAGCCAGCTCGGCAGGTGCCCGCATCTCGTCGAGTGAGCTCTCGCAGCTCGAGCGGGTTCTGCAGGTTGTTGTAGATCAGCACCTTCGTCGCGGCGAGTGATCTGGCTGCGGACGCATTGATCGAGATCGATGGCGAAACCCGGTGGCAGTCTGGTGTAGCGATACGGCTGTCCGATCGCCGCCGAAGTATTCGACCTGGCTCTCGTAGATCGGGTAGCCGGGTGTCGGGTACAGCGACGGCCGTCGCCCGGGGTTCACTGACCACCTGCAGGAACTTGCCGATCACCGGCTTCGCCGCCGGGCTGCACGGCGATGTTGCCGGGACCGTAGCGACAGACCGCGCCGGCATCGACACGTCGTCGGCCAACGCCCGCGCAACGGGGCGATGCCGGCCGCCGCGCAGTAGCCGGTCTTGCCGCACGGCGATCGCCTCGATTCATCGCCTCCACCACGTTCGCCGGGGTCGGCAGATTGATGTCGTGCCGAGGTGGGAACGGAAAGATCTCGTTGCCCTTCGCGCCTCCCCACCTTTCGCCGCAGCCAATGACACTGCAAAATGCGGTCTCTGGTCCCAAGATTGTTCAATCGGTCTGGCGAGCATCGGCTCTCCCACACGGTGGTTGGCGTCGTTCGATTGTATTCAGCATCGTCAATCGCAGGCTCTCCACGAAACGCTCAGGTGCAGCCCCTCGGTGCCACGGTATGAACCCGGGGAGCGAGGTTGTTGGATCGCGATCTTGTACCGCACCATCTCGTCGTCCCAGGATCGGTACATCGCCAGGAGGTCCGCGGCGGCGATCACGTCTGATCCATCAAGACGCGAAATGGCGCGAAAGCTGCAACTTGATCGTGAAGAGGGATCGCACCACTCGTGGGAGGAGTTGCAGGGGGTTCCGCCATATTCGCTGCGCAGAACCAGAACGGCGAGCCGTCCTCCGTGCGCGCTGAGATCGCCGACCGGTTGGGCGCGCTTTCGGCAGAGGCACGAACAACAGCGGGCAACGGCTGTTCCACCGACAAGGTTGCGGCGCCACACGATCTGGCCGGGCCGCATCCGGATCGAAGAACCGATCGACGCGCGCAGCCAACTCTCCGCGGCAGCGGGCGACGCCCTGGTGCACGTCGATCGGTCGTGCCGCCGAACTTCTCGGTCAACGACCAGAACGAAGGGAAGCACAGCACCGCCCCGTCGAGATGCCACGAACCGTAATGCGCTGCAACCATCAAGCACAGGTCCTCCTGCACAGCGCGTGCGGCGGCCTCCAGCGGGTGAACGCCCGTCGGGGCGTGGAGCAATCCGCTGGTACGCAGCCACTGCTCGACCAACTTCGAGGGTTTCCGCTGCGGCGTCGTCGGCGTTCGATCTTCATCGCGAAGACGAGGTCGTGCTGTTCGTCGAGGAGCTTGTGCCGCAGCTGCGAGCTCCATCTGGCGATATCGGTCGGCGATCAACCAGTCGCCGCCGAGCGATCGCGCCAGCATCTTCACGTGAGGCGGCGCAGGCGACAGTTCCAACTCGTCGAGCCACTGCCGGGCAAGCCGCCGCCTCGTACAGCGAAGCGTCGGGCGCATAGGATCTCACAACAGGTCGCTGGTGATCTCCGACTCTCGGCTCGTGGCCACCTCGCGATCGCACGACTGTTACCAGGCTGTCGAAGCGTGCGGGTCCGATGGGGTCAGGATTCCGGGAGTCGCTGCGGTGCGGCAGATTCGACGAACTGGATCGACGCGCCGCACAATCGATGGGGCTTCCTGCACGTTCGCGAACTAACCCGGTACCGCACGGATCGGCGCAGGCCCACGTCGCTCGAACCCTGCCACGAGCGCTCGATGACATCCGCAGCTTCGCCTTCGAGCACCGCTCGATCGACCGTGTGACGTTCGGCGAGATGCTCGACGCGCACCTGCACAGACGGGCTGATGGTCGTCCGCGACGGCGCCGTGGTCTTCGAGCACTACGGCGGGCTGATGCAGCCCACCGACACTCACCTGGTGCATGTCGGTGTCGAAATCGCTGACGTCGACGCTCGCAGGTGTGCTGGTCGGCGACGGGGTGATCGACCCGGCCGGGTTCGTGCCCGACTTCATTCCGAGCCTGCGTGGCACGGCGTGGGAAGGGCGCACGCTGCAGCACCCGCTCGACATGCGCCCGGCACGAGGTTCGACGAGGACGACTACGACGATCCCGAGAGTGACGGTCGATTGATCGAGGAGGTCTCGGGCTACATCAGCCGTGCGCGCACCGACCTGCCCGGCCAACACGTACGAGTGGATTACGCAGAGCAGCAACACCTCGCGATCACGGCGGACCCTTCCAGTACCGATCGATCCTTCCCGATGCGCTCAGCTGGGCGATGTGCGAGGCATCAGGGCGAGACATTCCCCGATCTGTTCTCACGGCACATCTGGTCGAAGATCGCCCGCCAGCGACGCCGACATCATCGTCGACTCCGCCGGTTTCCGTCGTCGAAGGCGGGATCTGCACCACCCTCGAAGATCCTCGCCCGCGCTGGTCTGACGTGCCACAGCGCGGCGAGTTCGACCGGAGAGCAGATCGCGCCACGCGAGTGGATGAACCGGCCGACCACCTACGACGAGGAGCTGATCTGGCGCGCTCGTAAGCTGCCCCTGCAGGCCGGCGCGCGGGCCTGAACTCGAGCAATCATGACTTCTGTGGGTCTACGACAGCGTCGCCAGGCATCTACTGCGGGCTCGGGATCAACGGACAGATGCTGATGATCCATCATCCGTCGAACACGGTGATCGCCAAGTTCTCGACGTGGCCGGACCGTGCGGACTACGCCTCGCCGACCCCCACCAGATCTGCCGCCCGATGTACTGGCAACCTGGCGATAGCGAGTCGACCTAGTAGGGCATCTCCGCAAGCGACGGCCGATCGTGCAGCTGCTGCAACGAGAAGCCGGCCATCTTGCGGACAGCCGTCGGTGACGTCGAGGATCTCGTCGGGCGTGATCACATCCGACAGCCGCTCGAAGCCGTCGGGGTACGTTCTTCGACCAGCCGCATCGGCAGCTCCGGGCCCGAGGCCGCGGTTAGTCGCCAGCACGATCGCCGATGCGGCCGGTCAGCGAACTCGTCAGCCTGATGCAACGCCTGCTCGACGTCGTCCGCGTACGAGCAGCAGGCAATCCCGTCAACGTTCATGGCGTCGAGGATCGCCTGCGACGCTCCATTGGAACCGATCGGCACATCGGATGGCCGCGCCTCCCAACAACGTCGTCCGGCCGAACGACCAGCGACCGATGGGTGCTGCGATCGACCATCGGAAACAGGAACGTCGCCGGAGCAGATGCAATCAACGACGGAACATCGAGCCACGGGAACCGCCAGCCTTCGAACTGCGGCAGGAAGTCGGTCGAGATCACCCGGTCGATTCCAGTCCTTGCGCCGAGCAGCTCTGTCTCCTCTGTTCGCAGCTCCGGCGATGAAGTTGAGCTGCTGACGACCATCGGGCAGATCGACCAGCGGATACATCACGAACTTCGGTGGCGGATGCCCCGCCCACACCATCGGTGCGGCCGTCGAACACGGAGCAATCTCGGCGAGGCCCCGCCAGAGCAGCGCACCGTTCCACTTCCGGCACGCCTTCGTCGGGATAGAAGTGCTGGCGCATGACGGAGTGGATGCCGTCGCAGGCGATCATCGATCCCTTCGCGTGGCACTGTCGAGCCCCAGTGCGACGGTCGATGAACGTGGCCTTCACCCCACGACCGGTGTCGGAGAACTGAGCCAGATGACATCCGGTGTGGATACGGTCGGCGCCGATCTCCGCGCAGCGGCGGCGGCATGCAGGATCGTGTGCAGCCTGCCGCGATGGATGGAGATCTGTGGCCAGCGGTAGCCCGGCAGCGAGCCTCGCGAGGCTCGTCCCAGATGGGCTCACCGCGCTTGGTGAAGTACGCAAGCGTCGTCGGAGTCAGGCCCTGGGCGGCGAGGTCGGTCGGCAAGCCCAGCGCATCGAGCTCGCGAACCGCAGTGCGCGCACAGGTTGATGCCCACACCCAAGGCCTGGATCGATCGACGCCTCTCGAACACCTGCACCGGAAACCCTGCACGGTGCAGGCTGAGCGCGGCGGTGAGGCCGCCGATTCCGCCAACGCGATGAGGATGTCGTCCACCGAGTCAGCCGACGAGCTTGTCGATCTGCGGCTTGACGTCGATGATCGATTGCAGATGCTGGCGTGCGTGTCTGGCCGAGGGCCATCCGGTTGAAGCCGATGCTGCAGTCGGAGAACCCCAGTTCCAGCGCCTGCTCCGACCCTGGTCTCGCCATCCGGGCCCGAGGTGACACGCGGCCGTGGATCGGCACCGTCGCCGGATCACGACCGGCCTCCTCGGCGAACTGGCGAAGCTTCACCACCGCTGGAGCCGATGTCGATCGAGTCGAGCCCGAGGGATCAGCAGCGGCATCCATCCGTCGGCCTTGCGCGACCCGGCGCAACACTGCATCGGACCCGCCACTACCGATCAGGATTGGCAAGGGATCGGGTGGGGCAGCGGGTTGATCCCCACCCCGCGGAGGTGATGGAAGCGGCCGTCGAAATCGACGATCGGTTGAGTCCACAGCAGCCGCATCACATCGATCTGCTCCTCGAGCAGCGCGGTGCGATCGGCGAAGTCCACACCCAGCGCCTCGTACTCCGCAGCATTCCACGCCCCGCACCGACAGCAAAGCCGGATGCGACCACCGCTGAGCAGATCGATCGACGCGACCTGTTTGGCGATGACGACAGCTGCCTGGCGTTGCGGCAACACCAGCACGCTGGTGATGAAGCTCATCGTCGTGGTGAGCGCTGCGAGATGGCTGAACAGCACGAGGACCTCGTGGAAGGTGTGCTCCGACGTGTACGGAGTCTCGTGGAAAGCTGCCGAACGGGCCAGGTCCGAGTCGCTCCGGCGAGAGGCCCCGAGAATGTGGTCGTACGCCATGAGATGCTCGAAGCCTGGCGGACTTCGGCGTCGATTGCCCACCGCCTGATCGCGCCGGGATCGGTCCCACTGTCGGCCTGCGAGAAGACGGCGCCAACTCTCATCGGTTCTCCATTCGATCGTTGCGGATCTGTCTGCAGTCCGCGACGGGCCAATCATACGCACGACGGGCCGGTTTCGATCGGGTTGGCGAGCGACCGCTTGAGTAGCGCTTCCAGCCGTGACTCGTCCGCTGCTCGTCGGTGTGACAACTTCCGAGGCCGAGTGGGAGGTTCCGTTTCCCGAACTGATCCGTGCGGCGCAGTCCGCAGAGGAAGTGGGATTCGATTCGGTGTGGCTCGGCGATCACCTTGTTGTACTGACCTTCGCCGTCGGGCCCCGGGGACCATGGGAGGTGTGGGGATCGCTCGCCGCGCTTCGCCGCCGCGACCGAACGGTGCAACTGGGTCCGCTGTGTCGCCTCGGCGGGGTTTTCACGAACCGGCGATGCTGGCGAAGCAGGCGGCGACCGGTCGATGGCATCTCCGGGGGGCCGCCTCGATTCTCGGTTGCCGGGTCGGATGGAACGAGCGCGAGTACCGCGCGCTCGGCTTTCGTCCGTTCGACCGACGCGCCAGCCGCTTGACGAGGCGTTCACCATCATCAGAACGCCGCTGGCCGACGGGCGAGATCGATTTCACCGGGCGAGTTCTACCGTGTCGAGAACTGCGTCCTCCATCCGCCGGTGCGACGCGAACGGGCGGACTGCCGTTGATGGTGGGATCGACGCGGCCGCGCATGCTGTCGATCACGCCCCCACGTCGACGCGCGGAACGTGTGGTGGAGCGACTACGGCAACAGTCCGGAGGGCTTCGGCGAGCTCAAGGCCCGGGTCGATGCAGAGGTTGCCGCATCTGGCCGCCGGAGGGGAGCGTGCCGGCCACATGCGCGGTGTTCATCCAGCTCGAGCAGTGGCGCCGGCCGCCAGATGGGCGGCTACGGCGGGCGACCTGTCGAGCCGTCGCGTGGCACTCCCCGGAGATCGCCGACCAGCTCCGGAGCGTTCGCGGATGTGGGACGCCGACCACGTCCAGCTGGTGCTGGATCCCACTCACACGCGACACGATCAGTGTGGTTCGCCGCCGTGCTTGCGGCTCTCGACGCCTGACATCAAGGCTCAAGAAATCGTCAAATCCAGGCCGATAACCAACCGTGGATGTAGTCGCCCACGTCGACGATCGCGCTACGGCGCTGACGACGCCCACGTAAGCCCCGGCGACGGTCGCGCAGCCTGGGAGCTCAGGGTCTCGCGTCAGTAACGGTGCTCAGCCTTCGGGCAGCGGCCATCCGTGGCATCGATGGGACGACGGTCGGCCGGCTGTGGCGGTGGTTCAACACGTGCGATCGACGATGCTGATCGCACTTGCGGCAGCGTCGTGGATCTTCGGGAGCGCACGCCGTCGCGCTATCTCGTCGTCGGCCTGGTGTTGCCGTTCAACATCCTCGTGGACTGCAGCATCGCCTAGCGGGCGAGGCAGGATGGCTGCTCGCCGCCGATCAATACCACGCCGGATCGTGCGCGATCATCAATCCGGTCGTCGCGATCGGGGTGGTGGTCTGCCAGCTGGTCGGTGCTGTCACCGGCGCAATGGGCCTCCGTCAACGCGCCGTCCAGCCCTGGATCGTCGCCTGGCGGTGTCCTGCTCGCGGTCGGAGGTCTGATCCACGACGATCGTGTGGTGCTTGCCTTCTCATCCCGGTGACGTTGTCGACCATGGCGATCGCACGCGCAGTCGTGTACTTGAAGCACCGCAACCTCACCGCCACGCGTCGGTATCGAGGAGTTGCTCGACGGCATCAACGCCTATGGTCGTCGAGACCGGATTTCGACACCGGGAAGATGCTGTAGCATGAAACCAGCGAATCCGTCAGATCATCGGACCCGAGCGCGATCGGACAGGCACTTCTCGAACTCGTCATTCCTGAGGATCGTCAACTCGCGTCGGGGCGGCACAAGAACGCTCGAGCGTCCGGCACAACCCGTGACGACCGAAGTCGCGTGATGTCTGGATGCAACACCAGCTACGTGGAATTGCGCACAACGGTGTCGACGAAGGGAAATCACCGCCGGGTGCGAACCGTCATGATCGATGTCTCGGACCGCAAGCGTGCAGAGCTCGAGTTGGCGCACCGCGCCAGCACGACCCACTCACCGACCTGCCGAACCGCGCTCTCCTCAGCGACCGACTGGTCGCCGCGCTCTGTCCCACCACTCTCACGACGATCGATGTACCGGCGCCCAATGCCCTACTGCTGCTCGACCTCAACAACTTCAAGCGAGTCAACGAGCGCTCGGGCATGCGCAGCGGCGACCAGTTGTTGGTCGAACTGGCCAACCGGTTGCGGCGGATCGCAGATCCGCACGACACGGTCGCTCGACTGGGCGGCGACGAGTTCTGCGGTGTTGATGCCGCGGCGCCGACGAGGCCCAAGCGCTGGAGTTCGCCCATCGCTGCGCCATCGTGCCTGCGGCACCGTGGAAGGACCGCGAGCGTCACCATCAACCCACGCGCCAGCATCGGCATCGCGATCTCCCAACGCTTCCGGCGACGCGCGACGAGGGTGAGGTCATAAGTTGCAACACGCCGACACGGCGATGTACGAGTGCAAGCGGACAGGTGCCGACCACGTCGCGTACGACAACGTGCTGGAGAGCCTCAACAACGAGCGACTACGGCTGCTCAGCCGCGACACGATCGCTGAGCCGCTTCGAACCGAATCGGCGATCGACTTCCCAGGAGATCTTCTAGGCGACCGCCGGGGCGGCCTCGAGCTGGTCGAGGGAACCGGAGCAAGTCAGCGAGCCTCGGCATCGTCGAACGACTCCGCAGCGAACAGCACGCTCTTGGAAGGTCGAGATCTCGTAAGTCGGTGAACTCCGCCCATCGCCGCCGGTGTCGAACGGTCGCACGTCGGCGTTGCGGAAGTTGGTGATCTCACCCGAACGAGCTCAGCAAGCCGGCCCCGTAAGTGCGCAGCGCACCTGCTCCCTGGCAACGCCGAATTCGAGGGTGAACCAGAACACCTTTGCCGAGCACCTCGGCGAGGCGCGGGTCCGTGAGCCGGCCTGGCAACCTGACCGGCGCGTTCGTACAGTCCGGCGATGCGCGGCGAGGCGAGCGAGTTGGCGTGGCCGATCAATTCATGGATGACATCGGGCTCGGCGTGTAGAAGGGCACCGACGCGCGGCGCACGTACTGCGGACGACGGGAAGCATCGGTCGGCCAGCGCACTGAAGAACTCAGCGGTCGACACCAAGCCGGGAACTGCGCACAACCGCCAACCGGTGAGATCGGTCAACCGGTCGGAGACATCGGCCAGTTGCGGCACTCGATCGGTCCGGCAGATCGAGACAGCAGCCGCCGGCTGGTACTGGCCACTGGCGTAGTCCGTGCATGCAGTGCAGTGAGCGCAGCGTGACCGTCGACCAGACATCGTTCTCGACCGGCGTGTAAGTCGACGTGCGGTGGGCGGGCACCGAAGCTCCAGGTTCGCCGACAGGTTGGCGAGGTGGTTGCGACGGGCAACGTAGACGGGATCCGACACGCCGGGATGGTCCGTCGGAAGCTCCAGAACTGAACCGATCATCCAGACAATCATCCTCCTGATGCGATGAAGTGTCGAGTATCTGGACACGAATCCCGCCGAATCGGCACGATTATAACTGCGAGTTCATGTCGCAGATTGTCGAACCGAGTGCCCATTGATCGGGCTTCGAACCGACAGATCGACAGCGTGGATCGCGCTCTGATCGCCGCCGTGATGCAGGATGCCAGGATCTCGCTGACCGATCTCGCCGAAGTGATCAACGTGTCGAGGTCGACGGCCCACACCAGGCCTGCAGAAGCTGCGCGACGACAACATCATCACGGGTCTCACGGCGACGGTCGACCCGCTGGCGCCTCGGTCTCGGTGTCGCCGCGCTGGTGTTCATCGACATCGAGCAACACGACTGGCGAACTCTGCGAACCGAACTCGCGGCGATACCCGGCGTCGAGTACCTGGCGATGTGCGCGGACGCTTCGATCTGATGTTGATCGCCCGCTGAGAGCATCCCGGCGATGCGCGACGTGCTGCTGGAGAAGATCCAACGCATCCCCGGCGTTCGTTCCACTGAGAGCGTGATCATCCTCGACGAGGTCCGCTCCCGGCTAGGCCGTTGCCGCCAACAATTTGGCAAGGTGGCTGCGGCGCTCACCGTCGTGGAGACGGTCACGGTGGGACCACCCAGGCTATTCCTCGCCGTGCGGCGGGCGGGCGCGGCGTTTGCCTTCGTGCATGGCTTGGACGCGAGCGATGGGAATGGCGTGCCCTTCGGCAACGAGGTCGGCGCTCAGTTCCTGCGGCGCCGGCATGTGTTCGATCCCACTGGGTCACGATCGCCGAGCAGTTGCAATGCCGTGTGGATCGTGAAGTCGCGCGGCGATGCGTTGTCGAGATCGCTCCACGCGTATCGGAAACGAGACGGGCGCGCCTGGGCGAGCACGTGGGCTGTATGCGGCGACCACGGCTGCACCGCCGACGCGGGTCGAGTCGATGAACACCTTCCCGCCGCGGTCCTCCTTCATGAACGCGGTCGTGGCGATGCTCGAATCGAGTCTGCTCGACCCGCGCCGCGATCGCTCGCGTCGCAGCAGCCGCGCCGTCGAGCGAGACACCGTCGGCGATCGGCACGAACACGTGCAGACCCTTGGCGCCGCTGGTCTTCACCGCACCGTCGAGACCGACGATCGGCCAGCGCCTCGGCGGACGAGGTGCGCAGCGCGACGGCCATCGAGAACGCATCCGGATTCTGGAGGATCGAGGTCGAGCACCGAGGTGCGTCGCGTGGTCGAGGCGATCAGCAAGCGCACGAGGGTCGGGTGGTACTCGATCGCCCGCTGGTTGGCGAACCACAGCAACGTGCGGCGGTCGTTGCACAACGCGTAGACACACATCGCGCTTCGACGTCTCCGCCCACAGCTGCACGGTCTGGACCCAGTCCGGCGTGTACTTCGGGACGTTCTTCTGCATGAACGCGCTCCTGGCCGCGGTGGACGCGGATCACCGACAGCGGCCGGTCGCGCGAGCTCGGGAATGATTCGGCTCGCTGACACCGTCGAGGTAGTCGACGCAGGTCCCGCTTGGTCGCCTCCGCACCATCGAACAGCGGCTGGTCGAGGTTCGTCAACGGCACGCCCTCGAGGGAGCGGTTTGGCCAGCGACTCGTCCTTCGACGACTTCGGATCAGCCATGCCGACGACGCTAGTTGTCCTGAACTACACGAACTTGCGTTGCAGGTCCTCGAAGAAGGCCGCGGAGAGTCGCTCGAACTGGTCGAGCGTGAGCGCAATCGTGTCCCCTACCTGCAGCTTCAGGATCGACTGGTCGGGCACCATCTTGATCACCTTGCTCGCAGCCATCTGGCCGTTGTTGCTCATCAACGACTCGGCGACCATCTCCAACTCGTTCAGCGGATTTCGTCCTTGCCGGTCACCGGTCGAATGCGATGGACGAAGTAGCGGTCGAGGGCCAGCGCCAGGTTGTCGTCGAAGAACAGCGGCTCGAAGCGTGCCGAGCGCCGCCGTGGCCTTCTTGTCGGTGCCGGGCCGCGCCGGCCAGGGCCTTGTATGCGGCGAATCCGCTGCTGCGAGCAGCCCTGGCGTGGTCGATTTCGTCCTGGGTGAAGCTGTTGCGGCCGAGCATGGCAAGGCGTCCTTTCGTTCGACGTCACAATGCCTGACGGATCACGGCGACGAAAGGTAACACGGTACGGTCGCGGTGTGGCAGGCCTCGAAGTCGCCGGCAATCGAGATCCCGGTCGGTGATCGAGTCGTGCGCATCTCCAACCCCGACCGGGTGTACTTCCCGGCTACGCGGCGACCAAGATCGACCTCGTCAACTACTACCTCAGCGTCGGGACCGGGATCGTCAACGCCCTGCGCGAGCGGCCGTGCATGCTGCATCGCTTCCCGACCGGTGTCAGCGGCGAGAAGGTTCATCAGAAGCGGGTGCCGCCGGGCGCACCGCCGTGGCTCGGCACCGTTCGGCTGCACTTCCCTCGCTACGGCCTGCACGCCGACGAGCTGTGCGTGACCGAGCTCGCCGAGGTGATCTGGGCTGTGCAGATGTCGACGGTCGAGTTCCACCCGTGGAACTCCCGTCGTGCCGACACCGAGAAGCCCGACGAGTGGCGCATCGACCTCGATCCGATGCCGGACTGCCCGCTCGACACCGTGCGGCGTGTCGCCCACGTCGCCCATGAGGTGCTCGACGAGCTCGGCGCAGTCGGATGGCCGAAGACGTCGGGCGGCAAGGGCATGCACGTCTACGTCCGCATCGAGCCGTCGCACGGGTTCACCGACGTGCGCCGCGCTGCGCTGGCCTTCGCCCGCGAGGTCGAGCGTCGAGCCCCTGACCGACGTGACGACGACGTGGTGGCGCAAGGACCGCGATCCGACCGCGTTGTTCGTCGACTACAACCAGAACGCCCGCGACCACACGATGGCGGCGGCCTACTCGGTGCGGGGCGTGCCCGACGCGACGCGTGTCGACGCCGATCACGTGGGACGAGATCGACGACGTCGAGCCGGCCGACCTCACGATTGCGATCGGTGCCCGCGCGATTCGCCGAGCTCGGCGACCTCCACGCCGGCATCGACGAGACGGTCGTCTCGCGATCGGACCGTTGCTCGAGTGGGCCGAGCGCGATGAGCGAGCCGGCGCTGTCGACGTGCGGTGAGCCGGACGAGTCCGACGACACCGGCAGCCCCTAACATCGCCGGCGTGGCGCGAGCGATCATCCTTACTGGTCGACGACGATCCTGCCGTTTCTCAGGCGATCACCGAGACCTGCGCTCTCGCTACGGAGACCGCTACCGGTTGGCGCAGGTCCACGTCGGGAGCCGAGGCGCTGACGTGCGATGGCGGAGTTCGCCCGCCGCGACCAGCCGGTCGCGCTGATCGTGTCGGACCATCGGATGCCGGAGATGACCGGGCATCGAGCTGCTCGGGCAGTCCAAGCGTCCTGCCCCGGCGCCAAGCTCGTGCTGCTCACGGCCTACGCCGACACCGACGTGGCGATCAAGGCGATCAACGACATCGGGCTCGACCACTACCTGATGAAGCCGTGGGCACCGCCCGAGGAGCGCCTCTTCCCGGTCATCGACGACCTGCTCGGCGACTGGCGAGCACGACAACGCCGCACCGCTTCGACGGCATGCGCGTCGTCGGCAACCGGTGGTCGGAACGCAGCTACGACACTCAAGCATGTTCCTGGCCCGCAACCACGTGCACTACCAGTGGCTCGAGCTCGGAGCGCGATGACGAGGCGCAGCGGCTGACCGGCCTGTTCGGCGGCACCGACGACGAGCTCCCGCTGGTGTTGCTGCCCGACGGCGACCGTCCTGCACGGCGCCGGCCTACGCGAGATCGCCGACGCGCTCGGCTCTGCGCACCAGCGCCGAGTCGACGCTGTACGACCTCGTGCGTCGTCGGCGCTGGGCCCGCCGGCCTCGCCGCCGCCGTGTACGCGCGCGTCAGCGAGGGCTGCAGCACCGTCGTGATCGAACGCGATGCACCCGGTGGGCAGGCCGGCCAGAGCGCCCGCATCGAGAACTACCTCGGCTTCCCGAACGGCCTCAGCGGCTCGGACCTCTCCCACCGCGCCGTCACCCAGGCCCGGCGCCTCGGCGCCGAGATGGTGCTCGCTCGCAACGTGCGACGGCGCTCGAACAGCGCGGCAACGTCCATGCGATCCGCTCCGACGACGGCAGCGAGATCGAGGCACGTGCTGTGGTCGTCGCGACCGGCGTGTCCTACCACTTGCTCGAGGCGCCGGGGCTCGCCGAGCTGACCGGACGCGGTGTGTTCTACGGCGCGTCGGCCAGCGATGCACCGGGCACCGAGGGCGACGACGTCTACATCGTCGGAGCTGCGAACTCGGCCGGGCAGGCCGCGCTTCACCTCGCCCGCTTCGCCCGCCGTGTCGTGATGCTGGTCCGCGGCGACACACTCGGAGAAGTCGATGTCGCAGTACCTCGTCGAACGCATCCACGCCGCAGACAACATCGACGGATGCCTGCAGACGGAGATCGCCGGCGGCGGCGGCAGTCGAACCACCTCGAGTGGCTCACGCTGCGTCGATCGCACCACGGGCGTCGAGCAGCAGGTGAAGGCGAACTGGCTGTACGCGTTCATCGGCGGCGTTGCCACGCACCGACTGGCTCGGCGACTGCGATCGCTCGCGACGCAACGTGGCTTCATCCTCACCGGACCCGATCGTCGTCGCGCGCAGACAGGGCGAACGTGCCGCTGGCCGCTGCAGCGTGCGCCGTTCCTGCTCGAGACCAGCCGACCGGGCGTGTTCGCAGTCGGCGACGTCCGCCTGTCGTCGATGAAACGAGTCGCGTCCGCGGTGGGCGAAGGCTCCAGCGCTAGTCAGCCTCGTGCACCTCTATCTGGAGACCGTATGATGCTCGCCGACGACCTGCGATGCGACCTTCCTCACCAGCGGCTCACCGAGCAGCAGCTCAGTCGAGCTGATCGCCGCGCGGGCAGGAGATCCCGTTCCATCATGGCGACGAGCTGTTCCGCGAGGGCGAGCCCGCCGACTATCTTGTGGATCCTCCTCGAAGGCCGAGGTACAACTCGTGCGCGGCAGTGTCAACGAGACGGTCGTGCTCGCCACGATGAGCACGCCTGGCCAATGGGCCGGCGGGCTGCGTAGCCTGGGGCGACGCCAGCAGTAGCGCTGGCTACCGCGCCACCGGCATGGCAGTTGGCAGACGGTCGGCCGCACGTTCAACGTTGCCGTCGAGAGGACCTCGGCCGGCCTCGTCGGCAGAATGGTTCCCATTCGGCAAGCACATCGTCACCGGCCTCTACCAGACGGTGCCGTGGGATCGAGGCAGCCGCGCGGCAACGCGAGTCGCTGGTCGCGCTCGGCACGCTCTGCGGCCGGACTTGGCCCACGAGATCAACAACCCGGCGGCAGCATCGCTGCGTGCGGTGGAGGCGCTGGTGTCAGACGTGCGACCTGATGTTGTCGTCGCTCGTCGGTCTTGCCGAAGAAGGTGACCAGCGCCGAGCAGTACATGCGGCGCTGGACGGGCTGGCGCAAGCAGTTGGTCGGAGCGATCGGTGGTCGACGACGGGGCTGTCGCGACGATGGATCGCGAGGATGCGATCGGCAACTGGCTGGACGATCGCGACATCGACGACGCATGGCAGCTTGGCGCCACAGTTCGCCTCTGCCGGCGCCGATCGAGCGTGGCTCGAACGAGTGCGAGTGCCGGTCTCGGGGCCCGAAACGCTCGGGCCCGCATTGCATTGGATCTCCTCGACGATCCAGGCCTCGTACGTTGCTGTCGGAGCTGACCGACACCACCAACCGCATCTCGAATCTCGTCGAGGCAGTGAAGTCGTACTCGCAGATGGACCGAGCGCCATGCAGCGCATCGACATCCACGACGGGATCGAGAGCACCCTGGTGATGCTGGCGCCGAAGCTGGCGAAGGTCGAAGTGGACCGCGCGCTCGGCGCCGACGTGCCGCTCGTTCGAGGCATACGCCGCAGAGTTGAACCAGGTGCTGGACGAACCTCATCGACAACGCCATCGACGCGATGAAGGGCAAGGAACGCTGCGACTGTCGACGCGCGTCGAAGACGGCTGCATCGTCGTCGACGTCAGCGACAGCGGCCACGGCATTGCCAACTCAGGCGTTCAGGACGCGTGCGTTCGAGCCGTTCTTCACGACAAAGGATACGCAAGGGCACCGGCCTGGGGCCCGACATCTCCCGGCGCATCGTCGTCGAACGCCACGGCGGCGAGATCACCTTCGACCCGTACCAGGCAAAACCACCGCCCACGTCCGCATCCCGATCTCCCGCTGACGCGACGGGCGATCATCGCCGGACTGACCGGCGGCGCATGCTTTCACTGTGGAACGAGTGGTACGGCTACCAAGGGCGCGCCGGGCGCTGCAGAAGATCGTACTGCTCTTGCGGCTGCGTTCGCGAGCTGCAGCGACGGACCGAGGCGGTACACCGGCAGGTCGACTGGCCTCCTTCGGCCGCCTGTGCTTCACACGCCCGAGAACAGCGACCGGCACGAGCTCGAAGGTTGCTGGTCGATCGGCGAGGCGGACGCGGTGGCATCGAGCAATCCGACTGCATCGCCCGCTTCCCGGGGACAAGGACGGCTTGGTGACCGAGGTACGTGTCCTCGACTGAGGAATGCCACGTCAATGTCCCGCCAGTGCCACATTGAGAGCACGGCAATCCAGACGCTCCCTGATGATGGTGGGTGTGTCCGGCGCGCTATATTCCTGCGCCGCCATCCCACTGCGTCGCTACCACCGCAACAACCCGAGACCGATCGAGGATCACTCGCGCCGCTGACAGCTCTGACGTGTTGGGCGGCTCAGGTTCCATCAATGACAGGCAGAATCCGACCACCGTTGCCACGCCCGCTAGCGATCTGGCCGCCTCGTTCAGGCGATCACAGTTCGTCAGCATCGCCAGAAGGCCACCGGCGGCCAGCGCCGCCAGTCGATCGCCCTTTGTACAGCGCTGCTGATGTCGACAGCGAGGAAACCCAACGCCGCGGCTACACCACAGCCCAGCACGACCAGCAACCAGAGATCTGCCCGAGCCTCGGCCCGCGCACAGCCTGCTGCGCGAGGTCCGTGATCGGGCCAACGGCCTGTGGAAATGCTCGAGACGAACACCGCCCCGAGGAAGCTGAGCTCACGGGAATGCCCGCCGCCAGTTGATGCCGAAGATCATCGATTCGGGCACACCATCGACCACCGAGCCGACGATGATTCCCATCGAACCGCCGACCCTTCGTCGCCGAACTTTCGATCCACGATGGCGTCACCCACGAGAAAGATTGCGACACGCCTGATCATCCACAGGCCCAGTTGCCAGGGCTCCCAACTTGGTCTCGCCAGAAGGCTCAATCGAGATCGCGGACAGCATGGCGCCGGCACCGAACCCGGCGAGCGCACCTTACGACCTTTGCGCGCGACAGCTTCACCCAGTAGACCATCAGCCCGGGGCGAGCAGCAGCGAGATTGTGCCAGCAAACCTAAGCCGAACGCCTTGAACATCAGAACCCGTCTACTGACGCACCAACGCCACCAACACGATGACACGGGCCAATTCTCGGACACGGCCGGTGTCGTGAACATCACTCCCCGGCGGATGAGCAGCCTCCGAATCTGCTGGTCGATGGGGAAGGCAAAACTCGGGCGAACGCAGGGTGTACGGAGCCCGGAACATGCGGGTCGTCAGATGGCGGCAGTGGCGCACGTCCGTCAGAATTCCCGATGCTGCCAGGTCTGTTCAACAATGCGAACGAGCGTCTCGATCTCGAAGCTCCCGGCGTGAGGCGCCTCTTCACGGCCGGTGACCTTCAGGCGACCAGATGTTCAGGTCGTCACCGGCCAGATCGAGTTGCGCCAGGTGATGAGGTACTGGCGTGTCGGCCCCGGTGAGACGTTCGGCGAGATGGCGATCATCGACCGCCACCACGAGCGCTCACCGCTGTTGCGGTGGAGGCCTGGAGATCGCGGTGATCGACCGGCGGATGTTCTTGTTCTCATTGCCGAGACCCCGATGTTCGCGATCCAGGTTGGCAGTCACTGGCGCCGCATCCGCGAGCCTGACGAACGCGCCTGACTCACTCTCCGCCTCGGGCTCGACTACGTAATCGCTGGCACCGTTCTGGTCCGCATAGACCACCGCTCTGACAGCGGTAGTAGCTGCGAGGTTCGGGCCCTTCTCGTGATGCGCGGATGCGGCCGGCAAGCGTCCGGGCCGATACACTGCCGGTCGAGCGGGAGGATCCAGACCTCGACCAGAACATGCGTTCACCCGAACGGTGAACATGCCCAAAGTGGGCGGTATCTTCAGTGGCCGTCAGGGCCCCGGCACGTCGTCGTCCCACCAGATCGCGACCGCCGCAATGGCAGATGCTTGCTCGCCGCGGCGGGCGACTCGCTTCTCATCGCTTGCACCGATTTGGGCCTATACGGCTCCATATCGCTTCAGCGACACTGAACCACCGGGTTTGGGTCCGCGAGGGAACGTTGGTGTCGAAGGGGGGACTTGAACCCATGCCAAAGGGGTTTTGTCCCGTGTTGCCTAGTCCGTGTTTGCACAGGTCAGAGAACCTTAAGAGTTCGCCGGAGACTGTGCGAGTCGTCAGTCGGTCGGTGGCAGGTAGCCGCGGACGATTGCCACGGCCTCGGCGGCGCTAGCCTGTAGAGGCGCCAGCGGCCACGAGCGTGCCAGCTAGCCCGCGCCGGTCATTGCCCCTGCAGCCACCCACCATCATCACGAGGCCACCCCTATGGCGGCGATGACTTGCGCCGTGGTCGGGCGACGGTGCACCAACCACGGTGGTCACGGACAAAAGAGCACGATTGTCTTTTTGATGCCAATTCCGGTGATGCCGGTGGCTCGGTGTGGTGTCCCACGAGCGTCGGTGGACCGCCCACGCGGTAGCCGTTGTGCGCAGGGTACCGATAGCAATCTACTGCGCACAAACGAGTTAACTGATCCAATTGCTGCTCTTTGTGTCACACCTTGGTGGCTAATGTCTGGTCATCTTCGTAGCTCAACGGATAGAGCGCCGGTTTCGCTAACTGGAAGATGCTAGCAATACGTAACTGAACGCTATTAT
>ERZ1370068.5149-contig-4185_pt1 | contig 25133 bp, 26 predicted proteins | sample MGYA00561227_ERZ1370068 | MGnify/ENA primary metagenome ERZ1370068 (study PRJEB38410, sample SAMEA6850437) | metagenome | study: Metagenomic assessment of the ecological functions of the soil: analysis of the soil microbiota associated with the...
GTTGTACTTCCGTTCAGTTACGTATTGCTAGAGTGCCGGGCCGCTGCCCTTGTACGGGACGTGCGTAAGGTCGACCTGGGTGAGCGTCTTCAGGAGCTCGCCCGCGAGATGCGGCGACGTGCCCGGCCCCGGCGAGGCGAAGGCCAGCTGTCCGGGCTTCGCTTTGGCGGCGTCGAGCACCTCCTTCCAGCGACTTGTACGGCGTGCTCGCGTTGACGGCGAACACGAGCGGGTTGCTGCCGAGCAGGATCACGGGCTCCGAACGACTTGACCGCATCGTAGGGCATGTTGGGATAGACGCTCGCATTGATCGCATGCGAGCTGATCGTGCCGCCCAGGATCGTGTAGCCATCGGGCTTCGCCTTGGCGACGAAATCGGAGCCGATGTTGCCGCCTCGCGCCGGGCTTGTTCTCGATCACTACCGGTTGCCCCAGCGCGCGCCGCGAGTTTCTGGTTGAGCAGCCGGCGCGAGGTGTGTCGGTGTTACCGCCGGCGGCGAACGGAACGACGTACACGATCGGCCTGGTCGGCCACGCGGGGTTGCGCCACGCGACGAACCGGCGGCGCTGCTGGCAGCAGTGCGCACCCCATTGCAATGATCCAGGTGTCAAGACGGCTCATGCTCAGGCTCCCTGTAGTGGGGTCCACGCGGGCCCCAGTTGCAAATCAACGAACGGCGCTTCGTCAGAAACGGGGCTTGACGCTTCGCCAGTGTGCACGTCGCGGCGCTGGCGGATGCTCGCACACAAGACAAGCTCGCTCGAGCGCCGCCTGGATGATAGCAACCCGGGAGCTCGATGGCTTGTTCGACTCTACGGCATCTGCAAACGGCCTCCAGCGAGCTATCATGGGATCGACGAATCCAGAAGGTAGACATCCGATGGCAACCGAAAGAGTCGCGATGATCACTGCGGGCGGAAGCGGCATGGGAGCCGACGCCGCGCGCAGGCTGGCAGCAGACGGTTTCCGCGTCGCGATCCTGTCTTCGTCGGGAAAGGGAGAGGCGCCTCGCCAAGGAACTCGCCGGTGTCGGCGTTACCGGCCCAACCAATCCAATGAAGACCTGATGCGGCTCGTCGGCATGACGGTCGATGCGTGGGGGCGCATCGACGTATTGCGTCAACAGCGCGGGCCATGGACCACGGGCGCCGCTGCTCGAGGCTCACCGGACGAGGACTGGCGGCGCGGGATGGAAACCGTACTTTCTGAACGTCGTCCGCCCGACCCGGCTGGTCACGCCAATCATGCAGCGCCAGAAGTCCGGCGTCATCATCAACGTTTCGACGTTTGCGGCGTTCGAGCCCGATCCTGCGTTTCCGACGTCCAGCGTATTTGCGCGCGGGCCTTGCGGCCTATACGAAACTCTATCGCGGACCGGTACGCCACCGACAACATCCGGATGAACAATGTTCTTCCCGGGTTCATCGACACGTTTCCGAGCAGCAGGCGATCCGGGATCGCATACCGATGAAGCGCTACGGCAGAACGGACGAGATCTCCGCGTTGATCGCATTCCTCGCCTCCGACGGCGCCGGCTACATCACCGGACAGAACCTCCAGGGTCGACGGCGGCATCACGCGGTCCGTCTGGCTGGCGGCGGCATCACGCGGTCCGCGACAGGGGTCTCTCGCCGTTGGACTTTCGGAGCCGCGAGGAGAATGATGGTTCCATTCGAACGCCGGCCGCACGCTGTGGACGTCATGAACGCGCTGCGACGACTCCTGACCGCTGCGTTGCTCGCGGGCCCTCTGCATGCGTCGGCCCAGGACTCGTACGTCGACCAGCGCCAGCGCCTCGTCGACCAGATCGTCTTCGAGATGCAGGCGACGTCGCGCGACACGGGACTCGACAAGCTGCGCGATTCGGTGCTGCGCGCGATGCGCACGGTGCCGCGGCATCGCTTCGTGCCGCCGGAGCTCGCGGCCGAGTCGTATCGCGACCGGCCTCTGCCGATCGGCCTCGGCCAGACGATTTCCCAGCCGTTCATCGTCGCGCTCATGACCGAGCTCCTCGATCCGCGTCCCGACGCGCGCGTGCTCGAGATCGGCACGGGCTCGGGCTATCAGGCGGCGGTGCTCGCGGAGTGCGTGGCGAAGGTGTACACGATCGAGATCGTCGCGCCACTCGGCGAGCGCGCGCGCGAGGTGCTGAACGGGCTCGGCTACAAGAATGTGGAGGTGCGAATCGGCGACGGCTACAAGGGCTGGCCCGAGGCCGCGCCCTTCGACGCGATCATCGTGACCGCGGCGCCCGATCACATTCCGCAGCCGCTGGTCGAACAGCTCGCGCCCAAGGGCCGCATGGTGATTCCCGTCGGTTCGCGCCATGGCATCCAGGATCTCCTCGTCATCACCAAGGACGCCGAGGGCCGCGCGGTCACCAAGCGCACGATCGCGGTGCGGTTCGTGCCGCTGACGAGAGAGAAATAGAGGTTACTTCAGGAAGCCCGGCCTCCACTTGCGGCCCTCGAGACCAGCAATCGGCCGCCTTTCGCCGACTGCTCCCACAGCGCCGCGATCTCCCGGTTCTCAGGAATGAGTGTCAGTGAAGCTGCGCCGCAACGCCGCGTCGGTGATGGCGTCGGCCTCGTGCATGAGAGCACGATGCGCTTCGATCAGCGCAGCGCCGGCGCGCGGATCCTGTGCTCGGCGCCACACCTGGTGCAGCGTCAGGCGAATGCGATGTTCCTCGGTGCCGACCAGGGTCGCGGCCGATGGCACCGGGTCGCCGTCGCCGACATACTCCAGCAGCTGTTGCACGGCTGCTCAATGCCATCGCCAGGTCGCCGCGCGCCAGCGCCACGCGCGCCTGACCTTCCAGCGCGTTTGGCACCTTGGTCGAGACGTCGATCTCGCGAGCGAGCGCCTCGACCCGCTCGAACGCTTCCTGCGCCGCGGTCCAGTGACCGAGCGCGAGCTGCGCATTGCCCAGGTTATGCAGCGCATCGATCTGGTAGAGCCGCGAGTCCGCCGCGACCAGGATGTCCAGCGCCGCCTGCGCATGCAAGAGCGCGGCCGCCGCATCGCCTTCGCGCAGCGACAGCTCCGACAGGCCGGCCAACGATCCGCCCTCGACCACCCGGTTGCCTAGCGTCTTGTTCAGCTGCAGCGACTCTTCCAGATGCTGCCGAGCCTGCGGGTGAGCGCCGAAGCGCAGATAGCCAACGCCGGCATTGATCAACGCCACCGCTTCGCTGCGCCGGTCGCCTGCCTGCCGGCAGTACCCGAGCATCGCCAGGTCATGCCGCAAGCTGGCCGCCTGATCGCCTTGCTCGGCCGCACACAGCGACATGGCATTGGCAAGCCGGCTCTGCGCCACCAGCGACCCAAGCGCCGTGGCCCGGACGAGGCCGGCCTCGGCGATGGCGAGCCCCGCGGCTGGGTCGCCCTGGAAGGCAAGCGCCTGGGCGAGCCGCTGCATCGCGCGCAGCGCGACGTCCTCGGCCCCGCACGCTCCGCCAGTTGCAGCGCACGGCGGGCTTCGCGTTCCGCGCGCGCCCATTCGCCCATGCGGTCCGCGATGTCGCAGCGGCGCCAGGCCGCCTCGGCCCGCCGCGCGTCACCCTCGGCGCCCGGCGGCAGGGCTTCGGCGAGCGCCAGCATGGCCTCGATGTCCTGCAGCTGGAGATCGCGCCGGGCGAGCAGCTCCAGCGTGCGCTCGCGCGTGGCCAGCAGTCGCCAGCGCAACGCGCTGTCGTCCGGCGACGCCAACGCCAACGCGCGCGCCGTGCAGTCGAGCGCCTGCTCGTTGGCGAACGTGGCTGCGTGGTGAGCGGCCGCGCGCGCATAGAACTCGGCCGCGTTCGCGGCGTCGCCGGCCTTCTCGTAGTGCTCGGCGGCGGTCGCCAGCAGGCCCTGGGCGCGAGCGCCCGCGTGTTGCGCCAACCATTGCGCCGTCCGCGCGTGGGCGCTGCGCTTGTCGCGCTTGAGCAGGGTGTCGTAGGTGACCTGGTGCAGGATCTGGTGACGGAAGGCGTACTCGCCCACGCTGTCCTGCGCATCTTCGAGGACGATCAGCTCCCGCCGGCGCAGCGACGGTAGCTGTTCGGCCGCCTGCGGCTCGACGTGGGCCAGCGCCGCATCCCAGAACTTCAGACCGATCACGCTCGCCAACTGCAGAGCACGGCGCTCCTGCGGCGTCAGGCCATCGAGCCGCGCCTGCAACACGCCGGTGAGCGTCGGCGGCACCTTCAGCGACAGCAGCTTGTCGCCGTCGACGCTCCAGGGCTCGCCGGTGCGGATGGCACCCTGGTCGATCAGCATCTTCACCAGCTCTTCCATGTAGAACGGGTTGCCGTCGGCACCGCCGGTGACGAGCTCGCGCAGAGCGGCCGGGACCTGCGGCAGCTTCTTCAGCAGCTCGTCGGCCAGGTCTCGGCTGGCGTGCCGGTCGAGCGGTGCGAGGTCCACGCGGGCGAAGTGATCGCGGCGTCTGCCGACGCTCGAACAGTGCCGGCCGGGTGAGCGTCAGCAGCAGCAACGGCACGTCGCGGTCGACCTGCTGCCAGGTAGTCGATGAAGTCGAGCGAGGCGTCGTCGGCCCAGTGCAGGTCGTCGAGCTGGATGACGAGCGGCAAGCCGCCCTGCACGCTGATGCGCCGCAGCGCCTGCGCGGCGGCGTTGAAGCCGCGGTTGCGAATCTGCCGCGCGTCGTCGCGGATGTGCTCGATGTGCGGGCTGTGGCCGTAGTCGAGCCCGATGAGCTGGCCCAGCAGATGCGCATGGGCCTCGGCCTCGTATCGGCCCTGATCGCCGGCGAACAGGCGGCACGCAGGGCGTCTTCGAGCTTGCGCTGGGCTTCCTGCATGCTGTCGCTGTCCAGGATCTGGAAGCGCCAGGCAAACAGGTCGCGCAGCACCGAATAAGGTTGAGTCACGCTCTGCGGCGTGGCGCGCGCCTGGAAGATGACGAAGCGCTCGGGCCGAGCGTCGGCCCAGTTGTCGAACTCGTAGAGCAGCCGGCTCTTGCCGACGCCCGCGTCGGCCACCACCAGCACGCGCTGCAAGCCGGCACCCGGGGCCATGACGCGCTCGAAGGCAGCCTGCAGCGCCTGCAGCTCGGCCGCCGCGCCCGATCATGCGGGTCTCCACACCCTCGATGCCGCGCGTGGCGACGCGGAATGCACGCGGCCGGGCGCGCACCACGAGGTAGCTCCGCAGCGGTGCGTCGACGCCCTTGACCGAAAGCGGTGGCTGCGGCTCGACGTCGAAGACGCCGCGCGACCTGCGCATAGGTGTCGTGGCTGATGCGCAGGCCGCCGGGCGGAGCGCTCTGCTCCATGCGCGCGGCGATGTTCACGGCGATGCCGCGGATCGTGCCGTCCTCGTCCACGCCGCCGCCGAGCAGGACGCCGCCGCTGTGGATGCCGACGCGAACGTCGAAGCCGGCGTGGCCGTGAGCTGCCTGCACTTCCGCGCGCAGCGCTCTGCCGAGATCCAGCAGCGCGAGGCCGCAGCGCACGGCGCGCTCGGCATCGTCCTCGGCCGCGCGGTCCGCGCCGAAGGCGGCCAGGATGCTGTCGCCGGCGTACTGCAGCACCTTGCCGCGGTGGGCTTCGACGACGGCCGTGCCGCGCGACAGCGCACCGTCCATCACCGCGCTGACTTCCTCGGCATCGAGGTGCTGCGCCAGCGCGGTCGATCCCACCACATCCATGAAGAGGATGCTGACGTGCTTGAGGACCTGGGCGTGATGCTGCACGGCGGGTCCGGCACGCAATGTCGCGAGCCGACTGCGCAGCGGCCCGAGCGCCGCATCGGTGACGGCGTCGCCCAGGAGGGCTCGTTGCGACTCGAGGCCCTGGATGGTAAGTTCCAGTTGCTGAAGCTCAGAGGAGGACATGGAGGGAGCAGCCCGACATGACCGTGCCGGCGGCACGAATCGGTCCTGCTCAGCGCTCAGAAGCAGCTCGATTGCCCCCGGCCGACGCAACATCTTGTCGACCTCGTCGAGATGCTGTTCCTCGTTGACGATCATTTCGCGGGCGAACTCCTCGAGCAGGACCGACTTGCCTTCCGCGAGACGCAGGAGCTCGTAGTAGGGCCGACAACGCGGCCTTCTCGTGTTCGAGGCTCTCGCGCAGAATGTCGCAACGTCGTGCTTCGCGGTCTCGAGCAGCGGACCAATCTTGAGCGGGGTGCCGCGCCGAGCGGCGTCGCGAGCTCGCCGGCGCGATACGCGTGGGCGAGACTCTCCTCGGCGTTCCCCTTGAGCCGCTGACACGATCGGAATCCGGTTGAAGCCGTAGATCATCAGAGAGTGAGTGCGTGTACCGGACGACGCCGGCAAGCTCGGTCTCCATGATCCTGTTCAGCGTGTCGATCGCTGCGCTCTTGTCCAAGTCGTTCATTGCCGTCTCCTTGTCGCCTGGATTGCGGGGGAGATCCTCAGGAGCAGCGAAGGAGCGTGCGCCTGCACGCGTGAAGTCTGGACGCCGCCGGCGTTGTGATCGCTTCTGGCGTAAAGCCCGGCGATCGTGCCCCAGCGCGCGCGCCGCTGCGGGCAAGCTGGTCGAGCGTGAACGTGTAGCTCACCTTGTCGAGCGGCTTGTGGCAGGCGAGGCACTCGGCCTGGTTGACGCCCGGGCGATGCTGCTTCGTCGGTCGTGAACACCGCGTAGTTCCAGTCCTCGTTGCGCAGCATGTCCGGAATGTCCTTGCCCCAGCCGGCGTCGCGCGCCATCGCCGTGTAGAAGAGCAGCTTGTCCGGCGACGAAGAAGCCGTCGGCGCCCGTCGACGCGGCTTCTCGTCGGCGTCGAGCTTCGCCGAGTAGACCTCGGCGAACAGCACCGAGCCGTCCGGCAGCGTCTTGCCGTCCTTCGCTGCGCTGCACCGCGGCCTTGTTGGCGAAGTAGTAGCGCACCTGCCGCGTCGCCGGGAAGTTGATCGTGTGGTACTTCATGAACGTGTTCTGGTAGCCCTCGGGAAAGGTGACGCTGGTCTTGACGAGGTTCGGCAGGAAATCGGACTTCGCCGTCGTCGCGGCGCCGGGCTGCGTCGGCAAAGTAGGCGGCGACGTTGGCGATCTCGTCGGCGTGAGCTGGCTCGCGATCGCATTCATGATCGGATTCTTGCGCGTGCCGTCCTTCAGCGCCTTCAGCTGCGCCTCGAGGTAGGCCGGCTTCTGCGCCGCGAGATTGGGGATCGCATCGCTGACGCTCACCCCGGTCGCGCCGTGGCACGCGGCGCACGACCGCGGCCACCTTGGACTTGCCGGCCTCGACGTCCGCGGCAGTGTGCGCGACGGGGACCATGACGAACGACACCGACATCGCGACGAGCCATTCTCATGGGATCCTCCCTCGTGACTATTGCGGCGACGCCGTCTGAGCATCGCGAGCCGCCAATCTTACGCCTCGCGCGACGTTTCTGGGATCAGCGGAGTTGCGGCCCACCGATCCTAGATCGCCTTGGCGCGCGCCTTCCCAGAACGGAGCGCGCAACTCCCGCTTCAGCGTCTTGCCGGCGGTGTTGCGCGGAAACTCGGTCGAGCACGAGCACGCGGTCGACGCGCTGGTACTTCGCCGCGACGCGCGCGTTGATCCAGTCGCGCAACTCGTCGGCGCTGGCGCCGTCCTTTCTCGCGCAGCACGACGGCGGCGACCGGCGTTTCGCCCCACTTGTCGTGCGGAATACCGAATACGGCGACCTCGAGGACCGCCGGATGGCGCGCCGCGATCTCCTCGATGTCCTTCGGATAGACCTTGACGCCGCCGCTGTCGATCATGTCCTTCTTGCGGTCGACGAGGTAGAGGAAGCCGTCGTCGTCGACGTAACCGAGATCGCCGGTGTAGAGCCAGCCGTCGCGCAGCGTGCGCTCCGTCTCCTCCGGCCGGTTGTAGTAGCCGGGCATCGTGATCGGGCCGCGGCCCGACGATCTCGCCGATCGCGCCGGCCGGCAGATCGTGCCCGTCGTCGCCGACGATGCGCATCGAGTAGAACGGCGGCGGGACGCCGACGCTGCCGGACTTGCGCAGCGCGTCGTCGCGGTCGAGCACGGTGACGAAAGCCTTCGGTCAGCCCGTAGAGCTCGTAGAAGCGCGCGCGGCAGCAGCGCATTCGAGCCGATCCTTGTATCTCCTGGTGCAGCGGAGCGCCGAGCGAGAGGATCATCTCGAGCGAGGCGAGCCGCGACCGGGTCGAAGCCTCTGGCGTTCAGGATCGCGATGATCTGCGACGGCACGAGCATCGTGTGCGTGACGCGCTCGCGCTCGATGGTCGCGATGACGGCCTCGGCATCGAAAGCGCGCTCGATCGACGAACGTGCGCCCGAGCATGAACGCCGGCATCATCGTCGTCATCGCGCCGTTGAACACGATCGAGCCCGAGTGCAGCACGACCGACTCCGGCACCATGCGCCAGGAGTTCGCCCTGCGCGGCGTACATCGCGCGGATGAAGTGCGTGTGCTGGATGCCTTTCGGCGTGCCCGTGGTGCCGGACGTGTACATGAGCGTCCAGAGATCGCCCGGCTCGACGGCGATGCCGGGATCGGCCTCGCTCGCGTCGGCGATCAGCGGCGCCAGCGCGCTGGTAGCCGGCATGCTCGTCGGACGGCAATGCGTCGACGCAGCGCCCACGCCGGCGCGCGATCGCCGCTGCCGCGCGTCCGCGCACCTCGTCCAGCATCGCGCGCTGATCGGCTCGTGCCGATGACGACGCACGGCGACGCGTCGGCGATGAGCGACGCGAGTCCGGTCGCGGTCAGGAGCGGCGACAACGGCACCACGACCGCGCCGAGCTTCGGCGCAAGCCCAGTAGCGCGGCGAGGAGCTCGAGCGAGTTGGGGAGCACGGTCGCGACGCGATCGCCGCGCGCGACGCCGAGCGATGCCAGCGCGTTCGCGCAGCGATTGAGGTAGGCATCGAACTCGCGCCACGTCAGGCGGATCTCGTGCTCGTCCGCGTCCGCGCGGCGCGATGACGACGGCGGTGTGATGCGGCCGATAGCGCGCGTGCCGCGCCGGCAGCGAGCCCATGACGAGGCTTGCGGTGGCGATCGGCGTTTCCATGAGCGACTTCCGTTCGTGCGTGCGCGTATCGTTCTACAACCGGTGCCGGCGATCGACAACGCCGAAGCCCGGGCCATGCGATCGTGTCCGACTTCGCGAGCGCCAGCACCTTGAACAATTCTCCCATTTCGGACGGCGCCAGCAGCTTCTGCACGCCGCCGCCGCGCGGATGTACGCCACCGATTCCGGTGCGCCGGTCGCGGCAAGCGCGTCGAGAATCCCGCAGCCGATCAGGAACGGCGCCTGCGCCGTGAAGCCCGCGACCGCGAGTCCGCCCGCTCGCCCGCCTCCGCCATCGCCGTGAAATCGACGTGCGCGGTGATGTCGGTCAGCCCGGGCCACGCGAACGGATCGCCGTGCGCGCGATGGCGGTAGTGGCACATCAGCGTCCCGTCGCTCGCGCTGCGGATGGTAGTACTCGGCGGCGGGAAAGCCGTAGTCGATGAAGAGCGCGCGCGCCGCCGTCGATGCGCCGGCCGATGTCCTCGACGAGCGCCTCCGCGGCCGGATTGATCTCGCTCGTGTAGTCGCCGTCGCGGCGGAAAGCGCGCGCGCCGCGATGCGCGCAAGGCGCGCGTCAGCCGGGCGCTCCGCCCACGCGAACGCGCGTCGCGCGTCGTCCCAGGTCACGCCGCGCTCGAAGCCACGCTCGCCTCGCCGCCGCGCCGCGCGACGATCGCCACGGGCATCGCGTCGAGCACTTCGTTCGCGATCAGCGCGCCGTCGATCGACGTCCGGCAGCGCGTCGATCCAGTCGACGCGTTCGCAGTGCGCGGCGCATCGCGTGCCGATCGTCGTCGCGCTGGCGCTCGCGCAGGTCCGGGCTCGGCTCGAGGATCGCATAGCGCGACGGCAGCGCGTCGCGCGCCGCGAGCGCGTGCAGGAGATCGGCGGCGAGCCGGCCGCTGCCGCCGCCGAGCTCGACGATCTCGCGGCGCGGCGGTCGCGGCGAGGATCGGCGCCGACCTGCGCCGCGAGCGCCGTCGCGAACAGCGGCGTCATCTCCGGGCGCGGTGACGAAATCGCCCGGCCGCGCCGAGCTTGCGTCGCGCCGGCCGCGTAATAGCCGAGGCCCGGCGCGTAGAGCGCGAGCTCCATGTAGCGCGCGAACGGGATGCAGCCGCCGCACGGCCGCGATCTCGGCGCGGATGTGCGCCGACGACGCGCTCGCTGTGGCGCGCGCGCGTCGGCGTCGGGTTCGGGAAGATCGGTCACGATGGAACGGAAGCGCCGGCAGCGCGCTCGCGGCGGTGCGGCACGACGGATCGATGTGCTAGATTGCGGTCGAAGTCTAACGTGGATCCGGGAGCGCGGCGTGCAGGGCAGGATCGTGCTGATCACCGGCGGCGCCAAGCGCGTCGGCGCGGCGATCTGCCGGCGGCTGCACGCCGCCGGCGCGAACCTCATGCTCCACTATCGCGCGTCCGCGGGCGAAGCGCGGCTGCTGCAGGCCGAGCTCAACGGCGTGCGCGCCGATTCGGTCGCGCTGATCCAGGCGGACCTCCTCGACCTCGCACAAGCTGCCGGCGATGGTCGAGCAGACGGTGCAGACGCTTCGGCCGGCTCGACGCGCTCGTCAACAACGCGTCGTCGTTCTTCCCGACGCCGATCGGCGAGATCACGCGCCGAGGCGTGGGACGACCTGATCGGCACCAACCTGCGCGCGCCGCTGTTCCTCGCGCAGGCCGCCGCGCCGGCGCTGCAGAAGGCGCAGGGCGCGATCGTCAACATCGCCGACATCCACGCCGAGCGGCCGCTCAAGAATTTCGTCGTCTACTCGATCGCCAAGGCCGGGCTGGTCGGCATGACGCGCTCGCTCGCCCGCGAGCTCGCGCCCGAGGTGCGCGTCAACGCCGTCGCGCCCGGGCCCGATCCTCTGGCCCGACGACGCGTCGTTCGACGAGCTGTCGCGGCAGCGGATCATCTCGCACACGCCGCTGAAGCGCGAAGGCGAGCCCGACGACATCGCGAAGGCCGTGCATTTCCTGCTCGCCGACGCGCACGTACGTGACCGGCGAGACGATCAACGTCGACGGCGGCCGGCACGTCGCGATCTAGGCGCGGAACTTGCCCGCGGCTTCGGCGAGCCGGCGGCAACTCGTCAAGCGTCGTTGCGCGGCGTACGCGCCAGCATGCGGTCGCGACCTCGTCGCCAGCCGTTCGAGGTAGGGGTCGACGATGCCGTGCGCGACGAGCGCGACGCGCGTGCGCTCGAGATAGTCGAGCGACGAGCCGAACGCGCCGCACGCGTTGCGAGCACGTCGGCTTGCTTCGTCGAGCGACAGCCGTCCCGCGTACTGCGGATGGTCGCGCCGGACGACGAACGTCAGCGCGACGATCTCGCGCCCGCCGCGTCGACCTGCACCCAGCGCGGACGATACGAGCCGACGACCATCTCGCGCCGCCACAGCAGGTGCAGCTCGTCGATCGCGAGCATCGCCGGCAGGCGCAGCGCGACGCCGCGGCACGCGCCGCCGCGATCGAGCCCCAGCACGAGCCCGGGCACGTCGAGCGTCCCGCGCGAGGCGAGCGACCACAGGCAGAAGCGCCGATGCAAGCCGCGCAACGTCGCCGGGCGCATTTCGGCGACCGGGAACAGCGGATTCCACAACAGCGATCCGTACGCGAACACCCACCAGCCCGCGCCTTTCGGCTTCGCCGCCAGCGTCGCCGTCAGCGACTCCGGAGAGCTGCACGTCGGAGAGCGTGCGGTCGCGTCGACCGTCGTGCGCGTAGAGCTCGCGCATCCGGTTCGTCTTCGAGATCGCCGCGCGAAAGCGTGTCGGATGGTGCGGCCAGCGCTTCATTCCGAACGCGTCCGGGTCGCGCGCCTGTTTCGCGAGCGCCACGTTCGCCGCGCGCCGCTTCGCCGCCGTCGTCTTGCCGTGCGCGCCGCCCTTGCCGAGAAGCGGCGAGCGCGCGACGGGATTGCGCGTCTTGGGCAGCGCCGGCGCCCGATGCTTCTTCGCGCGCTTCATGTCGAGCGTCAGTCGGCGAGGAAGAGCTGCTGCAGATCGTTCAGGAATCGCCGGCCGAGCGGCGTGGGCCGGAGCATCGTCGGATCGCGCTCGATGCAGTCCGCGCGCCTCGCGCTCGCCCGAGGCTCGCGCCGCACGAGCGCAAGCGGATAGCCGGTGCGCTCGGCGAACAGCGCCGCCGGAACGCCGTCGGTCAGGCGCAGCGCATTCAGCATGAACTCGAAGCCGACGTCGTCGCGCGTGACGACGCCGTCTTCCATGCAGCGGCGCGCCCGCGGCGATCTCGCTCCAGATACTGCTTCGGCTGCTTGTAGCGCACCTGCCGGACGATGCGATCGGCGAACGACAGCTTCGAATGCGCGCCGGCGCCGATGCCGAGATAGTCGCCGAACCGCCAGTAGTTGAGGTTGTGCCGGCATTCGCGGCCGGGGCGCGCGTAGGCGGACGTCTCGTAGTGCCGGTAGCCCGCCGCCGTCGAGCGTCGCGTGCACGCGCGTCCTCGATGTCGGCCGCCGTCTCGTCGTCGGGCAGCGGCGGCGGATAGCGATGGAACAGCGTGTTGGGCTCGAGCGTCAGGTGATAGAACGACAGGTGCGGCGGCGCGAACGCGAGCGCCGCGGCGAGATCGGCTTCGGCCTCGGCGACCGTCTGCTGCGGCAGCGCGTACATCAGGTCGAAGTTGACGTTGCCGAAGATCGCGAGCGCCGCTTCGGCGGCGCGCCGCGCCTCGTCGGCGTCGTGCACGCGGCCGAGCGCCTGCAGGTGCTGCGGGTCGAAGCTCTGGATGCCGAGCGACAGGCGGTTCACGCCGGCCGCGCGATAGCCGGCGAACTTCTCGCGCTCGAACGTGCCCGGATTCGCTTCCAGCGTGATCTCGGCGTCGGGCGCGAGCGGCACGCGCGCGCGAATGCCCGCGAGCAGCCGGTCGATCGCCGCCGCGGAGAAGAGGCTCGGCGTGCCGCCGCCGATGAACACCGATGACGACGCTTGCGGCCCCAGATCGACGGCAGCGCGAGCTCGAGGTCGGCGATGAGCGCATCGACGTACGCGGCTTCCGGCGCGTCGCCCTGCGCCTCGTGCGAATTGAAGTCGCAATACGGACACTTCTGCAGGCACCACGGAATGTGGACGTAGAGCGCGAGCGGCGGCAGCGCCGCGAACGCGGGCCGAGAGCGCCGCCGCGTCGATGCGACGGCGCCGTGCGACGTCAGCGTCGCTGGTGACGCATCGCCGCTGCGCTCCGTCGGATGTCCGCGCTCGACCATCGAGGCGCGCGATCAACGCGCGCATCGCCTTGCCGCGATGCGACAGCTCGTTCTTCCGCTCGAGCGGCAGCTCGGCGCCGGTGAGGCCGGTCGCGGCATCGAGGAAGTGCGGGTCGTAGCCGAAGCCGCCGGTGCCGCGCGGCGTATCGATGATCGTCCCGTGCCACGCGCCCTCGGCGATGATCGGCTCCGGATCGTCGCGCGTGCCGCAACAGCGCCAGCACGCACGCGTAATGCGCGCGCGCGGTCGGCGATCGCCGTCGAGCGCCGCGATCAGCTTCGCATTGTTGCGGGCGTCGGACTTCGGCTCGCCCGCATAGCGCGCGCTCTGCACGCCCGGCGCGCCGCCGAGCGCGCGCACGCAGATGCCGGAATCGTCGGCCAGCGCCGGGCAGCTTCGCCTGCGCGCTCGCGTGCCGCGCCTTGGCGAGCGCGTTCTCGACGAACGTCGCGATGCGGCTCGTCGGCTTCCGGAATGCCGAGCTCGGATTGCGCGATGACCTCGATGCCGAGCGGCGCGAGCAGCCGGTGGAATTCGCGCAGCTTGCCGGCATTGTTGGACGCGAGGACGACGCGGGGAATGGCGAGCACTGCCGCGCCGCCGGAACGCACGTCACGCACCGAGCGCCGCCTTCTGCGCCGCGACGAGCTGCGCGGATCCCCTGCTCGGCCAGCTCGACGAGCGCGTCCATCTCGGCGCGCGATGAACGGCGCGCCTTCCGCCGTGCCCTGCAGCTCGACGAAGCCGCCGCCGGCCGTCATCACGACGTTCATGTCGGTGTCGCACGCCGAATCCTCGGCGTAGTCGAGATCGAGCACCGGCGCGCCGCCGACGATGCCGACCGACACCGCGGCGACGAAATCGCGCAGCGGCTCGCGCTGCGACGAGACCTTCGCGCGCGGCACCACGCGATCGCGTCGGCGAGCGCGACGCAGGCGCCGGTGATCGACGCGCAGCGCGTGCCGCCGTCGGCCTGCAGCACGTCGCAGTCGATGCTTGATCGTGCGCTCGCCGAGCGCGCGCGAGATCGGTCGACCGCGCGCAGGCTGCGGCCGATCAGGCGCTGGATCTCCTGCGTGCGTCCCGATTGCTTGCCGTCGGCCGCCTCGCGCCGCGCCGCGCGTGTTCGTCGCGCGCGGCAGCATTCCGTACTCGGCGGTGAGCCAGCCGCTGCCCCTTGCCCTTGAGGAACGGCGGCACGCCTTCCTCGACGCTGGCCGTGCACAGCACCTGCGTGTCGCCGGCCTCGATCAGCACCGAGCCTTCGGCGTGCTTCGTGTAGCGGCGGGTGATGCGGAGCGGGCGCAACTCGTCGGCGCGCCGGCCCGGAAGCACGAACGGTCATCGCAGGCTTTCGCTGGGCGGGCTCGATTATAGAGCGGCGGCCGGCCAAGGCCCGTACGCACGCTGCCCGCGCGTGGACCTGGTTAGATCGCGTGCCTGAGCCGCCACCAGGCGCGCGGTCGCCGCGAGACCCCGGTCGAGCGTGAACGAATGGCGGCCCGATGCGCCGGGCGAGCGGCGACGCATCGACTTCCAGCGACCCACCGTGCGCGCGCAGCAACGCGCCGCGACCCGTCACGCGCGCCGCCAGCACGCGACGAGCGCCGCCGGCACGTTGAGCACCCGCGGGCGACGCCCAGCGCGAGCGCAATGCGGCGCACGAGCTCGGCCGTGGAGACCGGCCTCGCCGTCGGCGACGAGCCACGCGCTCCGACGGTGCTCGGGCGCATCGAGCAGCGCGACGATCGCCTGCACGAGATTGCCGACGTAGAGGAGATCGCGCCGGTTGCGCGATCGCTGCCGAGCGGCAGCGGCGCCGCGCGCGACGGCGTCGAGCAGCGTCAGGAAATTGCCCTTGACGCGCGGCCCGTAGACGAGCGGCAGCCGCAGCACGACGGCGTCGAGCGAAGTTCCCGTCGCGATCGCCGCGAGCCGTTGCTCGGCACTCAGCTTGCTTCGCGCGTACGCATCGCTGCGGGACGAGCGCGATCGTCGGCGCGAAACGGCCGGCCCGGACGCGTCGATTCGCCGTGAACCTTGATCGTGCTCGCGAAGCACGAAGCGCCGCACGCCCGCGCGGACGGCGGCTGCCGCCATGCGCTCGGTCGCGACGACGTTGGCGGCGTGATAGAGCGCCGGCGGATCGCGGCGCCGTCTCGCGCAGCACGTGCGCGCGTCCGGCGAGATGCACGATCGCGGCCGCGCCGGCGACGACGTCGTCGAGCGCGCTGTCGGACGCCGTCGCGAGGTCGCGATCCGCGCGCATGCGCGTGCGCGTTCGCGCGCCGTCCGCCGGCGTGCTTGCGAACGACCGCGACGAACGGACGCCCCGTCTGCGACGCAATGCGCGACGAGCGCGCGCGCCGACGAATCCGTCGGCACCGGTGACGACGATCGTCCTGGGCGTTGTCCGTCATTGCGATCGGCCTCAGACGAATCGCCAGCCGTGCTTGCCGTAGAAGCGGAAGCCGCTTCCACGAACCAGCGGACGTGCTTCCACCCTTGCGCGCCGCGCCGCCGCCGTGATGCACCGCCCGAAACGCCGGCAGGTAGGCGGTCTGCGCCGACCTTGTTCAGGCGCACGCTCCAGTCGTAATCCTCGAAGTAGAGGAAAAATTCCGGGTCGAAGCCGCCGGTCGCGTCGATCGCCTTCGCTGCGCACCAGCATGCAGCAGCCGGACATCACCGGCACGCCGCGCACCGGCGCGTCGCTCGCCGGATCGATGACGTCGCGGAGGTCGTAGCGCTCGAGGCGCTCGCGCGAACGAGCGGCGCACGAACGCCGGGCGCGAAACCGCGCAGCAGCAGATCGAGCACGGCCGGATAGCGCTTGCACAGGAAATCGGCGCTTCCGTCGGGCCGCGTCACCGCCGGCGCGGCCGCGACCACGTCCGGGATGCGCGTCGAGCCAGCGGATCGCATTGACAAGCGCGTCGGTCGCGAGCTCGACGTCGGGATTCAGCACGAGCTGGTAGTCGGCGCCGGTGCCGTGCAGCATCAGGTTGTGCGCGACGCCGTAGCCGACGTTCGCGTGGCCGTGCAGGAAGTGGAGCTGCACGCCTGAATCCGCGAAGCGCGCCTTGCCGAGGCCGATCACTTGCGTCGGCGATGCTGCGGATCCTCGCTGTTGTCGATCGAGCGCAGACGTCACTGCGTCAGCACGCGCTCGTCCGCGTGCGGCGCGCGATGGCGCGGGCCAGGTGGGCGAGACAGCGCTCGAGCAGCACGGCATCGGACCGGTAGGTGACGATGCTGACGGTCAGGACGAGGGCAGCACGAGAAGGCGGGATCGAAGGCGCGTTCGCCACGTAGAATGGCGGAACACTATCGACACCGCCGTGCGCCTCGCGGCCACCGCTGCTTCTCACGGGAACTCACCGCCATGTCCGAAACGCGCATCGCCGCACGCTACGCTCGTCACCTTCGCGCAACCGCGCTCCTGCCGAAGCGCTCCGGCGTGCGCGCCGACATCGCGCGCGACGTCGCCGACGTGCTCGTCACCGGCGATCTCCTCGGCCACACGACGCACGGCCTCGCGCTGCTCGCGCCGTATCTCGACGGAGATCGAGAAGCGGCCGCATGGCGAAGATCGGGCGAGCCGTCGATCGTCAATGCGCGCCCGGCGGCGCAGACGTGGGACGGGCAGACGCCTGCCGGGGCCGTGGCTCACGCTGCGCGCGCTCGACGCGCGCGGCGACGATGGCGGCGGCGCACGGCACCGGCACCGATCGTCATCCGCCGCTCGCATCACATCGCCTGCCTCGCGGTCGTATCTGCTGCGCGCGACCGGAGCGCGGACTCGTCGCGATCGTCGCAGAGCTCCGATCCGACCGTGCTCGCGCGTCGTCCCGCATGGCGGCCTCACGCCGATCATCACGCCGAATCCGATCGCCGCCGGGTTGCCGACGTCCGGCGATCCGATCCTGATCGACATCTCGAGCTCGATCACGAGCATGGGCTTCGCGCTGCCAGCAGATGAAGGCGGGCAAGAAGCTGCCCGGGCGCGTGGCTCATCGACAACCAAGGCAACGCGACCGACGATCCGGGCGCGCTGTTCGCCGAGCCCAAGGGCGCGCTGCTGCCGCTCGGCGGCCTCGACGCCGGCTACAAGGGCTTCGGCCTCGCGCTGCTCATCGAAGCGCTGACCGCTGGGCCTCGCGGGCCACGGCCGCGCCGATCCACCCGAAGGCTGGGGCGGCACGGTGTTCGTGCAGGTGCTCGATCCGGAGGCGTTCGGCGGACTCGCTGCGTTCAAGCGGCAGATGGACCACATGGTCGCCGCCGCGCACGCGTCGAAGCCGCGCGCAGGCATCGCGCGCGTGCGCTTGCCGGGCGAAGCCGGGATGCGCGCGTCTCGACGAGCAGCGCGAGAAGGGCGTTCGTGCTCTATCCGACGATCATGCCGGCGCTCGCTGCCGTGGGCGCAGAAGCTAGCGTGCCCGCGCCTCGCTGAGGCCGGCGCAACTTCACGCGACTCGAACAGCCGGCGGAGCTCCCGCTCGGCCGTCGGTGTCACCAGCACGACGCGCGAATCCCGTGCGCGCTTCGCCCATCCGAGATCGATGAAGCGGGCAAGGAGCGCCGCGCCCAACGCACCGGCGAGATGGTGGCGGCGCTCGCTCCAGTCGAGGCACGCCCGGCAAAAGCGCGCTTCTGGCCGGCGAGTGATTGCGTGTCGATGGAAGCCTTGCGGAACCAGACGCTCGCGCCGCAGTGGTAAGCCGCGAGGCCGTCGGCGCCATCGGACCAGCGCGCGCTGACCGCAAGAGCTCTCGTAGATGCCGCACGCCGACTCTCGCCGGCGAGGTGGTCGTAGCACACCCGCGCCTTGCGCAAGCGCGCGGCTCGCGCGGACTCGCCAGCGCCGCGCACGGCGCCCGGTGCGAAACGCGACGCCCATCAGCGATTCGAGCAGATGCGCGACGTCGCGATCGGCAAGCCGGAAATACCGGTGCCGGCCCTGGCTCTCGACGGCGACAAGGCCGCGCGTCGACGAGCTTCGCGAGATGCGCGCTGATGGTCTGCTTGGTGACGCCCGCGCATGCCGGCAAGCTCGGTGGCGGTCAGCGCCCGGTCCGCCATCAGCGCCGTGAGCACTTCCGCCCGGGCGTGATCGCCGATGAGCGCGGCGATGCCGACGATGTTCGGGCCGTCTTTCATGGTTCGATCGTAGACGAACCATGCCTTCCGCGCAAGCGCGTATCGCTGGCCATCGACAACTGCGAGGACTCGCATGGCCATCACCTGCTTCATCCGCTACCAGATCGATCCATTCCAGCGCGACGCGTTCGCGCAGTACGCCGCGAACTGGGGACGCATCATTCCCGCGGTGCGGCGGCAGGCTCGTCGGCTACTTCCTGCCGCACGAGGGCACGAACGACGTGGCCTGGGGCTTGATCGCGTTCGACGACCTCGCGCGCCTACGAGGCCTACCGCGCGCGACTCAAGGCCGATCCCGAGGACGCGAGAACTTCGCGATGGCGCATGCGAAGCGATTGATCCTGCGCGAGGAGCGTACGTTCTTGGCACCCGTCGACGGAACGTTCCAGCTGGCCGCAGCCGGTCGTGACGGCCCGCCCCGCCGAGCTCGCGCTGCCTCCTCCTGCTCGCGACGCTCTGGGGCGCATCGTTCACGTTCATCAAGATCGGCGTCGAGACGATCCCGCCGGTGACGTTCATCGCGCGGGCGCACCGCGATCGCCGCGCTCGTGCTGCTTGCCGTCATGCGCTATCGCGGCATCGCGCTGCCCAGCGGACCCGCGCTCTGGCGCCGCTTCCTGTTCCAGGCGTGCTCAACAGCGTGTTCCCATTCACGCTGATCGCGTGGGCCGAGCAGACGGTTGGACGCCGGCCTCGCGACGATCCTCAATTCGTCGTCGCCGATCTTCACGTTCATCCTGACGTGGCTACCTCGCGGGCAGGCAGGCTGCCACCGGCCGCAAGCTCTTCGGCGTCGTCGGCAGGGATGATCGGCATCGTGCCTGATCGTGGGCGCCGGCGCGCTCTCCGGCATTCGGGAGCAGCTGGTCGTGGCAGACTGGCGATCGTCGCCGCCACCATCTGCTACGCGGGCGCCGCGATCTTCGGCCGCAATTTCGAACGGATCGATCCGATGCTGCCGGCCGCGCGGCTCGCTCGTCTGCGGCGCGATGGTCCTCGTCCCGCTCAGCCTCGTCGTCGACCAGCCGTGGACGCTCGCGCCATCGGCGCGTTCGATCGCCGCGCATTGATCTGCCTGTGCGGTCTTCTCGACGGCGCTGGCATTCACGATCTACTTCCGGCTCATTCCGAACGCTGTGGGGCCGGTGGGCACGACGTCGCAGGCCTACCTTCGAGTTCCGATCGGCGTCGCGATCGGCGTGGTCTTCCTGGGCGAGAGCGCTTGCCCCGACGACATGGATCGGGCTCGTCTGCGTCATCGCGGGCGTGGCGGCAATGACGCTCCCGGCGCGGGCCCGATGACACCGGCGACGACGCGCGGAATGCCGGCAAGGTCGCGGACTGCCACGATCTCTCCGAATCCCGCGGCCGCGAAGAGCGCGCGCACCGCATCCGACTGGTCGTAGCCGTGCTCGACGGCGAGCGAGCCGCCGGGCGCCAGGCGTTCGCGCGCGCCGGCGACGATGCGAATGATCGCCGCCGAGTACCGTCGCCGCCGGGCGTGAGCGCGCGCGCGCGGCTCGAAGCGGACGTCGCCCTCGCGCAGGTGCGGATCCGCCGCGGTCGACGTAGGGTGGATTGCTGACGATGAGGTCGAACGCGCCGCCGCGTCGACGCTGGCGGCAGACCGGCGTACCAATCCGATCAAGCGCGAATTCGACGTTGGCGAGACCGAGGCGGCGCGCGTTGTCGCGGGCCACGTCGAGCGCATCGGCCGATGACGTCCGTGGCGAGAATCGCTGCGCCCGCGGCCGCTCGTGCGCGATGGCTAGCGCGATCGCGCCCGACCCGGTTCCCGAGATCGAGCACGCGGACATCGCGGTCCTCCGGCAGTCGTGCGAGCGCGAGCTCGACGAGTGTCTCGGTTTCCGGGCGCGGGATCAGCACCGCGGGCGAGACCACGAGCGAGCAGTCCCCAGAACTCGCGCGCTGCCCGTGAGATACGCGACCGGCTCGCCCTCCCGCCGGCGCCGCGCAAGCGCGCAGGAAGGCATCGGCGCGCTCGCGCGCAATGGCATCGCTCCCGTGCGCCATGAGCCAGCGCGCGATCCTGCCCGAGCACGTGCGCGAGCAGCACCTGCGCGTCGAGCGGAACGAGGCCCGATTGCGCGAGGGCGGCGGAAATCGTCGCGCCGGACGTCATCGCGTTCCGAAGCGACGCGCGGCTGCCGAATGCGCATCACGGACCGCGGCCACTCGATCGACGGAGCCGTTCGGCGGCGAAGAGCGCAGCCGCCGGTCGTAGTAGTGGCCCCAGCCGACATCCTCGAGGCCCTGCCTTCATCAGCACGCGCTGCGAGGCCTGGTTGCCGCGATGCGTGACGCCGATGATACGGTGGAGACCGAGATCGTCGAAGCCGTAATCCGCCATCGCCTGCGCGCCCTCGGTTGCAAAGCCGCGGCCCCAGGCTGCGTGCAGAAGACGATAGCCGATCTCGATGTCCGGAGACTTGCCCGCGTACTTGAGCGAGAACCAGCCGATGAAGGCGCCGGTATCGCGGCGCGACGCGTGCCAGATGCCGAGGTCCGGGTACAGGACCGGATAGCGCAGGATGCGCGCCAGCAACCGCGGCAACCTGGTCGCGAGTCGACGGCTTGCCGGTGCCGACGTATTTCATCACCCGCGGGTCGCTGTCGAGGCGATAGAGATCGTCGAAATCTTCGGCGACGAACTCCCGCAACTCGAGGCGAAGCGTCTGGAGCCAGGGCGCCGGGCGCCGGTCTCTTGCTTCTGTCATTTTCGTCGCCCAATGCAGCCAGCAGCTCGGCCTGGATGCTCCTGCGCGAGCGCCGTCGATCAGCTCGTCGAGATCGCCGTCCATGATCGCGTCGATCTTGTAGCAGCGTCAGGTTGATCCGGTGATCGGTGACGCGGCCCTGCGGAAAGTTGTACGTGCGGATGCGCTCGCTGCGATCGCCGCTGCCGATCAGCGACTTGCGCATCGACGCTTCCTTCTGCTGCCGCTCGCGCCGCTCGCTGGTCGAGCAGGCGCGACGCGAGCACCGCCATCGCCTGCGCGCGATTGCGATGCTGCGAGCGGTCGTCCTGGCATTCGACGACGATGCCCGGTCGGCAGATGCGTGATCCGCACCGCCGAGTCGGTCTTGTTGATGTGCTGGCCGCCGGCGCCCGACGCGCGGAACGTGTCGATGCGGATGTCGGCCGGATTGATCGTCGATGTCGGCGATCGGGATCGGCTTCCGGCATCACCGCGACCGTGCACGCGGACGTGTGGATGCGCCCCTGCGCCTCGGTCTCCGGCACGCGCTGCACGCGATGGCCGCCCGACTCGAACTTGAGCTTCGAGTACGCGCCGCTGCCCGACGATGCGCAGCGATCACTTCCTTGTAGCCGCCGAGCTCGGCCGGCGACTCCGAGACGATCTCGACCTGCCAGCGCTGCGCGCTCGGCGTAGCGCGTGTACATGCGGAACAGGCTGCCCGCGAACAGCGCCGACTCGTCGCCGCCGGTGCCGGCGCGGATTTCGAGGAAGACGTTGCGCTCGTCGTTCGGGTCCTGCGGCAGCAGCATCGCGCTGCAGCTCGGCGGCGAGCGCGTCCATCCTCGCCGTCGCCGCGGCGTGCTCCTCGTCGGCGAAGCGCCTTCATCTCCGGATCGCGCGCCATCTCGTTCGCCGTCGGCGACGTCGGCTTCGGCGTGCGCGTACTCGCGGAAGCGCGCGACGACGGGCTCGATGTCCGCGCGCTCGCGGGTGAGCGCGCGATAGCGGTCCAGGTCGCGCACGACGTCCTCGGCGACGACAGCACGCGTCGAGCTCGACCAGCGCGCGGGCGAGCGATTCGAGCTTGGTGCGCAGCGACAGATTTCATCGGTGGCAGGCAGAGCCCGCGACAGCGTCGCGGCGATTCGCGCCGTACATTGGCGCGCGGAGGCTAGCGAACCTGAGCGCGGCGCTGCAGGCTTGCCGCAACGACGGCCGATGCGCTAATGACTGTCGTCGGGAGCTGGTAGATCTTGCTCGAACATCGCGACCAGCTCCGCGCGCTCGGCGTCGCCCGCCTGCGTTCAGCGCCTGCGTGGGCGCGTGCAGGAACTTGTTGGTGAGGCCGCGCGCGAGCAGCTCCGAGCGCCTGCTCGGGCGGCGTGCCGCCGGCGAGCAGCTTCCGCGCGCGCTCGAGCTCGGCGGCGCGCAGCGCGTCGTGATGGCCCGTGCAGCGCGGTGATCGTCGGCACGACCGTGCGGCCTTCGAGCCAGCGCAGGAAACTGCCCGGCCTGCGTCGCGATCATCTGCCTCGGCCTGCGCCGACCGCTTCCGTGCGGATCTGCAGGTTGTCCTTGACGATGTCCGACGAGGTCGTCGACGCTGTACAGAAACACGTCGTCGAGCTCGCGCGGCCTCGGGCTCGACGTCGCGCGGCACCGCGAGATCGACGATGAAGATCGGCGCGTGCCGGCGCGCCTTGACCACGCGCTCGAGCAGTCCCTTGCCGAGGATCGGCAGCGTGCTCGCCGTGCAGCGTCACGACGATGTCGAACTCGTGCAGGCGCTCGGGCAGCTCGTTCAGCGTGATCGCCTCGGCGCCGAAGCGCGTCGGCGAGCTGCGCGGCCGCGCTCCAGCGTGCGGTTGGCGATGGTGATCGACTTCGGCTGCGCGCGCGGCGAAGTGCGTCGCCGTCGAGGTCGATCATTTCGCCCGCGCCGATCAGCAGCAGCCGCTGGTCGGACGAGCGACGGAAAGATGCGCTCGGCGAGCTTGACGGCCGCCGCCGCCATCGAGATCGACGCGCTGCCGATGTCCGTCTGCGTGCGCACGTCCTTCGCCACGGCGAACGTGCGCTGGAACAGGCGGTTCAGCACGAGCCCGAGCGTGCCCGCCGATTCCGCGTGCGCACCGCCTGCTTCATCTGGCCGAGGATCTGCGGCTCGCCCAGCACCATCGAATCGAGCCCGCTCGCGACGCGGAACGCGTGCGTGACCGCCTTCTCGCGCGGCAGCGTGTAGATGTACGGCGACAGCGAATCCGGCGGCACGCGGTGGAAGTCCTCGAGCCAGCGCGCGACCGGCTGCCGGCTCGGCGCCGTGGACGTAGACCTCGGTCCGGTTGCACGTCGACAGGATCGCCGCTTCCTTGACCTTCGGCCGCGCCGAGCAGGTCGCGCAGCGCGTGCCCCAGCGCGTCCGGCGAGAACGCGACCCGCTCGCGCACGTCGAGCGGCGCGGTCTGGTGGTTCAAGCCGAGGGTGTAGAGGGACATCGAGTCGCCAGTCGTAGCAGCGCATCCGGTACGCCGTACAGCCATATGCCCGATTTGAGCTAGCCGGGCTGGGCGCTCGCTAAGGCCTTGATCGCAACTGCGCTCCTGCGAGCACGCCCAGCCAGCCGCCTCGATGATGCGCCTGCGGCGGCCGCGGTCAGGTCCTCGTGTCCAGACGGAGCTCCTCGCGCGGCATCGCGCGCCTGCTCGATCAGCGCGACGTCGCGTTCCAGGTCGGCGAAGCGCAGCAGCGGCACGCCCGACTGCCTCGCGCCGAGAAACTCGCCGGGGCCGCGGATGACGAGGTCCTGCCGCGCGATCTCGAAGCCGTCGGTGTTCTCGAAGACGACCTTGAGCCGCGCCTTCGCGGTATCGGTGAGCGGCTCCTCGAACAGCAGGTAGCACGTGCTCTCGGCGGCGCCGCGGCCGACGCGCCCGCGCAACTGGTGCAGCTGCGCGAGCCCGAAGCGCTCGGCGTGCTCGATCGCCATCAGCGACGCGTTGGGCACGTCGACGCCGACTTCGATCACCGTCGTCGCGACCAGCACGTGGATCTCGCCGCGCGACGAAGTCGGCCATCACCGCCGCCTTGTCGTCGGGCTTCATCCGGCCGTGCAGCAGGCCGACCGCGAACTCCGGCAAGCGCCGCCGTCAGCTCCGCGTGCAGCGCGACCGCCGTCTGCAGCTCGAGCTTCTCCGACTCCTCGATCAGCGGGCACACCCAGTACGCCTGCCGGCCCTCGGCGCACGCGCGGCGCACGCGCTCGATCACTTCGCCGCGGCGCTTGTTGTTGACGAGCCGCGTCGCGACCGGCGTGCGGCCCGGCGGCATTTCGTCGATCGCCGACACGTCGAGGTCGGCGTAGAACGTCATCGCCAGCGTGCGCGGGATCGGCGTCGCGCTCATCATCAGCTGGTGCGCCTCGCCCATCGCCTTGCCGCGCAGCTTCAGCCGCTGCGCGACGCCGAAGCGATGCTGCTCGTCGACGATCGCGAGGCCCGAGCCGCGGCAGCAGCGACTTCGTCCTCGAACAGCGCGTGCGTGCCGATCGCGAACATCGCGTCGCCGCTCGCGATGCGCCGCGAGCGCCTTCTTGCGCGCCTTCGCCGGCAGCCCGCCGGACAGCCACGCGATCTCGACCGGCAGGCCGTCGAGCCACTGCGCGAGCTTGCGGTAGTGCTGCTCGGCGAGGATTTCGGTCGGCGCCATGAACGCGACCTGCCGTCCGGACTCGATCGCCTGCAGCGCGGCGAGCGCCGCGATGATCGTCTTGCCGCTGCCGACGTCGCCCTGCAGCAGCCGCTGCATCGGCATCGTGCGCTTCAGGTCGTGGCCGATCTCGCGCCAGACGCGCTCCTGCGCGCGCGTGAGCTTGAACGGCACGCGCGCGAGCAGCGCGCCGGTCAGCGCGCCCGTGCCGGTCAATACCGGCGCCCGCCGCGCCGCGCGCGCCTTCCGGTGCGCGCTTTGCAGGCCACTTTATATAACCACGTAACTG
>ERZ1370068.3539-contig-2651_pt1 | contig 25131 bp, 43 predicted proteins | sample MGYA00561227_ERZ1370068 | MGnify/ENA primary metagenome ERZ1370068 (study PRJEB38410, sample SAMEA6850437) | metagenome | study: Metagenomic assessment of the ecological functions of the soil: analysis of the soil microbiota associated with the...
GGTATGCTTCGTTCGGTGTACGTATTGCTAGAAGCCGCCGAAGTCAGGAACAACTGACAGACCCATCCGCTGAGGAAACCTTCCAGCGGAGCAAGCTCGACTTGCAGCGAGCGCGAGAAATACCCGGAAATCGGTAACCTCTACCAGACCTGATCAAGCTAGCGCCGGGCGGACAAGGTGTTTGCCGGGCAGGGAAAAGTGGATGGCGCGGTCCTGGCAGGAGGAAGCATTTGTTCTGCGCTTCTTTGATTCGTTAGGCGAGGAAGACCGACTGCTCCTGGTTAATCTCGGACGGGATTTCACAGCCGGCGATTATGCCCTGAACCGTTGCTCGCGCCGCCGGCCGGGTGTGGCTGGAAGTTGCTCTGGTCGAGTGAAGCCCCGCGTTACGGCGGGCGCGGCGCTACTGAAGCCGAAACGACTGAAGGGTGGACACTTCCGGCCGAATCCGCGGTCGCATTGAAAGCTGAAAAATTACGAAGCTAGGAATGAACCTGGTCCGAATCAGCACAAGATGGTCTGGAGAGTCATGCCCTGAGCGCCGAGAACCCGTCGCGCAATCTGCTCCTGACCCGGGAGTGGCTGGTCACCAATGGACTCGGCGGCTATGCGTCCGGAACCGTTTCCGGAGCGGTCACGCGGCGTTACCATGGGCTCTTGACGGCGGCGCTGCCGGCCCTTTTCGGTCGGACCGTCATGTGGAGTCATCTCCTCGAAGTCCTGCACTTCGGCGGGAACGACCTTTGTCTCGTTAGGCGCAGAAGAGCGGGCCGGCGGCCAGCTCGATCTCCATGGCGCCGAGTGCCTGACAGAGTTCCGCCTCGGAGAGCGGCTTGCCGGTCTGGACCTTCCAAGTCCGCGGCCTGACGATCGAGAAACGAGTGCTCATGCCCCATCTGCAGAACACCGCTGATGATGCGCTACCGGGTGATGGGTGAAGGCGACCTTCCGCGGCTGGAGTTACGGCCGGCGATGAATTTTCGTCACTATGAAGACCCGGTCGATGTCCTGCCGGAAATGCCCTATGAGATCCGCGCCCTGGCGGACCGGTATGGAGATCCGCGATCCCACCAGTCCCCTTCCTGTTTGCGGATGCAAATGAGTGATTGCAGTTGCGATTTCCCGGTCGACCCGCGCCAAATTCATGAAGTGGTTTATCGCACGGAGTTGGAGCGCGGTTATGACTCCGAAGGCGGCCTCTGGAGTCCTGGGATTTTCCGAGCCCAGCTGAGTCATGGCCAAACCGTCACTCTGATCGGATCGACCGAAGAATGGAACATTATCGAGGTGCTTTCACCCACCCAGGTGGCGATCGCGGAGAACGACCGGCGGACGCGGCTGCTTGATCAGTCCGCGTGCGACGCTGACGACAGGGTGGCGGCGGAGTTAGTCTTTGCCGCGGATCAATTCGTGATCTCTCCCGCTGGCCGTGCGGAAGAGGGCGCGCGCGCTCATGCCTTTGGGGACGAAGTCCGCACGGTCATCGCCGGTTATCACTGGTTCACCAGACTGGGGCCGGGACACGATGATTAGTCTTGAAGGCCTAACGATCTGCAACTGGTCGGACGCTCGAGGCCGGTTACATCCTGCGGACGCTCGGCCAATACGTCTGGCACGGCTTGATTCCAAACATGTTCCCCGACCAACAATCCGCCGGGCTTTATCATACTGCGGACGCGACCCTCTGGTTTTTCATGCGCTTCATCGCTATCTCAATGCGACCGGAGGATTTTGTCACCTCGAGATGCTTTGGCCGACGATGAGCGACATCATTCAACATCATCTGGTGGGGACCGACTTTAACATTCATGTCGATCCGGATGATGGCCTGCTTCTGCCAGGGTAAGGAAGGTTATCAACTCACCTGGATGGATGCGAAGATGGGCGACTGGGTCGTTACTCCGCGCCGGGGCAAGGCGGTCGAGATCAATGCCCTCTGGTATAATGCCCCTGCCTTGATGGCGGATTGGGCGCGGGAGATCGGTGACGAAGCCTCGAGCGCGCAGTATCAGAGGTCATGCGGAGCGCGCCGGAATTCGTTTAATCAACGTTTCTGGATCGCGGAGCGCGGTTATCTCTACGATGTGATCGACGGGCCCAACGGCAACGATGATTCAATTCGGCCAAACCAGGTCTTTGCCATTTCGCTCGGATCATCCGGTGCTGGCAGAGGAGCACTGGGCTTCGGTCATGAGCGTGGTTGAAAAGGAGCTATCTCACCCCGGTCGGCTTGCGTTCCCTTTCGCCAAACAATCCCGAATACAAAAAGAATTATCACGGCGATCTAAAAACCGCGATGCCGCCTATCACCAGGGAACCGTCTGGGCGTGGCTGATCGGTCCTTACATCGACGCCTGGATGAAACTCCACCCTAACGAAGATAAGGCAAGCGCGAGCGCTCCTGAGTGCGTTCCCAGAACATCTTGATGATGCGGGCATGGGCACAATCAGCGAGGTCCTCGATGCCGAGCCCCCGCATATTGCCGCGCGGCTGCATCGCCCAGGCCTGGAGTGTGGCGGAAGTGTTGCGCTGCTGGTGAAAACGTCGAAAACTTCCGCCTGCTTAAGCGCAGCGCCTCGCACACACGCGTAATCAGTTAGAGGTGTAACCGCCATGACTGAGACCGCTGGAGGCGATTGTGCGTTATCTGGTTGCGCCGCGCGAAGCCGGCTCGGTGAAGACGCGGTTGATTGAGAAGTTGCTGCCGGCGCTGAATGCGGCGCCGGATAAAGTGTCTTCCCGAAAGGGGCGAATCGTTAGGCGAGATGAGCAAGGAGGCGGTTGGAGCGGCCGGTGCTTCGCATCCGATAAAACCGCCGTGGCGCGTAGCGCCCTTACTTCAGCCACGACCTGTCGATTCTGCCCCTTTTTACCAAAACACGCCCGCCGCTGCCGAACGACGAACCAGCCACCTGTTTGCCAGAACGAAAGTGCGGCAACGCGTCATTTTCGGGCACTTGGGCTAATTTTTCGGAAGAAAGCGACCTCAATCGTTTTGAGGGGTGATGGGCGCTTCGCGCCACGGCGGTTTTAAACCGCCGCTCCTTGTCTGTCACCAGCCTAACGATGGCCAAAGCGGGCTTCGGTTGACTTGGGAGTCTCGCACGTTAGCCTTTTTCCAATGATCAAAGTGACGGAAAGCGCGGCCGCGCACCTGCGCCAGTTGCTCGCCGAGCATTCGGCGGCACTCCGGCAAAGGTTTGCGTGTCCAGGTGGCCCAAAGGCGGCTGCTCCGGGATGCAATACGACATGTCGCTCGACCTTCCGCGGGAGAACGATGCCGTCGTCCAGCAGGGTGACGTTGCTTTCCTGATCGATCCCGAGCGCCAATTTTCTCGCGCGATGCCACCCTCGATTTTGAGGATGGCCTGACCGGCGCCGGCTTTCGCATCGTGAATCCCAATGCCGCGCGGGTTTGCGGCTGCGGCACTTCGTTCGAGCCGGTGCGTCCGGCCTAACGAATTTTCACGGACGAAGGAAATGCCTCTGGCAATGGAACCGGATCTGTTTCGTTTTGACGATCGTCCCGGCCTCCGAGCGGAAACGGACGAATTTTTTGCCTGGACCATCCTCATCCTCCTCCTTTGCCGGGGTCGCGATCGCGGCCTGGATCGGGAGTTTCTATGTCATAGGTCAACCGGAACGGCCGGAGAGTTATCGGATCCTGAAAAGCTGCATAAGATCGAGCCGCCGAAACGCTTTGCCCTGACCGCGGCGCCGGCGGGTGAATTCCTCAGTCCGCGGCAACTTTACCAGCGTTATCAAACAATGGGGCCGACAGAGCTGGCACGGAAGGACGCGGAGCTGACCCGCAATTTCATTCGCAATTTCCAGCAGGTGCATGGCCTGGTGACTTATGTCGTCGGCCGTTTCAACATCATGGGGGCGCGGGAGCTCGGGCCTGACGACCTCTTTACTTTCCGGCACAGTCGCGCCTCGCCCGCGCGGCGGAGCAGCCGGAGTTGCTCATGGAGCACGCATTTACGACGGCGAACGAGCACGACGCCAAGCTGTTGCAGGAACGCCTAACGATGGGGATGGACGTGAATCTGGAGCGGAACCACGACCTCTCGGCGGTGGTGCACGCGGAACGTTTGCCAGATGGCCGGGTCCAGATCACCGCCGTGCCGCTCCTTTATGGAAGTTACGCGGTCACTCGCGGCACCGGGACTTTCAGCCTCGAACCACCGGCGGATCTCAATCTCGCGGCGCGCTGGCCGCTGTTCAAAATCGACCAGCGCCAGGTGGTGGAAGCTAAGCATGACAGTTACCACGCTCCGGCCACGAGTGACCTTCCAATCGCTGGTTTGCCGCCGGCAAAAACTGCGCCGCCGTCTCTGGATGCACTCGTGAGAGTGGAACCGGCGGTCCCAATCGAGCAAGAACCACACCAGTCCGCTGCGTCGACCAACGGATAAGACCGCGAAGAGCAAGGAAAAGGAGCCGACCTTTGTTTCCTCTTCGCCGATCCAAAGTGCGCCGCTCTCCCGTGACGGACGCGGATGAAACCTCGCCTAACGAATCGACGGCGGCCGCGGTGTCCCGCCGACTCAATGGTGATGCGCGCTCTGCCGGTCACTTCCGAGTTCGCCCGCGGTCGCCCTCACTTCTACCACGGGCGCAACCTGGAAAACTTTTGCTCCCGGCCAGGCGCCCGCCGGTCGCTTGCTCGATAACGCTGGTTTACGCGAAGTAGCCAATGGCGGAACCGCGCGGTGAACGGATGTATCTTCGCGGCCACTTCGTGGTCAATTTTGCCGACGCCAACCGCGCCGTCCTGCGTCCGACCGGCGCGCAAACTCCCGACTCCGCCGGGATCGGTCGCAACGTGCGCGTGATTGTCGATTACCCGGCAGGCGCCCTTCCCGTTCCCCCGGCACCACTCTCGATCGCGACGCCGCGCGACCATTCGAGATTACTGAGGTCCGGCGGCAAAGTGATGGTCAGCTCAACGTCTTCGTTCGCGGAAATTATCCAGCAGTAGAGAAGCGAAGATCGAGCGCTCCCTTGCCTAACGAGTGAGCAAATCAACCGGCTCCCAAATCCTTCGAATCGCCGCCTGGTGCTGCGTCCTGGCTGCGGTGGTCTTCGTCGCGGCCACACTACGAGCTTGCGGCCGCTGCCAGCGTCCGCCCGCGCAGATCACATCCTGGTCGAGAAATCCGCGCGGCGGCTGACGCTCTTCCACGGCGGACAATCGCTGAAGAGATATCCAGTCGCCCTCGGCCATGCTCCCATTGGCGCGAAGCGAGAAGAAGGCGACCAGCGCACGCTCGGAGGGCAACTACACGAGTCGATGCGCATAAACCCGACAGCGATTTTCACTCGGGCCCTGCATGTTTCCTATCCGAATCCCTCAGACACGTTGTCTGCTGAGCAACGCGGCGTAATGCCAGGTGGAGACATCATGATCCACGGATTGCAAAATGGCCGCGGTTGGGTGGGCGCGTTTCACCGTCTCACCGAAACTGGACGGCGGGCTGCATTGCCGTGACCGACAAACAGATCGAAGAGACTTATCGCGCCGTTCCGGATGGCACGCCGATCGAGATTCGGCCGTGAGTCGAGGGATGGGCATGTTGCCGAAGATCCTCAACGAGCGACAGCGCGCCCCTCCGGGATTTGATGGTCGCGTTGAGAGCATTCATGTATCTAGCAAAGTGCTCAAGACGAACATTCCTTTTCCTTCAGGCCATCTCATGAATAGATCGGGGTGTTGCCTAGCCAGCCCTCACCTGGCGCTGCGCGTCCTCCTAAAAGCCCGGCCTCGCTCCGCGTTCGCGGAGCTGCGTTACGGCTGGGGAGAGGACGGAGGTGAGGCTTTTATCGCGAGACCACGCTGCCCGGTTGCTCGGTCCGCAATTACTGACCACTCGGCGCGTCCTCTGCGGCAAGAAAGTCGCGGTGGCGCTTAGCCGCCGCCCTCACCTGGCGCTAGGCGTCCTCCTTTAAAGCCCGGCCTCGCTCCGCGTTTGCGGCGCGTTGCGGCCTGAGGAGACGACTAAGGCGAGGGTGCTCAAGAGAGGATTACGGGTTCCTTGGTCTTTATGAGATGGCTTCTAACGAAGTATGACTGTCCCGTTGCTTTGATCTCCACGGTATTGACGTTGTAGGGCGCGGCGGCATCGAGCGCGAGACCGAGGAGGGAGTTTCCGCGATAGGTCGTCGAAGAAGGATTCCTGACGGCATGGACAAACCGTTGGCCTGGATCTTCGACACCTGTAGCGCGGTTAGAGGCGTCGGACCATCGGTGGTAATCTCAAAACTCCCGTTCAAATAACCTTTCGGGAAATTTGGCACTTTGTCGGAGGAAATACTCACCCTGCACGGTCGCCTTGTTTGCCGCTCAGACTAACGAATGCATGACCCCGTGACTTGGGGTTGGCGGAAATCAGGCCGTTGATTTGATCCGCGCTGACGACTCAGTTCTCGCCCCGGGGAGTCGTGGCAGCGGGCGTCGGAGTTGGACTCTCTTCCGCATTAGCGCTCGGTCCGGGAGTGGGCGTGAACGAAGGACTAGAAGGCGCAGTATTCTTGAAGGTTTCAACGCGTTGATTCAGGTCGGTCAATTCCTCCGGCGGAAGTTCCTTCACCGGCGAGGATCGCGGGCTGGCGGCTATTCGAAACAAAGCGGTAACCGGTGATTAACGGCAGGACGAATACGATCCGCGCAAAGCGATGGCCGAGGGCGAGGCAGCCTTTCCCCGGCGCAACCCATGCCCCCATTTTTCGGGGGCGGCTCGATCCAGGTTGGGTTCGTCGGATTAGTCGGCATCGGTGCTCAAGTCGTTAGGCTACTCTGCGCCGCAATCAGTTTTTCGTAAAGGGTTTGCAGACCTCTCGAAGCAGCCGCACGCTTGCCCAGCACCGGCATGAAATTGGTGTCGCCCGTCCAGCGCGGAACGATGTGGAGATGGAGATGATCGGCTACGCCCGCGCCCGCGGCGGTGCCGAGGTTCAGTCCGACATTGGAAACCCTGGGCTTTCATGGTCATGCGCAAGAGCGTCTGGGCGTGGACGGTAAGGGCCAACATTTCCAGGATTTCTTCATCGCCTAACGACGAAAGCTCGGCCGTTTTCCGGTAGGGCACGACCATGAGATGGCCGACCGAATACGGGTAGCGATTCATCATCAGGAAGGTGTTCTTCCGGCGGGTGAGAACGAGGTGGGCGGGATCGTCGTTCGTCCGAGCGGCGTCGCTGAGAAAATTCGGGTTACGATTTTCGAGCTCGAAAGTATTCTACCCGCCAGGGACACCAGAAACTTCGACTTCGCTTTTGGCAAACTCCATTCGATTCGTTAGGCAAAAGGCTCGGGAGCAATGCTCGGCTCCGTTGGCGATGTCGAGCCTCGGTTTTTAGCGAAGCTCAGCGCCCTGGCAATCAGCGGCGAACGAAGAGCGAATAGCGCGGCAGGTCTTTTCCGCTTTCTCGGAGCTGATCCGGAGTTCAGCGCCGGGGAGCAGCGCCGGCCAGTCGCGCGCCGGCTGATCACGCACCACCACGGCGTCGAGTTTTCCTGCGCGCCATTGTTCTTCGGCGTCGTTAGGCGAAAGAAAATGGTCCCGGCGCAGATAGAGCAGCATGCCTTCTTCCTGCCGACCAACGACTCCGAAATTCCAGCGATGTTGTGCTGCCTCGGCGCGAACGGCGGAAGAAAAGCGGACGAGCGCGTCGCTCCGGGAACGATGACAGCGGATGTGATCTTCCAGGCGGCATACCCAGCGGTGTAAAGGAAGGCGAAGAGCAGCGTTACCCGCAGCCCAGGATTGGAGTTTCAACGCCCATTGCCGGTTTTGCCACGCACAGGCGACCTGCGCCCCGACCAACAAACAAAAACGGCGGCACCACCGGAAAAATCCGATCGACACGTTTCGACGGAATGATCGACATCAGGAGCAAGCCACCAACGCTCCAGCAGACCAGCCAGACGGTGGCGGGTTTCATCCGCAACGACAGTTGTTCGCGCCGACGCCAGAAAAAATCGCCAGCCCAGTCAGGAGAATGCTCCAGGGCGCGAACTTGTGCAGCAGATGCGGAATGTAAAAATAGAGCGGCTGCGGTTTGTGAATCGTTTCCGTAAAACGGCCGGCGAATTCCGCACCACCACGCTCTCGTAAAAGCTTCGGGTTGACGAACGCAGTTCCGCCCCAGGTCCAGGAGGAAAATGCCCAGCGACAACACCCAGGGCCACCATCCGCTCCAGCCGCTCCGGCGCTTTCTCTTTGCGGCGCAGAATCCTGGTAAACGATCAGCCCCGGCAGGATAAGGGCGTAAAACGATCGGTCCTTTGATCAACATCGCCGCCGTCAGGTAGAAAAACGTGAGCAGCCGGTCGCGATTGGTCCATGCTTCGGCACGCCGGATTTTCCCAGATTTGCGCGCCGATCAGAAAGGTGACGGAAGCGCGAGCGGCGTGTCTGTGCGGACAAGAGTTGCCAGTCGCGGCGCGAGCAGGTTCAGCCCGCAAGCGCTGAGGGCGAATAATCCGCCCAGTGGGCCATAAGCTTCAGGTCGCTCCGCGGCTCAGAAACCAGAGGAGGAAAAAACGCCGCGCCTAACGATGGCAATCGCCAGGCGCCATCCACCAGCGCGTGATTTCGTAGAGGGCGGCTGGAGAACCAGCCGACAAGCGGGGGTTTTACGTCGCCACGCTTTCGTTAGGCGTAGTGCTGGTAAAGCCAATGGCCCTGTCCAACCATTTCAAACGAGGTGTAAGCCTGCTTCGCCTGATCGTAATCGTCCAGCGTCCAGGGCAAATTGGTGACGAAGAAGAAAATCGCGCTCAGTCCGATCACGAGCCCGCGCCAGCTGCCACGGGAACGCGGGCGACGACAATTCAGAGCATGGCGCGGGAGACTGGAATGAGAAACTCGCGAGGGCAAACGAAGGCGCGAAACATTCTCGTTAGGCGCGCGGGGCTCCGCGAGGAATCGACTGTGAATGCGGTTGCCGGGCTGGCAAGCTCGAAGATCTCTCGTGGAAACGCCGCATTTGAAACTCGGAGGCCTAACGATCCCCGGCAGCTTCTCACTCTTATCGAGGACGAAACCGCCGCGCCCAACCTCCTCGGACGCCCGATGGCCGAGGGCATCCGAGAATATTTGCTTTCCGCATCTCCGGAGTTCTGCGAGCGACTGCGCGCGCGGCGAGCGGTCCGATCCCTGGAAATTCGGTTATGCGATCATCGGGAAAGATAATAATCACGTCATCGGGATGTGTGGTTTTACCGGCCCGCCTAACGACACCGGCGTGGTCGAGATCGCCTACAGCATCGCGCCGGCTTATCAGGGAAAAGGTTACGCGACCGAGGCGGCGCGGGCGCTGATCGAGATCGCTCGCGCCGAACCCGCTGTCCGACTGATCTGCGCGCATACCCTGGCCGAGCGCAACGCTTCGTCCCGCGTCCTGGAAAAATGCGGGCTCCGAAAGGTCGGCGAGGCGATGGAGGATGACTTGCCGATCTGGCGATGGGAGTGTAGCGGAACGGCACCACCCACGTTCGGCGAGGGCGCCCGTAACGCAGCTCGCGAAGCGAGCGGGGCCGAGCTCAACGAAATACGCGAGGCGCGTGCTCGTAGTCAGAAACCGGAAGTCAGGCTCCAGCGTGACTTCCGCTGATGCCCGCAGAGTGTCGATCGCCACTTGTAGCTTGGAAACAGTTCAACTAAAGCAATTCACCTAAAGCAGCTCGCGCAAAACCGGAGCCAATTGCCGCGCAGGATCTTTCGATCTCCTCGTCGCTGAACCCGCGCTCGATTAACTTGCGGGTGAAATTCCGCGCCTGCCGTGATGGGTGAGATCGGGCAAGAAATGCGGCCGAGTCAATTTCGCTTCAATTCTTCCGCTCCTTCTCCGGGAGCAGTCGCCAGAGAAATTCACAAAAATCGAAACCAATCCCGACCCCGTCGATCCCGATCAATCCGGCGACGTGTTCGATGTGATCGAGATAACGATCGAGCGTCGCTTCTTCCTTCTTTGGACTAACGAGGATGGCGTTGAGCCCGACGACCCCGCCGCGCGTGCCGATCATTTTGATCTGTTCGTCACTGATGTTGCGATCGATGTCGTAATAGCGCCGGGCATTGGTGTGGGAAACGATCAGCGGCCGTTTCGTTAGGCTGAAAATTTCTTCAAAGCCGGCGGCGTTGATGTGGGCGAGATCCGAGAATGATCCCGAGTCGCTCGCATTCCGCGACGAGCTCGCGGCAAAACTCGTTAGGCCCCGGGCCGGCGAACCGCTGGCGGCGAAAATTCCCCGGCGGCAGCGGCATTTTCCCGCGCATGGGTGAGCGAGATCGCGCGTAAACCAAGCCGGTAGAAAATCGAGATGAGATGGAGATCGCTGCCGAGTGGCTCCGCGCCCTCCATCGTCAGAATCAATCCGATCTTCTGGTCGCGCTGCGCCGCTTCGATCTCGGCAAACGTTCGGCAAAAGAACAAAACGCGGATTGGCTTCGACCTCGGCTTCGAGCAGGGCGACCTGTCGAGCGCCACCGGCAACGAACGATCGGGCAGATGTTTATCCTCGACATAGAGCGCAACCCCGAGCACGCCCATATCCCCCGGCCTCGAACTCCGGCAGATAATCAGTCGCGAGCAAATTCCGCCGCTTGGGATTGAGAAAAGCCCGAGCGGCAGATCGAAATGGAAATCGATCAGCCGGCCATCATGCAAGCGCGCGATTCGATTTTCTACAGGATTGGATGAAGCCATGATTGCCTAACGATTCTGCTGAGGGTCGATCGAGCAATGTGAGAATCGCGTGGGCCGCAGTTTCGTCCGCTCCGCCCTCCCCGAGCTTCGTGATGACTTCGTCGAAATCGGCGACCATTTGCGCGCGGCGGGCGCGATCGTCGAGCAGTTCGCGAACGGCGCTGGCGATCCGGTTCGGTTGCGCGTTTTCCTGGATGAATTCGGGCACGATCTCGCGGTTGGCGAGCACGTTCGGCATCCCGAGATGCTTGACCTGGATGAGCATTTTGCCCGCGGCATAGGTGAGCGCCGCCACTTTGTAAATGAGGACGAAGGGCATTCGAAAGAAGGCCGCTTCGAGAGTCGCGGTGCCGGAAGCGACAATCCCCACGCCGCTCCGCTGCATGGTCTGGGCTGCCTGCCTGATGACGATCTCCACTTTGCCTAACGAGTCGCGATTCGATGGCAATTCCTGCCTCGATCATTCCGGCCAGATTTTCCGAGGCGGCCGCGATCTCGAAACGGAGTTTGGGATCATGGTGATGCAGTTCCTCCATCACCTCGCGCAAGATCGGCATCAGCGCCCGCACTTCCCTCGCCCGGCTTCCGGGAAAAAGACCAACCAGGTTTGGATCGCGCATGGTCGCGATCCGCTGCGCCCCGAGATTGTCGATCATCGGGTGGCCGACGAAAATCGTGCGCAAGCCGGACTTTCGTAGAGGTCGACCTCGAAGGAAAGATGCAGAGCATCAAGTCGAGCCAGCGTGCCATCTTCGGGATCCGGCTCCGATTCCAGGCCCAGACCTGAGGGCTGATGTAGTAGATGATTTTCCCGCCTAATCCCGAAAGCTTTCGGGACTGACGAAAGGCGCGCGCGAGACGGAGATTGAATCCCGGGTAATCAATCAGAACGACTGCGTCCGGTTTGAGCTCGCGAATTTCCGCGAGGGTGCGGGCGAATTCGCGCCGGAACCAGGGATAATTTTTCAGCACTTCCCAGAGCCCGACCACGGCGGCCTCTTCACTCCAGTCGCGGAACGATTCGCCGGCAAGCGCTTTCATGCGCGGTCCACCCCGGCCGCAAACAGCCAGATCCGGGTGCAATTTTCGCAACGCGCCGATCAAGGCGGCGCCGTGATTATCGCCACTCGCTTCGCCGGCGACGAAATAAAGTTTCATTGTCGTTAGGGCCTAACGAAAATGACTCCCTCGGTCATCCCGCGCTGATCTTTTTCGTGATCTCGACGGCGAGCTCGAGCGCTGCAGTCGCTTCGAAGCCGGAGACCTTCGGCCGCAAACCGGTGCGGGCGCACTCGATGAAGGAAAGCAGCTGGCGTTTGAGCGGTTCTTCGCGTTCGATCTCGCACCGCGGAGCGCTCGATTCCGCTCGCGGTGCGGCGATAGATTTCGCCGCTTTGACTCTGATAATCCAGGGAGAGATAAGCGTCCTCCTGGAAAACCCGGATCTTGCGCATCTGCTCGGGGCTGATTCGGCTCGAGGTCACGTTGGCAACGCAGCCATTTTCAAAACGTATCCGGGCATTGGCGATATCTTCTCGCCGGCTCAGGACAGGCACGCCGACGGCGTCAATCGATTGCACATTTGCCCTAACGAGATGCAAAATGATCTCGAGATCGTGAATCATGAGGTCGAGCACGACCCCGATATCAGTGCTGCGATTCGGGAAAGGCGAAAGCCGATGGGCTTCGATGAAGCGCGGATGAGTAAGCCGGGCCTCGAGCGCGCTCAGGACCGGATTGAATCGCTCCACGTGACCGACTTGCAGGACCAGTTTTCGCTCCGCGGCAAGCGCGGCCAATTCGCTTGCCTGCGTCGAATCTTCCGCAATCGGTTTTTCGATGAGCAAATGTTTTCCCTTTTCGAGCAGAGCACGCCCGACCGCGTGATGTGAATTGGTTGGGGTGGCGACGGAAGCGGCGTCGACCAGATCGGCAAACTCTTCGAGCGATTGCGCCGCCGGCACTTGGTATTTCCCGGCAATTTCCGCGGCTACCTCGGGATTGCTATCAAAGATGGCGCTGAACTCCGCGCCCTCCGTCTCGGCATAAAGGCGCGCGTGATTTTTCCCAATGTGCCCGACGCCGACGACCCCAACCCGGAGCTTGCTCATTGCGGAACGAAATTAGAATTGGCGGCGGACATGCTGCAAAGTGGCAGTCAACCGCAGCCATGTATTACACGCAAGCCGATTGGGACGAACTCTATCACCGCGGGGAGACGCCGTGGGAAAAAGGAGAACCGCACCCGGCCCTGCTCGACTTCCTGGCCGAGAACGGACCGCTGACCGGCGAGATTTTTGTGCCCGGTTGCGGCTCGGGTCACGACGTCCGCGCCTTGAGCACGAAAGCAAACCACGTCGTCGGAGTCGACATCGCGACGCGCGCGATCGCCAAAGCGCAGGCGCGTCGGCCAATTGCGAACGAGGAATATTTGCTCGCCGATCTCTTCGAGCTGCCGGCGGAATTCGATCATCGGTTCGACTGGGTCTTCGAGCACACCTGCTTTTGCGCGCTCGATCCGGCGACCCGGAGACAGTATGTCGACACCATCGTTAGGCTGCTAAAGCCGTCGGGACGTTTGCTCGCGATCTTCTTTATCAATCCCGATCACGATGAGGAAGGACCGCCCTACCGGGTGAGCCCAGTGGAGCTGGAGGAATTCTTTGGGCCTTATTTTGTGGTCGAACGCGAATGGGTGCCCGCACACACCCATCGAGGGCGTGAAGGACGCGAGCTCATGCGTGTTCTGCGCCGACACTGAATGTGGGAGGGGCCTTGGTGCCCCGATCGCCATTGTTAGGCTTCCTTTCGTCGGGGCACAAGGCCCTCCCACATTTCCCCACCTTGGAGGCTAGCGATGGTGCGCCTTAAACCACTCGTAGGTCTTTGCGATCCCTTCGCGCAAGCGGATCGCCGGTTTCCAGCCTAACGACTCGATCTTTTGAGATATCGAGCACCTTGCGGGAGTGCCGTCGGGTTTGGTTCGATCCCAGCTGAGTCCACCCTCGAAGCCGATGATTTCGCAAACTAATTCGGCCAGTTCGCGGATCGTGAGATCCTTTCCCGTGCCGACATTGATGATCTCGGGTTGGTCATAATGCTGGAGGAGAAAAAGGCAGGCGGCGGCGAGATCATCCACATGAAGGAATTCGCGGCGCGGATTGCCCGAACCCCAGACCACGATTTCGCTGGCCCCGGTTTGCTTTGCTTCGTGCGCCTTGCGCATGAGCGCGGCGAGGACATGCGAGCGCTCGAGATCGAAGTTGTCGTGAGGCCCATAGAGGTTCGTAGGCATGGCGCAGATGAAATTCGCCCCATACTCAGTGTGCGAATGCCTGGCAAAGTTTGATCCCGGCGATCTTCGCCACCGCGTAGGGTTCGTTCGTCGGCTCGAGCGCTCCGCCTAACAATGCGCTTTCCGGAATCGGCTGCGGCGCATGTTTCGGATAAATGCAGGCGCTCCCGAGAAAAAGGAGCTTGCGCACTTTGTTTTCGAAAGCAGCCCGAATGACGTGGTTCTGGATCCTCGAGATTCTCGATCAGGAATTTGACCGGTTCGTCGCTGTTTGCCTTGATTCCGCCGACGCGCGCCGCGGTCAGCACGACCATGGCGGGTTTCTCGGCGGCGAAGAATTGGTCGACCGCGACCCGGTTCGTTAGGTCCAGCTCGCTTCGGGTGCGGGTAATCAGGCGCTGAAAACCTTCGGCTTTCAGCTTGCGCATGATCGCGCTCCCCACGAGGCCGCGGTGGCCGGCGACAAAAATCGGCTCGTCTTTCTCCATCGGAATGCCGGCAGCATGCGTTTTGCGTTTCTTTTTCAAGCCAGTGCGCAATCCTCCGGCCGTGGCCAGGAAAGAATCGCGCCTCGCCGTCCAGAAAACCTACAAGCTTTTTATCGGTGGAAAATTTGTCCGCAGCGAAAGCGGTCGGGTTCTGCCGGCGCGTAATCGCGGCAGGCTGATCGCGAATTATTCGCGCGCTTCGAGGAAGGATTTGCGGGACGCGGTGGCAGCGGCACGCGCGGCTTTTGCCGGCTGGTCGGAAGCGAGCGCCTACCTCCGCGGCCAGATTCTTTATCGCGCGGCCGAGATGCTGGAGATGCGCAAAGAGGAACTCGAAGCCGAGCTCGCGCGCGCCCTCGGGAAACGGAATGGCCAGGCCGAAGATGAGGCCAGCCTAACGATCGATCGGCTGGTGCACTATGCGGGCTGGACGGACAAGTTCGGCCAGGTTTTCAGCGCGGTGAATCCAGTCGCGAGCTCCCATTTCAATTTCACCATGCCGGAAGCGAGCGGCGTGGTGGCGGTGGTTTGCCCTAACGAGCCATCGCTGCTCGCCCTGGTCTCGTTAGTCGCGCCGGTGATCTTGAGTGGAAACACCGCGGTCGTTTTAACTTCCACGAGCCAGCCCCTGCCGGCATTGACCTTTTCCGAGATTATCGCGACGAGCGATCTGCCCGACGGCGTAATCAATCTGCTCTCGGGCGATCCGCTTGAACTGGCCCCTTCCGTCGCCGCGCACCTCGACGTGAACGCGATCGTCGATGCTTCCGGAAACGAAGAGGTCGCGCTCGCCTTGCAGCAGGGCGGAGGCTTTAACGTCAAGCGCTACGTCTCCCGAACACTCAAGCCTAACGAGTGGCGGACGATGGGAGAAAATCCCTACTGGATTCTCGACACCGTGGAAATGAAGACCGCCTGGCACCCGATCGGCCTCTGAGCGGTCTGTGCGCGCACCTTTAGTGCTCGCTGCGATGATAAGTCCCGATGCATATCCCGACCCTGATCGAACGGAAGCGCGACGGCGAAGAACTCGCCCCTAACGAAATCGCGGCCCTGGTCGACGGTTTCACCCGCGGCGAAATTCCCGATTACCAGATGAGCGCGTTCGCCATGGCGGTCTTCTTCCGGGGGATGACGCCTAACGAAACCGAGGAGCTGACCGCGGCGATGATGCGCAGCGGACGGGTCCTGAGTTATCCCAAGAATTCACCGCCAAAAATCGACAAGCATTCCACCGGCGGAATTGGCGACAAGGTCTCGCTCGTCCTCGCGCCCTTGCTCGCCTGCGACGAAGTCTGGGTCCCGAAGATTTCCGGGCGCGGACTTGGCATCACCGGCGGGACACTGGACAAACTCGAAAGCATTCCCGGCTTCAACGTCAACCTCGAGGAAGCGCGCGCCCTCCGGCAGTTGGAAAAGATTCGCGTCTTCATGATCGGCCAAACCGCCGACATTTGCCCGGCGGACAAGAAGCTCTACGCGTTGCGCGACGTCACCGGCACGGTTTCCTCACAGGCATTGATCGCCGCCAGCATTATGAGCAAGAAGCTGGCGGAAAATCTTGATCGGCTGGTGCTGGATGTGAAGTTCGGCAGCGGCGCATTCATGAAATCGCGCGCCGAAGCGGCGCAGCTGGCGGAAGCAATGACCACGGTTGGGAAGCAGATGGGTGTTGCCGTTTCGCATCTCCTTAGCCCGATGGATGAGCCGGTCGGTCGCGCGGTTGGGAACGCGCTTGAGGTGGCGGAAGCAGTCGAGACGTTGCAGGGTCGCGGACCTAACGACCTGGTTGAACTGACGCTCGATCCTCGCAGCCTCGGTCGCGTCGGCGCGACGGGCCACACTCCAGCATTGGCTCAACGACGGAACCGCCTGGAAGAAATTTGTCGCGCTGGTGGAAGCACAGGATGGCGACGCGCGCGCGCTCGAACGGATGAGCGCTATTCATCCCGCACCGATTATTTATTCCCTGCTCGCGCCGGCTTCCGGTGTCGTTAGGCGAGTGGATGCGGGAATGCTCGGGCGGGCGGCGCTTTTTCTCGGCGCAGGTCGTGCCAAAGCCGTTGACGCGATCGACTTCGCGGTCGGCCTTTCCGAATTAAGAAAAATCGGGGAACAAATTGAAAGACACGAGCCGCTCCTCAAAGTTCATGCGCGAACGGAAAAGGATCTCGCGGCCGTCCTGCCTTTGATCGAAGAAGCGATCCAACTGGAATAAGGACGGGTCATCGAAGGGTGAACCGCCTAACTATACATCGGTGGAAATTCCTTACCGGATTGAAGTTAAGACTAGCCTTCAGACGTAACTGGCCGCAAATTACCCGAGGTTTAACCCCGCAGTCATTATGCCCTTCGACACGCACCTCACCAACGATTACATGGGCACGATCCTTGTCGGGACAGGCGTTGTCACCGGCAGCGAAATTCTCGAGGCCTGCAAATCCGTAACTGCGCTCGTTCAGTCGACGGCGAATTTTCACTACAAGCTGATTGATCTGGCGCGCGTGACGGAATTGCGAATCACGCCCTGAGGAGTACGACGACATTCTTGAACAAGACCGCCTGATTGCGAAACAACGACCAAATGATTCGGTGGCGATTGTCGCAACTAACGAAAGCGTCCGGGCGATTATGGAAGAATGGCGGCACCGGGTTGAGGGATTGGGCTGGGCGGTCGAGATCCTGCCTTCGAGGGAAGAAGCGATGGCCTGGATCCAGGATCGAGTCGAAGGCGCGCAGGTCTGAACCTGCTCGGACCCGACCACTCGACTACCCCACCCACTTCACCGCGTCTCCAACGATTTCGTTGACAGCGGAGCACCGTCCTGTTGCATAACCGCGACCCCCGCGACGAGCCCATTCCACCATGGCTTACCTCAACGAAAACTATCTCAAGCTCCAAGCCGGCTACCTCTTTCCCGAGATCGCGCGGCGAGTAAAAGAATTCTGCGAAGCAAATCCGGAAGCGGCCAAGCAATTGATCCGCTGCGGGATTGGCGATGTGACCGAGCCATTGCCGTGCGCCGCGGTAGAGGCAATGAAAGCGGCGGTCGACGAACTTTCAGTCCGCGAAACATTTCGGGGTTACGGTCACGAACAGGGCGGCGATTTTCTCCGGAGCAAGATTGCGCAATGCGATTATCGCGATCGCGGAATCGAGATTGCCGACGATGAAATTTTCGTTTCCGACGGCTCGAAGAGCGATTGCGGGTTCATCCTCGACATTCTTGGGGACCGCAATCGGATTGCGATCACGGACCCGGTTTACCCGGTTTACGTCGACACCAATGTGATGGCTGGACATACCGGCCCGGCCGACGAAGCGGGACGCTACGAAGGGATCATTTACCTGCCCTGCCGCGCGGAAAACGATTTCGCAGCTGCGCCGCCTAACGAACACGCGGACATCGTCTACCTCTGCTTTCCGAATAACCCGACGGGCGCGGTCGCAAGCCGGGAGCAACTTACAGGTTGGGTTCGTTATGCGCAGGAACACAAAGCAATTCTCCTTTTCGATGCGGCCTACGAGGGCTACATCAGCGACCCGGAAATTCCGCGCTCGATTTTGAAATCCCCGGCGCGACCGAATGCGCGATTGAATTTCGCAGTTTTTCCAAGACCGGCGGCTTCACCGGTGTGCGCTGCGGTTTCACGGTGATGACGAAAAGTCTGTGCGCACAAACCAGCGATGGTCGCGAGTGGCCTTTGCATCGACTCTGGCACCGGCGTTGGAGCACGAAAGCGAACAGTGTGAGTTACCCAGTGCAGCGCGGTGCGGAAGCGCTCTACAGCGCGGAGGGCAAGAAACAGGTGCACGGCTTGATCGATCACTACATGGGGAATGCACGCATCCTGAGCGAAGCTGCGCGCCGCGCCGGCCTGACCGTCTACGGGGGACGCAACGCGCCCCTACATCTGGGTGCGAACGCCCGCTGGCCTAACGAGTTGGCAAATGTTCGATCGGATGCTGAATGAATTGAAGGTGGTCATCACCCCGGGCAGCGGTTTCGGCGCCGAAGGCGAAGGTTATTTTCGCATCTCCGCTTTCAACAGTCGCGCCAATGCCGAAGAGGTCGGCCACCGTTTGGAGAAAGTGACGTTCCACTAGTCCTTCGTGAAGAAAAAGAAAGCCCACCGGCTTTCCAGCAGAAGCGAAATTCTTGCGCAGGACGAATGCGACCTGCATTTTGTTGCCTTGGAAAAGATGAAGCGCGCGGTTTTTCCCGAGCCCAGCCGCAACTTTACCGATTTTGTTTTTTGATGACTGGCGATGCTGCGAGGGCGTTGCAGGCGTTTCAAAACACGTTGCGCGAAGCCGCGCTGCTCGCCTCGCGCGGACAATTGCCGTCGGATCGACTCTGGTCGTTTCACGAGGCGCGCCATCAATGTCTCGCTCTTTCGAAAAACGATTCTCAGCCCGAACCGACGAAGATGCAGGAAGAACCAATCGCGACCGACGCAGCCGCCCGAGTGGCCCGATTGGATACCGGATCAATTGGCTGCCTGGATTGCGACCGCCCCGGAACCGCAACGCAGCGCGCTCGCATTTTTTTACCTCAACGAATTCACTCATCGCGAAATGCAGAATCTGTTGGACGTGAAAATGAATGAGCTGGCGCAGTTGATTTCGCGCGGCCGTTCGCAATTTCAGGCCTGGCTGAATACGGTTACCGACGCCTGATGAAGCGCTGGCTCTCACGACGGAAGCGCGACCTCCTGGAGTGCGCGCCGATCAATGATTCACCGCCGAGCGATCGTGCGATGCGATCCGCGCTCGAAACTGCGCGCACCATCCCGGAAGCCGCCGCGACGTTGACCGCGCAACATCATTTCGATGTCGCGCTCGCCAACCTCGTCCACAAAATCTCAATCCCGAAGGAAGCTGAGGAATGGTTCGTCAACGCGGCACTGATCAAGGGACGAAGCGCAGCTGGAAACAAACCGCTCGTCATCCGGCGATGCTCGCGATTGCGCTCGCCATGCTCGTGCTCGCCGGGACCGGCATTTTCGTTTTCTTCGAGCGATTGCACGAATTTCCAGGATCGGAAACGGCGCAACGAATGCTCGCGACCGCGAGTAACGCACGCCACTTGGAGTTCGAAAAGATCAACACCGGCGCGATTAATCTCGGGGATTATTTTTCATGAAATTCCAGCTCGAGCATTTCGAGGTCCCAATTCAATTCTCCGACCTGCGTGCGCGTGGGGTGCAGGTGTTCGAGGACGAAGATGGGGTGCGGGTGGCCCAGGTGCTTCTGGCGGAAAGCGGAATGCAGTTTTTCCTCTACACGGCGCGTGGCAGCGATCCGCCGAAGGCGACTTCGCCGGCGAAACCAAACTGGCGTTTTGTCGAAGGCGAAGGCTGGGCCGGCGCGCGGTCGAGCAGCGAGATGGCGTTTGTTTCATGATCGCGATGCACGGCAGCGAACAGGAATTGCGTGCCTATCTCGCGGAGCGGCTTCGCTAGCGATGACTGGCGGCCTGGTTAGGCAAAGCTGAGTCACCGGCCTTACAAACCGGGAGTCGCGCTAAACCGTGGCCGGACGGAATGACCAGAGACGAACCTAAACCCGAGCCATTTGGGAGTGTGCCAGGGGGAGAGTTGAACTCCCGACCAACCCCGAAAGCTTTCGGGGCTGCTCTATGGCGATTGCCGAAGAGCAAAGATGGCGGCGCTTGGATTCTTTTTCGCTTTCAGAGCTCTTTCAATTCGTCGCGCCTCCGACAACGTCTTGAACTCCTTGCGCACTACAATTTCCAAGTTACCGCCGAGTCGCTTGGTTGTGTAAGTGTGTCCGCGAAGGTGCTGGAGAAAACGGGCGTCAAGATTGACGGTCGAGCCAATATAGTGGCGACCGTTTGCGCCGCGGAGGATGTAGACCCAGGCCATCGGGAACTGCCAGGGGGAGAGTTGAACTCCCGACCAAGGGCTTATGAGTCCCCTGCTCTACCACTGAGCTACCCTGGCGTAAACTTTAGGATTTCTTTTCCGCGCTCCCGGCCGACACAGCTTCCAGGCGCTCTACCAACCCCGAAGGCTTTCGGGGCTGCTCTACCACTGGGCTACCCTGGCGTAAACTCTAAGATCTCTTTTCCCCGGGCCAGTTCTACGGTCCGACCAACCCCGAGGCTTTCGGGGCTGCTCTACCACTGAGCTACCCTGGCGTAAACTCTAGGATCTCTTTTTCCGCGGGCCAGCTCTACGGGCCGACCAACCCCGAAGGCTTTCGGGGCTGCTCTACCACTGAGCTACCCTGGCGCGCGAGCGGGTATAGTTGAATGTCTGCGAGGGCATGTCAATGCGGAGCCTGGGGCAAGAATCAATTGCGGAAACTGGCGTTCAACGCTGGGCGAGTTGACAATGAATGAACGTTCATTCACCTTCCCACTTCCATGTCCCAAACCCAACTAGAGGTCAGCCCAGATCGGCGCACGCAGATTCTCGATGCCGCCATGGTTTGCTTCGCCAATCGCGGATTTCACCAGACGAGCATGCATGATATCAGCACCGAAGCCGGAATCAGCGTCGGGCTCATCTATCGTTACTTTGCCAACAAAGAAGCGGTGATCTCGGCGATGGCCGACCATCATAAGAAATTCATTCAGGATTTGCTCGAGCGAGCGCGGGAAGCGCCCTCTTTGCTCGAGGCGCTCGAGATCTGGTTCACCGCCCATTGTTGCGAGAACATGCCCAAGCTCGAGTCGGCTTTCGTCGTCGATCTTTACGCGGAAGCTTCGCGCAATCCGGAGGTCGCCGACCTCGTCCGGGACGTTTTGCAAACCGCCATGGACGGAGTCACCGACCTGATTGCGCGTTCTCCGGAAGGCCGAAACGGCGCGCTCCATCTTTCGCCCTAACGAATTGGCAGAACTGATTTTGCGGTTGCTCGCGGGATGTTGATGCGCGACGTCTTGCAACCACCTGAGATGACCGCGGCCGAACGGCGCGCGCGCCAAACCGGAGGTCGCGCGCACTTTATGGCGGCTCCTATTTGCCGGTCAATACCAACCGGTTTATGGCTGAATTTTCCAACCTCACCACTAATTCTCTGAAATGCTTTCTTTCTAATCGATCGGCTTCACCATCGGCGTGATCGTTTTCGGTCTGCTCGCCTTCATCCTGTTCCGGACCCGATTGACCGCACTTGCGACAGTGTTCAGCGTTGCTCTGCCTCGTCTGCGCTTTGGGGGCATAAAATTTCGGCAATTCCACAAGCTGGCTAATCGATGCCCCAGAGGATGCCGGAAATGACAGTCACCAGTGCGGTGGTCAGGAAGAAGATTGGGCGCCGGTGCTCTCGTCAGTGGGCTCAATTTCAGCGGTGCAGGGCGCGGTGGTTGCGAGCGAAGCTTGGCGGAGTCGTTAGTCAGATCGCGTTCGACAAACGGCGGCAAGGCGAAGAAAGGCGACTTGTTGGTTCAGCTTGATGCCTCGGCCGAAGAAGCGCAGCTGCATTCGGCGGAAGCCGACATGGAATCTAGCGCGCACCGATTTGGAGCGACTCGCGCGACCTCGTCTGCGCGCAAAGTCATTTCCCAGGCAGACATTGACGCCGCGGAATCCAAGTTCAAGCAGAAGGGAGCGATGGTCGACCAGATGCGCTCGATGATTACAAAGAAAACTGTCGCGCGCCGTTCGACGGGCAGCTCGGCATTCGCCAGGTCGAACGTCGGCCAGATGATCAACTCCGGTCAGCAAGTGGTGCCGCTGCACTTCGCTCGATCCGGTGTTCGCCGACTTCGCGTTGCCGCAACAGCATCTCTGCGAAAGTTGGCGGAGGGTCTTGAAGTCAAAGTGACGACGGACGCGCTGCCTGGTCACGTGTTCACTGGAAAACTGACGCGCGATCAACTCGATGGTGGATGCGAACACGCGCAATGTCACTGTGCAGGCGACTACTGGCGAACCCTGATCATGCTCTGCGACCGGGAATGTTCGCCAAGGTCGAGGTCATCCTGCCGGAGAAGCACGAAGGCGCTGGTCGTTCCCGGCTCGGCGATTTCCTACGCGCCCTTTGGCGATTCGGTTTTTGTGATCGAGAAGAAGAAAGATCCGAAAGACGGGCAAGGAATCTCAGATCATTCGGCAACAATTTGTGCGCAGTCGGTGAAGCGCGCGGTGATTTCGTTGCCGTCACCGAGGGATTGAAAGCGGGCGAGACGATCGTGAGCACGGGCGTTTTCAAATTGCGCAATGGCATGGCGGTGACGATCAACAACGACGCTCGCGCCCAAGCCGCAGCTAAATCCGACGCCGGCCGACACCTAACGGAAGAACGATGAAGCTTTCACCGATCTTTTCATCCGCCGGCCGGTGCTGGCCCTGGTGGTCAGCTTCGTGATTCGTGATCGCCGGCTCGAAGGCGCTGCTCCCGATTCTTTCTTCCCAGTTCGCGGGCCTGGGCGGACTCACGTGCGCCAGTATCCGCGGAGCGACATCGCCGCGATCACGGTCGACGACCGTTTATGTCGGCGCCGATGCCGAACTCGTGCAGGGGATTCATCACCACGCCGCTGGAGCGCGCGATCGCGGCGGCCGATGGGATCGATTACATCCAATCGCAAGAGCAAGCAGGGCGTCTCGACTCATCACCGCGCGGCTGAAACTGAATTACGACGCGAACAAGGCTCTCTCGGACATCAGTTCGAAAGTGGACGCGATCCGGCGCGACCTGCCGCCCGAAGTCGGAAATCCCGGTGATCAACATCGAGGCGGCCGACTCGCAGTTTGCCTCCGCCTATCTCAGTTTCACTTCCGATATCTTGCAGCCTAACGAGGTAACCGATTATCTCGTGCGTCTGGTGCAGCCGCGCCTGACCGCGGTCGGCGGCGTGCAAAAAGCGGACATTCTCGGCGGGCGCACTTTTGCCATGCGCGTCTGGATGAAGCCGGACCGGATGGCGGCGCTTGAACATCAGCCCGCGCGCAGGTGCGGAGCGCGCTGGCGCGCAACAATTACCTCTCCGCCGTCGGGAGCACGAAAGGCTCGCTCCTTCAGGTGAACCTGACCGCGAACACCGACCTGCACACGGTGGAGGATTTCAAGAAACTCGTCGTTAGCGCAGGACAAAGGGAAATCTCGATTCGGCTGAGCGACATCGCCGACGTCGTCCTCGGAGCCGAGGATTACAACACCGAAGTGCGCTTCTCCGGCCAGAAAGCGCGTCTTCATGGGCATCTGGGTGCTGCCGAATGCGAACTCGGTCGACGTGATCAAGCGCGTCCGCGCGGAGATGGAGCGAAATCCAGAAGGAACTCCCCGCAGGGATGAAAGGCGAGATCGCCTACGACGCCACCGCCTACATCAATGACGCCATCCACGAGGTCGTGAAGACCCTGCTCGACACTCTTCTCATCGTGGTGGTGGTGATCTTTCTCTTCCTCGGTTCGTTCCGCTCCGTGCTTGGTTCCGTTGGTGGCGATTCCGATTTCGCTCATCGGCGCATTGGCTCTGATGCAGTTCTTCGGCTTCAGTCTCAACCTGCTCACCTTGCTCGCGATCGTGCTCTCGGTCGGGTTGGTGCGTCGACGACGCCATCGTCGTGGTCGAAAACGTCGAACGGCACATGCGCGAAGGAATGTCGCGCATGAATGCCGCGCTCGTCGGCGCGCGCGAACTGATCGGGCCGATCATCGCGATGACGATCACGCTGGCCGCGGTTTACACACCGATCGCCCTTCAAGGCGGATTGACCGGCGCGCTCTTCCGCGAATTCGCCCTCACTCTTGCCGGCGCGGTTTTCATTTCGGGCGTTGTCGCGCTCACTCTTTCGCCGATGATGTCGGCAATCTGCTGCGCACCGGACACAGCGATCACGGATTCAGCGGGCATGGTGAACCGGACGTTCGATCGGTTTCGCGATTGGTATGGTCAGCCATCTTGATCGCACCTCGCGGTGCGCGCCCGGCAGTTTACGTCGTCTGGATCGGACCCTCTCACTCCTCGGCGTGATCTTTCTGGATGATGTCGCCTACACGAACTGGCGCCGACGGAAGATCAGGAGTCATTTTCGGGATCATCACCGCGCCGGCGAACGCGACCATCGACGACACCATTCGTTATGCCGATGCCGCCGGAAAAGTTTTCAGGATATCCCGGACACGCAGATTCACCTTTCAGCTGACTTTTCCCAGACAACGGATTCGGCGGAATGGTTCTAAAGCCGTGGGGCGACGCAAGACGCCAACCAAGCGATTACCTGCCGCAGTGTGCAAGCGAAGCTTAGCGCGATCCCGGAATTCAAATGTTTCCGGTCATGCCGCCAGCGCTTCCCGGCGGTGATAATTTTCCGGTCAGCTTCGTAGATCGCCTCAACCGCGGACCAGGACCGCATTCTCGATTTCGCCAAGCAGATTTTCGTGAAGGCGATGCAGGCAACGTGTTTCCAGTTTGGCGACATCGACACCAAGATCGATCAGCCGCAGTCCGAGATCGTTTTCGATCATGATAAGGTGGCTTCGACTTGGGCCTCGACATGCAGCAGGTCGGCGCGGACTCTCTCCGCGAGCATCGGCGGAAATTTTGTCAATCGGTTCAACATCAGGCCGCAGCTACAAAGTTCCCCACCCAGCTCAAACGAACGAACGCTTGAATCCGGGCAGCTGGAAAACATTTTAGCAATACGTAACTT
>ERZ1370068.3935-contig-3031_pt1 | contig 25115 bp, 41 predicted proteins | sample MGYA00561227_ERZ1370068 | MGnify/ENA primary metagenome ERZ1370068 (study PRJEB38410, sample SAMEA6850437) | metagenome | study: Metagenomic assessment of the ecological functions of the soil: analysis of the soil microbiota associated with the...
TTGTACTTCGTTCAGTTACGTATTGCCGGCGACTGCGGGGATCACGACTGCGAGGCGAACCCCGAGACCCGTGACCGTCGACGCGTCTGGCCGGCGTTTCAGCGCGGCGGGCGTCAACCGACTGAGCTTCGGCGTGCAGTCGTTCCGCGACGAGGAATTGCACCGGCTGTCGCGCCTGCACAGACGCCGGCCGCGCGTCTGAGGCGTTTCGCGAAGCGAGGCGCGCGCGCCGGCGTTCGACAACGTCAGCCTCGATCTGATGATGTGGCTGCCCGAGCAGTCGCGTCGAGCGACTGGCTGCACGTCGGTTGATGCCGCCATCGCGGCTCGGGCCCGATCACCTGCTCGCTCTACCTGCTCGAGCTCTACCCGAACGCGCCGCTCAAGGAAGAAATGGCGCGCGCGCCGCTGGTCCCTGGCGCCCGACGATGACGCGGCGGCGATGTATCTCGAGGCCATGGAGCGGCTCGATACCGCCGGCTTCGAACAGTGCGAAATCTCGAACGTGGCGCAATCCGGCCGCCGCTCCGGCACAATCTGAAATGCTGGACCGACGGTGAATGGTTGGGTTTTGGCTGCGGCGCGCATTCGACGCGGGATCGCGCGCGCGTGGAAAAACGTCTCGGCCACCGACGAGTATGTCGCTCGCGTCGAGCGCGGCGATCCCGTGGCCGTCGATCTGCATCCGCATGTCTGGCCAGTGAGCATCTCGGCGATGCGCTCTTCACCGCACTCAGGCTCGCCGACGGCATCGACGAGGCCGACTTCGCTCGACGCGCTTCGGCGTGGACATCTGGGCCCGCGTACGGCAGTCAATTGGAGCTTTCTGGAAAACGGTGTCATAACGCGGATCGACGGACGGCTCCGCCTGACACGGCGAGGCATGTTAGTAGCCAATGACGTAATGACGGTTTTCGTGTAGCGCCCGAGGTGCGCTAGAGTAACTCCCCTTTGAACACCCATTCGCCGAAGGAGGCCGCGATGTTTCGCATTTTCGGGCCGGCTGTGGAGCGCCGGGCAGGCGTGATTGCTATTGGAGCGATAAGCGTGCTGTTGATGAGTGGGACCGCCCACGCACAGGCACCATCACCCTACCTGTTCCCCGGCGGCGCAGGCCTGGTGCTCAACTTCGTCAAGGCCGACAAGGCCGCCGACTGGGAAGCGATGATCCGGCAAGATCGTCGAGGGGCTGAAGGCCAGCGAGAACCCTCAACGAAAAGCACAGGCCTCCGCCTGGAAGATCTTCAAAGCTAGCGAACAGCCGGTGAAAGAAGCCGTCCTTTATTTCTGGGCGCTGGAAGGTGCGCCGACCGACACGAGATGCATCGATGGTGAAAATCCTTCAGGAACTGTTCCCGAAGGAAGCGGCCGCGATGTACAAGAATACTCCGACGCGTGCATGCCGCCGGCGCAGCAGATTTTCCATCTGACGCTGGTGAAGGATTTCAGCAAGTAGAGAAATTGCAGGATGGCAGATCGGTCCTGCCATCCTGCACTCAGAATTTCAGGTTGAGTCCCGCGTAGAAACGATGCGCGGGTGTTTCGAACGCCTCGTCCCCGAGATTGAAGATCCGATAATCCAGCCGCAGCCGCACCGGCCCCGCCAGCGAAATCTTCACGCCGCCTCCCGTATTCACCCCGAACCCGGTCTGCGAGGCGCGTTCAGCGATTCGTGATAGACGCCGCCGCCGGTCGTGAAATACGGCTGAAAGCCGAAGATCGCAAACGGCGTCTGCAGCAGGACGTTGCCCATTCCGTGCCGGAGTGAAGGCGCCAGGTCCTCCGCCGATCTCGGGGGATGAGCCGTACTCGAATTCAAAGCCACAATCAGCAGCCCGCCGCCAAAGGCCAGGCCCGTGACGCGCGCGATTCTCGGGTGTCGTGTTCGTGCCGATAAACCCGGTGATGTCTGCAAAGGCAGGTGTCGATCCGAGCCGTCAGCAGGATGGCCAGACCGAGGGCTCGCCGCAAAACCATGCAACCTCCTGAAGCCATAATAGTACGGTTTCCTCCGAACTGGGCCGCCGCCCCACTGCAGTGGAGCTCACCATGCGCGACAGCAACAGCTCTTCAAGGACCCGCGCGCGTACCGATGTCGTCGATTGGTCTCGTCTGTCTCGCGCTCTCGGCAACGCTGAGTGCAGACACGCTCATCGATGCGTGACGGCCGGCGTGTGCAGGGGCAGCTGATCGGCGTCCGCGACGGGGTGATCGAGTTCGACGGACAGCGGGGCTACTTCGGCGGACGCGAACGCATCCGCGTCAATCGCGAAGACGTCGTGCGGATCGGAGCTCGACGAGAGCTCGCGTTCGAATCTTCGTCCAGTGCCGGCGGCACGACGCAGGAGACCGTCGGGACTGCGCGAGCGTGAAGTCGCGGTCGTGGCGGCCGTCGCCTGGACCGATACGGGCATCGATGTCCGGGCCGGGCGTGATGTCTACCTGAACTCCACCGGCCGCATCCATTGGGGGCCGAACCGCCAGGATGGCCCCGGCGGCGACGGAACAGCCCGAAAAACAACGCGCGGCCGATTCCCACGGCCGGCCGCGGCGACCATCATCAGGCGCGTCGGCGAAAGCGACGACGTCTTCTTCATTGGCGCCGAGTCAGGACCAATTCGGATGCGCGAGAGCGGCCGGCTCTTCCTGGGCATCAACGACGACATGCTCAACGACAACAGCGGAGCATTTCGGGTCACGGTCTACTACTAAGGTTCTCCGGAGGTTCTCGAGGTTCTGCAGGTTCCCGAGCGAGCCTGAGCACCGAGCCGAGCACCCCGAGCACCCCGAGAACCTCTAGAATCTTCTAGAGCCATGGATTTCCGCCCGACCGAAGAACAGGCGCTGCTCAGACGCAGCGTCCGCGCAGTTTGCGGAAACCGAAATTCGCCCGCACGTTCGCGAATGGGACGAAGCAGCAGCACTTTCCCGTCGAGCTCGTCCCCAAGCTGGCCGCACTTGGGCTGCTCGGGCATTCAGATTCCCGAGGCCTACGGCGGCGCCGGGCATGTCCGCCGTCGACTACTGCATCTGCATCGAAGAGCTGGCGCGCGTCGATCCGGGCGTGGCGCTGTCGGTCGCGGCGCACAACGGCCTCTGCTCGGCGCACATCTTCATGTTCGGCACCGAGGCGCAGAAACAGCACGTTCCTGGCGCCGCTCGCGCGCGGCGAGAAGATCGGCGGCCTGGGGACTGACCGAGTCGACGTCGGGCAGCGACGCCGCCGGCATGCGGACGACGGCGGTCCGGTCGACGGCGCCTGCTGGGTCCTGAACGGTTCGAAGACCTTCACGACGCACGGCCGCGTCGGCGACACGCTGGTCGTCGATGGCCGTCACCGATCGCGCGGCCGGCCGCAAAGGCATCTCGGCGTTCATCGTCGAGCGCGGGACGCCAGGGTATGACGCGCCGGCAAGAAGGAAGACAAGCTCGGGATGCGGGCGAGCGACACGAGCGAGGTGCTCTTCGACCAGCTGCCGCGTGCCGGCCGATCAGCTGCTCGGCGAAGAAGGCCAGGGCTTCGTGAACGCGATGCAGGTGCTCGACGCCGGGCGCATCGGCATCGCCGCGCTCGCCGTCGGCCTCGCGCAGGGCGCCTACGAGGCCGCGCTCGGCTACGCGCAGGAGCGCAAGGCGTTCGGCAAGCCGATCAGCAGCTTCCAGGCGATTCAGTGGAAGCTCGCCGACAACGCGACGCGGATCGAAGCGGCGCGGCTGCTCACCTTACCGCGCGGCGTATCTGAAGGACTCACGGCTCGCCGGACGACGCTCGAATCGTCGATGGCGAAGCTGTACGCGAGCGAAATTGCGGTGCGGGTCGCCGACGACTGCGTGCAGATTCACGGCGGCTACGGCTTCGTGAAGGACTATCCGGCCGAGAAGTTCTTCCGCGACGTGAAGCTCACGACCATCGGCGAGGGCACCAGCGAGATTCAGCGGCTGGTCATCGCCCGGCGAGCTGCTGGCGTGACCGCCTCGCTCGCCGATCGCGTGCTCGCCGGGCGACCCGCGCGCGATCGCGCGCGCGATTTCGCTCGATCGAAGACGAGGACGCCGGCCGGCGCCGATCTGGTGCGGGCCGATCTACGCGCCGGACCGGCCGCGCGTTTCTGGTCGGCGTGACCGGCCGCCCGGCGCTGGCAAGAGCACGCTCGTCGACCGGCTGATTCGCGACATTCGCGCGCGCCGGCTCGACCGTCGGCGTCATCGCCGTCGATCCGACCAGCCCGTTCACGGGCGGCGCGGTCCTCGGCGATCGGCTGCGCATGCAGGCCGCACGCCGGCGACGAAGCGGTCTTCATCCGCAGCATGGCCACGCGCGGCCACCTGGGCGGGCTCTGCCGCGCGACGGCGGACGCCGCGCTCGTGCTCGACGCCGCCGGCCAAGGACGTCGTCGTCATCGAGACGGTGGGCGTCGGCCAGGACGAAGTGGACGATCGTCCGGACGGCGGATATTTCAATCGTGACGCTCGTGCCCGGCGCCGGCGACGATGTGCAGGCGCTCAAGGCCGGGATCATGGAGATCGCCGACATCTTCGTCGTGAACAAGGCCGATCGCGAAGGCGCCGATCGGCTCGTGTCGTCCATCGAAGCCACGCTGTCGCTGCAATCCTACGAAGCGGGAGAATGGCGGCCGCCCATTCTGAAGACCGTCGCGACCTCGGGCGTCGGGATGACACGAATTCGATGTCGAGCATCGACCTGTTCCGTCGAACACGCGGTCGACAAACGCCGGCTCGGCCACGTCGCGCGGAGCTGCTCGCCGAGCGGCGCCGGGCGCAGGAGTGACGCAAGATTCCGCGATCTGCTGGCGCGCCAGTTCGTCGCTGCACGTCGAGAACGGAAGCTGCTTGCAGTCGAGAACGTTCAGATGCGATCGTGGACCGCATCGCCGCGCGCAGGAACTGGATCCCTATACGGCAGCCGCTGAAGTGCTTGGGCGAGCTCTTCGATCGCCCAATCAATTACCCGATTACCCGATTACCCGATTACCCAATTCATGAAGGCCGTCCTCGACCACATCGGGATCGCCGTCAAAGACGTTCAGGCCGCCCTCGCGTTCTATCGTGACGCGCTCGGCCTCGAAGTCGAGGCGCCTGAAGTGGCGTCACGCAGCGCGTCCAGGGCACACTTCCTTCCGGTCGGCGGGTCGGACGGCGCGACGGCCCGAAACTCGAGCTTCTCGAGATCGACAGCCGCCGATTCGCCCATCGCGAAGTACTCGAGAAAAGAGGGTCCCGGCATCCACCACATCACGCTCCGGGTGGACGACATCGCCGCGGCTCTCGCGCAGCTCAAATCGCGCGGCGTCCGGCTCGTCGACGAATCTCCGCGGCCCGGGGCGGAAGGGGCGCTGGTGGCGTTCATTCATCCGTCGAGCGCGCACGGCGTGCTGGTGGAGCTCAAGCAAGTCTGGAAGTCGCAAGTCGCAAGTCGCAAGTCAGTCGCAAGTCGCAAGTCCGGAACAGCAGACCGTCACGCGATTCACACGTGGGTGAGCTGGAGCTCGTGTCGCTCTACGACGGCTCCTTCATCTCGATGGCGGCGCGATGTTCGGCGTCGTGCCGAAGGCGATGTGGGCATCGCAGGCTGCCGCCCGACGATCGGAACCGTGTGCGTCTGGCGATTCTGCCCGCTGCTCGTGCGCGGGAGTCCGCACCATGCTCATCGACGCCGGCCTGGGCGACGAGACTGACGACCGCACCCGCAAGATGCTGGGCGTCGAACGCGGTCGAGGGCTCGATCAGGCACTCGAGGAAGCCGGCGATGCGGCCCGAGGAGATCGACATCGTGCTCGCGACGCACCTGCATCTCGATCACGCCGGTGGATTCACTATCCGCGGCGCCGACGGCCGCTTCAGGCCGCGCTTTCCGCGTGCCCGGCAAATCGCCCGCCGCGGCGAATGGGACGACGCGACGCACCTGAACGATCGGACGCGCATCGACTACCGTCCCGACCACTACATGCCGCTGGCAGAATCCGGCAGGGCTCGGGCTCGTGGACGAGGATCAGACGATCATGCCGGGCGTCCGGGTGCGCCGCACCGGCGGACACACTCAGCATCATCAGGCGATCTGGATCGAGTCGAACGGCGAGCGGGCCGTGTATCCCGCCGGACATCATGCCGACGGCGGCGCACGTGCCGGCAGCGTGGATTGGCGGCATCGATTTTATACCCGCTGGAGACGATGAATTCGAAAAAGGCCTGCTCGGAGAGGTGGCCGGCAACGGCACGCTCGTGTTGTTCGACCACGATCCGCAGATACCCGCCGCTCGCATCGTGCTCGAGGACGGCAAGCCCAGAGCACTCGCGCCCGCGACCGCACATCGCGGATGATAGACGGGCGACTTCCCGCGTCCACAAGGAGCCTCCGGCGGTATGAGGCGTTGAGATAGGAATCATTGGCGGCAGCGGTCTCGTACGACATGGCGGAGGCTGACCGGCCGCGAAGAGAAGAACGGTGATCGACGCCATTTGGCGATCCGTCGGGGCCGTATCTGCTCGGCACGCTTCGCGGCCGGCGGGTCGCGTTTCTGGCGCGGCACGGCGCCGGGCCATCGCATCATGCCGTCGGAGCTGAACTTCCGCGCGAACATCTACGGCTTCAAGGTGCTCGGCGTCGAGCGCATCCTGTCGGCGAGCGCCGTCGGCAGCCTGAAGAAGAGTACCAGCCGCTCGACATCCTGGTGCCCGATCAGTTCTTCTGATCGGACGAAGGGACGAATCAGCACGTTCTTCGGAAGCGGGCTCGTGGCGCACGTCGCGTTTGCGCACCCGGTGTGCAGCCAGCTGTCTGCCGTGGCTGCCGATTCGGCGCAGGCGGTCGGCGCGACCGTGCATCGAGGCGGGACCTACGTCAACATGGAAGGGCCGCAGTTCTCGACGCTCGCCGAATCGAAGCTCTATCGATCGTGGGGATGGACGTCATCGGCATGACCAACCTGCAGGAAGCGAAGCTCGCGCGCGAAGCGGAGATCTGCTACGCGACGCTGGCGCTGGTGACCGACTACGACTGCTGGCATCCGGATCACGACTCGGTGACGGTCGATCTGATCGTCGCCAACCTGATGCAGAACGCCGACGACCGCGCAGAAGACCATCGCCGAAGCGGTCTCGCGGCTGACGATGGCCCGCACCTGCGGTGCAAGGACGCGCTCGCGACGGCGATCATCACACAGACCGGAGCAGATTCCGAGAAGGTGAAGAACGATCTCCAGACCATCGTCGTCAGGCACATCACAGCTCGGAAGCACCTATGAACATCGAATCATGAACATTGTCGTGACCGGATCGATCGCGTTTTGACTACCTGATGTCGTTTCCCGGCAGGTTCACCGAGCACTTCCTGCCCGAGCACCTGAACCGCGTCAGCCTGAGCTTTCTCGGTCGACACGATGGACAAGCGCCGGGGCGGATGCGGGCCGAACATCGCCTACACGCTCGCGCTGCTCGGCGAGCGGCCGGTGCTCATGGGAACGGCGGGCGAGGACTTCGGCGATTACCGTTCGTGGCTGGAATCAGCCGGCGTGGACACGTCGCTCGTGAAGCAGGTGCCCGGAAAATTCACCGCGTCGTTTTTCTGCAGCACCGACCAGCACAACAACCAGATCGCATCGTTTTACACGGGCGCCATGGCCAACGCGGGCGAGCTCTCGTTTCGCGACGTCAAGGACTGCGGGCTGGCGATCATCTCGCCGAACGATCCCGAGGCCATGCTGCAATATGCGGCCGAATGCCGCGCGCTCGGCATCCGCGCTGATCTTCGATCCCGGTCAGCAGTGCGCGCGGATGTCGCCCGAGCAGCTCAAAGAGGAATCGTCGGGCTCGAAGATGGTGGTGGCCAACGACTACGAGTTCGAAATCATCCGCCAGAAGACCGGGCTCGGCGAAGACGCGATCCTTGCGGATAGCGAAGCCCTGATCATCACGCGCGGCGAACATGGGTTCGAGCTGTGCTGACGGGCGATGGCCGCATCGATGTCGAAGCCGTGGAGCCGCGGCGGATTGTCGACCCGACGGGCGTCGGCGACGCGTTCCGCGCCGGCTTCATGAAAGGACTGGCCTCGGGACAGGACTACGCGACGTCGGCTCGAATGGGCAGCGTGGCGGCCGCCTACGTGCTCGAACATCTGGGCGGTCAGAGCCACGCGTACTCGTGGGACGAGTTCAAGGAGCGCTACGAGTCTCACTTCGGCCCGCTGAACGGCGGCAGGAACGGCAGGATGGCAGGAAGGGCGGAAAGGAAGTGCCTGACCCTGCTGCCGTTCCGCCGCTCCCGCCCCTCCTGCCGACATCGTGACGGCCGCTTGCCGCTCGAGCGCCATCTGCCGAATCGCTCGCAAATCCAGCTTCCCGGAGCCGAGCGTCGGCAGCATGTCGACGAAGTGCAGATCGTCCCGTTTCGCGCAGCCACAGGCGCGGCAGTTCCGTCGCCGCGAGCGATTCCCACAGCTCCTGCGGCTTCCGATTCGGATCGGTAAAGAACACGACCAGGCGCTCGCCGCGGCTGGCGTCGGGAATGCCCGTGACCGCCGACGCGCAGTGCTCGTCGAGCAGCGCGTTGATCGACTCTTTCGACTTTCATGTGCGGCACCATCTCGCCGCCAATCTTGCTGAACCTCGAGAGCCGATCGGTGATCCGGATGAACCCGCTGTCGTCGATGAGCGCGATGTCGCCGGTGACGTACCAGTCGCCGCGCCTGGCTTCGCTCGTACGTTCCGGATCATCCAGGTAGCCGGCCATCAGGTTCGGGCCTTTCACGAGCAGCAGGCCTTCGCGGTCGAAAATCGGACCTTCTCCGGTCTCGGGATCGACGATCATCGCCGACCACGCCCGGAAGCGGATGCCCGACGGTCCCCGGCTTGACGCCGACCTGGCGTTCGCCGCGGATCGAGGACATTCGGCAGCGTTGACGGCGACAATCGGCGACATCTCGGTGCAGCCGTAGCCTTCGAGCAGGTCCAGCCCGAACTTCTCCTTGAAGGCCTTCGCAATCGGCTCGCGCAGCCTCTCGGCGCCGACCATCGCGTAGCGCAGATGCGCGAACTGCTCCGGTTCGCACTTGCGGACGTAGGTCGCGCAGAATGTCGGCGTCGAGATCAGCATCGTCGCCCGATGCTTCAACGCCAGCTCGCCGATCGTCTTCGCGTCGGTTGGATTCGGGTGATAGGCGACGCCGAAGCCCGACACGATCGGGAACCACAGCGTGCCGGTGAATCCGAACGAGTGGAAGAACGGCAGCACGCCGATCATCACATCGGTCGGTTCGACCTCGAAGACCTGCGCGACCGCATCGATGTTCGCGATGATGTTGCGGTGCGTCAGCATGACGCCCTTCGGCACCCCGGTGCTTCCGCTCGAGAAGATGACGGCGGCCAGCGCTTCGGGGTCCGCCTGCGGGAACCACGAGCCGCTTGAGCGCCCAGGCGGGCAGCAGTCGCGCCAGCAGCATCATCTGCGCTTTGGCCTGGCCGCTGATGCCGCGCATCAGGTCTTCCATGAAGACCATGCCGTCGAGCGGTTCGAGATTGCGCCTTCGACAGGAACACGCGCGAGGTGAGGACGGTTCCGGATGCCGCAGTGTTGAATCGCGTATGCCATCGATTCACGGCCCGCCGTGAAGTTGAGGTTCACCGCGACCTTGCCTGACAACGTCACGGCGATGTTCGCCAGCGCGCCGCCAACCGAAGAAGGCAGGAGCAGGCCGATGTTCTTCTCCCGACAGTGTGCTTCTGCAGCCAGCGCGAGAGCAGCAGACCGGCGACGAGCGCGCGCCCGCAGGTCAGCGATCGTGCCGCTCGAGTCGGCCATGCAGAATTTCGACCATCGGCGCTTCGCCGGTGCGGATGAAGTGGCGTCCGAGTGCCGGCTCCGCGGGCCGGCGGCACGCTGGCGACCTCTGCGCCGAGCTCCGTCATCGCCAGGCGCGACTTCTGCCGCGCGTCGTCGTGGACGGCGAGCGGCGCGGCCGAACGCGACGGTCACCGGGTACGGAATGCGCGACGGCCACTTCCAGAAGAAGCGTCCGCCCTTGAAGCTGAAGATGCTGCCCCAGACGCGATCGAGATAGACCGGGATGATCGGGACGTCCAGCCCTTCGACGATCCGCTCGAAACCGCGCTTGAAGGGCAGCAGGTTGCCGGTGCGGCTGATCGATCCTTCGGCGAAGACGCACACGACGTGGCCCTGCTGCGAGCTCCTCGCGTGCCGCGATCGAGCGATGCGCGCGAAATCGCTGCGGCTGCCCGCCGCGATGGGAATCGCCTTCATCAGCTTCAGCAGCCAGTGAAAGCACCGGTAGCTCGTAAGTACGGCTTGTAGACCAGGAAGCGGACGAACCGCTGCACGCACGAGCCCGACCAGAAAGCCGTCGACGAGCGAGACGTGATTGCAGACGAGCAGCGCCGGCCCGCGCTGCGGCACGTGCTCCTGGCCGACGATCCGGATGCGATAGACCGTGTGGCGTGAGCAGCCAGAGGCTGAAACGAATCAGGAACTCGGGCACCACGGCCAGCACATACAGGCTCGAGATCAGCGTGAAGACGCCGAAGACGAAGATGATCCGGTCGGCGCGTCATCTTCAGGACGTCGCTCGCGAGCCAGAGCGCGCCCGACGCGAGCATGATCGCGACCATGTTGAGGAAGTTGTTGGTCGCCATCAGGCGGCCGCTCTCCTGTCGTCGCCGCTGCGCTGCTGCAGCAGCGCGTTCAGCGGCACGACGAACAGGCCGCCGAAGAATCCGACGACGCGTCAGATTCAGAGCCGCCATCGCGAACGACGATCCCGACCGCGCGAGCAGACAGCGATCCGACGCCCATGCCGATCGCGCCGATCGGTGCGAGGCCGAGCTCCACCTTGTCGCCCGACAGCCGTCCGGCCGCCATGCTGCCGGCACCGATGCCGATGGCCGCGAACGTCGTGAGGATGCCGACCCAGCGATCGCTCAGAGCCCATCACCTCGGCGCCGAAGAGAATCATCACGAGCTGCAGCAGCGCGCCGAGAAACCAGAAGTAGGAGATTGCCGATCGACCGTCAGCCATGAGCACGCGGTCGCTGCGCAGGCGCTTCAACCCGGCGCCGATCTCCGACCACGGGTTCCAGATCAATCTTCCGGCCGGGAGCCTGCGCCGCGGCGCTCGGAATGCCGAAGCTCGCGGCCGTCCCGACGACCGCCACGGCGACGACCACGACGCCAATGCGCCAGAGGTGGTCGTGCCAGACGTCGAGCATCAGGCTGCCGAGCGCCGTGCCGGCAACGATGGCGACGAAGGTGCTCATCTCGAGCACGCCGTTCGCGCGCGACAGCTCTTTGTCGGGAAGAATCTCCGGCAGAATTCCGTACGTTCGCCGGGACTGAAGAACGTGGCCTGCAGCGCGATCAGAAACAGGACGGCGTAGGTGAGCTCCAGGTGGCCGAACAGGAACGCGATCAGGCCGAGGCCGGCCGCGACGATCTCGAGCGACTTGGTGACGATCAGGACCGTGAACGCTTGCTGTAGACGTCGCCGAGCTGACCCGCATATCCGGAAAACAGCAGGAACGGCAGGATGAAGACCGCGCCCACGAGCGACAGCTCGCCGCCCGAGCCGCGATCCTGCGGCCGCCTGGACCGCGAGCATCGACACGACGATCTTGAACAGGTTGTCGTTGAAGGCGCCCAGGAACTGCGTCCACAAGAACGACGGCAGGCCCGGGTGCGAGATCGTCTGACGATAGCCGCTGTCTGCCATGTGCTGCTCCTGACCGCGCTCGTTGGAGGACGCGCGGCGGTCAGTGATCACGATAGGGGTCCCTCCCGCCTGATGTCCTGAGCCGTTCTTGAAGAACGCTGAGAAACGCTGAATGCAATCAGACGGCCCGGCTCGCGAGCCGGGACAGTATACGCTTTAAACCCTTCTTGGAGAATGAAGTTGCGCCAGAAGGGGGTTCGACCGGGAGCGCCCAGCCTGCAAACCCCGGTGGCGCCTTCACAAGCAGAGTATCGAGCGTCGCGACAGCCTCGGACAGAGATTCCCGGGCCGCTAGGAGCGACGCCCGAACGACATCGGCTTCGAACGGCCGTGTCGATTTGAGCAGATCCAGAACGCGCACCGCGGCGGCAAACGACTGGTCGCTTTTTCCACCATCTTTCGTCCTGCCGGCGGCCAGCGCCAGGCCGATGTGCGACTGCGCGTGATCGGGATAGAGGTCCAGCGCGCGCTGAAATGCGATGCGCGCTTCGTCCGGTCGATTTCCCGCGAGCAGTGCGGCGCCGCGTCCCTGCTGCGCGCATATCGCGTACTCCCGGCCGTACAAACGATGCGGTTCGGCAAAAGAGGCTTCGCGGTCGAATTCAACCAGCGCCTCGTCGACATCGTCGAGCCTCAATCGGACCAGGCCGAGCAGCCAGTGCAAGCCGAGCGCAGGAAATCGTCCGCCGCGCCCGATCTGCCGGTCCTGCACCGCGGCGCCCTGCCGCAGCACCGTTTCCGCGTCTCGCAGATGGCCCCGCGCCACGTGGACCATCGCCATCTGGAAATACGTGAACGCGAAATCGGGATAGATGGCGAGCATGCTGGCGCCGGCTCGCAGCCGCTCGTCGCCCCAGGTGGCATGACCCAACCTGAACAGATGACGCCAGTTCGAGGGCTCGATGGAAACGGCGCGCCTGGCCGCAGATGCGGCTTCGACCGTTTCAGCGGTGCTGACGAGCACCAGCGCGAGCGTCGCGTGCGCTTCGGCCAGGGACTGATCCAATGCCACCGCATGCCGCGCGTGGCCGACAGCGCTCGTGAGCACGCCGGCTTGCGGCTGGTTGTCGGATCGCGTGGTCTCGCTACGCGCTGAGCTCGGCGCTGGCAAGACCTCCGAAGGCCAACGCGTAACGCGGGTCGATCGTCACAGGCCCGCTCGAAATCCGCAATCGCGCGCGGCAGTTCGCCGACGTCGAGGCTTTCGAGCTTGAGCGATCCTTCCATCACCGCCCGGGTACGCCTCGAGGCTCGACGTGTCACGAGCGCCCGGGCTCGACCCAGGCGATGCGCCGGTCGATGGCTGCACGTCAACCGGCTCGACACGCGCGATGAAGCGGTATCCGCGGCGCGCGACGGTCTTGATGAACTGCGGAGACTTTGGTTCATCGCCGAGCGCGTCGCGCAGCTCCGACACCGCTTGCGCCAGCGCGTTATCGGTGACGTTGGCGCCGGGCCACAACGCTTCGAGCAGCGCTTCTTTCAGTTACCAGGTTGCCTGCGTGATCGATGAGATGGAGAAGGAGGTCGAGCAGCTTCGGGGTAAGGGGACGATCTTGCCGTCCCTGGTCGCGCGATAGCCGTGGCGATCGACCAGGAACGGCCCGAAGCGGAACGATTCGCCTGCCATCGCCGCGGATTTTACTCCGCTGGCCGGCGAGTGCGGATCTACTGACGGCTGTCGGGCGCGGCCTGCTGAATCGCTTCGAATTCGACGAGCGCGAGGTCGTAGCCGAGGACCGCCGCGAGCTCGGTCTGCTTGGCCTGCGCGAGATCCCGCTGCGCCTGAATCACGAGGAAGCTCGTCGACATGCCCACGTCAAAACGCTTGCGCTCGGTATCGAGACGCTCATCGGCGAGCTCACGCGCCGCTGCGCGCGACGTCGATTCGCTTGGCGTTCATGTCGAGCTTCCAGCCGGCGCTGCGGACCTGCTGAACGACGCGCGCTTCGGCACTCTTCACGCGCTCGCCTGCCTGCGCGTGTTCCAGCCGGTTGCGCGCCAGGTTGCGCTTCCTCGGGTGCTGCGGCCGATCGGATACGCACACGCTGACGCCGACCGACCAGGTCGGGTAGTCGTTCGCCAACAGCTGGTCGAGCACGGATCCAAAGGGCGTCGCATTGCCCGGCCCGGCGATGATTTCCAGGGAAAGCCGCCGGTGCGAAGGATTTCGGTTCCGCCAAGGCCGCTTGCCTGATAGCTGGCGTTCAGTCTGACATCGGGCAGCCGCTGGCTGTTCGAGAGCGCGATGTTCGCTTCGGTGCTGGCCACTCCCGTCCGCGCCCGGGCGAGGTCGGTTCCGATCCCTGAGCGCGCCGCTGACCGCCGCGTCCAGATCGATGGCAATCGTGCCGATCGGAGGCGTGTCGATCGGCTCGATCTTCACGTTCCACATCGAGCGATCGGTCGCATCGAAGATGAGGACGCGCAGCCGGTCCTCGAGCTGGCGCACCGCCGTCTCGGCGATGATCAGCTGCTCCTGGTTCGCAGCGACTTCAGCCTGCGCGGCGATGAGATCGAGCGGCGGCGACTGCCCGACGTCGACCTTGGCCTTGTTGACGCGTGCGAGCTCCCCGGCGAGATCGACCGCGGTCTGCCGCGCCTCGACGAGCGCGATCGCCGAGACCGAGCGCCCAGTAGGTGCTTTTCACGCTCGCCGAAGTCTGCACGAGTTGTTCGCGAAGGCCGGCGTCGGCGACGTCGCGGGATGTAATGGCTCTGCACGAGCTGAGTCCTGGCGCTGTCGGTCTTGAAGTCCTCTGAGCAGCGGCTGCGACACATTCAACGAGAACCCGGATCGCAGAATCGGGTTGTAGCTGTTCAGAAAAGTTGTTGCTCGTGGTGTGCGATCCGTCCCATCCGAGGCTGGCCGACGTCCCGAACATCGGGAGGGCGCTGGTTCAGGCTGATGTTCGACGACGCAACGTCGATGCGGGTCGCAGTCGGCACGAGCAGGCTCGCGGGCGCCTGAAGCTGATTGTTCCGGCCGGGCTGGATCCCAGCCGTCGGCGCGAACGCGCCGGCCGCCGCTGCCACGCGCGTGTCCGCCGATCTGCGGATCGAACCGGGCCGCCGCCAGATCGGGATTGTGATCCAGCGCCAGCGTTGACCGCTTCGTCGACCGTCAGGCGTATCGAAGACGGCCGGCGGCGTCAGTTTGAGCGAGCGCCGGGGATGAGAGGTGACGACGAGAACGAAGCGAGACGAGTGTCTTGCGCATCGATGGCACCGTGGAATCGAGAATCACGCTCGGACTCCGGCCGCGTCGCTGATCGTTCCTTGCCCGGCTTCTCGCTCCGCCTGGAACAGACGAGATGCGGGACCAGTCGTCGAGCAGCGAGTAGGCCACCGGCGTGACGAGCAGCGTCAGCAGCAGCGCGAGCGACTGGCCGCCGAAGATCACGAACCCGATCGCGTGGTTGGTGCCGGAGCCGATGCCGCTCGAAGCAATCAGCGGGATCATGCCGGCGACGAACGCGAGCGTCGTCATCAGAATCGGCCGCAGCCGATCGCGGCTGGCCTGGACGATCGCGTCGTGCGTGTGCAGGCCGGTCGCCTTCAGCTGGTTCGCGTGATCGATCTGCAGAATCGAGTTCTTCTTGACGACGCCGAACAGCACCAGCAGGCCGAGCGCCGAGAAGATGTTCAGCGACTGCTGGAAGATGATGATCGACAGCAGCGCGAAGGGCAGCGTCAGCGGCAGCGACAGCAGAATCGTGATCGGGTGCAGCCACGACTCGAACTGCGCCGCCAGGATCAGATACATGAAGACCAGCGAGCAGCACGAACGCGAGCACGAAGTTCTGCGCAGCGCGTCCGAGCTCGCTGCGACCGGCCGGTGAAGCCGCCCCGATAGTCGCCGGCCCGGGTCTGAGCTTCGCGAACTCCGCGACTGAATCGCGTTCTGCACCTCGGCCTGCGACGCGGTCGGCAGCACGTTGGCAGAACACCGTGACCTGGCGCTGGCGCGCCAGGCCGGTTGATGTCGGCCGGCGCGGAGTCCGGCGCGAAGCTCGCGACGTTCGTCGAGCGGCACGCTGCCCAGCCGCGAGGAGGGCACCGTCAGCGCGCCGATCGGCCTGCTCGGTCGATCGCGGTCTCGGCGCGCGCGCAGGTGCACTTCATGCTGCTCGCCCGCCTTCGTTGGCAGGTCGTGACCTGATCGCCGCCGACCAGCAGCCGCAGCGGCTTCGGCCGCATCGCGCGATCTGGACGCCGAGGTCGGCCGCCTTCGGCCGATCGACCTGCACCGACAGTTCAGGCTTCCCGACGTTAGAGCGACGTGTCGGTGTCGACGACGCCGGGCATCGGCCTTGACGCGCTCGACGAGCTGTCCGGCCGATCTGCTTCGAGCTTCTTCAGGTCCGGGCCGTTGATCAGGAACTGGACGTCGCGCGTTCTGCGACGCCGCCGCCGCCGATGCGTCGCCGACCGGCTGCACCGACGTCCGCAGGTTCGCCGCGCAGCGGCGGCAGGATCTCGGTCGCGCACCGAGTCCATCACCTGCGAACTGATCGCGCGTCGCGTCTGTCGAGCGGCGTCAGGCGCACGTAGATCGTCGCCAGGTTGCGCGTGTTCGACCGGATCGCCGCCGACCGTCGACCAGCGTGTAGTCGACCTCCGGCAGCCGCTGCCGGACCGCGCTCGCGATCCGGTTGGTGACGATCTCCGGTCGATTCGAGGCTCGTGCCCTTCCGGCGCGCGCACGTTGATCTCGAACTCGCGCCTGGTCGTCGCTGCGGCAGGAAGTTCTTGTTCGCCATGCATGAAGAGCGGCACGCTCGAGACGGCACGAGCACCGCCAGCCCGGCGACGATGCCGCGCGGTGCGCCATCGACCAGTCGAGCAGCCGGCGTGTAGAACGCGTCGACGGCGTGGAAGATCCGCGAGTCCTTCGACGACGTTGCCCGTTCGCTGTGGCCTTCGGCCTTGAGCCAGCGCGCCGCCATCATCGGCGTCAGCGTGAAGCTGACGAGCAGCGACACCATGATCGCGAACGCCATCGTCAGGCCGAAGCTCTCCATGAAGCGGCCGACGATGCCGCCCATGAAGCCGACCGGCACGAAGATCGCGACGAGCGACAGCGTCGTGCGCGAGCACGGCGAGGCCGATCTCCTGCGTCGCCTCGACCGCCGCCTTGAACGGGTCGATCTGCTTCTCCTCGATGAACCGGTAGATGTTCTCGAGCACGACGATCGCGTCGTCGATGACGATGCCGACCGCGAGCGTCAGCGCGAGCATCGTCATCGAGTTGAGCGTGAAGCCCATGTACCAGATCAGGCCGAAGGTCGCGATGATCGACGTCGGGATGGCGACCGCCGCGATGAGCGTCGGAGCGCAGGTTGCATCAGGAAGAGCGAGCACGACGAGCGCGGCCAGAATCGAGCCGAGCACGAGGTGCTCCTCGACGCTGTGGATCGAAGCCTCGATGAATTCGGAGAGATCGCGAACGACGCGGACGTCGTAGCCCGGCGGCAGACGTCGCCTTGATTTCGGCGAGCCGCTCGCTCACCGACGTTGACGACCTCGACGGTGTTGGTGCCCGACTGCCGGCGGACCGTGCAGCAGGACCGTCGCCTTGCCGTCGACGTTGGCGATCGTCGTCGGGTTCGGCCTCGCCGTCCTCGACGCGGGCGACGTCGCGCGATCTTCACCGGATGTCCGTTCTGTTCGCGGACGACGATGTTGTCTGAATTCCTCGACGTTCTTCACGCGGCCCTGGGTCCGCAACGTGACCGACCGTGAGCCCTGATTCCGATGCGCCCGCCGGGGATCTCGATGTTCTGGGACTGCAGTGCGCGGCTGACGTCGGTCACCGTGAGGTTATGGGACCGGAGCCGAGTCGGCGTCGAGCCGAGACGTTGACCTGGCGCGCTGACGGCCGCCGAGCACCAGCACCTGGCCGACACCGCTCACGCTTTCCAGCTGGCGGCGGAGGACCTTGTCCACGAACTCGGTGACTTCGCGAACCGGCTGCTTCGGCGCTGACCGCGATGCTCAGCACCGGCGCGGCATCAGGGTCGAACTTCTCGACGCGCGGCTGCTGGATGTTGCGGCGGCAGCGGCAGGCACGCCGTTGACCTTGTCGCGCACTTCCTGCGCGCGCGACGTTGCTGTCCTTGTCGAGCAGGAACCCGATGAAGACAATCGACACGCCCTCGGACGAGACGTCGATCGCGAGCTCGTCGATGCCGCTGATCGTGTTGCACCGCTTCCTCGATCTTGTCGGAGATTTCCGTCTCGATCTGCTCGGGAGACGCTCCCGGCTGGACGGTGGTGACCACGACGGTGGGGAAGTCCACCTTCGGGAATCGATCGACGCCGAGGCGCATGAACGAGAACGCGCCGACTAGACGGTCAGCGAGAGAATGAGGACGGTCGCGAAAACCGGACGGCGAACGGAGAGAGCGGCTGAGCCACTGCATGACGGCACCTATTCGGGCTTCAGGCTTTAGGCTTCAGGTCTTGGGTCACGGACTGCATTCAGCCGGGTTCATTCAGAAACGCGCAGCCGTCGACCAGTCGCGCGACGTTCTTCGTCGACGACGCGGTCGCCGGCCGCGAGACCGCGTCGTGATCTCGATCAGGCCGTCAACGGTCTGCCCGAGCGTGACGATGCGCTCTTGCGCGCGATGATCCGTGATGACGAACACGCGGCTCGTGCCGCTCGCCGTCCTCACCGCATCCGCCGGCACGAGCAGCGCCGGCGTTCGCTTCGGCAGCTGCGAGCGCGAGCCGATGGCGAGGCCCGGTTTCAGCTCTCGCGATGAATTGGGAACGACGGCTTCGACTGGTCAACGCCCGCTGGTTCGACTCGAGCGCCGGAGACACACTAGCGAACGTGGCCGACAAACTGGCGGTCAGCGTAGGCGTCGACCTCGAACGAAACCGGCTGGCCCACGGCGACGGCGGCGACGAACTGTTCCGGGACCGTGAGCTGCACGCGCAGTTGATCGACACGAACGACGACCGCGATCTTCGTTCCGCTGGTCACGAAGTCGCCGACCGATACCAGGCGTTCGGCGACCAGACCCGCGAACGGCGCGCGCACCACGGTATCAGCGAGCGCTTTGTGCGCCAGCGTCACTCGGGCTCTGAGCCGCCTGGAGCGCCTGATACTGCTGCGCGGCGGCGTTTCGCGCGCCTTCGGCTGCTGGCGCGCCGCCTCCATCTGCGTGCGCCGTTGATCGAACTCGGCCTGAGACACGACGCGCTGGTCGAGCAGCGACTGGATGCGGTTGAAATCACTCTTCGCGAGGTCGTAGGCGGCCTGCGCCGTCTGAACTTCCGGGCACCTTCGCGGCATCGAACGGCGTATCGGCGACCAGTCCCAGGCGGGCTTCGATTTGCGACGCGTTGGCTTCCGCCTCGCGCGCCTGCGCTTCGGTTTCGGTGGGAGAGGCGGACGGAGCTCGTCGCCCTCGGCGACCGCTGTTCCGCGCTCGATGGGAGTCCGGACCGACGCGGCCGCGGGTTTCGGCCGCGACCTCAGCCCGTTCGTCGGGCCATCAGGCTGCCGGTAGAGCGTGCACGAATCGCGCGACCTGCTGTTCCCACCGGTCGGCAACTGGCGCAACAGCTGATTGCGGCACCACGCCGGCGCGCGATCGGCGGTCTTCCCATCGACCGATCGGCAGCCCTGCGAGAGAGAGCGTGGCGGCGCTCAAGAGAGCAACGGAGAAGATGGAATGAATGCGGACGTTCATGACGGCTCCTGTCGAGTGGCGGCTGACGGCCAGGGGACTCGAGAGTCTTCCGGGGAATCGCACGGCAGTCCGGATGGAGAATGCAACGTGATGCCCGACTGCAGGCCGGCAATGGTGACTTCCAGCGCGTCGCGCGCAATGTCGTCCGCGTTCTCGCCCGGGCTGAGGCGATCGGAGAGCCGCATAGTGGCGACGCCAATCAAGGCGTTGACGAGCAGACGAAACGCCACGGCCGAGCGCGAGGTTTTTCGGCAACGCGCCTTCATCGATCGCGCGCTGGAGTCTGCCGATCAACTCTTGTTTGGTCTCTTGCGCAAACACAAAGCGCTCGTAAACCCGCTTGATCGAAGTGCCATGAGCGATCGACGAACATCAGGGCGAAATGCTGGCGGCTGTTCGACGCTGAACTCGTAGAAGTGCCAGAGCATCTTGCGGACTGTCTCAAGAGGGCGCGACGGAAGCGTCTGTCGGTTCGGAGCGGGCGGTGCAGCAGGTGGAACCCCTCCTCGGCCAGCGCGAAGAAGATGTCGTCGCGGAGGGAAGTGCCGTAGATGGCCGCGGGGCCGTAACTCGATGCGTTCGGCGATCTTGCGGATCGAGACGTTCTGGTAGCCCTCGCTGACGAACAGCTCGCGCGCGGCGGCATCGAGAATCGAGCGGCGAACGGCTTCCCGGTCCCTTTCCTGGCGCTCTTTAATACCCATTTCTGGGGCGACCCCTCTTCAAAGCTAAACGGTGTTCAGTCGTAATAACGTTGTTAGACGCCAAAACGATGTTCGGTTTCATCGCGCTAGCAAATAGCTGGGGGATAAAGACTTAATGAAGTGGCGGTCTGTCGAAGATGCTCGACCGCGCAGCGCGAGACGCGCGTCCAGACTCGGTGAGGTAGACTTACCGAACCGTGCGTGCGCGCCAGTACGTCGAAGTCGCCGCGACAACCTGTCCTGCTTTTGTCTTGCGGCGCTGGTTCATTCCCGGTGCTGGTCACCTGTGGCTGGGCCGGAGAGCCAGAGCCTGATTTTCTGATCGCCCTTCCTCTCGATGTTTGCGATCAGCCTCGCCATCGAAGGCCGAGTGTTTCCTTTTCAACTGGCCGAGCCGCTCGCCGGACTGGCCGCCATCGCTGACCTCGGCATCGGGCTTCCGTGCTTCGTCGCGTGGGCGCTCGGACCTGGCGCCCGGGCGCGTTCACGGCGGTGACCTACGGTGCGACAGCGCCTTTCTGATCACGGCTGGTCTGCTGAACATGCTCGTCGTCGTCGACGCGTACGACATCGCGCTCGGACGCAAGTGATGCAAAGCCACATCGTCCTGCTGCTGCTGTTCGCGTTCTTCGTGCTCGCTTGTATTTGCGCTGCTGAGCCGCGACGATCCGAGGCGCAGCGTTCGATTTGGCGCGCTTGCTGTTTGGAGGATTCTATCGTGGCGGCCATCAGTTCTCGGCTGGTTGATGTATCCCTTTCCGATCTAAGATGAAGCTCTGGCTTCCTGTTGCTGCCTACATGGCGGTGATCTTCGTGCTCTCGTCGATTCCGAATCCTCCCACGGTCTCGCAGCCAGGTTCGCGACAAGGTTCTTCACATTTCCTGCTCTATGGCGGTCTCGCGGCCATGGTGGTCACGCGCCGCCGGTGGAGGCGTTCGATCGCCCGGTGACCATGCGGACCGTCATCGTGGCGGTGGTGGTGTCGGCGCTTTGCGGCGCCACCGACGAATTCCACCAGCATTTCGTGCCGTCGCGCCAGATCGGACGCGTGGGATCTGCGCCGCCGACAGCGTCGGCGCGGCGGCGTCAGCCCTGGTCGTTGTATGCTGCCCGCGCCGATTCGGCGCGAATGAGCGAGCCGACGCTACGGCGGAAATCAAGACGGTTGATAATTTGGAAGCGCCATGCCCTGACAACCTTCTGCGATCGACCGCGACGGACTCGTTGCGGTCATCGCGATCAACCGTCCCAAGGTCCTCAACGCACTGAACACGGCGACCATCGAGCGAGCTCAGGCGCGCGCTGCTCGATCGCGAGGCAGGACGCGCGGCGTGCGCGTCGTGATTGTGACCGGCGCCGGCGAGCAAGTCGTTCGTCGCGGGGGCCGACATCAACGAGCTGGCGGTGCAGACGCCGGCTTCCGGGGCGCGATCTGCACTATGCCGGTCAGCACGTCTTCGATCTGATCGAAAACCTCGGCAAACCCGGTGATTGCGGCCATCAACGGCTATGCGCTCGGCGGCGGCTGCGAGCTGGCGATGGCGTGCACGCTGCGCATTGCCGCCGACACGGCGCAGTTCGGGCAGCCCGAAATCAATCTGGGCCTGATTCCCGGCTATGCGGGCGCGCAGCGGCTGTCGCGGCTCGTCGGCAAGGGCAAGCGCGATGGAGCTGATCCTCACGGGAACGCCGATCGCGGCGTCGGACGGCCGGGCCGGATCGGCCTCGTCAATCGCGTGGTGCCCGCCGGCGAGCTTGATGGCCGCCGTCAGAACGCTGGCCGGCCAGCTCGCCGGCGCAGGCGCCGGTCGCGATGCGCTACATCATCAACGCCATCAACCAGCGGCCTCGAGATGCCGTTCGCCGAAGGCGGAAGTGCTTCGAGGCCACGCTCTTTGGCTTGATCGCGTCAACCGACGACATGCGCGAAGGCACGCGCGCGTTTCTGGAAAAGCGCAAGGCCGAGTTCGAGGCACAATCAAGTGACGCGTTACGCGCTGGTCGTTTCCAGTATCACGACTTCGTCGACCGCGCGGCTGCAAGCAGGGCGCGCTCGCCGCGCTGACCTCGTGCCGGCGTGCGGGCCGATGAGGACGTCGCGGTCTGACAGCGTGCCCGGCGGCGTTCGAGATTGCCATTCGCCGCGCGCGAGGCTCGCCGAGAGCGGAGGCGATTACCACGGCGATCGTGTGTCCTCGGATGCCTGATTCGAAGGCGCGACGCCGCACTTCGATTCATCGCGCGGCGGTCGCGCACGGCATTGACGGACAGCGTCAGGAAACGGCGGTGTTCCGATGGCGTTCGGGTGTCCTGACGACCCACACTCGCGCGGAGGAGGCGCTCGAGCGCGCCGGCGAAGGCCCGTCCAGCAAGGGCTGGGAGGCGCGCCCGCCGCGCATCGAGATGGCCGCGTTGGTGCGACGGCTCAGCGGACAGCCGGGCCGAGGAGCTGAAGGAAAGACAGCCCACGGCGCCGTGCTCGCGAGGCGGCCGCTCAGATCTGTATCACTGGGAGAGTCGGCGGATCGATGAGCGGAGGCCGGCGCGGGCATTCTTCGACCGGTGCAGTCGGCCGACCGCAACACGCGCCCGGATGCGTGCAGACGCTGCTGCGCGCGAGTCTCGCGCCGCAGACCGTCGGTCGGCTCGCCGGACATCGACGCGCTCGATCGCTGATCACCGTCCGGAACGCTGGCGGCCGGAACGGCATGCGCGGTGGTCGATCGCCTCGATTCTACGCATGGCCGTCTGGAGCTGATGCGCGATTCCGGAGCACGCCGCACGCCGGTCGTGCATCAACGAGAGCGCTCGAGCTGGCGCGGACCTTCAGCACCGAGGAGTCGGTCGCAATTCGTCAACGGCATGCTCGACGGCATCCGGAAGAAGATCGAAGGCGGCCTGAGCGCTCGGGCCGAGCCGAAAGCGCCTAAGCCTGATCGTCGACGTCACGAAGAAGAACAGATCGCCGCAGCGTCAGGCCAAACCTGGACGCGCTCGCGAGCTCGGCGTGACGCATCTATCCGCATCCACGTTCGAGCGGTCGGCGCACCGATTGTCCGAGCTCGTGGACGATCACGGCGGCCGATCCGCGCACGACGAGCTCGAGGCCGAGAAGCGCCCGAGACGTGTCAGCGGCCGCATCCTCGGCGATTCGATCGTTCGGCAAGGCCAACTTACTGGTGCGTGTCGGACGGTCTCCATCGAAGATGCAGAGTCTACGTTGCGCGCAGGACTCGATGACCGGCGCTCGACTTCAGATCTTCAAGCTGCTCGACTTCGGCGATCGGATCGGCGTCGAGGGACGTGTCTGTTCCGCACGCAAGACCAACGAGCTCACGATCTGGGCGTCGCGGCTCCATTTCTCTGGCGAAGTGTCTGCTGCCGCTGCCCGAGAAGTGGCATGGCCTGACGGACGTCGAGACCGCTACCGCCAGCGCTACCTCGATCTGATCGTGCAACCCCGACGCGCGGCGGGTGTTCGAGGCGCGCGAGCCGAGTCGTGGCCGTCGATTCGGCGAGTTCATGACCAGGCGCGGGCTACCTCGAAGTCGAGACGCCGATGATTGAGCCGTGATGGCGGGCGGCGGCGCTGGCGCGCCCGTTCGTCACGCATCACAACACGCGCTCGACATGCCTCGTACCTGCGAATCGCGCCCCGAACTGTATCTGGAAGCGGCTGCGATCGTTGGCGGGCTCGAACGGGTGTTCGAGATCAACCGGAACTTCAGGAACGAGGGATTTTCCCAACATAACCTCGAGTTCACGATGATGGGAGTTCTACGGCAGGCATACTCAGACTACCTCAGGCGCTGATGAAGATGACCGAGGAACTCATCGTCTCGGTTGCCCGCGAGGTCGTCGGCAGCGATCAGAATCACCTTCCGGCGACACCAACATCTCGCTGACGCCGCCGTTCTGCGCGGTCTCTCGTTGCGCGAGGCGGCGCGGAGATGCCGCATCGCGAAAGCCTGGCCGCGAGGTCGCGCGACGCCGAACTCCGCGACCAGGCGCGGTGACCGCCATCGCGCGCGAATCTCGGGATCGAGATCGAAGGCAGGAGACGGCGCGCCGGCAAGATCACGACTACGGTGTTCGAGACGCTCTGCGAGGACCGACTCGTACGGCCGACGTTCTGTCACGACTTCCCGACAGGAGGTCTCGCCGCTCTCCAAAGCAGAAGCCGTGACGATCCGGACAACGGTCGAACGGCTTCGAGCTGCCGTATCGGAGGCTTCGAGGATCGTCCAGCGCCTTCAGCGAGCCAACTGATCCGGCCGAGCAGCGGCGGCGCTCGAAGTCACAGCTGGGCGACCGCGCGACGCGGCAACCTCGAGGCTCACGAAATGGACGAAGATTACATTCGGGCGCTCGAGTACGGCTTGCCGCCGACTGCAGGCGAAGGAGTGGGGATCGATCGCCTGGTCGCTGCGTCTCACGAGCAGCCCGTCGATCCGGGACGTGCATTCTGTTTCCGCTGATGAAGCGCCGCGAGATGGAGGTTCCCCGGTGACGAGGCTGAACAGGCGCGTTTGAGCTTCAGATCGCGATCCGCTACCTGCCGGGCCTCGGCGCAAGCAGGTCGATTTGCCGTGGCTCTCGTTCATCTCCGGTGCCTTTGGCGTGACGGTGGGCGTCATGTGCCGTCGTGATCGCGCTTGCGCTCATGACCGGTCTTCAGACCGAGCTGCGGGGATCGGGTCGTCGGTGCCAACCCGCACAATTTACGTCTGGAAGCAGGGTGGCATCGGCGCCGACTACAAACCGTGGCGCTCGAGAAGCTGAAAGGGATCCCGCACGTCATTGGCGCCGCGCCGGAAATTCTCGGGCAGGGCCTGCCGTCCGCCACGACCGTGGATGCACCGGCAGGTCAGTGGCATCGATCCGGCGCCTGAAAGCGAAGTGACCGACATCCGGGGCGCGATTCGCAGCGGCAGCATCGAAGCGCTCCAACCGCAGCACGAGAACGATC